>Ga0187891_1000535_pt1 | contig 37465 bp, 49 predicted proteins | sample June2016WEW_21_4_FD_132990 | JGI IMG/M metagenome (GOLD analysis project Ga0187891, IMG submission 132990) | Peatland microbial communities from SPRUCE experiment site at the Marcell Experimental Forest, Minnesota, USA - June2016WEW_21_40 | ecosystem: Environmental > Terrestrial > Soil >... | reverse complement strand
CCAACTACCGCAAATACCACAAATCCCACAAATGCCACAGATGCAAGATCAATCACAACAAGCTCAGCAAGGCGGCTACCCTTGGATTCCAGGTGCCACTACAGTTGGAGTTGTCTTCTCAGGCGGAGTACTCTTAGCTGCGGAAAAAAGAGTAACATACGGTTATTTCATTATGAGTAAAGGCGGAAAAAAAGTGTTCAAAGTAACCGACCGAATCGGCGTTGCCTGCGCAGGGCTTGTTGGAGACATGCAAATTCTCGCTAAAGAAATGGAGGCGCAAGCTAATCTTTTCAGCATGGACACTGGCAGAAAAATCAGCGTGCGCTCAGCAGCGAAACTTATGGCAAACGTCCTCTTCAATCGTCGATACGCGCCGTTAATTACTCAAACTATTGTCGGCGGTTTAGATGAGGATGGCCCATCGCTTTATGTGCTTGACGTTTTAGGCTCGCTTCTACCTGACAAATACGCGGTTGTTGGTTCAGGCACGGAAATAGCTATAGGTGTTTTGGAAGAAGGCTACAAAGAAACTATGAATGCAGAAGAAGCGAAAGAACTTGTGATGCGTGCTGTAAAGTCAGCGATAAGCAGAGATTCAATGAGCGGCGACGGCATTGACTTCCTTATCATAACTAAGGAAGGAATAGCTGAAGAATCTATAAAGTTCTAAACCATTTTTCTTCAAATTTACCTTACAATGGAAGGATTCGCGTGCCATTGCGCATGTTACTGAGGAAAGGGAAGCGTTATGTCGTTTGAACTAAGTTTAGATGAAGGAAAATTCTTAATTCAGCTTGCACGAAACGCGGTAAACGAAAAATTGGTGAAAGGCAAAACCATTCCGCCTCCAAAAGAAACACCTAAGAAACTCTTTGAGCAATGCGGCGTATTCGTGACTATAAGCACTCTTAGGAGCGAGGAGAAGGAGCTTCGCGGTTGCATAGGTTACCCCTACCCGACTAGCCCGCTGGTTGAGGCAGTGATTGACTCCGCCATTAACGCTGCAACACAAGATCCACGGTTTCCTTCATTAACGTTAAAGGAATTGAGCAAAGTTATTTTTGAAGTAAGCGTGCTGACGCCTCCAGAACCGGTGGAAGTTAAAAACCCAAAAGAGTACGTGAGCAAAATTAAGGTTGGCGAAGACGGCTTAATTGTTGAAAGAGGCTACTATCGAGGTTTATTGTTGCCACAGGTCCCCATTGAATGGGGCTGGTGTGAAGAAGAATTTCTCTGCCAATGCTGCGTCAAAGCAGGGCTTCCTCCGGACAGCTGGCTAACGAAAGACGCTAAAATATACAAGTTTAAAGCCATTATTTTTGAGGAAGAAACTCCGCTGGGCGAAGTGAAACGGGTAAACCTCACCAAATAACAGTGGCGTCAATCTAGAAGGGTTTCGACGATTGTGACTGCCCTGTCTAAACCTTTAAACTTGTTAGAGAACTCGTTGAGCGCCTGCATGTTTCTGTCGAAGGATTCTTGCTCCGTCTCCATTTTCTTAACCGCCTTTTGCAGTTGTTCTTTGTTTTTAACGGTTATTGAGCAGTTTAAGTCTTGAAGTTTAACAGCGTTGCCCAACTGTTCAGGCTGTGTAGGAATGCAGATGCTTGGTTTTGAATACTTGATGGTTTCAAAGCATGTTGCGTGTCCACCGCTAAAGATTACGAATTTAGCGTTTTTCATACATTCCTGCCTCTCTTCGGCAGAAAGCCAAGTGTGAAGCTCGCAGTTTCCAATTTTGGAGGTAACTTTTGTGCCTGGTGTTCCTAAACTAATTATGCATTTAGTTTTGAGTTTCTCAAGAACTGGAAGAAGCGTTTTCATCATTTTTCCTCTCGTGCCCGGTGGTCCGCTTACGGGAACGAAGATGTGTTCTTTTGAGCCTTCAGCGTAGGTCGTATCAAGGAAGCTTCCTGTAAACTCGGCTTTCCCGTTTAATCCTATATGATCCAAGTTTCCAACACTGTACTCGGAGACGGTGTAGGGCGGAGGATTATCCGGGATTATTATTTTTGAGCACTGCTTTACATATCGTTCAACCAGTCGCTCGCCTGGATTAAGGAAAGCGGAGAAGCCGTAGCTTGGCCGTATCATGTTAGCGATGTAAACGGATGGAACCCGCCATTTCTGCGCAAGCCTAATCGCGTTTATGTCGCCGTCGGCGATAAGAACATCAGGTGCTATGTCACGAATATTTTCTCTAAGGTCATAGTAACGATGGATGGTTTCCATTGTGCTGGAATTTTTTATTTCAAGCCTGTTTTTTTCAAGGTTAAATAATGGAAGAGGAAATAAAACGTTGATCAGCGAGGCAGAAGTGATTATGCCATGGGAGTTCTCATACCAAGATACGGGCGTGCACAGGTAAACATTCTTAAACTCCTTCTGCAGCATCTCGTGAGCTTTGCCGCCTGAGAAAAAAAATAATTCATGACCGCGTTTCTCCAGTCTCTTCCCTAAGGGGATGATGCGGGAAACATGGCCCAAGCCAAGCTCTGAGCAGCATAGTAGGAGTCGCATAGAACCATGATACTTCGACGATTTATTTTAACCCATCCCATATTTTGCTTGAAAAAAGCAAGTAATTTAAGGTTTAAACGCAACAGTACAATGTATGTTTATTCCACGAAAAATTCTGGAAGAAAAACTCAGGCAAATACTTGCTGAAGACATAGGGCAAGGCGACGTGACAGCGCAAGCAATTATTCCCCCGAATTTAACTGTTAAAGCAAAAGTTATAGCTAAAGAAGAAGGCATAGCTGCTGGAATTGAAGAAACAGTCATTCTCGCTGAGTATTTAGGATTAAGCGTTAAAGCTAAAGTTGCAGACGGAGAAAAAATAAAAAATAAACAAGTATTAATGGAAATCGAGGGGGACGCCCAAACAATTCTCTGCGCTGAGAGAACAATGCTGAATCTTCTTTCACGAATGAGCGGAATCGCAACCGCCACCCGAACGTTAAAGAAGAAACTTGAAAATGCAGGTGCCAAAGCGAAAATCGCTGCGACACGTAAATCGGCGCCCGGATTGCTTTATTTCGATAAAAAAGCTGTTACCATAGGAAGCGGAGACCCGCATAGGCTTCATTTAGACGACATGATTTTGATCAAAGACAATCATCTAGCAATAGTTGGAAGTGCTGAGGACGCGGTTAAAAAAGCAAAAGCAACGGCTTCTTTTAGCAAAAAGATTGAGGTTGAAGTTGCAAAAGCCGGGGATGCAATGGAGGCGGCAAGGGCAGGAGCTGATATTGTGATGCTTGATAATTTTTCGCCTAAACAGGCTAAGGATGCGGTTGATATGTTAAAGAAAGCCGGGTTTGCCGATGTGCTATTGGAAGTAAGCGGTAAAATTACAGGCGAGAACCTACTGGAGTACGCGGCGGCGCAAGTTGATATTATCAGCACGGGAGAGCTAACTCATAGCGTTAAAGCGTTAGACATCAGCTTAGAAATAATGAAAGATTAAGAAGAAAAGCAATCGGCTTTAGACTCCTATGGATATTAGCCATACCTCTATTACTGCACTTACAATAAGTATGGCAGCGCAGATTCCTATCAGTATTGCAGTGTTTTTTAGTTCAAGCCATCGCCCTTGCATTAGTCTGCGGGTCAACCAAATGCTTTCCGCAATTGCAGTTGAATAAGCAATGAATTCTAACCAAAACACGGGTGTTAACAATTCGGATATCAGGGCCACCCATACAGGATAGCCTTGTACGTAAGAAATTGCCGCAAGCCCAACGCCAGAATTACCCAGTATTATAAAGCCTATTATAGGTCCAAGTAGGGGAATGAACATTAACAAACAGATTGAGAAATTATTGAAGAAAATATATTCTGTTAAGGTGCCATTGGCCTTTTGCATATTAATAGTCGAGTTTAAACTGTTACTTAGTGACTGCTCGTATTGATGGCTAACTGGTATATAGCTTCCGATAACCGTAACTATGAATGCAAGTATGAAAATTATTATGATTGAGTAGATTCTCTTGCGTTTTGATGAAGCATTCGTCCAAAAGGACAAATCAAGTTTCATTGTATACCTCCTTTTTAGTCTGTTGGCTTAATTTTTAAGGCTCGAAATCCCCGTGCACAAGGGTTTAGTATTTCTATCATTTTAACCTTTGTTAAAATTCTTTCGCCATCGACTGCGTAATCTCGCACATCATGCTCAGCCGCTATAAACGAGTAAAAATCACATGACATTCTTGCACTATTGGTGGACACATTAAAGACAGGTTAAAGATGATGCTGGTTTTCTAGAGGCGACGGCTTTTTTGGGCAAAGTATGTTGGAGCTAGCGATGGAACCGCGGCTGAAAACATTATAGATTATGCAATGGCAAAAGTCGACATAATCAGTTGGGGAATAATAATGTTAAAGGCGCTAGATATTAGCTTAAAATGCTTGAAAAATAAAAAAGGTTGAAAGTTTTTAGACTCCGAATGATATGAGCCAAGTTTCAATTATAGCTGCGATAAAAAGCAAAACTGCACAAAGCCCAATCAAAATGGCTGTGTTTTTAAGTTGGCGCCATCGCCCTTGCAACAGTCTGCGGAGCAGCCAGATGCTTTCGGTAATGGCAATTGAGTAAGAGGCAAATTCTAACCAAGTAAAAGGGTAAATAGCTAGAGTCAACAAAACTGAGAGCGAGTGGTACCCTTTTACGCTGGCAATAGCACTAATCCCTATGCCGGTTGCGAAAAAACTTAATAGGCCAAATAGTGGTCCAATAACGGGAACAAACTCTAGCAAGCAGATGGAGAGATTATGCAAGAAAATATGTTCAGCTAATGTTCCGCTGGCTCGGTTTGAAGTGACTGTTTGATTTAAGTTATTAGTTAGTTGCTTCGCTTCTTGAGGGCTAAGCCGCACTAAAGAGCCAATGACAAGTAAAAAGACGGCGATCACGAGAATTATTATCGTGGAATAGATTCTTTTGCGTTTTGATGAAGCATTCGTCCAAAAGGACAAATCAAGTTCCACTGTATACCTTCCTTTAGTTTATGAGCTTAATTTCTAAGGCTCGAAATCCCCGTGCACAAGGATTTAGCATTTCTGTCAATTTAACCTTTGTTAAAACGCTTTCAACACCAGCGACGTTTTAGTAGCTAAGCAGAAGAAATTATGTTTCCTCGTCACATTTACCCTTCGATTTCAAACCTAAAGCCAAAAGGTACATTTCCGAACTTTTAGCGCGGCTCGCCTGAGGCTTCACAATCTTAACTGTTTCAAAAAGGTCCTTTACCGTCTGAATGTAATCGTTGAACAATTCGCCTTCGAAGAGTTTGACAAAAAAGTTTCCTCCGGGTTTTAGTAGGCACTGGGCTATTTCTAATGCTTTGGTTGCTAAATCGATTTGTTTTGCATGGTCAACTTCCCAAACTCCAGTGATGTTTGGTGCAGCATCAGAAATTACCACGTTTGCTTCGCGGGGCAAAAAGGATCGTATTTCCTCAACTGTATCTGGTTCAGTGAAGTCCGCAATTATTGTTCTGATGTATTCCTGCGTGAAGGGTTCAATTGGTTTTAAATCGACGCCTAGAACAAAACCGTTTTTTCCCGTCATTTTCCTTGCCGCTTGAATCCAGCCGCCTGGAGCAGCGCCTAAATCAACTACTACGTCGCCTCTTTGTATGAACCCGTATTTCTCGTTGGCTTGAACTAGCTTGTATGTGGCCCTGGAGCGGTAGTTTTCTTCTTTGGCTTTTTTGTAGTAGTATTCCCGTTTTCTATCTCGGATCCAAGCTTTCGGCAATTGAATCATCCTCTTGTGTGCTTGGCGCGCTTGGAATTGCAGGAGTGGCGGTGGCGTCTTTTCCTAAGCCGAGAATCCAATCGGTAAGTTTCGGGCAGCTTTTAGGCGAAAGCGCGGTTGTCGGGTCACACCTTTCATTGTCAGGGCATAATAAGCAGGGGCAGTTAACGATTGTTTCAATTGATGCTGGAAGCCTCTTTGGGTAAAGACGATATGTCCATCTGCCTTCTTGCAGTTCTTTTTCCCTGCGGATTAACCCTTTCTCTTCAAGTTTAATTGAGACACGTGAACCTTCTCGGCTGCTTGCGCCTAGTTCACGCCATAAATCTGATTGAAGCACGCCTTGATAACCCGTGTTTACCACATAATGAAGTGCTTTCTGTTCAAGGTCATTACGTTTAGGCATAGTATCAATTCCAAATAATGCAATTAGAATATAAGCGTTGAATCCAGATAAAAATATGTTTCCGTAGCTCTGTCTGTAGATATATCATCAATTGACCTAGAATTCATAAAGCCTTTAACTTTTGAGGGGGGTGAATTAGGTGAGTGACTTGACAGAAAAGACAGAAAAAGACTTGCTGGAATTCGTAAGCGGTAGAAATTGGAAACCACATTTGCATAGTGAGCACACTAAAAGGATATTTTTCCGACATTTACAGAAATATTCTCAATGGGCTAAAATGAATCCTGACGAATTGATAAATTTCAAGATTGAAGGATTGAAAGCTATAGCAACAGAAAAAGAGTGGCAAGCTGAAAGACTTGGAGAAAAATATCTTAGAGAAAGCGGTATGACTCAATCGGTACAGTTTGAAGCTAAGAACGCAATCGTTAGTTTCTATAAACATAATTGGCGAAACCTGAATCCTGAATTCGCTAAAGACGTTGAACCGCAAGAAGCCAAAAAGAGAACCCCAAAATTAGAAGATATTCAACTGCTTGAAAGCAACTGCACAACAGCGAGAGATAGAGCATTGACTTGGTTTTTCCCCTCAACCAGTTTTAGGGTAGGAACATTAACCAAGTTGCTTAGAAGTGACCTAAAGACAACTGGTGACAGCGAAGTTCCTTACTATTTTGAGATTGAGGCAAAGCGACTTAAAGGTGCTGGAATCGGCAAATACAAAGGGTTGAAACAGATAAGTTTCGTCAACAGTTTTGTATGGGCTAAAATGCAAGATTACTTTGCTGAGGCTGAAAGAAAAGGCTACCATCTAACTGAGAATTCACCGCTATTCCTTGCATACAAAGGTCATTTCAGCAAAGAAGAAAGAAAGTTAGCGGTTAAACCCAAAAAAGTTAAGGCAATTACTGAAGGCGCAATTAATCAGGTATATGATAATGCTTCTTTGATGGCATGGAAAGACTTGGAAACTAAACGGTTTTCTCCACATGACAATAGAGATGTACTACAGAATGCTTTAGAAAATGCCAACGTTAACGCAAACATGATAGCACCAATGTTAGGTCATAAACCTAAAAATGCAGTAGATTTTCATTACTCTGACCATCTATGGCAAGAACTGTTACCCAAATACAAAAGCGCATTACCTTATCTGTTACCTCAATCTGTAGAGAAACTCAAAGCTGAAGCTGACAAAGTGAAAGAGGAAAATGAGAAAAGAATCAAGTTCCTTGAACAGCGACTACTTGATAATGGGTTAAGCATAAACAAGATGATGACCGACTTTAACCAGTTGAAAGCAACTTTTGAGGAACTGGAAAAACTAAAAGCGAAAGAGGAATGCAAGAAACCAGAAAAGGTCAAATTCGATTAGCCTCTTCCCCTTTTTTGTCTCTATTCCTTGTTTTGTTCAATTTGTTCTTTTAAGAGTTGCTTGATTTCGGCTAAATCCTCTCGTATATGCTCTAACGGTAGTTCGTGAATTGCTTTTAAAATCGCACATAAAAGCTCTTTTTCACTTCTATTCTTAAAATATGGCTGTGTTGCATAGTCAAACTCATCATCTTCCATACGCTTTCTCACCTACCTACAAAGTGAATTCGAACTCTATCTTATCGTTTGGCTTAAAGCATTCGTTTCAAATATAACTGCATATCTGCTAACTGGAAGTTTAATATTGGTAAGAATGAAGTTATTGCGTTAGGACTTTTTGATTTATTTTGTAGCCGAGGAAATAATTTGTCAAAATCCTTTATCTCACAATTTCTCTGAATGTCTAAACGTATCGATTCATAATTTTCTATTGGAGCGGTAAAGTAGGGTTTAAGATTTTCATCATCGAGTTCTTGACTTAGGATAGCTTCTACCTCTTTCTCTCTGTCTTTATGCTTCTCCTTTGATGTTTTAATGACCGCATCCAGTCCGTTTACAATGGCTATATTCGTTGCCATGTTAAGCGTAATTCTATCAATTATAGATTGTACGGTTGTCTTTTTTCTGGATTTCTCGATGTCCTCAATTTGTTTGTGGGTTTCTTTCATTTTTGCGACTGATAAGCTTCGCGTAATTTCTGCCTCTAATTTTTCTTTTTCTTCAAGGCGTTTATCTTTGCTTTTTTCGTTATCAGTCATGTTAAGCTATTTCTACGCTATGCAGTTTTAAGTTTTTGCATCGTTTGCTTTCTGACTATTTTCTAAGTTTAGGTTTCTCGCGATATTCTAACGAAGAAGTAAACTATTCCAATTATCCCTATGAAAAAAAGATAGAGTGCAGTACCACTAAAGATTTTAGCTAACGATGAACTTGCATCTTTCATCCCCAAAGTAATTGTAGAAAAAAGCAAGGAAATAATCAAGAGAGAAGCAATAACCGCGCAAAGTTTAGCAAACCCGCGCTTTTTTTCTTTCAAATCGTTTAGTTTTTTTTCAAATTGTTTATAGACTGGGGAAACTTCAGAAAGGTGAAGGTCGAAAAGTTGTTGTTCATGTCTATCTATACGAGTATCATACGAAGTAAGACCGTATGCGCCAATTATAGCAAAGAAACCCAGAATTGTAGCTTCAGCTTGGATTACGGATTGCAACATGTTTATTGAAGCTAAACTGATATTGCCGAGAATATTTGAAATTGAACTTAGGATATAAAGTCCTAAAGCCAAGCCCATAGAGAGAAGCCAAGCCCAGAATTTTATCCATTTTTTGAAATTTACCATAGCGTTTAGAATTATCTAAGATACTTGTATTTCAATTTTTAGATGATAACGGCAAAGCTTGCATTGAAAAGGCTTAAACCTTGTCACCAACATAATAGGCATTACAGAATAGAGAGGTTTCAAAATGCCATTTAAAAATAGCATAACAAATGATATTAGGGAACTAATCAAATCGAATGAAGAGAAAGGGAAGAAAATAGAAAAAATCTACGTAAATCCTAAATATCAAAAAGAAGTCCTTAATGACGCTGAGTTTACTGAAATTGAACACATTCCAGAGCAGATGGCAGTAAAAATTGCAAAGTTTCATAACATTATTGTTCTCAATGATAATGTTATAGACCTTGACGAAATCGGGTTTCAAACAAAGGATTCTGAAGTAAGAAAGAGATACAAAAGGTCACAGAGGACAAACTAAGGTTGCCAAATTGCCAAAAAGTCAAAAACACATACCCCAGAGGAGCTAATTCAGTTAAGTAATTGCGTCCAATCTTGACTATAGTTCTGTGCGTACATCTTTGAATTTGCGCTTGTAAATGGTTTTGCCACGTTCCTTAACGGCTATTACTCTTTCATCTTGGTTGCTGGGTTGCTTTATACCCCAAAACACGAAATTCTCTGCTCCGGCGCCATAGATTATTATCGGTTCACTTGATGAGCGTGCTTTTTGGACTAAGTTATCCCCGTCAAAACTGACGGTGCAATCCTCAACACCCTCTGGCTTCTTGGCTCTCACTCTGATATACCATTGAAAGGCTCCTACACCAGCAACCCGTGTTTGAGGAATCTCCATGAAACGAGTTACCCAAACTTCCTTTTCTATCTCTCGAAGAATTGTACCATCCAAAGAAAAGGAAAAGCGCGGTAAGAGCAGTTGATACGGAAACTATTATTTCCCATACATCAATCATTGGTGCCACTTTGAATGTGACTATCTATTCTATGCAGATTTTAAGTTTTTGCATCGCTTGCATTATCAGCGTTGATTGGCTCAATTTTTGAATCCACTTGTTTTGGTGGGTTCATCACTTTTTCCAGTTCAGCACTAATTCTTCCTATTTCCCCATCAATTTTGGTGAATTCTTCAAATTCTCTTGGGTATTGGTGTATCACTCTTTGATAAAACCAAAGGTAAAATTGGTTTAGCAGAGCTTGGTATTGGTTCACCACTACTTTCAAATCAATTTCTGGACTTGTAAGAATGTATCTTTTGGAACCAGCTTTCCATTCCTTCCAGCTTAGTAAGCTCCCTTTACCTAAAAGAATTCTTGACCTAAAACCTACATTATGGTGTACAGGAGAAACGTTTGCTGTTGGTTTTGGTAAACCAACGTGTTGGGCAAAGTTCCTTAAGTCTTTAATAAAGAATACGCAATCATTAGAGTTAAAATCGTTAACTTTCTTATCGTATTCTTTTCTTAGTTCAGTACACCTTAAATCTTCACAGAGCTTAGAAGTGTGTCTAATCAAACTAAAAGTACTAGAAAGGTAGTTATGAAGTAACCTTGAAATCTCACGTAGAAACGTCTGAAGCTCATTTCTCTTTTTAACATCCCAGATTGCTATGTTGCCTTCATAGCTAGCAATTGCTATTGACAATTCTTGGTAATTTCTATTTACAGCGTAATGGGTAGTTGCAAGGTTCATTAATTGTCTATGAATCTTTGTACCTTGCATACTTTCACGTTTTTTAGTGAGTTCCATTAATCTTTGAATCTGGTCTTTGCTCATTTAACAATCGTAGTTATGATTAACTCATTTTACGCTTTTAGTTTTTGCTCTCTTCCGCTTTTTTGCCTAACCCAGAAACCTTTTATCTGGAAAATTTTACATAAGTAAAATCGGGTGATAAGAATGATATATGATATAAAAACGGGTATGAGTATACAGAAATTCCTATAAAAAAGTGTCAAAAGGATTCAAACACAAATTAGAACTTGAAGCTGAAGATTATGAAATATTTGGCTTTACAAGCTGGAAAACGAGAGCTTTGATTGAGAAAAACAAAAATGGTTTCAAATTGAAATTCGATGAAGCGCCACAAAAAGATGGAACACTCTACTTAAAAATCCAGAGTTAAAGAACCAATATAAAGTCGAAAAGGCTTAAACAGATTAAAAAAAGCCAAACTGCCAAAAAAAAGCTAAAGTTTACTTTTTACATTCGGGACAGAAGTTTTCTTTATCTTTTGGTTCAAACCACTTCTTACAATTCCAGCATTGTTTATATCCTAACTTTCCAAGAATGCTCTCGGCTAATAATGTCTCAGCTTGTGTTAATGGTGGGGAAATTAAGCCTTGAAGGTTTTCTGATAGAAAATCGAGAATCATCTCAATTTCTTTGTAGTCTTTCAAGTCGCTTGAATTGTGAAAGTTTCTCCCGTGACGTTCTGCATAATCTTTGAGAAATTCGAATTCTTCGCCCTCAAGTTTTTCTTGAAGATAGAGATAGATACCTCTGAGATAGTCTTTTGTGGCTTGTTGGATTGTTTGTTCATATTTTTCTTTCAAATCGTTAAACCATTTTATTTCAGTCACCTACCTATCTGAATAAGCACGACACACGACCCGCTTATAAACTCTGCACAGGAAACCCCATACTCATTTTTAGGCATACCCAATTAATTAATCAACTGTTGAAAAAAGCCGAACTGGCAAAAAAAAGAAGAGAGTTGTAATGTCTTTTCTCTTTATCGGCTAAACAATCTTTTGAAGATAATTGCGACAACAATCATCCCGACAGCTACGAGTAATGTTAAAACCGAAGCCCAAGTTACCCCGATGCCGTGGTATGACCCAAAGAATGTTGCAATACACAGAACTAAAGTCAGCAAAAGCCAAACAATTGTTAACAGTCCTTCCAAATTAACCCCTGACATTTTTTCACCTCTTTCCGTTTTCTGCCCATCTCCGTTATTGAGTATCTTAAGACTCAGCATTTAATACTTTCGCACATAAACCGAACATGTGAAGCCTTAACCCAAAATTGAGTAATTGCTACTCAGAAAACCGTTAAACTTAAATGGCTTGTTTGGTGGCAGTTCTGGCTTTCTTGTTGTTGGAATTGTCGGAGTAATAGGACTTGTAGTCGTTTTTTCTTTAGGGAGCAAAAATGAGATTGAAAGAATCAAATGGACAAACGAGCTTGGACAAATTGTATTCACAATTCCAAAATGTCCCAACTGCCAAAAAGAATTACCGATAGGCAATTTTGATTTCTATCCTCATTGCGGAAAATCACTTAAGCAATAAATAGGCAAAAAAGCGCATGGCAAAACTTGAAGCTGTTTCAAGCAAGGGAAAGTTTTAAAATGTGAAAAGCGCAGAAATAAGCCTTAAGTGGAACATTTATGTTAAGCCTTGAAATTTGGATTCTCATAGCAACAGTTGTTGGTTTTGTTCCACTTTACATTGACCTCATATGGCGAATGAAAGAACGGGATAAAATTGACTTTAAACTTTTACGGTTCCGAAAAATCTATCAAGCCTTGGATGACCCGAAACACACCGAGGATCGTTGGAACATTAGAATTCTGCATCCAAACAAACCTATTGAACATTGTTCTGTCTGGTATAATAATGAAAGACTTGGATGGGATAAAAAGGAAGAGCCTTATTATGAAACATTTATTGATACAATGAGTGGGGGAAATATCAAGTTACCCATTGGAATCGACGTTGGAAATGCAAATATATCAATCAAAAATGGAAAAAGGACAATTAAAAAAACTAAGCTTCTTGATATACCTGTTGTTCCAGAATGAACTATGCCTGAAACCGATAAAACGAAGTCATAACGATATACTATTCCCTGAAGAGTTAGAGGATTTAGCATGGGAAAAAATGTAGGTAATAAAAAGCGATTATCTACAGTTCCAGCTATAGTTACAAATATATATTCCCCAGAAAGCGTGGAAAAATAATGAGAAAAACACATGCAGACCCGCAAAAACGAGATGGTTACTGTTTAGGGATTGAATCTTCAGCAGATGATTTCGGCGTTGGAATAGCCGCCTTCAACGGAGAAATACTCGCCAACAAATCCGACAGCTACATTCCGGCGGAAGGCGGAATACACCCGAGAGAAGCGGCAAGGCACCACTCTGAAGTTGCTGACACGGTGCTAAGCGACGCTTTAAAGGCGGCGGGCGTGAAGCCAAGTGACTTGTCGGTTATCGCGTTTTCTCAGGGTCCAGGTTTAGGACCATGCTTGCGCACGGGCGCCACTGTTGCTAGGGCTTTAGCTTCGTACCTTGAGGTTCCTCTTGTTGGCGTTAATCATTCTTTGGCGCATATTGAGATTGGAAAACTAAAAACGGGCGTTGTTGACCCAGTTGCCCTCTATGCTTCAGGCGGCAACACCATGGTGACGGCTTTTGAGGCTGGACGCTACAGAGTTTTCGGTGAAACCTTAGACATTGCCCTTGGAAACTGCTTGGACGTTTTCGCTCGAGAAGCAGGTCTTAAGCATAGGAAGGGTTTGCCGCTTGGAGCTGCCGTAGAGCGATTGGCAGCTGAGGGAAAAAAGTTGATTTCTTTGCCGTATGTTGTGAAGGGAATGGACCTTTCGCTCAGCGGCTTGTTAACCGCGGCGACAACTAAACTGAAAGAAGGCGGTTTCATCCTGGAGGATTTGTGTTACAGTCTGCAGGAGAACGCTTTTTCCATGGTTACTGAAGTCACTGAGCGAGCTTTGGCGCATACCGAGAAAAGGGAAGTCTTGCTAACTGGCGGGGTAGCAGCCAATAAACGGTTGCAATCCATGCTTAACATCATCGCGGAAGAGCATGATGCACGATTCAGCGTGGTGCCGCTTGAGTATGCAACTGACAACGGCGCCATGATTGCTTGGACAGGCGTTTTAGCTTATAGACACGGGTTAGTTACATCTCTGGATGAAAGTTACGTGAAGCTTCGCTGGCGAGTGGATAAGGTGGATGTGCCATGGATACAGTAGCCGAGCCAACGCTGTTTAAGAAGGGCGCAGAAGCCAACCTCTACCTTGCCGACTGGCATGAAAGAAAAGTGGTGGTCAAGGTGCGAATCCCAAAAGAGTATCGTCCAGAGGCGTTGGATAAGCAGATTCGAGGTTACCGCACAATTCATGAGCCGCAGTTGATGCATGAAGCGAAAGCAGCCGGCGTGCCGACCCCGCTGATATACATGGTTAATGTTCCTGAAGCTTCAATTACAATGCAGTATGTGGAAGGGCAACAGATCAAGCAGCTACTGAACAAGGTATCACAGGACAAGCGGCGGGAATTATGCATTTCGATAGGTGAATTAATCGGTAAACTTCATAGGCAAGGCTTAATCCACGGTGACTTAACCACCTCAAACATGATCCTCAGCGGCGATGGCAAAATCTATTTTGTTGATTTCGGTTTGGGCGAAAAAAACAGCGAGGTTGAAGCCCGAGGCGTCGATTTGCATTTGATGAAGCGGGCGCTGCAGAGCACTCATTATATGTTCTGGGAGGAATGCTTCAAATGGGTTCTGTCGGGTTACAGTTGTGTTTTAGGGGTTGAAGCCGCAGGAAGGGTTTATGAGAAAATAAAGGAAATAGAGAGGCGAGGCCGCTATGTCGAAGAAAGAAAACAGTGACGAATGCACACTTAACTGCAAAGTGGTTTTTTTTGCCACCGGCAACATCCACAAATTTAACGAAGCCAAAAGCATTCTTGGCGCTTTTGGGTTTGCCGTCGCGATGTTTAAGGTTAAGGGTGAAGAGATACAAAGTGACAGCTTGCAAGAAATCGCTGAAGCCGCGGTCACAAATGCTTTCAAACGCACCAGACTTCCGATTTTCGTGGAGGACGCAGGACTATTCATCGACGCCCTCGACGGGTTCCCCGGTCCCTACGCAGCCTACGCATACAAAACCATTCATAACAGCGGCATCCTCAAGCTCATGGAAGACGCCAAAGGCAGAGAAGCGAAATTCCAGTCGGTCATAGCCTACCTCGACGAGACCCTTCGCGAACCCAAAGTCTTCAAGGGAGACGCTGAAGGGAAAATAACCAAAGCCGAACGCAAAACAACCGGAAAAGCCGCGTTTGGTTTCGACCCCATCTTCCAGCCAATTAAAAGCCAAAAGACCTTCGCGGAGATGACTATTGAAGAGAAAAATGGTTACTCGCATAGAGCAATGGCTGTACGGAAATTTGCTGAATGGTACAAACAAAGCTTGTTAGCAAAAAAGTGATTTTGCGGTGTTTTACTTATTAGGGGGATTACTTTTAAATATTCGCGCAGTATGGTTTAGGTGCAGTTTAAGGTGTAAAGATGCCCAAGCAGGAAAAAGGAAAATCCCATTCGATTCGCCCAGTAAGTAGGCGTCCTCCAAGCTGGTGTAAGTATCAGCCTGAAGAAGTAGAATCATTCATAATAAAGCTGGCGAAGGAAGGCCACTCGATGAGCAGCATAGGCACTATTCTTCGGGATCAATACGCGATTCCGCTGGTGAAGCCTATTGTCGGCAAAAGCATAAGCGACGTTTTGGAAGGCGCAGGATTAGCTCCATCCTTGCCAGAAGACCTCTCAAACCTGATGAGGAAGGCACAGAGCCTAGCGGTTCACTTGGACAAAAACAAGAAGGATCTACACAACAAACGCAACATGCAAATCATCGAAGCACGCATCCACAAGCTTTCACGATACTATAAGCGTGAAGGCGTTTTGGCAAAGAACTGGAAGTACGTAGCTAAAATCGCTTCCGTAACCTAAACATTTCTTTCCTTAATTTTACGGTTTCTTCTTATTGGTAGAGTCGCCAGCTTTAAATCCGATCAAACCCCTTTTAGCCAAACAGTGAATTAAGCATGGCTGCACAGCAAGCATCTATAGAACGCTTCTTAGCTTCAGCGGCAGAGGCATCAAAGGTAATTTTGGAAACGGTTCAGAAAGACAGTTTTATTCACTGTTTTTCGCATTTGGATGCTGACGGGGTTGCTGCTGCAGGCATAATTGGAAAAGCGCTCTTTCGACTTGACGCCAAGTTTCGAATCAGGATCACCCAGCAGCTTGACGAAAAAATCGTCGGTGAAATAGCCGCTGATAAGCCGCATCTGGTGATTTTGACGGATTTTGGAAGCGGCTACCTTGACCTGCTTAACGAGAAAATCCCAAAAGTTAAAGTCCTAATTTTGGACCATCATCAAATAAACGGCACATCAACCAACGAAAATTTTGTCCAAGTGAACCCTCATATGTTCGGCATCGACGGCGCAACGGATGTCAGCGGTTCAGGCGTCGCGTATTTTGTGGCTAAAGCAGTGGATCGGGCGAATGTGGATTTAGCGCCTGTCGCGTTGGTTGGCGCTTTGGGCGACATGCAGGATAAGTATGAGCAGAGAAAACTGTGTTGCCTAAACGAGATAATAGTTGAGGACGCTGTCGCTGCAGGCTTGCTTAAAGTTGAATTGGACCTAACGTTTTTCGGCAGAGAAACTCGACCCATCCACCGAACATTAGCCACCACGACTAACCCGTTTATTCCAGGCTTAAGCGGAGAAGAAGACAAAGCATTAGTTTTCCTTGCAAACCTAAACATTCCCATCAAACAAGGCGAAAAATGGCGGGCGCTCCGCGATCTAAACGAAGACGAAAAGAAACGGTTATGCTCTGCATTAGCGGATCATCTGCTGTCTAAGGGGTTGCATATGGAAGTTGAGAACCTCATCGGGTACATTTACGTTTTAACCAAAGAAGAGCCAAACACGCCGCTGCGGGATGCACGTGAATTCGCGGTTGTATTGAACTCGACGGGACGCATGGACAGACCAAGCCTTGGCATCGCAATCTGCATGGGTGACCGCGGAGCAGCACTTGAAGAATCCAACAAGATACTGGAAGACTACCGCAAAAGCATCAACAAGTATCTAGGCTGGGTTATGGAGAAACCTGAACGCATGCGAGAACTCCAAAACATCTACGTCATCTACGGCGAGAACTTTATCAACGAAAAAATCGTCGGCACCGTCTCTTCAATAATAGTCTCAGGACTCGCCAACAACGAAAAACCGCTCATCGCATTCGCAAACGTGGAAAAAGAACGAGTAGCTAAATTTTCGGCAAGAACAACTGAAGCGGCCATCCGCAAAGGCGTAAACTTAGGCACCGTTATGCAGTTAGCTTCCGAAGCCCACGGCGGCAAAGGCGGAGGACACAACATAGCAGCGGGCGCACAGGTGCCGTTGGACAAGATTGAAGAGTTTGTAAAAACCGTGGATGAACTAGTCGGCAAACAGTTGAGGGGCGAGAAAGTTGGAAGCGACGGTAACGCTTGAGTACGCCGATGAGAAAACAGCTGAGGCAGTCGCCAACGCGGTTTCTCCGGACAACTTCAAAACGCCGATTGGACTCCGAGTTAAAACAGCGAGAGAAACTACAAAAGTGGTGACTAAAATCGAATGCGTAGCCAAACTAGCCACCTTCACCGCCACAATCGACGACTTACTTTTCAGCGCCTCAACCGCAGAAAAAGCCTTGCGAACCATCAAAAATATTTAGACCAAAACGCACGTGCTAAGCCTGTCCATGTCGATTCCGACAAAATACATTCAAAATCACCAGTTTACGTAGAAAAAACGTGCACCTTAATTCTATGCACTATGTTGGTTCATGTTTGGAGCCTAATAGGAACATATAGAAAACCGAGGAGGTAGGCTGTGAGAGAGATGCAAACGCCTTTCCTATAGGATAGCCTAATTTTTACTGATAGAATTCAACAGTGAAAAGGGGTATATTAAAATCAAAAGCTAAATCTGCAAAAGACCACAAAAACCATCGTCTTTATTTGCTTCGTAGCTCAAGCTCTAAAAAACCCCATAGCTTACTGCAAAGTAAATAAATAAGCGGACACAACATTAACGAAACTTGGACTTGGTGAATTCAGTGAAACGAACCCCTGCAGTATTCATGATTGCGGTTTCTTTGTTACTAATTTCTCTGCCGATTGTTTTACTTTCCGGAGGGGTTTATGCTCAAACCACGGGATACAGCATCACCCAAGTCAATCATCAAGTCACCCTCATGTACTCTGGACAAGAAGTTATTCAAGATACAATTTATGTTTCGGGGCAAATAACTAACGGCTTTGTTATTGGGATGCCCTTTGGGTACAGCGCATACATTCTCAGCGCGGTAGCTTATGACGCAAACAACATTTTCCAAGTAAACTTAGGAGAACAAATAGGTAACCAAAGCGGATTTTACGGCGCAGAAGTAAATTTCAACGGCGCATCACCTAGCGTTTTCACAGTAGCATTCATTCTATCCAATGGTATTCTCAGCCAACAGGGCGCCAACGATTACACGCTTGATTTTCCAGCGTATCCAAGCCTCGCACAAAATGTCCCCATCTGCAATGTAAACGTAAATCTTCCAACTTCACCCGTAACCATATCCATCGCTAAAAACGACGGAGCCGTAAGCGCGGAAAACTATGTTAAGCAAAACTTGCCCGCCTACACCTATATACCTGCGACAGCAACCATCGAAATATACAATGGGTCCGTACAGATAACCAATATAAACCAGCTGAACCGCCAAATAACAGTTGACCCAGCCGGTAAAGTAACCGCTTCAGACAGCTACACCATCATAAACAACTCGACATTCGCATTGACCTCTTTTGTTTTAGATCTACCCAGCAACGCCGCAAACATTGTAGTAAAAGACGAAAACGGCGCAGTGTTAGCAACCAAAACCACCGCCTCAAGCACAGGGATTTTGCTGGCAAACGCCACATTGACAACACCCATATCACATTATCAAACCCTCATTCTGACAGCCAACTACAATTTACCAAGCGCAACCATCCAAGGCTCTAAATACATCCTAAACGACTTCAAACTCTTCCAAAATTTCACTTATTATGTTAATCATGCAAGTTTCACTTTTAACCCTCCTGAAGGAGCAACAATTATAACGCCGCAGTCATCATCGCTCGGTCCCTCCAGCACGTTAACAAGAAACACCTTCCAAGACACCCTTACAATAACGAAAAACGAAGTATGCTTCGTTGATTATATTCTCCCAGAAGGCAATACTTTGCAGCTATCGTACAATTACAATCCAATTTGGGTTTCGTTCTTACCTACATTCTGGGTTTCACTTTTAGCAGTGATCGGATGCGTCGGTGCGGTATTCTATAAGAAACGCAAACCAATCGAGAAAGTACCAATTAAAACCAGAAGAGAAAAGATATCGCCTCCGCAAAAGGTCTCGGGAGCACCATCCGAACAAGCGAAAAGGGCTGAGCCTATGACCGGTCAACGCATCACTACAGAAAATCTCAGTGAATTTACTGAGGCTTACGAAGACAGAAAAAGGTTAAAGACAGAGATGAGATCGTTGGATGCAAGAGCGCAGAAAGGAAAGATTCCCAGACGCCAATACAAAGTTCAACGAAGAGCCATAGAGATCCGATTGGAAACAATTACTAGAAATACAAACAGATTAAAAGATTCGCTCCGAACTTCAAGTGTGTACGCAGATCTAATTAAACAACTTGATTCGGCTGAGGCAAACTTAGAGGAAGCTGAGAACAACATCAAAAACCTTGAATCCCAACACAGTAAAGGCGAAATCTCAATAGAAACTTACAAGAAAAACACCACAGACAACCAAAAACAAAAAGACAAGGCGGAGTCAGCAATAAACGGAATACTGCTAAGACTACGTGAAAAAGCTCACTAAAAAACCTAAACCCTTTTATTTTACACCATGACAATTCAATAAAATTGCTGAGGTAAACACAATGGTAAAAATAGTTGTTGATCCCAAATGCACTGGATGCGAAACATGCGTAAACACTTGCCCTGTAGGCGTTTATGAACTCAAAGCCGGCAAATCCGAGCCTACAAAAGTAAGCGAATGCTTAGTCTGCAGAGCATGTGAAGCTCAATGTCCTGAAGGTGCAATTCAGGTAATCGAGTAAACTAACCTACTAATTGCGCGTGTCTCTCAATTTTTGGCTGAGAGATTATTCCCTTATTTATTGATAATATTTTTCTTTTAAGCGCCATCGATGTGCAAACTTTGTATTAACGAAAAATAGCCTTAAGTTAAAACCCCCAGACTGAAAATCAACCCATTCAATCCTTAGTCGATGTTCAATGTACAAAAAATGTAAGAATAAAACCATTAGTCTCCGTGCGCGTAATGAGCCCCTATTTTTTCCGAGTTGCCCGTTTCTCACGTCAGGTGGGAAGCTTGTTTACTCTTCAATATTTCTTAAAAAGCTCATGATTTTTGCAATTTGCTCTACTGTAGCATGGTCGACTTTTTGTTTTTCTTCGATATTTTTGAGCGGACTTGTGTTTGCCATATGCAAAGTATCGGCTGCTTTTGTTATAACGATTATGTTAGCTTATACTTCGAAGTTCGAAGCAACGGATAAACCGAGGCTAAGCGTTTTAACTTTTTTATGTATTTTTTTAGGCATTTGACAAACGAAATTGCATTTTATTTTCCTCTTTCTTGATCTTTGTCATTCTGTTGAAGAATCAGCCATTATCATGAAAATCGCTTCGATTTCTCAAGTAAAAGTTATATGCTTAAGCTGATGTTCAATTTGTTATGGCAGATAAAATTCACTGCGCCCACATACTTGTCAAAACAGAAACAGAAGCCAAAAACGTTAAAGCCCGGCTTGATAAGGGTGAAAAATTCGGCGCCATCGCAAAAAACGTTTCTCTATGTCCATCCGCAAAAAACGGGGGTGACCTGGGCACTTTTACAAGGGGAAAGATGGTTAAGGAGTTTGAGAAAGCCGCTTTCGCGCTTGAGAAAGGCCAAACTTCTGGTCCTGTAAAGACACAGTTTGGGTACCACATAATTAAACGGTTAGAATAACTGCTGCCAAGTTTAAGCGGTCTTAGTATATCTTCATTATAGTCTAAAAACTAAGTATAGCAAGCCGCTTGCCATCGCTATAATTCCAAGCGCGGTTATTAGGTAAATTATTTTTGATTTGGCAGCGACTTTGAGGAGAAAATCAATCAAGAACAAACTCACAATTGTCGCAACTACGATTGCCACGGCTATGCCTGCCAACCCGATTCCAGCGATTGCAACGGAAACATTCGCCTTGGAGACAACCAGAGTTAGCGCGAAAGCTCCGATTGACGCGAAAATGCCAGCTATGAACGATAGCCTAAAAGCTTCGTCTGGCTCCAAGTTCATCAGCAGCATTGCACTCGTTGTGGTTCCTGATCTGCTGACCCCGGGCAAAGCTGATATTCCCTGCACGATTCCTATTAAAACGTAATCCTTGAGCGACAAATTTTCCAGTTTTTTCGAGTTAATTCCCCTTTCTCGTCTCTTCCTTGAGTATCGTATGAGCGCAGCGTCACCGAGGAGAACCAGCCCCACTATGAGCATAGGTATGCCTAATGCGATTCCGCTTATGGAGTCGGCGACGAGGTAGAGTGGGACAGCGATTATACCGGTTATTAACGTGACAACTACTACGTAGATGAGGAGTTTTCTCTGCAATTTATTCTTCGAACCAAGCAGCACTTTTACCATTTCAGCCAGGTCTTTTCTGAAGTATACAACAGCGGCTATTATGGTGCCTACCTCCATGAATAAACCAAAAGTGTATGCCTGCTGGAATGTGAGCTTGAGCAGATACGTCGAGGAAACGATGATTTGCGTTTTGCTGCTTATGGGAAGCCACTCAGAAATGCCCTGGATAACCCCAATTATTGCTGCGTAGATTAGGTGAAGAATAACGGACAATCGTTATCAGCCAAGTGTGAAAAGCCCAGAACAGCTATAAAGATTTTCATTCTATAGCTTCCATTCCACGGCAAAGTCGGTCAGGTCCAAACCTGCATCTGTGTGGGTACATCCACTTGGAAACAAGGCAGACAGCCCACTCTACGGATACAAAAATAAGATAGAGGGTTGTTAGTAAGTGATTAGAAATATATATCTTTTTCAGACATATTTATATTGATTCAACACAAATATTTATCGCCAAAATAAAGAGAGAAAAATTATGACGAAAGTGCGCGACCCCGTGTGCGGTATGGATGTTGACACGGAAACAGCCCTAAGCGCCAAAATGGGCGACCGAACCTACTACTTCTGCAGCCAACAATGCCTTGACGTCTACACCGCACCCGAACGCGAACTGAAAGCCATGCAGCGCAGAGTGACATTTACTTTAATCGGCGCGGTGGCAGCCTTGGGATTAAGGATAGTTACGCTTTTCGGTCTCTTGGCAGCCATCATGTATTTTGACGTAAGCGGTGGGTTGAAAGTTGTTAACCTCGCAGTCTTCGCGGTATCGACACCTGTCGTGTGGATAGCGGGCTTTCGCATCTACAAGGGCGCATATCTGTCGCTTAAGAGCCGCAACGTAAACATGGATGTGCTGGTCTCTGTCGGAGTTCTGGCAGGCTGGACATACGGGGCACTAAGCCTTTTTGTTCTGCCCGCCGCAAGCACTGGTGCAGACTACCTTGACGTGGCTATTGGCATCTTGGCATTTGTTCTGCTGGGCAAATACATCGAAGAATTAATTCGACGCCGCTCCGCTGCATCAATACGAAAACTGCTCGAACTTCAGCCAACAATGGCTAGAGTCGTCAGAGATGATAAAGAAACCGACATGCCAATAGAGCAAGTGCAGGTAGGCGACGCAATCCTAGTTAAACCGGGCGAAAAAATCCCCATCGACGGCACGGTGACTGCAGGTTACTCGTCGGTAGATGAAAAACTCCTGACGGGCGAAAGCATTCCTGTTGAGAAAACTGTCGGAAGCGAAGTTATCGGCGCAACAATCAACAAAACTGGATCCTTAACAATAAAAGCCACACGAATCGGCGACGAAACCGCCCTGTCACAGATAGTTCATCTTGTTGAAGAAGCACAAGCGTCAAGCGCTCCAGTGCAAAGGTTCGCTGACCGCGTCATCAGATGGTTTGTTCCCATGATTTTCACCGTTGCCGTGGTTTCTTTTGGATTCTGGTACGTAAAAAGCGGCTTCGATTTCGCAACCTCCTTCTTGGTTCTGCTGGCAGTGCTGTTAATCTCGTGTCCATGCGCTTTAGGCATAGCTACTCCGACAGCTATCCTTGCAGGTGTCGGAAAAGGCGCAGAGTACGGCGTACTTTTACGCAGTGGAGAATATGTTGAAAAAGCGCGAAAACTCACAACCGTCATATTCGATAAAACAGGCACTTTGACAAAGGGAGAACCAAGCGTAACCGACATTAAAGCCTACAATTCCTACACTCAAAAAACTGTACTGCAGTTTGCGAGTGCCGCTGAGAAAGGGTCAGAACACCCACTTGCAGCAGCGATAATTTCTAAAGCCGAAGCCGACAACGTAAGTATTTTTCAACCCGACAGTTTTGAAGCCTTACCGGGTAAAGGTGTCGGATGCATAGTTGACGGCAAAGCCGTGCTGCTTGGGAACCGCAAGTTAATGCAGGAACAAAACGTTTCCATAATCAATTTAGATGCGGATCTTGCCGCGCTGGAGTTAGAGGGAAAAACCGTCATGATATTATCTGTCGACGGCACCGCTGCCGGGTTAATAGCGGCAATGGATACTCCTAAAGAGAACGCCGCCGAAGCCATAGAGCAGCTAAGAGGCATGAATTTGGAAGTTGCAATGCTGACCGGCGATAACGAGCGGACCGCCAACGCAATCGCTAATCAATTAGGCATTACTCAGGTTATCGCGGATGTTCTGCCGTGGCAAAAGTCAGAAGCCATTAAACAAATGCAGAGTGAAGGAAAAATCGTCGCCATGGTTGGGGACGGAATCAACGATGCTCCAGCATTGGCCCAGGCGGATATTGGCATTGCCATTGGAAGCGGAACCGACATTGCCAAAGAAGCAGGCGGCATAGTGCTCATAAGAGACGACCTTCGAGACGTACCCTTAGCTATTGAGTTAAGCAAAAAAACGATGCGGAAAATCGACACCAACCTGTTTTGGGCTTTCGGTTACAATGCAGTTATGATTCCGATTGCAGCCGCCGGGTTGCTAAACCCCATGTACGCCGCCGGGGCGATGGCGATAAGCAGCCTAACCGTAGTCAGCAACTCTGCACTTTTGAAGTTGACTAAGTTTAAATCAAGCAAAGTAAATCAATAAAATCTAAAGTGAGGTGAAAATGATTTGGCTAAAGATCCAGTTTGCGGCATGATGGTTGACGAGAAAAAAGCAAAATACAAATCCGATTACAACGGCAAAACTTTCTATTTCTGCGCCTCCGCCTGCAAAACCACTTTCGACAAAGACCCCGCAAAATACGCTGGCGTTTCTGGAAAAACGGGAGCGCACAGCTGCGGTTGCGGAGGGCACTAAATTTTAGTGTTGGCTGCTGTTGACCGTTTTCTTTTTGAGTCCGTCAAGTGCTTTTTCTGTTAACTGCTTCTGTTTCTAGAAGGCGCCAAGCAATACATGTTCCGCAAACAGGTCCTCATTGAAAGCGCCGACAAACTCTATTTTCTCATTAATCACTATCTTCGGTACGCCAATCACATTGTACTTCATGGCTAAATCTGGGAACTCACTGGTTTCTATCACATCTGCCTTGACCAAGTCGCTTTCGACGGCTAATTTATGGGCAACCGCCGCTGCAGCAGGGCAATGTGGGCAGGTAAGAGTTACGAAGACTTGAATGTGAACTGGAGATTTGACTTCTTTTAAAATTGACTTCGTATTTTCTGAAAGGTCCGTTGTGCCTTTTGAAACGTTAATGACTGCTTCAATCAACGTTTGAAGCTCATACCCGTAGGGTATCCCGTAAATTCGCACTCCATAATCTTTCTTGCCTATTATGGCTAAGGCTGGAATTTTGTCGATGCCGTATTCCTTGGCTTTAGCGGCGTCAGCTACAAAATCATGAATCTCCGTCGTTATTTTGTCATCGAGTGTGGCTATGTCTTGAACTAGGTTTCGTGTGTCGGAGCAATATCGGCATTCAATCTCTTGAGTAAACATAACAATTTTAACTGGGTCAACCAGTTTCTCTTTAAAATCAACTTTAAGTAATTCTTTCTTATCATCAGGAATCAAACCCATAAAATCTACACTCCATAAACGGCCTTGCCAACTGTTCTTGGCAATCCACTAATTAACAAGTTATTCGGGCATATATTGATTTTTCATTTTCCCTCAAACAACCATGGTTTCCACTCTTTTTACAGTCAAATTCGGCAAGTAAATAGCCTACCCTGTTCGTTTTAGTTAGAAGATACCAACAAAATTGGCGCCTGCCTGTTTTATTGGCAACGCAAATTCAATCAAGTTTCATGCCTGAGAATTGAAGGAAACCGTTAAGCGCAATCCATATAAACGCTGACAACAATCAAAATTTGTTTTTTAACAGCCCAAAATTGGGGTGGACAAAACTTGACTTCAAAAATCGTTGTTAATGCCAAGTTAATTGAAGGCTTCCAAATTATGCTTGATGACAACGAAGCGCACAGCTACATAGTGGATCTTGCGCCTGACTTGGGAACGGGGCTTGGAGCTTCATCCCTTGAGCTTTGCGTTATGAGCCATGCAGGCTGTTACGCCACAATTTGCGTTTTGACTGCTAAGAAGATGCGTTTAGAACTCAAAGGGCTAAAGGTTAAGGTTGAAGCGGTAAAATCTGATGAAACAGGAACCATAGCTGAGGAAACCTTTGACATACAGATTAAAACCGATGTGCCGCAGGATAGAGTTGAGAGGCTGCATAAGGTAACGCTTGAAAATTGTCCCGTTGGAATCCTCTTTGAAAAGGCGGGCGTTAAAATAAATTATAGCATCCATGTAACAAAGGAGTAAAAAAATATGGTTAATGTTGTTTTGAAGGATGGAGTAAACTGGGTTGGAGTTGTCGATTGGAACATACGGGACTTTCACGGCTACGTAACTAGCCGAGGAAGCACCTACAACGCATACTTGATTTCGGACGAAAAAACAGCGTTGGTGGACACTGTGAAAGCCGCGTTCTGCAACGAGCTTATCGAGCACATCTCAGAGCTGACAAACCTGGAAAAAATCGATTACATAATAGTTAACCACGTGGAGATGGATCATTCAAGCAGTCTGCCGGTGATTGCGAAGCTGGCGAAAAACGCAAAGATAATTTCTTCGCTGAGAGGAAAAGAAGCTTTAATCAAACATTACGGACCGGACTTCAACGTGGTTGAAACAGTTAAAACCGGCGATGAACTGAAACTCGGCAAACGGGCGCTGCGGTTTATCGAGGCGCCTATGCTGCATTGGCCGGACAGCATGTTCACCTACATCGTGGAAGACAAAATTCTCATGCCAAATGACGCGTTTGGACAGCACTATGCCGATTCGGGACGCTTCAACGACCAAGTTAACGAATGCGAGCTTATGGAAGAAGCCAAAACTTACTACGCAAATATTCTGATGCCTTTCGCACCGCTGATTACAAGAAAAATCCAAGAAGTTGTTCAAATGGGAATTCCCATCGACATAATCGCGCCAAGCCACGGCGTAATTTGGCGAAAAGACCCCTCGCAAATAATTACCGCTTACCTGAATTGGAGCTCCGGCGCGGCTAAGCAGAAGGCGGTTGTGGTTTTTGATAGCATGTGGGGCAGCACCGATAAAATGGCAAGAGCCATAGCCGACAGCTTAGCAGGAGCAGGCATTGAAGTTAAGCTCCTTAAGCTTCGAGCCACGGATAACACCGATGTGGTAACCGAAATCCTCGACGCAAAAGCCGTAGTTGTAGGTTCGCCGACATTAAACAACCAGATGTTTCCGAGTGTAAGCAGCTTTTTAACGTACATAACGGGTTTGAAGCCTAAAGGCAAAGTTTGGGCTTTCTTTGGCTCTTACGGCTGGGGCGGCGGCGCAGTTAGAGACATGGTTGAGATGGCGAAAAAAGCAGGATTCGAAGTGTTAGAACCCAGCGTTGACGCAAAATATGTTCCAGACAAGGAAGAATTGAAAAAATGTTTTGATTTTGGGCAACAAATAGCCCAAAAAATCAAACCTTAACTTTTTATGTTATTTTCATGAATTTCGCTTTTGGCGTTGCACAGATTGGGCACTTGTCGGGTGCTGAGCCTTCAAATGTGTTTCCGCAGACGGGGCACACATAGTAGTCTACCTTGGGAAGTTCTTTCTTGTTTTTCATTGCATCAAGCGCTTTCTGGTATAAGCCTGCGTGGATCTGTTCAACCTTGTTTGCGAACTCAAAACTCATTTCAGCGTGTTTATTTCCTTCCTGTTTAGCGTCACCGATGAATTCAGGGTACATTTTTTTGAACTCGTATGTTTCTCCCGATATGGCTGTGCCGAGGTTGTCGGAGGTTGATTTTATCTGCCCCAGCACTTGCAGGTGGTTCAGAGCGTGGATTGTTTCTGATTCAGCCGCCGCTTTAAAGAGCTTCGCAACTTGAGGATAGCCCTCTTCTTCTGCCTTCTTAGCGAAAGCCAAATACATTCTGTTAGCTTGGGATTCGCCTGCGAAAGCAGCCTTTAAGTTTTCATCAGTTTTAGTCATAAAATTCACCAGAAAATAAATAATCAAAAGCAAGTAATAAGCTATACTAACGCCCTAAGACGAACTTTTTTTTTGAAAAAAAGAATCCGGCTGCTATTTAGCCATAGGTAAAGTATATTAGTTGTTTTCTACTTTGGTTTGTTTGATTTTTGGTGAATTTTATGGAAAAAGTAAAAATGTTTACTCTACCAAAACTACCATATGCCTATAATGCTTTAGCACCCTACATTTCAGAGATGCAGCTAACTCTCCACCATGACAAGCATCATCAAGCCTACGTGAACGGCGCCAACGCGGCTTTTGAAAAAATGGATAAGGCACGCAGCGAAAACGCCGACGTCGATATGAAAGCTATGCTGAAAGAGTTATCCTTCAACATCGGTGGCCACCTATTGCACTCTGCGTTCTGGGAAAACATGGCGCCGGCGGGCAAAGGAGGAGGAAAACCAGGCGGAGCCGTAGCCGACATGATTGACATGGGCTTCGGAAGCTTCGATCGGTTCAAAAAGGAATTCACGATGGCTGCTACAAGCGTTGAAGGTTCAGGGTGGGCTGCGCTGGCTGTACATCCATGCATCGGAAGACCACTAATAATGCAGATTGAAAAGCACAACGTGAATGTTTTCCCGACATTTAACATCTTGATGGTTCTGGACGTTTGGGAACACGCCTACTACTTGGACTACAAGAACGAGCGGCCAAAATTCGTCGAAGCCTTCTGGAACATCGTCAACTGGGACAACGTTAACAAAAAACTAAGCCTCTTCAAATAAACACTAAAAACAACCAACCTTTTTTCTTTTTTTAATGGATTTTCGCTTCTTTTGCCACGTTTTTGGAAAAAACCATAATCTTGATTTTTGGCGTATATTTGGAAGTAATGTTTAGTTTCCACTTTCGAGTTTTTTAAACAGGTCTCTTTGCCTTTTAGTGTACTCTGTCGATATCCCTTTTTGAAGGTAAATGGAGACTGCAGCTATACTTTTTGTAGGATCATTTCTCATGCTGATCGAATATAGATGTATCAGTTTAGCCCCCACCGCGTCTTTGGAAATCTGCCCCGTGGTTAGCCTTAATGCAAGTGAAACAGCGTCATTGATCGAGCCGCCGGCGGCAACTATTCTAATTTTATCAAATCTTGCAAGCCGCAAAAGGCTGATTGTTAGAAGACGCTCCATGGTTGCCGCTCTGCTGACACTTACTGTTTGCTCCTCAACGTCCTCCATTCCCTTTTCTTCCCGTTCAGCCAACTGTGCGTAATCCCCCGTCTGCTTTTGCACGAGATGCGCTGAAAGGGCAGATGATTTACCAAGAACGGGCACTTCAAGACTGCTGATGCAGATGTCATCAATGTAGATTGATGCAATTTCTGTCGCCATATTCATAGCTGAACAAACCAGAAAAATACCCTCGTCTAATCCTACGACGTCAACTTCTCCTGCCTCCATTATTTCGGAGATTATTTTTTCAACGACATCGGTTGTTTTTAATGAAGTATCAGATGGGCGGATAGCTATGAAATGACTATTTGGTTCTCGACTCATGATGACGCCTTAGCAGTTATTGAAGCGTCTGCTAATATAATACTTATCACTGAAAGCTATCAAGGGTTCTTGCAAAAAGAAAATTTAAAAAAATAAAATTGGGTAACTGGCGGTGTGGATTTATGGCGCGGGGGTTATTTTTATCGCCGCTGCTGGGCATTGCATTTCGCAGGCGAGGCATTGTATGCAGTCTTTTTCGCGGGCAGGGTCAGATTTCCTCTCAGAAAGCGGGTGTCCAGGCGAATCAGCCCAATCATACAGTGAAACGGGGCAAACGTCTATGCATACGCCGTCCCCGACGCAGGAATCCCAGTCTACAGCGCTGGTTGTTCCATGAATACCCATTTTCTTTGGGGGTTCAATTGGTCCCCAAACTTTGTGTCCGTTATGTTCGCCGACAACTTGGCGTTTTGTTTGAAAATCAGGGTCTATTGGCATAAAAATTCACTGTATTAAATTCAGGAAAACCCAGAATATTAGGCTTTCTACCAAGTGAATTCTTCCGCAAAACATTTGGGTGATTAAGAGTCTATTATTCAGGTGGTTTAAATGGCTCAATATTACATGCCCCCCGGGATGAGATACACTTCTCTTGAAGAAAGAAAAGAATTCTACAGCTCCGAATTTAACATTCAAAAGGCGACCCAATGGGTCAGCAGTCAAAGCGGCAAAGTGAAGTATGCGGTAATCATAGGCAGACACACAAAAATTTACCCTGAAAAATACAAGGAAGACGCCTCAACCACCATAATAATCGACGAATACACCAGCTTTGAAGATGTGCATGAGCAAATACTCGAGTTTTTGCCTGAAGCAGTTTATTACGACAGAAGCGTTTATGACGAAAACAACCATAAGACAGGCCAAGAACTCGCTTTCGACCTTGACCCCGAAAACATAACCTGCCCAATCCACGGAACCTTAGCGGACAAGATGAAGAGGCAGCAGGGATTGAGCTTTTGCGAGTTGGAGTTGCAGATGGTTCAGCAGGAGGCGGTGAGGCTTTTCGATTTTTTAGCAGCTCGATTTTCAAACGTTAAAGCGGTTTACTCGGGCAGAGGCTTTCATCTCCATGTTCTAGACCCGCAAGCTTACGGGTTAAGTGCTCGGGAAAGATTCGAGTTTGCAGAAAAGGTGAAAAGTGAAGGCTTCCACATTGACGAATGGGTCACCTCGGGTGAGATGAGGCTGATTAGATTGCCGTTTAGCCTGAACGGTTTAGTTTCAAGGATCGTGCTACCCCTGACAAGAGCTGAATTAGAAAAATTTGACGCAGTCCATGACAGGCGTGTACTGCCGCGGTTTTTAGGCAAAGAAGTTACCGTTTAGCTTCTTTTTGGTTGTTTTCTTTTTCTTGTTGTAGACGATTTTCTTCTTTTTTTCTCTTCTCAAGCTTTAAGTTTATTTTTGGTAAGCAGTAAAATCAGTGCATACGCCATTGCTAAAATGTTGAGTGTTATACCCGTTAGATCCACCCAATTTCCGCTTGGAACATGCAGATTAATGTTGATGAAGCTAAGGACATACGCTTGATTAAGAAGTAAGGTGCCTGTTAAAACGGCGTAGAGTGGCCTTGTTTTCTTCATGAACGGAAGAGTTAAAGCTAGCATGCTTATGGTTGGAAACAGATAACGCTCATGAATCCTAGTTGGCAACATAAAGAACCCCAGTAAAATCATGAAAGCGCAGAAAATTATGAGCGACTCATCTGAAGCGTTAAAACGCTTATACAATACGTATAAGACGGAAACAACAAAAGCTCCAAACAGCCCCCAGCCTAAAATGAAGAGGTTACCATCAGGCTTGTAGAAGCCAATCAGGCCCCATATGTTGAAGGCGTTTACCGAGGTGAATTTAAACTCATTGTAGGCTCCGAAATAGATGTGGCTTAAGAAAGTGGCTGGATTGCTCCAGTCAAAAGGCAAAATAACGACAAAAATGCCCAAAGCAAACACCGCTGATGAAAAAATAAGGTTCTTCAATCCATTTTTCTTGTAAATCAAGAAAGCTATCAAGGGTGCTAAAGCGACTGCTTGCGGCTTAGTTAAAACAGCCAACGCAAAGATGGCTGCGGAAAGTTTGGGTTTACTTTTAACCGCAAGCAAAAGCGAGAGGACAATAAAGAAAGTGTAGACTGCATCAAACTGACCCCATACTGCCGAGTCAAAGATTACCGCGGGGTTAAAAGCGTAGACTGCTGCAGCCGTCAAGCTGACCTTGAAGCTCAACCGTTTTCTCACAAAAACATAAATCAGACTTGCTGTTGCCAAATCGAAAAGAGTAGGGATAAACTTTACCACAGCGTAGATGCCTGACATCGTGTAAAATCCAGATAACTTCGCTAGGTTTCCAAAGACGTAAAAAATGTAAATGTTAAAGGGTGGATAATCGCACCAACTTATGATATTATAGAACGGTCTTAATCCGCGGTCGGCAGCAATGGGAATCCACGATGCAAACGTTGACATGTCATAGTAATAGCCTGGAAGGGGAAACAGCATAAACCTAACTAGATAAGCTGCAAGAAGCAACACGGCTAAGCATATTATTTCACGGTAATGAATCGAAAGTTTTACCGTGTTTCCACCTGTTGGCAAATACTCTTGATTTAAATAAGAGCTTTTTCACGAAAACCCGACATCGACCAGTTAATATGCCTAATGATTGCCTTAAGCACTGAGAAAGAAGGTTTTCACATTGACAAGTGGGTTACTTATAGAGAAACCGCCTCATACGTTTACTCTGCACCTGAAGCGCGCGCGGTTAAGGTCTAGAATAGACGTTACCACTAACGAAATAAAAGAGGAGATAGAGTCGCGACCCTATCCATAATGAGAAGCCGTGCCAAGGTTTCTTGGCGAGAAAGCTACTTTTTGACTTCTTTGGCTTTTTTCTCTTTTTTGGCGTAGTAAGCTTTCTTTTTCTTTTCTTCTTCGGCTTTTGTTGGTTTGGTTGGTTTTGCCATGAAAATCCTCAATTAATTTAGGGATAAACTTGCATAAAAGATTTTCCAGCCTCAAAGTATGTGCTGAAAAGTTTATTTGTTATTTAACGTTTCATTTAACTGTGTGAGGCTTTGTTATGGAGAAATTCGATGTAATTGTTATAGGCTCAGGCTCCGGAATGATTGTTGCTTCAGCCGCGATTGACCAAGGTTTTAAGACGGCATTACTTGAAAGCGGAAAAATGGGCGGCACATGCATAAATGTTGGTTGTGTTCCCTCGAAAATGCTGATTTACCCAACCGACGTCATCGCCGCCGTTAAGGAGTCAAGGAAACTAGGCATCCACGCAACCGTGGATTCCGTCGATTTCAACAACATAATGAATAGGATGCATTCTTTGGTTAACCATGACTCGGCGCATCAGGCACAAGCAGTTGAAGCCACCCCTAACCTTACATGGTTTAAGGAAACAGGCGAGTTCATTTCAGATTACACCATGCAGGTCGGCTCACAAATTATTTCGGCAGAAAGGATTTTTATTGTTTCAGGAGCCCATCCTGTAATACCGCAGGTCAAGGGCATAGAAAACATAGGTTACCTGACGAGCGACACGGTTTTAGAGCTGCAAACACCGCCTAAAAGCATACTCATCTTGGGCGGAGGCTACATTGGCATGGAGTACGGGCACTTCTTCTCAGACATAGGCACAAAAACCACGATACTGCAGAGAGCAGACCGAGTGGTGCCTGAAGAAGAACCAGAAATCTCTGATTTGCTAAAGAAGGAAATGCAGCAGCGAATGGAAATATACACCGGCTTTGAGGTTACTGACGCAAAACAAGAGGGCACAGTTAAAACGCTTACCGCCAGAAACAAATATGACGGCAGCCAACACGAGTTTTCGGCTGAGGCAGTTATGGTTGCCGCAGGCAGAGCGTCCAACGCTGGCAGATTGAAACCGGAAAAAACAGGCGTAGAACTAGACCAGCGAGGATTCGTAAAAGTTGATGAGTACCTTGAAACCAGCAAAAAAAACATTTGGGCTTTCGGCGACGCCATCGGCATTCAAATGTTTAAGCATGTAGCCAATTACGAGGCTGGCATAGTTTGGCACAACGCCATTCATGATCACAGGGTAAAAATGGATTTTTCAGCGGCGCCTCACGCAGTTTTCAGTCATCCGCAAGTTGCCTCCGTCGGCTTAACAGAAAAACAAGCTAAAGAGCAATATCACAACGTTCTCGTGGGACAAGCCCTTTACAGTGAAACGGCCATGGGGGCAGCTATGGGATTTCCGGAGGGCTTCGTGAAAGTGGTGGTTGAAGGAGAAACAGGCAAAATCCTCGGCGGGCACATAATTGGTCCCGAGGCGTCAATTCTTATTCAAGAAATCATAAATGCAATGGTTTCTGAAACAGGTTTTGCACCCATTGCTCAAGCAATGCATATTCATCCTGCTTTGTCCGAGGTTGTTCAGAACGCCGCTGGCAACCTCAGACCAGCATAACATAGCCGCTTTTTATGACAGAAAACCATCCGAAACTCTGATTTGGAACTTCAAGTCAACTAAAAAGATATATTTCTCCGAAAACAACTGTTTCTAGCGAGAGTGTTTTGTTATGAATATTTCTAAGGTTTCTGGCAAGAACAACAAACACAAGGTTTTCGTGTACGCTTTAAGCACTTGTGTTTGGTGCAAGTTAACTAAGCAGTTTCTAGAAGACAACAGCGTCCAATATGAATACGTGTATGTGGATTTAGAAGACGAGGAAAATAAGCGAAAAATCCATGAAACAATTCAGGACAAGGGCGGAATGATTAGCTATCCAACAACAATTGTGGATGATAAAATCGTGATTAATGGTTTTCGCAAAGACAAACTCAAAGAGGCACTTGAACTTTGACAACAATTGAGGAAGTTCGCAGAAGAGCGGAAGCGGACGCTAAAACATTCGGGTACTATCTGACGCCTCAGCCTGAACTTTTACAGGGCTTCTTGGAAGGATTAAAAACAAACGAAGACCGCTACGGTTACCCTTTATGCCCATGCAGACTTACCTCAGGCAATTTCGAGTATGACCGGGACATAATTTGCCCCTGCGACTACCGCGACCCAGACGTCGCCCAATACGGCGCCTGCTACTGTAGACTCTACGTTAACAAACAAGTTTACGAAAGCCAAAATTTGCCAGAAGTTCCAGAACGAAGACCGCAAGAGAAAATGGCAAGGGCCTATGGAACACCAACAGCAGCTGCTCCAGCACAAGGAGAACAAGCAAAACCGCCAGCCAAAGCAGAAAAACCACAATCGGGGGTTAAAAAGAAGTTGTGGTACTGCAAACAATGCGGGTACGTGGTGTTTAGGGAAGATCCGCCCTACGTTTGTCCCATATGCAAAGCTAAAAAGGAATTGTTCGCCGAAATCGAGGGTTCAATTGAATTGAATGGTTAAATTATTTTTCTATTTCTATTTCGATTTTTTTCCAATCCTCTTTTATTCCACGCAGAGCCGTTACGGCGCCAACTATTGTTCCGTTTAAGATTTTCTCAACAAATTCGTTTAACGGTATTTCTTTTCCATCAACCTTTATTTTGGTGCTCATTCTTTTCGCCTTCTGTATTTTAGTTAAAATGCGAGGTAAAAAGTTTGTGCAGATAGCTGAAGCTTAGAATTGAAATTGAGGCTTCTTTTACATTCTTATTGTACCGGGTTTAATTGTAACTCTAAGCTTAGTCAGGTTCTCTTTTATCTCTGCTTTAACGCCCATAGCCGCAAAGTATTCATCAAGGAATATTCTGATGAAATCTTTTGAAATCTCCGAGACCAAAACTAATGTGTAGTCGTTTGGAGCGTTCTTTGTTAAACGGTAAAAGTTGCATGCTTCAAGCCTGAATAGCATTTCTTCTGGGGAATGCACCTTTGTTTTGAGTTGTTCCCAATGTGCCCGAGCTACTTCTTTATGTTCGCTCCAAAACTTTTCCCTCTCAGGAGATGAAGCGATTAAACGCAAAAACATCAGCCAATGATCAACATCTATGATGACGTGTTCACCGTTAAGAAGCATGTCCATGTAGGCCTGAATTTTTTTCTTGACCGCTGGGTCTTCAAGAGCCTTGTTTTCGTTGTAGAATTTTAGGGCACGACGCATAATTTCACTTTGTGATACTTGTGCTTCGGTGCTTATTTTTTCCAGCAAGTCCGCTGTTGTTTTGTCAAATGCAACGGTTATTCTCGTCGGATTCACCATGATTCTCACGCGGGAAGCTTAAACATGTTTTCAGATAAACGGAAATTATATAAACATTGCGTAATAATCGTCAGATAAACCTTTGCAGATTTGAAATAGGCAACTCCATTATTAAACAAATGTTAAAGCAGTTACCAATCGAGGCAAACTTTTATTCCCCATTCTTTTATACATTAAATGTCGGGAACACTTCTAAGGAGAGCGCTAAATGAAAAGACCAGAAATATATCTTGAGCCCAAACAGCGAGCAGCAAAAATAATCGAAGCTCTTGAAAAACAGTACCCCAACGCAGAAACCGCCCTAAACTACTCCAATCCGTTGGAGATACTTGTAGCGACCATGCTCTCGGCTCAAACAACTGACGAACGCGTTAACATAGTGACCCAAAAACTGTTCAAAAAATACCGCACACCTGAAGACTACGCTAACGTCGACATAAAAGAGTTAGAACAAGATATTCGTTCAACAGGGTTCTACCACAACAAAGCCAGAAACCTAAAAAAATGCTGCCAACTCCTAATCGAAAAATACAATTCCCAGGTGCCAAAAACGATGGATGAAATGCTGGAGCTTCCAGGTGTCGCGCGGAAAACCGCTAACATAGTGTTATACTACGCTTACGGCGTAATCGCGGGCGTAGCAGTCGACACTCATGTTCGGAGAGTTTCACAGCGGCTTGGGCTCACAGAACACGATGATCCGTCTAAAATAGAACAGGACCTGATGCAAATTACTCCAAAAGAGAACTGGATGAAACTCACCGATTTGCTGATTTTCCACGGAAGGCAAGTGTGCACTGCAAGAAAACCCAAATGTGAAATATGCATCCTAAACAAGATTTGCCCAAGCGCTTTTACTTTTTGACTGAAGCGTCACCCATTTATACGCCAGTTGATTTTTTCTATAATTAAGGATCGATTTTTATGTCAACTAAAATTAAAGTCGGAGACAAAGCAGCAGACTTCACTTTGCCCGACACCGACAGGAAGCTAAGAAGCCTAAAGGAGTTCTCGGGGAAAAAAATTGTTTTAGCCTTTTTCGTCGGTGCATTCACCGCAACATGCACAAAGGAAATGTGTGAATTCCGTGATTCCATGGCTCGACTTGTCGATTTGAATGCTCAGGTTATCGGAATAAGTGTAAACGACCCCTTCTCAAACAAGGCATTCTCAGAAAAAAACAGGCTGCCCTTCCCGATACTGAGCGACTACAAGCGTGAAGTTACCAGAACCTACGAATTAGAGTTACCGAATTTCGCCGGACTCGACGGCTACACAGTTGCTAAACGCTCAATCTTCGTCATCGACTCGAAAGGTATAGTTCAGTACGTTTGGATTTCAGATAATCCAGCGGTTGAACCAAATTATCAAGAAATACAGAAAATTCTTGAACAAATCACTTAAACTCAATCTTCTTCAGTTGCACCGTATAGAAAAAACGAGCGTATCGATGCTTTCGAGCGATGGATAATGCAGAATTTCTTCATTTCGCGAAGTAGGAAGAGGATTAGCTTTCTAAGCCAAGCGGTGATGTTCAACCATCAAGCATTTGTTCATTACAACAATCAAACCAGCGCGTCTGGCGGCCTCAGCGGCTTGCTCGTTAATTATTCCAAGCTGCATCCAAACCACAAAAGGCCGACCATAAATCTGTTTCAGCTTAATGGCTTGCTCCACTATCGGCGGCACATCTTTCGCTGGCCTAAAAATATCCACAATCTCAAGAGTTTTCTGAATCTCAGGCGGAATCTCAAGCAGGCTCGGGTAACTTTTTTCGCCAAGAACTTCGTCCGCAAAAGGATTTACTGGTATGATGCGGTATCCATGTTGTTTTAGGTAAGCACTAACTCTGTGGCTTTCTTTCTCCGGCTCTTTGGACAACCCAACAACCGCAATAACTTTATATTTTTTCAAGATTTCTTTAATTTGATTTTGACTCAACACAAATCTCCACTCGTTTATGGTGTCTCACTTAGTTTTAACTCAAAAAAGTGTTCTCTGCCACCGCGCAACGCAAGAATCCTAACTACGTCTCCGCTCTTTCTTCTCTGAATCTCGTTGACCAAATCCTCGATTTTATTTGTTTCTACGTTGCCTATCTCTAAAATGATGTCGCCTTCAGCCATTTCGGCGGCTTCTGCGGGGCTGCCGTCGGCAATTCTGGTTACTAATACTCCGCGGTTTACTGGTAAACCATAGTACCGCGAGATTTCCCGTGTTAAAGTTAATCCCACTATGCCCAGCCAGGGTCTTCTGACTCCTCCTTCAGTGACAATTTCATCGGTACAGGTTTTCGCTGTTTTTATTGGGATATCAAAACCGATGCCCTGTGCAAACGGTATG
>Ga0187891_1000528_pt1 | contig 37795 bp, 35 predicted proteins | sample June2016WEW_21_4_FD_132990 | JGI IMG/M metagenome (GOLD analysis project Ga0187891, IMG submission 132990) | Peatland microbial communities from SPRUCE experiment site at the Marcell Experimental Forest, Minnesota, USA - June2016WEW_21_40 | ecosystem: Environmental > Terrestrial > Soil >... | reverse complement strand
ATGCGGAGAAGTCTTGCACATGACACGGAGTCTTACAAGAGCAAAAAATTAATTCGTCAAATCTCTCGTTTGGAAGAAATTCGCGTAGCATCCAGAACCGTCTGCAAGCGCGATACCATACCGTTTCCCCAAATGTTGTGACTGTTCAGAATTGCTCACCTTATCAAAATAATCTGAGGAAATCTTCACCTCCTGTTCAAATTCGCGCGGCTCTCCTCGACGGACCGGCGCGCCCGCTTGGAAGAGCAGACAGGCGAGTTTGTGAACGACGTGTCGGTTATCTGACAATGTAATACGGTGCCATCCTTGAAGTAGTGCGAGAAAGTTTCTCCGCACCATTTGGAGGGCACTCTTCTGTAACACGATGAACTACTCACTTCTTATTACGAACTACTCACTTCGGATAGGGATGTTCACCCCTCTCTGAGAAACTTCCGACCTGCAACGGATAGGAAGAGATTGCCTCAAGGCCGAAGAGGGCATCCTTCCGCCGCCCCACGGACTATCACCCGCTTGTACCGCACCGATGCGCTCGTTATGTTGACACGAGTTGCGACAAGCCGGAAATCAACGTGCATCGTTCCATCGATCGTAGAGCCTTTCACCGATTTCGAATTTTCGTGCCCGTCTTGTTCCGCTGGGCCGACGGCGCAGAGCACTACGATGTTGGGCACTCGGGGAACGTGGGGCTGGGAGGCATGTTCATCCTCACCTCGAAATGCCCGCCTGTCGGCACAGAGGTTGAGATCGACTTTGCGATCCCGGCTTTTGATCGTATACCGCGCCAAGTTCGCTTTTGTTGCAAGGGGCGAGTGACCAGGGTGGAATCCTGCTATGAGGTCGCCGGGTTTGCCGTGGTTGGTCGCATCGAAGAAGTTGGACAACTAGGCGACGGCATCGAGGAAGCGGCTGCCGGTTTGTTGATCCGGCAGTAGTGTCACTCAGCTGATGTCGGTAAGCATGTAACCACAGAAATGGGAGTGAAAGGGCGAATGCATAAGCCTATCGGATCTGAGAACGATACGGCGAACGGACTTCACTGGTATGCGGCCTGGAGTCGGTCGTCCCCCACAGCGGCGAGCGACGGCGGCGTTCGTTTTCTTGACAACCCTGTCTGGCCCAAGAACCAGGAACAACACAAAGAAGCAGCTTTCCTTCTCCCTCGCTCGGCAGTAATCTAGGGTGTCGAGGCTGACACGATTTAGGCAAATTGATTGCCATACCACAAGAATGACAGGCCCGGTCGCGGATGGGCTATTCGCAAATGAGTGGGGGTAGTGAGGGTAGTCGTTTCAGAACTTGGGTTCCTGATACGGAATTTTCGCATTGGTAGTCATTATGGCCCAGACCAAGTGTTTGATGAAAGGAAATGGAAGTGTCCGCGTGCTGGTGGCCGACAGCACGCCGTTGACGGGACGGCTGATCGCTGATGTGTTGAGGCGAGACCGCAGACTCACGGTCACCGATGCTAGCGGAAGCTCCGTCCTCCCAACGGCGGCATCCCTGATGCCTGATATCGCTATCATCAGCGAAAGCCTGGGAGGTATGCAGGGCAGCGGTTTTGAACTACTAAAGGAGCTGCGGGCAGCAGTTCCCAAAACCCGCACCGTCATGCTACTGGATTCCGGCGAGCGCAAGCTGGTTGTAGAAGCTTTTCGAAGCGGAGCTCGGGGAGTCTTCTGCCGCAACGATCCGCTTAAAATGCTCGTCCGCTGTGTTCATAGAGTGCACGAGGGCCAGCTTTGGGTGAGCGGCCCTCAGCTTGAGTTCCTCCTGGAAAGTTTGGCCACAGCCCCAGCGATCAGGTTAATGAATAGTGAAAGTGTTGCGTTACTCTCCCATCGGGAGCAGGAAGTGGTTCGCTGGCTAGTCGAAGGCCACACCAACAACGAGATCGCTCGCGAACTGAAGCTGAGCGAGAACACGATCAAGAATTATATATTCCGAATTTTCAATAAGCTGGGCATGTCCAGTCGAGTGGAAGTCGTGAAATATGCGATCAGCCAGCGGCCGTCGGCTCGACGGTCGGCTTAAGATTGATCATCCCATTGACGCCCACTTTTTCACATTGTGGGAGTTTGCAAGCCGAAACCCAACAGTCGCATAGGACGCAGTAAACCCCATCCACTGTTTCAATTTAGCAAGATCTATTTTGCTCCCACGGATTAATCGATTAATCATCCCTTGACCGAAGTGGCCTACAACTTGCCTAGAGTAAATCTGCGAATCCTGCGAACTCACGTTCATTTGGAGGGTCTGTGGAGCAGAGAAGGACTATCCGCTTCCGGTCGCCGTTCCCTGTCATTTTTCGCTGGGAAAACCAGACAAGTGTCGGCCTAACCCGTGATATTAGCACTGCAGGTGCGTTTGTGATCTGCGACGCCCTACCACCAGTCGGCGCTAGCGTGACTCTTGAAGTCACACTTCCACCATTTGAGAGAAACAGCTTGCAGCCCCTGTATTTGAAGGCCACCGGCACGGTGAGGCGCGTGGAAAGGGGAGTAGGAGGTAGCGGCTTTGCTGTGAACGCTCCATTCGCCTTGCATGAACTATTAATTCCCTGCTCGCACACGTTAGCGTCGCGTTTCGTTGAACGAAACTGACTCGTCGTCATAGCAAAAAAGTTGCATATTGAGCAAAGTCTTGCAGATGGGACAAAAGTTTGCGGAGCCTTGCGTTGAAGCTACGCGGTTGCTTTGTACGCCGTCGAAATCTGATTGTTCTCGGCCTGGGGTGGTTTGGTCTGGCTCAAGACGTAAAGCACCAACTCTGTACGATTAGAGATGCCCAGCTGTTTGAAAACGTGCGAGAGATAATTTTTTACGGTGTGAGGACTGAGCCCCAGCTCTTCGGATACTTCACGATTTGACAGGCCAGCGGCAACCAGGCGCGTGACCTGTTCTTCTCGCTTCGTCAAAAGCACGGTCTTGCTGAACTTGGACGCTGGGACCTGCATCACTGCTCCGACGATGTGCTCCAACTGGCTGTTGTTTGCCCAGATCTGACCATCACGGACCGCGTGTACACACTTGCGCAGCTCGGCAGGTGCTCCCGTGCGGCAGAAAATGCCCCGGGCGCCGTGGCGAAATGCTTCAACAACCAATTCAGCTTTATCTTCGTCGAGCAGCATAATCACGTGGGATTGGGGCTCCGACGCACGCAACTCCTGCAATGCCAGGAAGCCGGCAAAATCACCGTCCTGAAGTCTTGTGCTGACAACAGATACATGAGGCTGATTCTCGCGAACTGCTGAAATGACCTCGGCGCAACTGGTGGCAGACCCGATCACCCGCATCTGGCTATTGCGTTGAATCGAGTTCGCTAACAACTGGCAATCCATTCGACGCGCATCCGCGATAAGAACCGTTGCGTATGCGCCGCTGGCTTGGGACATACTCACACCAATAAAAAACTCGATCTGAATTTGCCGGAGTCTACGCGTGAGACGTGCTGAAATCAAGGAAAATCGAAACTAGTCCTTGGCCTTACCAATGGAGGTTAGACGTGTTAAATGCGAAAGGCTAACGAAACACGACTAATCACGGGCTGGGCAACATTTCACTTTGGTAAATCATCCAGCCCGCCCGCCCTGTCCCGTCTTCTACCACCACCTGCTTGTGTAGCGCACTGTGCTAAAGCAAACCGTTACCGCGGCTATTCAGAGCGCAGTACAGTGTTACCAGAGAAATTCGGACTACATGGATTAAGATAGTTTACGCCGCGCGATACCAGGGATTAGTACGCCATCCCCGGAGAATTTCCGAATCTTGCAAGGAATTGCGATTGTGTCTAGTCTTTGCGTTCTGGCACGATCTTGCAACACGTTAACAATTAGAAGTTGAAGGCTCAGCCAATCTCCCGCTCGGAAGGTTTCTGGGCGACCGCAGATTTGTGCTCTGCTGAAGTACACGTCCGCCTTGTGATTTTCATCCTGTGCAAAAGGCGTATGTGACTCTGAGGGAAGAGTTGTGGGCGTAATAAACTCGATTTGTCTGCCATCGTCCGAACCGCAGCCGTCTGTTATGCCAGCCGGGGCGCAGTGGTACGCTATTCACACCCGCTCGCAGCATGAAAAGTTCGTGGTCAATCAGCTTGAGCAGCGGGGCATCAAGACTTTTCTGCCGTTGATTAGCGAAGTCCACCGCTGGAGCGATCGGCAGAAGGTAGTTCAACTGCCACTGTTCTCTTGCTATGCTTTCGTACACATGCACCTTTTGCCTGAACTTTGGTACCAGGTGATGCAGACTAATGGCGTGCTCAGATTTGTAGGCTGCCGCGGCGAAGGCATTCCAATCCCCGAGAGCCAGATCGAGAATCTGCGGGCATTTTTGTCGAGTGATATTCCATACGTCCTTTGTCCGTTTCTGCAAGTGGGTCAACGCGTGCGAATTCGTGGTGGCGCTCTGGAGGGCGTTGAAGGTCTCCTGATCGCACGCAACGGGGAGCGCACGCTCGTGATTTCCGTCGAACCCATTCAGCGCTCAATTGCAGTCCGAATTGACCAGTACCAGGTGGAAGCGATCTAGCCTGCGAATTCTCGTTGTTCGGATGGATGCAATACTCTCGTGATTTCGGCTGAGCTGATTAGCAATCCGAATCGATGGCTATTTCATCGACCCGTTTAATTCGCGTTTCGCTCGCTCCTAGGGTCGAGACTTCAATCTCCCAGAACACACACTAAGCTACTCCTAAAGGTCCGCTATATGGCTGCTCCACACATACTCGTCGTAGGCAGCGAGCCCGCTACTGTGCATTCGCTTAATTCTCTTCTGGAAGGGAATTCGTATCACGCCGAAGCCGTTGCGTTCGGCGCGCCGGCCGTAGCAAGAATTTACCGCAATCCCATGCCCGACCTAGTCCTGATGGAGCTGGGTAACGGCCACAGCGAAGGTCTCCAGACGCTACAGCGATTTCTCCAACTGCGGCCTGATCTGAAGGTGATTATGTTGTCGAAGGTCGGTGACAGCCGCCAAGTCGTGGAGGCGATTCGCATTGGGGCTCATGACTACATCACCTTTCCGCTCCGCGAGTTCGATCTGCTCCAGTTGCTTAAGCGGCATGTGAACGCCGAGTGGGAAGCTGACAGCCATACGAAGGAAAGCGTTGAGGAAGTGGGAGGCGGCCACTTTTTCCTATCCGCAAGTCCGCTCATGCAGAAGGTTCGCCTACAGGCCGAGCTTCTAGCCAACATCGACGTACCTGTCCTGATCCTGGGCGAAAGTGGTACGGGAAAGGAAGTAGCGGCTCACCTCATCCATAAGCTGTCGGCGCGGTCGGGGCGGCGGCTCCTGAAAGTCAACTGTGCCGCCTTGCCGGGCGAGCTTCTCGAAAGCGAACTATTCGGCTATGAGCGCGGTGCGTTCACGGGGGCCACGCGGACGAAGGCCGGCAAATTCGAGCTGTGCGACAAGGGCACTATCTTGCTGGACGAAGTGGCAGAGATGCCCGGCAATCTTCAGGCCAAGCTGCTTCACGTCCTGCAGGACAAGCAATTTTTCCACCTAGGCGGCGAAACCACCATCGAAGTCGATGTTCGCATTCTCGCGGCTACGAATGTTGACATTCAGCAAGCTATGGCCGAGCGCCGATTCCGCGAGGACCTCTACTACCGCCTGAGCGCCTTCACTATCTTCCTGCCGCCCTTGCGCGAGCGCCAAGAAGAAATTCCAGTGCTGCTCCGCCACTTCATGCAACGAATCGCAGTCCAATATTCCCGCGCGGCGCTGCCCTTCTCCGCGCGATTGATGGATGCGTGCCTGCACTATGCCTGGCCGGGCAATCTCCGGGAACTGCAAAACTTCGTGAAGAGATATTTGGTGATGGGTGACGAAAGTATGGCAATCAGTGAGTTGCAGGCTGACCATCGTCGCAAGCTGGTTATGGTCGATACCGTTCCCGACTCGGCCCCACAGCCTGCCCCGCCTGCCCCGGATTCAGTTTTGAGCCCAGAGGAACGCGCCCGCGACCTGAAGTTCCTGGTTCGCAACCTCAAGGATGAAACTGAGATCCAGGCAATCACCAAGGCTCTAGCGGAGACTAACTGGAATCGAAAGAGAGCGGCACGATTACTTCATATCAGCTACCGCGGCCTGCTCTATAAAATTCACCAGCACAGGATTACCCGCGTGTCGGCCAGCCAGATCACACCATTCCTGCATCACGGCGAATCGGCAACATAAGGTTTGAACAGGAATGACCTGTTCTCGGGTGGATTGACGCTGTCCAGTACGTAGGACGATAACGCGTTGGAATTGCGAGCCATCGAGTTCCTCAACTCACAACCACCTTCGCTTACCATCTTTCACATTCTTTGGGAAGGTAAACGTGTTTGACGAAATCGAAGACAAGCCGTATCGCCTGCGGGAGCTAGGATACTATTGGGTGCTCCTGCAGCGTCGCCGCTGGTGGCTGATGATGCCTGTATTCGTGGTGGGCACGGCGGCATGGGGAATCAGCTGGTTCTTGCCTGCCTACTACCGGTCGGAAACCCTCATCCTAGTCGAACAGCAGAAGGTTCCGGAACAATACGTCGTGTCTAATGTGGCCACGGACATTCAGGACCGGCTGCAGAGCATGACCCAGCAGATTCTCAGTCGCACTCGCCTCTTGCGCATCATTGACGAGTTTCACCTGTATGCCGACCAGCGAACACGCCTGAGTCCGGACGAGATCGTGGACAAGATGCGCCAGGACATCTTGATTGACCTAGTTCAGGCGCCCGGCCGCCGGGAGGACTTGACGGCCTTCAAAATAAGCTACAGTTCTAGAGACGCGCGGCTTTCGCAGCAGGTCACCAACCAGCTGACATCTCTGTTCATCGACGAAAACCTCAAAGCACGTCAACAGCAATCGGAGAGCACCACGAGCTTTCTGGAAAACCAGATGGAGGATGCGCGCAAGGCTCTGGCTGCGCAGGAACAGCGTGTACGAGAATTCAAGAGCCGCTACCTAGGCGAGCTTCCCGGGCAGATGCAGAGCAGCGTTCAGATTCTCTCCGGCCTGCAGGCACGCTTGCAAAGCGAACTCGAAGCCCTCAATCAGTCGAAACAGCAAAACCTCTACCTTGAGTCGCAGGTTAGCCAGTACCGGTCGATGCGAGAAGGCATGCAAAAGGGAATAACTAAAGACTTGCTTCCGACGCTGGATCAGGAACTCGGGAGATTAAAAACTCAGCTGGCCGATGTGCAGGCGCACTACACAGAGCGCCATCCGGACTATCGCAAGCTCAAGCAACAAATTGCGAAAGTCGAAAAGATGAAAGAACAGCTGGCGGCTTCGAACACTCCTGTTCCAGAGGACGGCGAAAATGAAAATAGGGACTCGGACTTCCATCCCACCGACCTTGCCGAAATGAGAGAGATGTCGCCGATGCTAGAACTGGAAAGCCAGCTCAAGGCAAACAAGCTGGAAATCAACAACCGGCAGAAGCAGATTGTCGAACTGGAATCCGACATCAAGCAGTATCAAGATCGGATCAATGAAACTCCTGTGCGGGAGCAACAACTCGCCGATCTGACCCGCGACTACGAACAAACGCGCGCCAACTATGACTCGCTCCTCGCCAAGCGAAATCAGTCGGAGTTGGCTACCAATCTCGAAAAGCGCCAGCAGGGTGAGCAGTTCCGGATTATCGATCCGCCCAGTCTGCCCACCAAGCCCTATCAGCCGAACCGCCTGCTGTTCAGCATCTTTGGACTGCTCGGTGGAGCCTTCATCGCCTCCGCTGGAGCCGCAACCAGCGAGTTGCTCGACGACCGCATACGGGATGAGAAAGAACTAGAGGAGTTTGTTTCGGCCCAGGTCTTGACCGAAATCCCTCCGGTTCTCACTCCCTTGGAGACAATCCGGGGCAGGCGCCGCCTGCGGCTGGAATGGCTGGGAGGAGTCCTGATGGTTGTCCTGGTAACCGCCGAGTTCCTGGTTACCTATTATCGCGGATAGCCCATGTACAAGAAATTCTTCGGTCTAAAGCGGAGTCCGTTCGAAATCGCCCCGGATCCTTATTTTCTGTTCCTCACGGACCGGCACAAGGAAGCATTAGCTTCCATTTATTACGGAATCTGCCGTCGCAAAGGTTTTGTATTGATGACCGGGGAAGTGGGAACCGGCAAGACTCTGTTGGTGCGCTGTCTGCTGGATTTGCTCACCCGCCAACAGGTGGTGTTCGCGAATGTGTTTAATCCGCTATTTTCCGCCACTGACTTCTTGCGCTACGTCGCAAGCGATCTAGGAGTCACGCTCACCGACCCATCCAAGAGCACGCTGCTGCTCGAGTTGAATAATTTCTTGATCACAAGACATCGTAAGGGGCTCACAACGGTCCTCATCGTGGATGAGGCGCAGAATCTTCATCCAGATGTTCTCGAGGAGATCAGGTTGCTGACCAACCTGGAGACAGCGAAGCAGAAGTTGCTGCAGATTTTGCTGGTAGGTCAGCCAGAGCTAGATCGGAAGTTGGACTGTTCCAGCCTCAGACAATTAAAGCAACGGATCGTCCTGCGGTGTCTCCTAGAGGCTTTGCAGAAAGATGAGATCCACGACTATATTGTCCGGCGGTTAACTCTGGCAGGCCTGACTGCGAATCCCGAAGCGGTGTTCTCGCCAGCAGCACTGGAGGTCATTTACCACTATTCAAAAGGCATTCCCCGACTGGTGAACACACTTTGTGAGAACTCGCTGATTGTGGCCTGTGCCCAACGGAGTCGGACGGTATCTGCTGAAATGGTGGAGGAGATCTCCGAGGAATTTCGCCTGGGCCGCTGGGCGCAGCCGTCCGACACGGCGATGGTAAGCGAACCGATTGGGGCAGCAAGGTTTTCACTGCCGGCAGTCGAGTCTCTGAAAGCTGCCAGCCACGGCAATGGGGGGCAAGTGTCGAAGACTTACCAAACAGCGCCTGCCGACATTTCCAAGGTTGTAACCCCTCAAGCATAAGCCAGTTATCTCACTAGGAAATTCCAATTTATGAGCCGTGTTTACAGCGCATTGCAACAGGCAGAACTAGAAAACGAGGCACGAACCACAAAGCAGGAAACTGCAGAACTGCATGGGGAACTCTTCGAGATGGTGAGTACGGAGGCGTCCTGGCTGGATGACGCTACTCTGCTCCGCCCCGTTCCACGTCCCGAGAGTCGGCTCGTTACCATCGCGGAGCACAACAGCCTGGCGGCTGAAAAATTCCGGGTTTTGAAGACCCGCCTTCGCCATCTACAACAGAAGGAAGAACTGAAAACCGTGCTAATCACGAGTGCCTCTGCTGGCGAGGGCAAAACCATGGTTGCTTCGAACCTGGCTGTAAGTCTGGCGCGGAATACCAGCCAGCGAGTTCTGTTGTTGGAAGGAGATCTCCGCCACCCGGCCCTAGCTAGCGAATTCGGGCTGCGCGATCCACGCGGCATCACCGAATGGTTCGAGAACAAGGATTCGCTGAGCCGCTTCGTTTACCGCGTTGAGGGACTCAGGTTGTGGTTCCTGCCGGCCGGCGCGTCCGTCGTCGATCCGTTGAAGATACTGCAATCGGCAAGGTTCACTGAAGGGGTAAATGACCTGGCCCCCGCGTTTGACTGGATCGTCATCGATGCCCCTCCGTTGATGCCTCTGGCAGACGTGCACGTTTTGGCTGCGCTTGCGGACGGCCTAGTGCTGGTGGTACGCCAGGGAAAAGCTCCCAAAAAAGCCCTGGCTAAGGGTCTGAGTGGACTGGATGAGGCAAAGGTGCTGGGAGTGGTCTTTAACGACGCCCAGGCGATAGAACCTGGGGATTGCGACCAGTATTATGCCCAGCAAGGCAGTGTCGATAAAACTGAGAACGGATCCGGGAGAGAGGTCGCGCGGTGATTCGTCTGTTGAACGTTTATTTTCCCGCGCGGACTGTGCTGTTGGGAGTCTCCGAAGTAGCACTCGTCTGCGTGGCCTTCACCATGGCTGTGGTTGCTCGCTTTGGGCGAGATGCCGATTTGGTGCTGGAGGATGAGCATGGACTTTACAAAATTGCACTGGTCGCGTGCATCTACCTGCTGTCGATGTATTACCTGGACCTGTACGACAGTAAGGTGCTCCGCAACCGCCACGAGATTCTCACCCGTCTGATCCAGGTGGTCGGCTTGGGTGGAGTGATCCTGGCCATCATTTATTACTTCTATCCTGATGCGCAACTGGGGAGAAGCATACTGATCCTAGGACTGGGGCTCGCCTTACCCTTCCTCGTGCTGTGGAGAGAGATATTCCTGTGGGTGCTGAACTCGTTCCAGCTGTGCGAAAAGACCGCGATTATCGGCCACGGTCCTCTGGCGCTCAAGCTGAATCGCGAGATACAAACTCGTCGCGAACTGGGACTGGAAACGGTTGGCTACGTCGATTCGTCCGATGAGGGATCCACAGTCAGCGGCCTGCGTTTCATAGGTACGCTCGATGAACTGCCGGATCTGATCCGTCGCTACGGCATCGGTCTAGTCATTGTGGCCATGGAGGAGCGCAGGGGCAGGCTTCCGCTTGAACAATTACTTTCGCTGAAGACCAGAGGTCTGGTTGTGCAGGACGCCGCCGATCTCTACGAGAGCATTACGGGCAAGATTCAATTGGATGCATTGCGTCCCGCGTGGCTGTTATTCTCCCCAGGCTTTCGCGTCTCCCCCAGCCTGCTGGTCTGCAAACGCTGCTTGTCCCTATTGGTCTCCCTGATTTGCCTCACGACTTTCTTGCCGCTGCTGGCGGTCGTCGCCATCGCTATCAAGCTGGATTCCAAGGGTCCGGCCATTTACCGGCAAAGTCGGGTCGGCAAGGATGGGAAGCTATTCCACTTGTACAAATTCCGCACCATGGTCGATGGAGCGGACGCTAATGGAAATCACCGTCCGGCCGCAGAAATGGACGAACGGTTCACCAGAATTGGGCGGTGGCTGCGGCGTGCGCGCATCGACGAACTGCCCCAGCTCTACAACATTCTTCGCGGGGACATGGATTTTGTCGGACCCAGACCCTTTGTTCCCGACCAGGAAGATGAATATGCGCGCACCATTCCATTCTACAGTCAGCGCTGGACGGTGAAGCCTGGCGCGACCGGCTGGGCACAAATCAACTACGGTTATTGTGCAACCCTCGCCGACAACCTTGAGAAGACTGCCTACGACCTCTTCTATATCAAGCACATCTCCGTCGGCTTGGATCTCTTTATCCTGTTCAAGACAATCAAGATTTTGTTGCTGGGCCGCGGAGGGAGGTAGGTTTGCCGATATTCGCCGGTGCGTCATAAGAGTATTGTCTATGAAACAGCCACACATTCACATCTTTGTTCTGATCGACGCCTTGGGTTGGGAAGTTGTCCAAAACCGGGAGTTTTTGAACGACATCCTTCCTTATCGACGGCCGCTCCGAACCGTACTTGGCTTCAGCTCCGGCGCGATTCCAACAATTTTGACTGGGGTTCCACCTTCGCAAAATGGACACTGGAACCTGTTTTACTATGATCCGAAGAACTCGCCGTTTCGATGGCTGAGGCGGTTTCGCTTTCTCCCCGATCGGGCTCTGAACAATCGCTACACCTGCAAACTTTTGAAAGAGGCGGGGCGACGCTTCCTAGGGTTAGGACCTTTGTTTGAGTGCTGTGTTGATCCCTCTCTGCTGCCCTGGTTTAACTGGGTTGAGAAGAAGAATATTTACGAACGGGGTGGTATCTGCGGAGCACCTTCCGTTTTCGATTACGTGGCAGACAACAACATTCCATACCGCACTTATTCGTACCATCACGCCAGCGATGCGGAAATCTTGCAGGAAGCAGAGCGGGACATTGCGGCGCAAGATGCAGGATTGTTCTTTCTGTACCTCTGCGAACTGGATATGGTGTTGCACAATTGCTTCGCGGATCCAGTGAAGCTCAGGGAGCGCCTGAAGTGGTACGATTCGGGATTACGAAAAATATTCCGAACTGCTCAGAAGGTGGATCCAAATGCCACCCTCACCGTTTTTTCGGATCACGGAATGACACCGGTCCGAAATCATTTTGATCTCGTGAGCAAGGTTGAGGCGATGCCCTTCACAATGCCCGACGATTACCTCGCAGTATACGATTCCACGATGGCCCGTTTCTGGTTTTTCGACTCGAACGCCCGGGAGCAAGTGACGCTCCTGCTACAGGACCTGAACTGCGGGCGCGTATTGTCAAAGCTCGAGCTGCAGGAATTGGGAATCTTCTTCCCGGATCAGCGTTACGGGGAGCTGATTTTCCTCTTGCATCCGGGTTGGCTGTTTTCCCGCAGTAATTTCAATGGCCAGGGATGGAAGCCGGTTGGTATGCACGGCTACCATCCTGATGATAAGTACTCGGATGGTATTTTCCTGGCCAGAGAGAGCCCGCTTCTGCCAGTTAACGGAGTGGCCGATGTGTACGGCTGTATGAAGGCTAAGTGCGAGACATTCCTACCCGAACTCGCCGCAGTTCAAGACTGACTTTCAGGCACGAAGCATGTTGTGCCTTTCCGCCAAACTCCCTCAAGAATGTCTGTCCTGCAGGCAGCCTGTAACAGACGGGCTATGAATCCTCAACCCATCTCGGTGCTGATGTTTTCCAATACTCCGGTGCGTGGAGGGGCAGAGGAACACATCCTGCAGCTATTGACAGGTCTCGACCGCAAGCAGTTTCGGCCATCTCTAGCATGCACACCGGAATTGGCCCGGTTGCTAGGATCAGACTTGCCGAAAGATGTTCAAGTGTGCAAGTTGCTTCTGGACGGACCAGCCGATCTCCGTGGCGCTTTGAGGTTGAGTGCCTTCCTGCGCAAACATCGGATCCACATCCTGCACTCTCATATGTTTCGCGCGAGTTTGTTCGCCTCGCCCATTGGGCGGATCAACCGAGTTCCCGTGATCGTGGAAACCGCACACGTTCGCGAAGTGTGGCGAAAGGGTTGGAAGGCTAGCTTCCTGGTAGATCGAGTTGCCTCGAAATGTGTAGACCGTACGATTGCGGTTTCGAATGCGATCGCCCGTTATTTGATTGAGTGTAAGGGCATCGCTAAGAATAAAATCACTGTCATTCCCACCGCGCCCGCCATTGCCACACCCGCGGTAAAGGGCGGTTCGGCGGCAGAGAGAAAATGTTCCTTGGGCGTTTCCGGAATCGATCCGCTCATTGTGCTCGCGGGGAGGCTCGAACCACAGAAAGGTCATTGGGTAGCCATCGAATCGATGGTGGCCGTCTTGAAAGAATTCCCGCGGGCTCAGCTGGTCTTCCTGGGAGAGGGCAGCCTAAGCTGCCAGTTGGAACAACTGGTACAGAGCAAGCAATTGGGCGCTAATATCCGATTCGCTGGCTATCAGCGAAACGTTCGCGATTGGTTCGCCGCCGCAGATCTCAGTATTCTGCCTTCGTTCTACGAAGGCTTGCCGATGACCGCCTTGGAATCACTTGCAGAAGGTTGCCCGATCGTAGCGACCGCGGTGGATGGAACCCCCGAGGTCATCCGCGATGGCGAAACTGGAATCTTGGTTCCATCGGGGGATTCAGTCCAACTCGGGCGCGCCATTTGCCTGATGCTTAGGGACCGAGAATTCGCCCAGCGCACCGCTCTAGCGGGGCAGCGCAACGTATTGGAAAACTTTAGTATCGACAAACTGATCGCGCGAACCCAAGAGTTTTACTCAAGAATCTGGGAACACAATCTGCGAAAAGCCAACAGCCGTTCCGCTTTACAGGTATCGCTAGCGACGAATCGCTCCAACTCGCCATCGTAAACTGGCCTTGCGTCTATATAGGTCTATGAGCAGTCCTCGACAATCTGCACTCCACTCATCAGCCGAGTAGCTTCACAAAAGACCATGACATACGTGTTCTGGATAGCCGTTGCATGGCTCACATATGTGTACGCTGGCTATGCAATGGTTGTGTGGATTTTAGGATTATTCCAACAAGTGCAGCCCAGAGTAAACGAGACTTACATACCCACAGTCAGCGTATTGATCTCTGCCAGAAATGAAGAGAAGGATATCGCCTGGAAACTGAAGCAGACATTGGCGTGGGATTACCCAAAGGACAAGCTTCAAGTTCTGGTTGCGTCGGACGCTTCCGTTGACACGACCGATGAAATCATCAAGTCATTTCATGATCAGCGGGTCACCTTTGTTCGTATGGAAACGCAAGTCGGCAAGAACTCGGCACTGAACGAATTATCTAAGTTAGCGACCAACGATATCTTGTTCTTTACAGATGCAAATTCCGACGTGCCGGCGGGATGCATAAAACGCCTGGGAACATATTTTGCGGATCCTCGAGTGGGATGTGTTACAGGCGTAGAAAGCGTCCTGGCCGACGATGACGAGCCAGCTCTTTCGGTGGGAACGGCCACCTATTTGGGTTACGAATCGCTCATCAATCAACTGGAAAGCAAGATCGGCTCTGTGTTGGTATGCGACGGGTCCATATTCTGCGTGAGACGGACGCTATTTCAGGAGTTGAGTCCAGAACTGGCGAACGACCTGGAGCTGCCGATTCGGATTGGGTATGCCGGTCATTGGATCTTGTACGATTCGAATACCCGCTCCGTTGAGCGGTGTACTTCTTCAGCCCGGGAAGAGTTTCGCCGAAGGCGAAGGATCTGTGCTCAAGGATTGCTCGGACTTTGGCGGCTTCGCCCAGCCTTACACGGTTTGCGCATGTGGCAATTTGCATCACGCAAAGTGCTGCGGTGGTTCACTCTTTTACCGTTTGTTGCCCTGTGTGTATCGTTAACATTAATGATGAAACGGGGTGGACCCTTCGAACTAGTCGCGGTAGTGGAGGCGGTCTTCTGCACTTCAGCTTTGCTCGGCTGCAGTTCGCGCCTCCGACGCTCACAGGTCGGCCGTGTGGTTGGTCCGCCTTTCCACTTTTTCTTGGCCCTGATTGCTGCGCTCATGGGTGTGCTTGATACCTGCATCGGGACACAATATAGCGTGTGGACAATTGCCAAGGTCTCGCGAGGTCAAGAGGGTTCAGGCGAGCTACGGCCTGTGTAGCACGACAGACTGAAGTTATGAAAATAGAGGTGTGTTCTACCAAGGAGCAGGAGCGGTCCTGGCGCAACTTTGTCAACAATCACGTCCAGGCCACGGGGTACCACCGCTGGGAGTGGAAGGAGGTTGTTGAGAATAGCTTTGGTTGGGCGACGTTTTACCTCATGGCTTCAGAGCTCGGAACCGTGCAGGGAATCCTGCCCATCGTCCTGCAAGATAGCTGGTTGCTGGGTAAATCTGCTTCATCAATGCCACTGTTGCAAGGCGGTGGGGTCCTAGCAAATGATCCGGAGGCCGCGGAGGCGTTACTCCAGTACGCCATCGACATCTCGCAACGTTCCGGCGCGAAATACCTCGAATTGCGTTACCAGTCTGATCCGAAACTGGGTCTGCCGATGCGAAAAGACAAAATCCGAGACGTGCTGGCAATTGACGAAGATACGGAACGAATGTTTAGGTCGCTCGATTCCAGGTTGCGTACCAGCATACGAAAAGGCAGCAACGCTGGCCTTGTAGCCGAGTTTGGAGGTCGAAACCTTCTCGACGAGTTCTACTTCGTGTTTGCCCGCAACATGCGGGATCTCGGAACTCCCGTTTACGCAAAAAGCTTTTTCGAAAATGTTATTGCGAGCCTGGCGCCGAATGTCCACATCTGCGTGGTTCGCGACGGAATCAAGCCAGTCGCTTCTGCATTCCTGATCGGTTACCGTGATGCAATCGAGTCCGCCTGGGCATCTTCAATTCGCGAATCTTTGCCATTAAAGCCAAACCAGTTCTTGCACTGGAACGTGGTATGCTTTGCAGCTCGCAAGCGTTATCGTGTTCTCGATTTTGGCCGTTCATCGGTAGGGTCCGGAACACATAACTACAAAGCCCAGTGGGGATCTGAGACCTTTCCTCTCTACTGGTGCTACTGGGCCCCGACAATCGGCCGCTCTGTTGCCGTTGACCGGAACGATGCTAAGTTCCGATTCGCAATCCGGGCCTGGCAAAAGCTACCTCTCACGATTGCAAACTGGCTAGGACCAACTGTTGTGAGACATCTTCCATCGTAAATGGTCTTTCGCTGCATCCAACTTATCTTTGGTGTTTACAGGAAACTAAGATGAACTCAGCAATTTCTACACTCCCCAAGTCGGCAGTGCAGGTTCACCTTGCTACTAGTGGCGCCGACGCCGAAAGATGGGGGGAGTTTGTGTCCACACATCCGGGCTGTTCCGGCTATCACAGGTGGAACTGGAAGCGGGTGTTCGAAAACACTTTTGGGTGGAATACGTTCTACCTTGTTGCCGAGGACGCAAGTCGCATCCGCGGTATTCTCCCGCTTGTCAGGCAAGAAGACTACTTATTTCGAAAGTCCCTCTGCTCTTTGCCTCATGTTCGCGAGGCCGGCATTGTGGCGGACGATTCGGAGATAGAGAAATTGTTGTTGGAAGGCGCTAAACAGCTGGCGCACCAGACTGATGTGGATCATATCGAGCTCAGACAGCGTGCTGACCACGACTTTAATATGCCTGCCCGAACCGACAAGGTGGTCTTTGTTCTTCCAGTCCAGCAAGATCAGGAACGAATGTGGAACTCGCTTGACGGTAAGACACGCAACATTGTGCGAAAGTCGATGACTTATGGGTTAACCGCGGAGTTCAACGGCTCGGATTCTCTGGATGGGTTCTATCGGGTCTTCTGTCATAACATGCGCGATCTCGGTGCACCAGTTTATTCGAAAGTATTCTTCCACGAGATCATCCTCGCTTTCCCAGAGAACACCCATATTTGTACAGTACGGCAAGGGGGCAATGTTGTTGCTGCAGCATTCTTGATCGGATTTCGAGATAGCATCGAGGTCTTGTGGTCTTGCTCTCTCCATAAGTACTTGCCGTTCAAGCCGAACATGTTCTTGTATTGGAACTTGTTATGTTTCGCGGTCGAGCGCGAGTTTCGTTTGTTCGATTTTGGCAGATGCTCTGTTGGCACAGGGACCTACCGCTTCAAGGCGCAATGGACTTCACAACAAATTCCTCTCCGGTGGTTCTCCTGGAGTCGGAATGGGATTAAGGCCCCGGAGAATAGTCGTGGTAGTGCCAAGTTCCGGGCCGCCGTGTGGATGTGGCAGCGGCTTCCAGTGCCGTTCACCACATCTGTAGGCCCCACCCTTATTAAGTACATCACCGGAGTTTAGGTCGTTTTACAGCCAAGCCTTCCCCAGGAAAAGCTCGCAAAGATTCGAGGTGAGTCTCATGAGTTCCCACGATATATTGTCTTTCCGTGAATCTGTTGCATCCGCAAGTCCCGTTGCTGCTCTGCCAGTAGCTGCGCAAGCGAGTATTTGCGTGTTTTCTGTTGACGTCGAGGACTGGTTTCACATTCTCGACGTGCCATCAACTCCTCCTTTATCCGATTGGCATAACCTTCCTTCTCGGGTAGAAAAGAACTTCTACCGGCTGTTGGATATATTCAGTTTGAGGGGAGTGCACGTAACCTGCTTTTTCCTGGGTTGGGTTGGAGAACGATTCCCCCAATTAGTCCGTGAAGCGGTCCGTCGAAAGCACGAGATTGGATCACACGGATACAGCCACCAACTGGTGTACCGGATGACACGAGAGGACTTTCATCACGACGCACTGTTCTCTCGCTTGCTCCTGGAGGACATCTCCGGAACCGCTGTCGTCGGCTACCGTTCGCCCGGCTTTTCGGCGACTGGGGCGACGCCCTGGTTCTTTGATGAATTGGCATCCGCTGGTTACGAGTACGACTCGTCTGTGTTCCCAGCCAGCCATGGGCACGGAGGTATGCCCACTGCGGAGCGGATGCCGTACGTGGTCGGCAATGGAAACCGCAGGATCATCGAATTCCCGATTAGCGTAGCCGAGCTCGGGGGAAGGCGTTGCTGCTTTTTCGGCGGGGGCTACTTACGCCTCTACCCCTATTGGTTGATCCGCCACAAAGCACAAGAGCTACTGAGGTCAGGTCTTCCGGTGGTGTTTTACATTCATCCTCGCGAAATTGATCCTGCCCACCCTCGGCTCCAGATGAATCTGTCACGGCGCTTCAAGTCGTATGTGAACCTGCAGCACACAGAAAGCAAGATTCTACGGATTCTGAACGAGTTTCCAGTCACCACTTTTCACACCTTTTTGGGTTTATGTGGTCATCGCTGGAGTCTTGGACAAGCTGCATAGTGCACTAGAAGAGATTTAGTCAATTCGTTCGCGTAATGCACAATTCAAGACAATGGCAAGCGGAGCAAAGAGCGTGCCTCCACCTTATCTGGTAGAAAGCCCCTCCGTACGCCATGCAAAGAGTGAGATCTGCTCAACCGTGGCAGCACTGTGCCGTGAAAACTGTGGCGCTAATTTGCGGGCCCTGATTCTGACCGGCAGCCTTGCTCGGGATGAAGCCAGCGTTCAGATAAAGGAAGGAGAGGTTCGAGTCCAGGGAGATGCCGACTTTCTTCTGGTTGTGAACCGACCGAAGCATCAGCTTGCTAGCTCTGATGGCGACCTCATCGCAAAGCGGGCAAAGAGGATTCTGTCGGAACAGCGGATTGCCTGCCAGGTAGGGCTTGGCACAGTGACGAGCCGCTATCTCTCCCGACTTACTCCACACATATTCGGCTTCGAGCTCAAACACTCTGGCCATGTTGTCGCAGGCGATCCGCGGATCCTTTCCTCGATTCCGAACTTCGATGCGAGAGACATACCCCTTCACGATGCCTGGTGCCTATTATGCAATCGCGTTACCGAGCAACTGGAAATGGCGCGAGAGCTGCGCTGCGATCGTGACGTTGTTTCGGAAGCGACAATGTACGGTATGGTCAAGCTTTACTTGGACATGGCCACATCCCTTTTGGTGTTCTTGCGAGCCTACAAACCGAGCTATTCCGAACGTTGTCAAGAGCTGTTGCGACTGGCCCGCGGGAATTCCACGACTGTGCCGTTCGCACTGGACGAGTTCGCGACTTATGTAGGTATCTGCACGGATATTAAGCTCAACCGGGCTGGGAATTCCTGCATAACTCGTGACATGTGGTGGAAGGCAGTCGAGTATGCGGCGGCGCTCTGGAGTTGGGAGCGAGATCGCCTGAACGGCGTTCCGAACCGGTATCAACGACTGCATGGATTAGCACCGGAACCACTCTCTTGCATCTTGCGGGGATGGGCTTCCGTGATCCGTCGCCAAAATTGGCGTGATACTCGAGCAAATGTGGGTCGTTGGTTTCGCCTTGGGCTGCGCGGTTCTCCTCGCAACCACATCTACTCCGCCTCAACCCGTCTTTTTTTCCAGCTTCGCCACCTGGTCTCGAGCGACGCGACTGCCGAGCAGAACGGGAATGTGATCGCTCTCCGCCGACAATTGCCGCTCTTAAGCACGCAAGAGCCGCTGTCGTGGCGAGAGTTGGCCGTAGAAGTATCGACAAACTATCGCGAACTTCTGGTCTCTACACGCTCGTGAACTCCGGCACGAAACGCTGATCGTCATTTCAGGAGCAAATACCACTTGCGAATTCTGGCACTGACAACAAGTCTGCCTTTTCCGATTAGCAATGGACTGGCGATGCGGAACGCATCAGTTTTAACTGCACTAGCTTGCCTGGGACACGAGATTCACCTTGTAGCATTGGACAACAAAACTCCTCTGCCTGGCTGCCATTCCGAAGCGTGCAAATCCATCACCGTCATCGAGCACCATCTGCCAAGCGTGTCAGAACGAAGTGGGTATCGGCGACGTCTCCGTTGGTTGCCTTACTCACTGCCGTATGGGACTGTGGCATGTCGTTCCGAACATGCCGAAATCGCCATTCGTGAGCTCTGCCGGCGAGAGGCGATCGACGCGATTTTATGCGAGACCATCGATTCCAGCGTCAACGTTCCTAAAGATCTGCGCTTGCCCATCATTATCGACAATCACAATGTCGAACACCTTATCGTTGCTCGATACTTAACGCACGAAACAAACCCTTTACGACGCTTGTATGCGCAGTTGGAGTACAAGAAATTACGGAACTGGGAGAGAAAAGCTTGTTCCAACGCGGCTCTTGTCCTCGCCTGTTCAGACGAGGACAAGAGCAGCCTCGAACGGTTGTGCTCGCGCGTTCCAATCCGGGTGATACCCAACGTCATCGATGCTGCTGCCTATTCCGACGGGAATGGCCATGAGGTTAAGAACACGGTCTTATATATGGGTGGAATGGACTGGTATCCTAACCGAGACGCAGTTGAGTTCTTTGCATTGCGCATCTTGCCGCGGTTGCGTCAGCTGGTGCCGAGCGTGAAGTTCGTGGTCGCCGGAAGACATCCCCCGCCGGATTTTCGAGGTAGGTTAGAAAGGGAACCGGGTGTGCGGTTTACAGGTACGGTTCGGGACATGCGCCCGGAGATCTCAAATGCAGCCGTGTGTGTGGTTCCGCTCCGTATTGGCAGTGGAACACGGTTGAAGATCTTGGAGGCTGCGGCTATGTCACGGGCCATCGTATCTACTAGTGTGGGAGCAGAAGGACTGGGCTTTGTCGAGGGTGAGGAAATTATCCGAGCAGATACTCCCGATTCCTTCGCTCAGGGAGTTGCGGACCTACTGCATGACAGTTCACGCCGAAAAGCCATGGGTCAGAGAGCCAGGAGTCGAGTGCAGCAAGACTACAGCACTGAGGTCTTGCGACGAAGACTTGAAAATGCGCTGGGAACTATCCAATTAAAGTCGAACCGCCGGGATTCTCGAATTCAAATGGCGGGCGCAGTCGCGGAATGGTAAGTTACGCGATCACCGGTCTTAGGGACATCCGGCACAATAGCCCAAACTCAGAAAATGATTTTCTTTCTTCTTCTTGTTTCAATTCTGCCGCTGCAGCAGCACCCGCTGTGGTCACAGTTTGCAGGTGAAATGACCATCGTCCACTATGTCGGTGCGGTCTGTCTGTTGTACGCGATCTTGTATCGAATAGCGCGTGGTTCCGTGCCACGCTACCTCGGTACCTGGTCCGCGCGTCTGTATCTACTCTTTTTTGCATTCGTTCTGATTTCCTATGTCGATGGAGGAGCACCTTTTTCTTGGTCCTCCAGCCCCGTTATTACTCAGGCTTCTTTCCTGCTGCTGTTTTTACTCGTGCCGGCCGTGGTGGACACTGTTAAGCGGCTGCGCTGGACGTTGCTGGTAAGTATCGGCTCCATGGGGTGGGCATCCCTCTACGTCATTCGCGAGTGGCAGAAGGCCCGCGGTTGGGAAACAGGTATGAGGCCAGGCTGGGTGGTCGGAGACTCCAATTACTTCGGGATTTCCGCCGTCCTGGTGATCCCGTTGGCCTGGTACATCAGCCAAGACAAACGCCCTTTCCTAGAGCGGGTGTTCTGCCTGGGTTGCATGGTCTTGACTCTTGCAGCCACTCTCTTGGGCGGCTCACGCGGAGGCTTTCTGGGATTAATTGCAGCGCTGGTGGTGGTGTCATTGCACTCACGCAAGCGGGTGCGCAATCTTACTCTCGCCTCGGTTGTCTTGGTCGTCTTCAATGTGGTATATCCCTACTCGCCACTGCACCGGTTTTTGCACCCGAACGCTGGAGATAAGCTTTCCCAAACGGCTCACGAGGCGCAGTATCACGCCGCTGCTGGTATGATTCGTGACCATCCTCTGGCGGGTATCGGCTTGGGCAACTTCCAAGCCACGATGCTGCGCTACGTTCCCCGTGATTATTCGGGCCCGGCCCACATAGCACACAATGCCTATCTCAGCGTTGCCACCGAAATGGGAATCCCGGCATTTCTTGTTTTTGTCGCCTTATTGGTGTCGACCCTGGTCAGCATGGAGCGGCTGCGACTCATGCGCTCCGCGCCGGCACTGGTTCTCCAGGCCGCGCTCGGCCTGCAAGCCGGCCTGTGTGGCGCCATGGTTTCCATCGGTTTCGTGCACGCGCTAGACCAGAAGCAGGTTTGGCTGACCATTTTCCTTTCTCAATGTGTATCGTTGCTAGCGCGCAAGGTTCCGGATGGCGGTTCTGGTGTGCACAGAGCAAAAAAGCGCCTCGCTGCCGCTGCCCTTACCCGAGGTGTGCCTCGAAGTTCTTATTTCACTCGCGGTCGAGTGAGCATACCACCCGGCTACAGTATCGCAACGCCCTGCGAATGTGCCGATAGAAACTGATGTTGAACAAACTATTGCAATCAGTCTGGAAGTGGTTTGACCGTTACCTCGGGCGAGGGTCTTATCCACAGATTCGCCTTTGGCTGGCGCCCTATCAGGAGTACTCATATTACGTTTATGCCGAATGGCTTCAGCGTTTGGTCAGCTCTGAAACGCGATGGCTTGATGCGGGATGCGGCCATCAAACCCTTGAATCGCGCCTACAACGAGAGGAGCGAAAGATTGTTGACAGCGCACAACTGGCTGTCGGTTGTGATGGGTTGTGGTCATCGGTGTCGCGACATCGCTCGTTGAAAAAGCGTGTAACATGTGACGTCTCAGCTCTTCCGTTTCCAGATCGACGTTTCACTTTTGTCACTTTGAATATGGTCGCCGAACATCTCGAGCGACCGGAAGCTGTGATAGCAGAGCTTACGCGAGTGCTGGAAGATAGTGGCCTGCTTCTGATCCATACACCCAACGCCGCGGGCTACGGCGTTAGACTGGCTCAACTAACATGGCAGCTTATGCCCCGGAGAGTAGTACATTCACTAATTCGTTTTCTTGAACACAGGGAGGCGGAAGATGTGTTTCCAACCTTTTATCGAGCTAATACAAGGAAGAGGCTTTATGAATTAGCGTCATGTGTTGGAATGGAAGAACAGGAGTTTAAGTTCGTCGAGGGTCGTTCTTGTTTCTATTTCTTGGCGCCCCTTTCTGTTCTCGAACTTGTGCTCTGCCGGCTTTTGCGATCACTAGGTAGAAAGGATTTAAGCGCGGGGGAGATCTTAGCCGTTTATCGTAAGAAACCTATCCCCGCGCTCTCTGACAAACACCGAGACCCAAGACCCGCCGCTGTAGCGCAAGCCGGCAACGTCGGGCGAAACGTATCAAACTGGAGACTACCCAATGACAATTGTGTACCTTCTAGCTAGACTAGCTTGTACGAGGCCGCCGGCCGGCATTAGGTGAGACCGCTGCACAATTAGCTCCGATGATAGCCAGAACATGTGACATCTCAGCAATTACCTGCATCTGACTAGCAACACAAGAAAGGATTTTCGTTGGCGACAGCCCAGCTAAATGTCACGGACGTTGTTGCGCTTAAGTATCCTACAGCTGTCCGTTTGGTATTGAATACCGTCTCAAACTTTGTGGGCCAGGGAATAGTGCTGCTAGTCACATTCTTCTCGACTCCCTACGTGACTCGCAAGCTCGGAGCTACGCAATACGGCACTTTGAACCTTCTGATTATATGTATTTTTTCCGTTAGCCTTCTGAATCTCGGCATCAATACGAGCCTCGTCAAGTATCTCGCTGAGTTAATGCCAAAGGGTGAAATGGGCGAGGTCCAACGCTATTTCAGCACGGCTCTCACAGTTCTCGTCGGAATAGGTCTGCTAGTTGCCGTCCTCATCTTTGCATCAGCTGGAGCGATTGTTCATCACTTTTTCAAAGATACGGGTGAATTTACCTCCGCGACTTACGTTGCATTGCGAATCGCGAGCATTGCTTTTGTGCTTCAGTTCCTCACTCAGGTTCTACTCTCCGTCGCTGCCGGTGTACAACGGTTTGAAATCCTTAATATCGTCGGTACCGCGTCAGACACGGCTCGCCTACTGGGCATGATCGTTGTTGTCTATCTCGGTGGAGGCTTAGTTGCTTTGATGGCCCTCCTGATGGTGGTGAGCCTTTGCACTTGCACCACGTACGCGTTTGTAGCGAAGGCGCTAGCACCTCAACTAAGCCTTAGGCCGGGTTTCTCGGTACGCCATCTCCGAGCCTTGGTGACTCATTCGAAGTTTGTTTTGGTAGGAAATGCCGGAAGGCAATTGGTGGGCTCCGCCGATAACGTGATCATCGGTTATTGCCTTCCCGTGTCAGCTTTAGCCTACTATGGAATTTCTTATTCAATTGCTCAGCGGCTCTGGACGTTAGTCGGCAATGTGGCCTCGGTTGTATTTCCCGCAGCAAGCGCCTTCTCTGGCTCTGACGACCAAGCTCATGTGCAGGAGCTGTATTTGCGCGGCACCAAGATCGCAGCGGCAGCTGCATGTTTTCCTGCTTTGGCGCTTGCAATATTCAGCCGTGAGTTAATGCTCTACTGGCTTAGCCCTGAATACGCGGCAAATGGGGCACGAGTTCTAGCCTGCCTGAGCCTAGGCTTCCTGGTGAACTCGTTCAGCTTTGTGCCTTACCAGACGCTGCAGAGCACGCATTACGCCGCGACGACGGCGAAAGGCTCGGTTGGCTATGCTCTTATAAACGTAGTGATGTTCCTGCTTTTGATTCCGCGTTATGGAATCGTGGGAGCTTCGAGCGCATTTCTGCTTTCACAGTTTGCGTTTGTGCCTTGGTTCACAAGGTTGGCCAATCAGCGCATAGGAGTGCCCCATTCGGCTGTTATCAGTAGCTATGCCAAAGTGTTTGTTGTTGCAGCGGCGTCTTGCGCCATTACATGGACTGGTCGATTTCTTGTCCATTCGTTGATAAGTCTGGGCCTAGTGGTTGGTGTAGGCTTTTCGCTTTACCTTATCCTCGCTTACTCCCTTGTGCTCGATCGCAGAGAGCGCACGGCGTGCAAACTATTGTTACAGCAGGCGACTTGTTTCGTCGGCTCAGTAACGAGCATAAATTAAAATGTTCCGGATCCCTACTGCAGCCAGACAGGAGTGTGGAACACCGTTGTCAAGAAGGCAGCAGAGGATATTGTCTGACTTGGCTGACTCACGATCTCTCGACCGGTTTGCTCTGGTCGAGCAACATGCAGATCAAGATTAGGGATTATGCTCATCGAGACGCTTAAATCTGCGGCCCGCACAAGGTTGTCTACTCCTCAGATGAGTTTTCTCAATTCACATCGCAAGACGATCGTCCGCCTCGCCGGTTTGTTATGTGGTCCAGATCTATGCAAATTGGCGGTGTTGAACGGCACGGACAAATGGGCGGATCATTGGTATGCGGCCCATTATCAGCTCCACTTCCAGCCATTTCGCAAGAGGAAAATCAACTTGCTGGAAATCGGCATTGGTGGATATGCCGATCCGAAAGCCGGTGGTGACTCGCTCCGCATGTGGCGCAGCTACTTCCCGAACGCCACAATCTTTGGCATCGATATTTACGACAAGTCCAGTCATGAAGAATCAAGGATCAAGATTCTCCGCGGCAGCCAGGCTGACCAAGTGTTGTTGCGGCAGGTGTCCGAGCGTGCTGGCGGTTTTGACATCGTCATCGATGATGGTAGCCATGTAAGCGAGCACGTTGTGACTTCGTTTCAAACGCTTTTTCCGCTGCTGCGTCGAGGGGGAATATACGCCGTTGAAGACACGCAAACGTCTTATTGGCCTGAGTTTGGCGGCGACACCCACGATCGCAGCGATGTCCGAACAACAATGGGTTTCTTCAAATCGCTTGTGGATGGCTTGAACTACTCCGAATTCACCGATGTCGACCGGGCCCCTAACTACCTTGATCAAAATATCATTTCTGTGCACTTTTATCACAACCTAGTATTCATCTATAAGGGCGACAACCGCGAGGGGAGAAGTTCATTTGCCCGTAAGGAGTGGCAACGATGAGTTTTTCTGCTGTGGCAGATCGGATCGGTCCCGTGGACTATAGCTCTGCCGGAGTGAGCGGCAACCTAAACGCATAGCAAGGCGTTTCGCCCGGCTATTGTGGTGTTAGCCAGAGCTGATTCGCGGAGGTTAAAGGGGTGATGAAGTTCCCGGACGTAAAGTCGTTACTTCCACAGGTGTAAGCTTGTAGGGGAGGTGAGCAGGGGACAGTCCCAGTGACGTCCTCATGGCCGTCGTAGGCGTTGTCATAAGGACTGACTAGGCCGAAATTTGTATTTTGATTTGTCTGATCAGTCCATTGCCAAAATTCAGATCCAACCCAAGGATGATCACCGTAAGCTGTGTAGGTGCTGTTAACGAGTCCGTTGTAGAGCGTGTAGAGTTGAGCGCCGCGACTTGCTTGCGTACTTTCGCCCAAAAAACCGCCCGACCCGCAAGCTCCTGTATACCCCCGCATCGCAGAATCTGGCTGCCCGCAAATGAAGTCTATGTTGAGAAGCGGCACATCGCCGGCAGTGTTCCCGTAGGCGTCGAGTCTCGCCTGCGTGAATGAGAAACCCTGCATATAACTCTGCACTTCGATAACGTCAAGGTACTTTCCAGCGGCTGCGATCACTTGGGAGTGCGATGGAGATCCCCAATAGGTCAAAGGACCAGGGCCAAAATTCAGCATTGTTCTCGACGATCCCTTAGCGCCGAAAAGCGAAGTAAACTCGGTGTCCATGTTCTGAAAATAGTCGGTCGCCATCAAACCAAGGATGTTCTCGAAATCGGCGCGTTGAGCGGCATTGCAGAGGTAAAGATTGATCTGGTTTGTGTTATCCTTCGTGCTGCCAAAACAGGCCTGCCCTCGGCCATCTTCATCCATGACTCCGTTACCGAGGCCCCAGCCGTTTGTCACGTAGCTGACTGTGATGGGGATGGAGGCACCCGGCGACGTATCGGTAAACGATACCGTTCCAGATTTGCTCGCAGCTCCGGTAGCACTGCTGCTGATCGTGAAGGTTCGGGCATCAACAATAGAGGCGACCGTCACTCCTGACATGTTGTAGTTGGTCGTCCCGGAAATCGTGACATGTGCCCCGACCCACGTCCCGTGTTGGCTTTCTAGCGACGAAGTGCCGCACACCTGTACCGTGACCACAGTGCCAGAGCCGGATACTGAGCATATACCAATCGCGCCGGCTTGGAATGTGACGCTCATCGCTCCCGTTGTGTAATCGATGGTGCTGGAAGTGCTGTTGACCAACGGCCCCCACAGCTTCCCGGTGTTGCTGGAAAGGGGGCAAAGGATGTCCGACTCCCAAGGATTGCAGCCGAGATCGCCAGCTACAAGGTTGCCGTTCACATACAGGCCCACGGAATGCTCTGAGGGAGTGAGGTTGGCGAGAGTATGGTTATACGCCGCAGTCCCGCCGTTGCCGGTGCCGAAGGACTCCCCGGTGACCTGGGTACCGCACGATCCGAACTGATTCCCTGCACCCTCCATATCACAATCTGAGTACGACGTTCCCCAGGCGGAGTTAAGGGCGGCGACAGTGCCGTAAGTGGAAGTCAGGTAATTGCGAATCGTCGTTTCTTTGAGATAGAGCGTCGGGACAGGATAAAGTTGAGTCTTGAGGCGGTTGGCATATTGCAGCGGCGAAGTGCGGAAGGCGATCATCCCGCCATGAGGGTGCTCTTTCCCCGTGCAGAGCCCGTTGGCGCTTCCGTCGGTATCAATCGTGCTGGTAAAACCGCAGTGATCCCCGCCGGCGACAAATGGCCCCGTATTGTCAGCTTCATCAATCTCCATGCCGATTGCGTACTTCTGTAACCTTGCCGGGGAGCCGAACCAATTACTGCCGGTCTGCTGAGCGTTCTGCCAGTAGCAAGCCGCGTAGCTGTAAAGCCGGGAATCCGCGAAATCCGCAGATCCGACTTCAGCGCCCTCGCCCGACGCTACGCTGCTATTGATCCCGTACTCGACCATCTTTACCGGCTGGTCGCCGCCGCAGACGGTGTTGTAGAAGTACCGATTCACCATCCCTTGCCCGCTGCTTTGCAAGTAGAGCACAGTCGGCATCCGGTACTGCTGAGGCAGGTAGTACCCGCCGAGAGTGCTATCGTAGGTCCAGCAAGTTGCGTTATTATCCCAAGGATATAGGTACAACATCGAGCCGTCGCCTACCCCCGTATAACCCCATGCCTGCAATCGCCCGACTGCTGCCGGAACGTAATAGCAAGGATAAGTCGATGCCGTGGCGTTGTACTTGGTTTCGACAATCGTCGTCATGTGCGTCCCGGTCGGAGAGGGGCTGCCGTCTCCAGTACCTACGTTAAACGGCGCCACAAAATGGAAAGCATTATTCAAGGGGTCGACAAACCACCACTGGCTCCCGAACTTCTCCAATCGCCAATTGCCGGTCGAAGGATTCGGTGATGGCATCGACAAAAGCCCGCCATATTGATCCACACCGGCACTAGTCACATCAAGCACGAGAGATTTGGTTGTGCTCGAGTTTGACGATGCCGAGTCGGCAACCTGCACGGTGAACGCAGACGACATAGCTTGTGACGGAGTTCCCTCGATTGCACCAGATGTCGCTGCCACGGTAAGGCCCGGCGGCAGCTGCCCCGAGGAAATGGACCAGGTGTATGGTGGCGTTCCGCCTGTGGCGGTCAGAGTCGTTGAATATGCCGTGCCGATCTGTCCTAGTGGCAGCGAACTCGTCGAAATTGACAAAGGTGGCGGGCCCGATGAACTCGACGATTTTACGACTCCGCAGGAGACGTGACTGAGCAGGCTGAAAATGCTGACAAGCCCTACTATGAAGTTGCCTAAGGCGAACGGCATGGGTTTGCTCATAGCGTTTATACTCGGTTTCCCGCCGTTCTGGAATATAGAGCGATCTCCCGCGCTGGCACAGATCACGTGTGGTCACGTGTCAACAGGCCCACCAGTCCTGGTCTAAAGCTTCAACGATCCATAAACCTAGTATTTTGTATAACTTAGGAAGATAGCCTTATGCCAACCTTGGCTTCTCAAATTTACCGCTCCGCCCATGCCTACGCTGCCCGGATGTTCGCATTTCCAGACAGTAATCCCGAGAGCTTGGTTACATTTCTCGATTTCCCGCCTTCTCGCTATGCAGAAGCAGGCGAAGAAGCTATTGCGCTGATGGAACGGGTAGGTCGTCTACGTCCTAAAGTCATTTTGGAAATTGGGACGGCAGGTGGTGGCAGCTTAGTTTTACTCTGCCGCGCTGCTCCGCCGGATGCGACAATCATCACCGTCGACCTGCCGCACCACAGCGGAGGCTATCACTGGACGAAGGTTCCGCTGTATCGGAGCTTTGCTCGCTCGAAACAGAAACTGCATCTAGTGCGCGGAGACTCGCACTCAAGTAGCACACTCGCGGCGTTAAGCGCTCATCTCCTAAATCGTGAGGTGGATTTCCTGCTGATTGATGGAGACAATGGCTACGATGGAGTGAAACGTGATTTTTCGCTGTATTCTTCTTTGGTGCGGCCCGGCGGAGTCATCGCGTTTCACGATATCCGCCCGCATTTCAGGGAAGACATCAAAGTTGACCGCTTGTGGTGCGAATTGACCCCAAGATATCGTCATGAGGAACTGATCGCCGATCCAACATCGAACGGTTATGGCATCGGTTTGCTGTATGTGTAGGCTCGGAGGTATGCCCGTGGCAGCGGTTCCATTGCAACCCACTCAGAACTGACGACCGTACCCCTTGGGGTTATGGACATAAGCGAATCCGAAATGATTGCCAAGAAGCCATTCCTGACCACGCACGAGAAGAATTACAGTGCGACCTGGTGCAGCCGAGCCGTGATTTTCTCAGGGTATGAGGAATACCGGAAACGGAGTTACCTTGCATCGCGGTCGTCAGTTGTCGCCGACCTTCGCTGGGGTTGGATGTTGTTCCGTCGCAGCCGACATTTTCGAGCAGTTGTCACTGGCAGCGAACGCACGGCCTTTGTCTTTGCCTTGCTGCAGCGTTTGCGAATCCGAAAAGTAGCCCACATTTTTATGCAGTCGATGTGGGATGTAGGACCGTCACGAATTCAACAGGCGCTAAGACGTTTTCTGTTACGCATCGCGGTGGGTTCTGCGGCTCGTGTGGTGGTTTATTCAAAAAGCCAGCTGGTATCTTACCCGGCGAAGTTCGGGCTGCCCTCAAACAAATTGGTATTTGTGAAGTCTCACACATCTTTGTACGACGATACCTATCCTGTTTCAAGGGGTGACTACCTGTTCGCTGGTGGAGATTCTAATCGAGACTACAACACGCTCTTCCAGGCGGTGAAAGAGTTACCCCATCGGGTTGTTGTTGTAACTCATGCGGCTGAGCAGCTAAAGAAGTCTTGGATCTCCGAAAACGTGGAGCTAATTCCCGGTTTGCCGCGTCACGAGTTTAACGCCCTGATGGCTGGAGCTGCCGCCGTCGTCATCACCGTGAAATCTGGAGGGATCGAGAGTGGAGGACGAACGGTCTACAGCAATGCGATGGCTTTGGGAAAGCCGGTCGTCGTAGCCGATGATGACGCTAGCGATTACATCACAACTGGGTTTGACGGAATAGTCGTCCCGGCGGGCGATGTAATTGCTCTTCGGGAGGCGCTTGCCACGGTCATGCAAAGCTCTGATTACGCTAGTCGACTAGCCAAAAATGCACAAATCACCGCAGCTTCCCTTGCGCCGGACGTGTTTTTTCGGTCCATATTCCAGTTGGTTGATGAGTGTTCTTAAAGGCAGTTCACTTAGGATCGCACCCACGATGAATTCAGTCGCGACAGAAACCCCGGCGGCCATGGCCCGTACATCCAGCACAGGCGTGTCCTGGATCAACTGGCGCGTGCTGTTGCTGGCAGGAGCGGTGCTGGCGCTCTTTGCGCCGGTACTTGGGGGCTTGGTAGACGATTGGTATAAAGACCCCAACTACTCGCACGGGGTTTTCGTACCGCTACTCTCCGGTTATCTGGTCTGGCGCAAACGAGCCGAATTATCCCAAGTCGCGATCAGGCCTAGATTCCATGGTCTGTTCTTTGTGCTAAGTGCAATCGGTTTGCTATTTCTCGGGAGCTTGGGAGCGGAGCTGTTTCTTACCCGTATCGCAATTGTCGGCACGATTGCTGGCCTGGTCGTGTATTTCGCGGGCTGGAAGATGTTAAGAACGCTAGCCTTCCCGATAGCGTTTCTACTCTTGATGATCCCTTTGCCGACACTTATTTACAATGAGATCGTCTTTCCTCTTCAGTTGCTCGCGTCCCGGTTTGCCAGTGCAATCCTTGATTACCTAAACTTTTTTCCCGTCGTGCGCGAAGGCAACATACTCGTGCTGCCACATAGTCGACTGGAGGTCGTGGAAGCGTGCAGCGGCATCCGTTCCCTGATGACGCTTATCACGCTTGCGCTGGGCTATGGATATCTCGCAGAGCAGAATCGTTGGGTTCGCTTTGCGCTTGTGATTGCCATTGTACCTGTAGCCGTTGTGAGTAACGGGCTTCGAGTAGTGGGCACAGCCTCTGTAACCTACTATTGGGGACCGAGGATCGCCGATGGGTTCCTCCATTCATTTTCCGGGTGGGTCATTTTCCTCGTTGCAACGACATTGTTGCTGATGTTGCATGCGGCTATAAAGATTATTCGTCAGGACATGGCAGAAAGCCTATGACCACGACTGGCCGGTTCTGGATTATGATCACCGTCCTACTGGGAGCCTCCATTGGTCTCTGGCGCCTATCCCATGGCGAAGCGGTACCTCTTGCAGCGCCTCTGAGTAGTTTCCCGGTCCAGTTGGAGAGCTGGCATGGCCGTGACGTGCCGATCGAGCCGCGAATCATCCAGGCATTAGGAGTGAGCGATTATGTGAATCGCTTGTACGATGCTCCCCGTGATCCCTCTATTTTCCTCTACGTAGGATATTACAAGAGCCAACGAACCGGACAGCTTATCCATTCACCCAGAAACTGCCTCCCTGGTGCGGGTTGGGAGCCGGTGAGTGTCGGGTCTGTCGAATTGATTGGAACCAAGGGTAATCGACTCTCTGTGAACCGCTACGTGATTCAGAGCGGATTACGGCGTCAACTTGTACTCTACTGGTATCAATCCCATGGCCGCATCATAGCAAGCGAGTATTGGGGCAAGATCTACATGGTGCTGGATGCAATACGGCTGAATCGGACGGATGCCGCTTTGGTTCGGATCTCCACCCCCATCACGAACGAGAATGAATACTCTTCGGAAGAGAGGGCGATTGCATTCGCCCAGGAGTTCATTAGTAAAGCAGAAGGCGTACTTCCAAACTAAAGCCGCTATTCTTCTCAGGCGAAACACTATAATAGATGCCCATGATTCGGATGTCTACTCGGTCGGCTATTTGCGATCGACCTGAGCGGCTGCTTCCGGATCAGCGGATGACAGGTTGAAAAGGCTTGCAACTTTCACATCAGCCTTGCAAACTTAAGTTGCAGAGCCGAACAGCTTGTGATACGAGGTCACAACCAACAGGCCCCCGCATATCAACCACGAGCTACAACCATATTGCTATCAATGTCATGCGGTTGTGGAATAGCTTTCTAGTTTTGCACACGAAATTGGAAGCCGCCTTGCTACAAAAGGCAGGAGTCGACCAGTGTTCATGCAGTTGAGTGCCGAGCTCGAGCTCAGGGAGTTAGGAGAACGATGATGCGAAAGCAATTTGTAGGCATAGCTACTGTGTTTCTAATCGTCGCGCTAGGTGCCGTGACTGCTAGCGCACAAGTCGACATCGGACTGCACGGTTCTGGCAGCGTCACTTTTACCGGCGAAGGCAGCCCTCACGCAGGCAACGATCTACTAACTTTTGGCGGCTGCTCAGCAGATCCGTCTGGTCATTGTTGGTCGGGTAGTGCTGCCGGCACCGCTGGCTCTTCCATCCTGTCGGGCGCCTCTTGGGAAATCAATTTCGCCCCCGCTGGAACTGTTACCATGAATGATTCGACCGGCGATATTACGCAGCATGGCGCTGCCGTATTGACCATTAAAGAGGGGAGCACTACCCTGCTCACAGGCACTCTCCAACTAGTAAATCTCGGCCAACTCGGGGGTTCAGGATATTACAACTACAATATGGCAGCCAATTTTACGGTTACTGGTGGGACTCTTAAATCAGACTTCTTTGGTGGCACCGGCGTGACGCAGATTACGATTGCGATTAGTGGTGGGATGGTCACGCTCCTTAAACCGGGTGGCCAGATCATCGCCTCCTTTTATGAGGGCTCGCTTACGTCGGCACCAGAACCAAGTTCCATGCTATTGCTGGGGTCTGGTCTTGTGATGCTAGGAGGCGTTCTCCGACGTAGGCTTGCTTCACAGCCTTGATGCGACTCCAGAAGTGAGCAGGTGCAATTAACTTCCGCAGCATTGTTGGGTCGGACGGTCGGTGCCCGGCCCAACAGCAGTTGTCGACCTTCCTTTCCCCAACTGTTCCACTCTTGATTCACAACTACTTTCCTCAATAGCTTTGGATTGCGGTACTTGGCGAGGTCAATATGAATACTCGGAAATTACTGTTCTTGCTTGTTCTGTTGGGTTTGTTGCTCGGCTGCGCTCGCAACCCGGACGTAACGAAACGACGCTATCTTGAGAGCGGAGCCGAATACGCTAAGCAGCACAAGTATGAAGAGGCTCGCATACAGTTCATGAGAGCTCTTAAGGTGGATCCCCGGCTTGGGGACGCGTATTACCAGATGGGAATGGCAGACATGGGGCTACAAAAGTGGAACGATGCTCTCGCCAATTTTCAGCAAACGATCGAACTCGAGCCCGAACGCGTAGATGCCCGCCTGCAGCTTGGCCAACTGTACACGGCGGCTCATCAGTTCGAACAGGCCCATGAGGTAATCACGGCAGCCCTGGCAAAGGACCCCAAGAGCGTAGACGCCTATCGATTGCTAGGACATATTTTAGTGGGAGAACAAAATCTCACGGCGGCAGAAGACGCGTTCGCAAGAGTGACACAATTGCGGCCCAGCGATGTTTCTTCGTATGAAGACTTGGCGATTGTGCAAGTAGGACTTCATCGATTCGCGCAAGCAGAACAAAATCTTCGAAAGGCAATAGAAGTCGACCCTGGTTTTGCACAGGGGTATGTGAATCTCTCCAGCCTTTATCGGTTTCAGGGTCAGGTGCCAATGGCGGAGGAGGTTCTTGAGCAGGGATTAAGCCGTAACCCTGATGAATCACCACTTTACATAGCCTGGGCAAATACTTTGTACTCGCAAGGGAACAAAGATGCCGCGGAAACCCTTCTGCAGAAATTGAGGGATCAAAAGAAGGGCGCGATCGAGGCAACTTTGGCGATCGGGGGTTTCTACTCCGAGCATGGTTTGAGGGATCAGTCAATCGCAGAATATCAACGGGGGCTTGCAGCCGATCCCAACGATGTGCAACTGAAAAACCAACTTGTCGAATCATACCTCGGCAGCAATAAGCTTGAGGAGGCGACCCAGCTTAATAAATCCGTATTGAAGGAGAAGCCGGAGGACATCGTTGCGCGGGTCCAGAGCGGCCGAATTTTGCTCGCGAGTGGACGCGTTCAGGATGCGATTTCCGTGTTACGTCGGCAAGTGGCAGACTCTCCGGATTCTTATCCGGCTCATTACGTTCTAGGCTTAGCCTATTGGCAGAATGGAAGCCTGGAGGAAGCCCGGACTGAATTGCAGGAGGCTCTCCGGGGTTCTCCGACTACGGTGCCGATTGTACAGAGTTTGGCGAACCTACAACTTGCGCAAGGCAACATTAAGGAGGCAAAAGAATACGCGGAAACGATTGTGCAGCTTCTGCCTGGAGATCCGGCGGGGCGTTTGCTGCTGGGTACCGTCCTGCTGAACGCCGGCGACTCCGCTGGTGCACGTGAACAATTTGGGTTGGCCGAGCGGCTGGTTCCCAAGGATGCGATGCCTCATGTGAAGTTAGCTGCAGCATGCCGGAGTGAAAAGAAGTGGGCCGAAGCAGAGCGCGAGCTGGAGGCAGCTTTAGTGCTTGATCCGCAGTCCCCGGAAGCCCTCAGCTCGATGACTGATTTACTCGTATTCCGGAATGAGCGAGGCAAAGCCATCGCACGCGTTCAGCAGACTCTTGCGACATATCCGAACGACGCGAGTGCACACTTAATCCTGGGATCCATCTTGTCGGGAGGAAATGCGTACAAAGAGGCCAGGCTGGAGCTTGAGCGGGCTATCGAACTCGATCCCAACCTGACTGCGGCATACCTTCGCTTGGCGAAGATCGATCAAGATCAGGGTAATATCGATTCGGCGCTCGCCGGCTACGAGAAGGCTCTAGCTCTCCAACCTAATTTTCCGCCCTTGCTTACCATCCTGGGAAATCTGTACTTGGAGGACAAAGCAGATTTGCGGAATGCCCGCAGATATTACGAAAAGGCCGTGGCTATCGACGCGAATTTTGCTCCGGCGGTCGCGAATCTTGCCTACGTTGAAGCGGAGCAGGGAGGAGACTTAAATGTCGCGCTCGGGCTCGCTCAGAAAGCCAAACAGATGCTGCCCGACGCCGATCCCATCTCGGATATTCTTGCCTGGATTGAATATCGTAAGGGAAGCTATCGAGAAACCATTCCAATGTTCAAGGAGTGTGTGCGAAAAGATCCCGAGCGCGCCGTTTATCGATACCATCTTGGTATGGCGCTTCTGGCCGCCGGTGACAAGGGTGAAGCTAAGTCTCAACTCGAATCTGCCTTGCAGCTGAAACTAGGTGCAGATAACGCTCAACATGCGCGGGCGAAACTTGCCCAAATTCAGGCGAATTGAAGTCATAGCCTCTCAAAATATGTGAATCAGAATGCTTGGCGAAAGAATGATCGTAGACCGAGGAATGGCATCGAGATTGCTCGTTTCACGGTAGAGCATGGTTATGGCAACTTCGATTAGAGATCATGTATTGAATCACAAGGACAACGAACAGGTCTCCCCGAAGGGGACAGTCCCATTAAGAACGGCCACACGGGCATCTTGAATGAGACCTCTATGGCTATTGACTACGAGTCTTTACGCAGCGACTATCTTGACTTGCTGAAGAAATACCTAACGGCATCGCTCTACCCAGAAAGCGGCCATTCCCCGATAGAGGCAATCCCGGGATCTCGCACTTCTCGTTTTGTGCGTCGCGCTTTCGCGCGGACGTTTGGAATATTTAACTACAAACTTTATCGTACAACGCCGTTCAATGCGGAAAAGCGGGAGCGAGGACGGGATTGGCCCTGTTTTGGTTATTCAATGATCGGACTGAAGCGTCTTTCCAATCTTCAGGAATGCATTCAGACCGTACTGCGGGAAAACGTTCCCGGTGATCTCATCGAGACGGGGGCCTGGCGCGGCGGGGCCTGCATCTTCATGCGGGCGATTTTGCGAGCCTACGATTCCGGAAGAACAGTGTGGGTGGCCGATAGCTCAATAGTGCTTGATGACGCGGATGACTTCGCAGCCTAGCGAAGCGGAACACAGTTTTGCCAGGATCTTTTTCGAAACGTCGAGTTTTTCTGCGGATAAATGCTGCAAGGGTCTGCAATAAGCCGCAACAATCCCGAACCGTTTGTGACAAGTTCAGATGATTCCAGCCAGTTATCTTCCCGGTTTATGCGTGTTCGATAGTGGCAAGCCAAGTGCCGGGTACCTTTGAAGAGGTGAGGAGGACTGGTGCGCAGCTCCCAGTCTCTCCCTCATTGCCGGCCCTCTCCCACACAAAAACAGCCTGCAGGTAGATCTCCCAGGGCTCTTGCCGATGTCGTTCTGAGAAATGAAGGACCTCTCGAGCGACTGATGGCCGTGGCCCAAACCTGCCTCGATGCCGTTCAGCACAACAAAGCAGTCGAGATCGTCCAGAAAATTACCAGTTTTTCCCGATTGACGCGACACACTAACCGGACCGAAACGTTCAACGAATTTGGATTGGTGAGGGCGTGAAAAACCGACAGTACGCCGTTTACATCTCGCTGCTGTGCTTGTGCATTCTTCTGGGCTGCAGCCGTAACCCAGAAATCACGAAGAAGCGGTACCTCGAGAGTGGGCAGCAGTACGCGCGAAAGGGCAAGTACGAGGAAGCGCGAATTCAATTCACCAGAGCTATCAAAGTGGATGCGCGTTTTGTCGATGCCTACTACTATCTGGGTTTGTCCGATGTTGCGCTGCACGACTGGAATGGCGCCTTTGGCGCTCTGGACCAGGCGTTAGCCCTCGATCCGACTCGGCAGGATGTCAGACTCGAGCTCGGACAGCTCTACTTGATAGGACGCAAATTCGATCTAGCCCAAGAGTCTGCTAACACGGTCTTGCAGTCGAGTCCCCGAAATACCTTTGCCTATCGTCTGCTCGGCGATGCCCTCCTCGCGAAGAACGACCAGCAGGGAGCCTTCGAAGCATTCTCAAAGTTTCTGGAACTGGCGCCCGAGCAGACGGGCGCGCAGGAGAATGTGGGACTACTCGAAGCAAAGACGCAGCGGTATGCCGACGCCGAGCAGCATCTCCGCAAGGCCATTGAGATCGATCCCAGGTTTGTCCAAGGATACTTGAACCTGGCTGTTTTTTATCGTTCCCGCAACCAATCACCCGCCGCCGACCAGGTTTTGGAAAAGGGCATCGGTTTCAACCCAGACGCAATACCTCTTTATCTATCGCACGCCGATCTCTGGGACTCTGAAGCGAAGAAAGACCTCGCAGAACAGGAATTGCGGCGGCTGCGGGATCGCAAGACAAGTTCGGCAGAGGTTTCATTGGCCGTAGGCGACTATTACTCGCAGCACGGCGAATTAGAAGCGGCTCTCAAGGAGTACCGCCGTGGACTTTCGGGCGAACCAACCAACATAGATCTAAAGCACCGGGCGGTAGAAGCGTACCTGGAAAGCGGTGCCACCGCGGAAGCTGAGACCCTCAACGATTCGGTGCTGAAGGATAAGCCGAAGGATGTGACTGCCCAGGTTCAACGGGGGCGGATTCTACTTGCTAGTGTAGTGTCCGCGAAATAACTAGACAACTTTATTGCTCTTCTTTCTGTTCCGTGGCAAAGTGCATCCGGGTTGAATCTTCTCCAGCGTTTGCCGACAGCGAGACAGCTTTTCCATGAT
>Ga0187891_1000526_pt1 | contig 37944 bp, 55 predicted proteins | sample June2016WEW_21_4_FD_132990 | JGI IMG/M metagenome (GOLD analysis project Ga0187891, IMG submission 132990) | Peatland microbial communities from SPRUCE experiment site at the Marcell Experimental Forest, Minnesota, USA - June2016WEW_21_40 | ecosystem: Environmental > Terrestrial > Soil >... | reverse complement strand
GGAGGGGGAGAGCTTCTCCTCAGCGGCCTGCCGTACACGGTGCCGAGGTCGGTCACGTCCTCCTCGGGCTCGTCCTCTGCCGTCCCTGCGCCCTTGTGCAGGGGGATGGGGGGGTTGCCGGTCTCGTCGATAAGGGCATCGTCCAGGTGCTTGCGCTGCTTGGGGGGGAGGAACTCCGGCGAGTCGTGCGGGTCGATATCGGGGACGATGAGGGCCCCTGCCTTGCCCTGGAGGCTCTCCGCCACCTGCTCCACCAGCTTCCTGTCCGCCTGGGGGCTCTGCTGGGTAACCTCGTTGACCGCCGACTGGGGGATGGAGGAGGAGGGCGGGGGCCGGTTGCCCTGGTCCTGCTGGTTGATTATCCCCTGGACCATCCGGTTCTGCAAGGTCATGTTCTGCGTTACCACCCCAGGGTCGGGCTGTGCGGGCGTCCCGGCACTGGGCCCGGAGGGCTGCCCGGCAGGCGGGGGGGTGACCGGGGTAGGCGTGGGCTGCTGGAACCCTGCCGGATGCGTGGGGTCCTCGCCGGGCGCAGGCTGCCCTACCCCGTTGGCGGTCCCGCCAAGGGGGGTGCCCGCCCCGTAGGACTTGGTGCTAGCGTTTATCCCCTTGACAATGCCATGGTTCCAGTTCTTCCCGCACCCGTTGCACTTGGCGGTCTCGAAGTCGGCAGGCATCAGGCCGTAGTCGTCGGAGCCGCAGTGCGGGCAGCGGGGCCTGCCCCCGGCAGCCCTGCCCATTGCTGGATGGCTCGGCCTTATCATCGTGACAAGGCTCCCGCCTGGGGACATGGCCTCCATGCTCGTACCCACCGACCACCCGGCGCCGGGCAGGGAGGGGTTCCCCCTGGCTATCTCGGGAGAGAAGAAGACATATGCGGGCATCCCGCCCGTGGATAGCTGAATCGCGGCCTCCATCGTGTCCTCGGGTATATCGCTGCCCTCCTTGAGGAACGTGGCCGTCTCCGGGTCGGGCTCCTTGGGCACGAGGAGGGGGTTGTTGGGCTTCACCCTCTGGGTCAGGCCGATGAGGGAGGCGGATATGCCCATCTCCCCCAGGAGCCCCCTGTCCTCCCTGGTGAACATGCCCGCAGGCCCGCTGCTCTTCCCGATTTCCTCCCCGCACCTCGCGCAGGACTCGTCCGTCTCCGTGAAGAAGAGGGGCTGGGGGACATGCTCGGAGTCCGTGGTCCAGGAGGAGTCGGTGCCGGGGGGAGGGGGCAGGATGAGGTGCCTGTCCACCAGCTCGTCGATGACGTCCTGGCCGCAGGCGGGGCAGTAGACCTCGGACTGGTAGAGGTAGGCATCGAGGCCTGGCGCGTCCTCCTTAAGCTCCTCCCTGAACCTCTGGGCGTCCGTGTAGGCCGCCCTGGCCGAGGACCGGAGCAGGGGAGGGGTGTCCTCCAGGTCCTCCATTACCTTGACGGGGGTCTCGGACACTGCCTTCTTGGGCTGTCCCCCCCTGGACAGGGGGAAGATAGGCATATGGGTAACCAGGTCGTCTATCTCCTTGGCTACCCTCCTGACGTCGGCCTCCGCTATCCTGCCGAACTGGGCGAGTATCTGGGCCGCCCGGAAGGCGGGCTCGGAGGGGAAGGCAGCCTTGCTGAGGGCGGATGCCTTCTCGAACTTGCACCCGAAGCCCCCCTTGTGCCAGTGCTCGTGCCACTGGTGCCCGCACGTGCATACGGACTTGTCCCCCTCGCTCTCCGTGAAGCCGTGGCACTCGCACTTGCGGGAGGCACGGCGGGCCGGGCCGTTCCATGCCCTCTGTATCCTGTGCTGCCTCTCGTCCTCGGGGGATACCTCCCGGCTAACACTGTACCTTTCCTGGCACTTGCAGGGCTTGCCCTCCCTGTCGAACCCTATGCACCCCCCGAGCCTGTGGAGGTCCTTGGGGCACTGGCACTGGGGGCAGGCGTCAATGGCCCCGTGCTTCCGGCCGCCCCCGAGGATGCCCTCTGCCTGCTCCGGCGTCATCCTGTCTATCTGCTCCTGGCCGTACCCCATGCCCCTCAGCCTGGCCTCGTCGGCCCTGGTAATCATGACCTTCACCCGCGTCCCGTGGGAGTGGAGCAGGTCGCTCAGGAAAGTGACCCCCTGGCCGCACTCGGGGCAGACCGTGTCCCGGTTCCTCCTTGCGGGGGAGACGGTGCCGTGGTCGCGGCACGTCGGCAGGAGAGCACCGTGCTTGGTGCCCTCGGGCTCCGAGCCCTTCTCCCCGAACGGCATGTTGTACTCGTCATCGCTCCCCGGCTTGGCATGGTGCTGCCTCGTGGCGAAGGCGGGGTCGTCGTAAAGCTCGGACTTGTCGAACCCCCCTACCCCGCCTCCTGGGGTGGGGAGCAGGGTGCCTTCCTTGGGTACCAGCAGGGGCGAGTGCGGCATGGTTCTCCTCAACTAAAGCAGCGCATAGCGGTTTTTCGGGTATTCTAGGGGGTAGGGACAGGAGGGGAGATGGGACGCTTTATAAGGCGGTGGTGGATGCTGATGCTTGCGGTCGTGGTATGGGCGGCAGGGCAGGCGGTGATATACCGCATGGAGCGGTACCCCGCCCCGCACTTCCCGTGGTTTAGGTAGCCCGGCTGGCCTTCCATTCCTGGATGCGGTCGTCGATGGTGTCGTACCCGAACTGCTTGCCCGTGCTATGCACCCATCCCAGGAAGGCACGGGCCTCCTTGGCCTCCTTGCCTGTAAGGGATTCCTCGATGCAGATTAGGGCCTCGTCAGGGTCGTACGTCCCCGCCTGCTTTACGCCCATGAACAGCAGCCGCTTCGTGGCTTGGTTCATCTTTTTTGTGCCTCCTACCTCTCGCTCTGCTGCTTCTGCCTCACCAGCTCGCTCACTGCGGCATCGAGCATGACGTCTGCCAGCCTGTCCAGTGCCCGGCGGTCCCTGGTCAGCCTTTCCAGGTCGTTCCATGAGAAGGGCCGGGTGGTGTCCTCCAGGCGGTTCTTGAGTTCGCCGAGGGTAGAGTGCCACTCTATCGAGCTGCACTCCTCGGGGCCGTTGATTGCCAGGTATGCCATTCGTCCTCCCTACGCCTGTTACTGCAAACTGCTCGAAGGTCTCGACAAGGATGGCGTCAGGGTGCTTGTGCATCACGAACGCCGCCACCTGGGCACGGCCGGAAACGTAGCCCGCATGGTTCTTTAGGGGTATGGTAAGGAAGCTGCCGTCCCTCATCCCCGGGGTCCGGTAGATGACGTTCTTGCCGTGGAGGCGGGCGAACTGCGCCCGCTGTGCCTTCTCCGTCGCCCACCTGTCTGCCGCCTCGTTGACGAGGTGCTCAAGGTCCTGCTTCATCTCGAACGTGTCGGGGCCGACACCGGTCACGACTTCCGGGGGGAGGCTGAGGCTGGCGATGTACTGCTCCACCTCGTCCCGGCGCTCCCGCGCCTTCTGTGCGGCCTCTCCCGGTGCCGTTGCGGGGTTGTACGTCCTGCCCAGCTCCGGCTTGGGGTCATAGATTCTCCACTCGAAGCGCATCCCGCCGCCGTTGCCGTCATCGAGGCAATACCCGACCTTCTTGCCGTCCAGGTAGAGGTCGGCGTCCAGGGTAGACCCCTCCATGCCACGGTGCGAATTGACGTTGGAGATTGCGAGGCGGGGTGCCTTGCCTATCGTGAGGGTCTTTGCCATGCGGGTGTATCCTCCCAGGTATAGTATACATCAGGATACACATCAGGCGGCAGGATTATGGGCGATGCGGAACTCCAGCCCCAGGGCCTTGGCACGCCCTAGGCACTGCTCCCTGCCCTCCCTGCTGGTGACGGAACCGGGGCCGCCGTCGGTGGGGTCGGAGCAGAACATGGCCTGGAACGTCTTGGTCAAGCCCTCCTTCTCGAAGAGGATGAAGACCCTCCTGCTCCTGGTGTTGTAGACCAGCCTCCAGCACTTACGGGACGGGGACACGTTCACCCAGGCCTGCTCGCGGGTTACCTTCCCTGGCATCCGTACATACCTCCGCAAAGGGCTCAAGCACTGGGGCTTAATACTGATTTTAGGATATGGTGTAGAGCAAGCTCTGGCCAGTGGCATCGCCCGGCCCGAGGCCCGAGTCGAGGAACTCGCCGTACACCGTGCCGGAGCAGTCGAAGATGTCGGTGACGGAGATGGTCACGTTCTCGTTGACCGCCGCCGTCTCGATGACGTACCCCGTGGTGTAGTTGCTAATCCAGCAGCCCTCGTAGATTGTGGCCACCGCGTAGAGGCCAGGGTTGCCGAGGTTGTTGAACCCGCCCTCGTTGGGGATGTCCGCCTTTGTCAGGTCGGGCGTTCCGCCGCCCACGCCGGCCGCGTTGCTGGGGTCGGTGGAGGCCAACTGGCTGAAGACAATCTCGGTCTTGATGTCGAACGGCCACCTGTGGTGACGGATGGAGCGGACGCCGCCCGAGACCCCGGCCTTGTAGCCGAGGACCTGCATGATGTTGGCGAGGTAGAGGCATGTGCGCTGGATGGTGATGCTCAGCGGCTCGGTGACGCCGGGCACCAGCTCGGCAACCTGGTCGCCGTACCCGAGCCCGCGCACCGCCTCGACCGTCCTGGTCTCGGAGATGTTGAACTGGGACGTCACCCCGAGCTTCACGAACTTGCCGACGCCGACGATGTCGGTGAAAATCTTGAAGCGGGACGAGATGACGGACTCTGTCTGGGGGCTCGCCCCCTGCTCGTAGATGTAACCACCCTGTGCCATGTTTCCCTCTCCTGTCTAATCAAAGCCCCGGAAGTCCTTTTGCTCGCGGTTGCCTACTCGGCCCCGGCCAGCACCAGGCTGTCCAGCAGGCCTCCCTTCTTCTTCGCCTTGCCCTTCGCCTCGACGGCATCGGCCTCGGCCTTCTCCTGCATGTCCTGCTTTCCCAGGACCTTGGCGGCGTTTCCGAGCAGGCCGTACGCCCGGTATATCGCCTCTACCGCCTCCCGGACAGGCCGGGAGTCGTTGGCATCGCATACCGCCTTGGCGTCCAGGTACATCTCCTTGAGGCGGTCGGCCAGGGTCTCCACCTTCTTGAGCGCCGTGCTGGCCTTCATGGGGTCCGAGGCTGCTTTCTTTTCCTCGACTGGTGAACCGCCAGCATTCCCCTTGGTCCGGCATGTCGGGCAGTACTTCTGCCAGAAGCTACGCAGTGTCTTCGTGTCCCGCGACTCAGGCTTGGACTTGTCGAACTGCTTGCCGCAGTCGCGCCCGATGCAGGTAGACTCGGCACCGAGCTTCTCCGGGAGGGTGGTCTCGGGGCGGTCCAGCTTGGCAGGCTTCTCGTCCACCTTGCCGTGGGCCTCCTCGACCTCCGGGGTCCTTCCCCCGGACTCCTCGATGTCCCCGGTCTGCTCGTGGACGTTAATCCACCAGCTCCCCTCGGCGGCCGCGTCCTTGCGGACGGCGACTACCTCGAAGGCGCTCCCCTCCTTCTTCTTGTTGTGGATGCTCCAGGCAACGGCATAGGGCTCGTCGATGCTGGGGTCGTCCTTAAGCTCGTGCATCGTCTTCTCGCTGATGTCCGGGGGGGTCACCGCCTCCTTCTCGAAGGAGGCGATGTTCAGCCCCCCGAGGCAGAAGCGCTCCATGTTAGGTGCCATATCGTTGCCGCTGCGGCAGTCGCACGCCTGTCCTTCCTCGACATCGCTGCCGCACTCGGGGCAAGGGTTGTAGCGTACCCACTCCTGGCGCTCCGGGGACCAGGTCTTGCCCTCGTTCGGGCAGCCGGTCTCATGGCAGTTGACGCCGTTGATAGCAAGCATCTCGCACTGGTTGCAGGAGGGCACGTTGAGGTCGGCCATCTCCATGTCCTCGCCACTCCAGGCCTTCTTGCCCGATGCCGCCCTGGAGGCGGCGGCGGCAGGCGCGGTGGCGGGTGCCTCGGGCTCGGCGGGACGCCCCTTGAGGAGCGCCGTGGCCGCCTGGATGACTGCCAGCAGGGCCTTATCGTTCAGCAGGTCGTTGACGGCAGCAAGGGCCTTTATCATCTTGGCAAGCCCCTCGCTGGATATCTGGGTCAGGTCAACCATCCCGCTGCTGCGCTGGGCAGGGGGGGCGGCAGGGGCAGGAGGGGCCGCTGGCGGCACGGCCGGAGGAGCACCCGCTGCGCCCGGCACGGGCTGGGCAGTCTTGGACTTGGCTGCCAGACGGGGGACCTCTGCGGTCTCCGGGGGCTTGGCCTCCGTCCCGTCCCGGTCGGTGACCCAGGGGTCGGCCCCTGCGGATGCCAGGGCTGCCTTCTTGCGGCGGGCTATCAGGTTCGACTTCATCTTGGCTCCTCTAAATGTCCACTGGCGTCAATGGTCCTGGAAGCGGCTGGTTCCTGAGCGCCGTCAGGGCCGCGGTAATCTCGTTGAGCATCGCCGAGTACCAGATGTCCAGTGCGGCCGCCGGATAGATGGTGATGCAGTCCAGGGGCCCCTGCATGCCAGCAGGGGAGTTGGGGTTGCACCACGGCGTATAGGAGTGTACCGGGCTGCCCACCGGGGCCGGGGTGGACGGGAGCGATGTCATGAACCTCACGGTGTTCGATGACATCTTGGTCGTAATCCCAACGTAGAACTCGCTGGTAGGGAAGGTAAAGCTGAAGGTGGCCGGGGGGCTGGCCTCCGGGACCGGGCCCGTGAAGGTGCCGTTCCCCACCAGGGATACCTGCGGGTCCCCGTATGCCGCAATCAGGGCCTTGTCCGACAGGTCCGTGGTGTCGCCGATGAACAAGGCCTGGAGGCGGACGCTGATGACGCCGTTTGCCTGGGTTACGACCGGGTTTATCTGCATTCTGCCGCCTTGTCGCTATGGGGGGAAGGGTGCTGCCCCCTCCCCCCATGTCCTTCCCTTACAGGGTCGTGGTCACGGTGAAGGTGACCGAGATGTAGAGCAGGCTGAACATCGGCTTGAACGTGACAGTGACGTCCACCGTGGTCGGGTCTGTCGGGTCCGGGATTACGGTGAGGTCCTTGTAGCCGGTGATTATCTCGTTGTTCACGAGGGATACCAGCCTGGCGTTGCACACCACCGCGATGTCCGTGGTCAGGCCGTCCACCAGCTTCCTGCCGATGAACTGCTGGAGGTCCGCCCTGAACTGCTGGCAGACGTAGTCGGTGACCGTGGTGCAGGTCGGCTCCGAGGTGATGGGGTTGCTCGGGTCGGTGCTCTTGTAGTGGCGGATGTAGAGCGCCCCGTTGTTGTTGGTCAGGCAGATGAGCCCGTTCGATGCCATCAGGTTCATGGTGGTGTCGTCGTACTGCACGAGCAGCCTGCTGAACCCGACGAGGTCCTGGTTGGTCAGGGTAGTGGCCACGTCGTTGGCGGGGTTGGTGTTCAGCCCTGCCATGGCGGCTGCCATGAACTCGCCGGACACGGCGTACTCAAGCTGGATGCCGCTCTGGGAGTCAGTCAGGAGTATCGCCGCCGCAGGCATGCCGATGGCCAGCATCCTGGCGTTCTTGAGGGACACGGCGTTGGCGCTGGCCTGGGCCGAGGTGGTAGTGCTGGAGTAGCCCACGAACCCGATGGCCTCCCCCTTGTTCCTCACGTTCGCCTGGGTGATGAGGAAGCGGCTGAGGAACTGGTGGACCGAGGTGCTGGTGCTCAGCGGGACGATGACATTGGCCTTCTGGGTGGTGCCTGGGAGCGCCGTGGCGAGTGTCTGGATGGCCGCTATGAAGCTGGCGTCCGTGGCAGTGCCTAGCCCCGGCTGCTTCGGGACCTGGATGCAGCCGAACTGCTGCGCCCCGTTCTCGGTCATGAGCTGGACGCCCAGGCTGAGGCGGTTGACGGTAGTGGGCTGCCCGTAGGCCGAGTAGGCCTTGCTGGCGCTGTCGTACAGCGTGATGGCCATGTCGGCGGGGGTCTTCTCGGTCTGGAAGGAGACGTAGTAGTACTCGCCGATGGCCGGCTGGTTGCCGGAGTTGTTGAAGGTCTGGATGATGGCGGTGTCGCCGGTGTTGGCACCGAAGGTGGTGACCACCGTCGTGTTGAGCCCGGCGATGCAGACGAGGTTGTTGGGCTGGGCATCGCTGTACGGGAAGTAGGTAGACCCCGAGTAGCGGACCTGCTCGCTGCTGACCTGGAACACCAGGTAGTCGCCCGGCTCGAAGGTGTAGGGGACCGGGACGCTCTGCCACCCGTAGTCCGGGACGGCATCCTGCGGGCTGACGATGGTGAACTTGAGCCCTGTGTTCTCGTCGATGTAGGTCTGGTCGAGGTAGCCCTCGCCGCTGGACCCGTCCGGGCTGGAGGAGGTGACGAGGTAGCGGAGGGAGTATGGCTGGGGGTCGGCCGGGTCAACGCCGCCGTCCAGGTGGACGGCCGCCGCCGTGCTGATGGTGCCCACGGTGACAAGCTGGGCCAGGACGGTGCCGAAGGTGGTGGTGATGCCCGAACCGGCCAGGGTGATGACCTGGTTGGTGGTGGTGACGCCGTTGAAGGTGATGGCGTTGCCGACCTTGGTGATTCCATAGGTCCCGGTGGTGTTGAACGCCACGCTTATGGCATTGCCGCCGACTCCGGGCGTGGTGCAGAAGAACAGGATGCCCTGGGTCGTGAGGTAGGACTGCGCCCCTGGGTCCACGTCACGGGTATACCCGTCGTCCTGGAAGGTCAGGGTGACAGTCTCGTCCACCTCGCCTGGGGAGTCGTACAGGTCGGGGAAATTGTAGGGCCAGATGATGCCCTGCTGGGCGAACTCGCCGCTCTGGTGGACGGAGCTTGCCCCGGCATTGAACGATACGACCGGGAGCACCCTCCCGACCTCGTCGTTGATGGTGTAGGTGCCCTGCCCCGAGATGCCGGGGTTGGAGACCTTGACCGTGTAGCTGTGGTCGTTCAGGGTGCTGCGCCAGTAGGAGGCGTAGACGTTCTGGCCCAGTAGGGGGGGCTTGTAGAGGGTGAAGTGCCTCGTGCTGCCGGAGAGGGCTATGACCCGCTCGGACTCGCCGGGCAGGTAGTTCTCCAGGGCCTCCACGGGGTTGACGCCGACATAGACCTGTATCTTGGTCGGGTCATCGGTGACGGTCCCAGGGCCGTTGCCCTGGCCGGTGCCGTCAGTCGGGTTGTCCGGGAGCGTGAAGACTAGGTTGGAGCCGCTGCTGGCCCCCGTGCAGAGGCGCAGGAACACCCTCTCGTCCACTACGGTCGTGAGTATCTGGGTCGGCCCGAAGGGGGTATAGCCGGTGGTGGAGGTGCCGACCGTTGTCGCGGAGCTTGCGCCCCAGTTGATGGTGTCGTTCCCGTTGCCGTCCGTGCCGAGGGTATAGTCAGTATCCTCGATGAAGTCCGTCCGGTTGGGGCCCAGCCCTACCTGTATGACGGACGACACGTTGTTCGCCGGGATGATGTCGTAGGTGTTCTGGTAGGTGTTGGTGTAGTAGCTCAGGGTAAGCGTGCTGCCTGACTCCACGGGGTGGGTCAGGGTCACGAGGCCATGCAGGCCGTCCACTGCCCTGACCGGGTTGACGGTGGTGCTGCCATTGACCGTTGCCGTGACCTTGGTCGGGTCGGTCGTGACCACGCCGCCGCCGCTGCCGTCCACGATGGGGACATGCTCGACCTTGAACACCGTGTTGGTGCTGGGGCCGAACCCGCCCTGGAGCTGGTAGAGGGCCGGGTACATGTCGCTCAGGACCGGGGGGGAGCCTGCCAGGACCGGGGCCAGGGCGACCAGGGTTCCCGCGTCCAGGGTCGGGATGTTCATCTGGAGGAGGGCGTAGAAGTCCGCGAGGGTGCGCTTCCCGCCCCCTACCTTGGCGATGTCAAAGGTGATGGCATCCGTGCCCGCCCCGCCGATGGCCTGCGTGTCGAGCACGCCGGTGCCCGCAGGGGAGGACAGGGTGTCGTCAAAGACGTTTACCGTGACATTGCTGCCGGTCGAGCCGGGGAGAGAGACGCTGACAGGCACATAGTTGCCATTGGTATCGTAGACCTGCCATGCGGCATAGCTCGGGACCTGGTCAGACTCGTTCTCGTTGGTGATAGGAGTGTCGGTGCGCAGGAAGTAGTAGGTAATCTCGACGTTGTCGCCGGGCACCATAAGCTCCTGCGTGTAGAAGGCACCGGTCTGCCCCTTGAGGGAGATGACGGTGAGCGGGATGCCGTTGTCAGTCACCTGGAGGTACGCCGGGTTATCGGTAATGGCGGATGTCCCCGGCCCCGTGCCACCGGCATTGCCCCCCACTACCACCGGGAAGTAGGTGGTATGGGCCTCGTTGGTAATCTCGGTAATCTGGTCCGAGATGTTCTCGTTCACCACCAAGGGCTGGGCTATCGCGCTGGAGCCACGGAAAATCTCCACGTTGTCCTGCTCGAAGAACTCCTGGCCCTCCCCGATTATGACAGGGATGCGGGCGTTCCCGAAGAGCGGTATGCCTGCTCCGCTGATGACGACCGAGGTGTAGACCCCTGGGGGTGCGTAGGAACCGAAAAGTGCCATGGCCAGTTCTCCTTGGCGGCAGGGTGCCGCCTGAATCTTCTCTCTCTAATAGGGGGGCGGAAGTCAGTTTTCCTGCCCCGCCCCTGCCGGTATGACTATCGTGTCCTGGGCCTTAGGGGGTATCTCCAGCCCCCGGAGCCTTGCCCCAGGGACGGCCCGCCAGTCCTCGTGGGTGGTAGCGGACAGGGCCCCTGCCCCCGCCTCCTGGCGCACCCTGTTCCTCTTGCCCTGCCGGGCCTTAATCCTCTCCCAGCGCCTCTCGGCATCCGCCCCGACCTTCACGTCGAAGGCCGCGTTGGACATGCCCTCCGTGCCCAGGGAGGGTGCCCCCCGTAGCTGGTAGGAGCACGTGCCCCCGCACCTGGCCGGGCAGGGCCGGTCCTCGAAGGTAGCCGTCTTCATCGGCATAAGCTCCTCAAGGACTATGCTGCACTTGCTGCACCTGAACGTATAGACTGCCATCCTGCTTCCTCCCCCTGCCCTCGGGGCAGGGCTGCCTCTGCCGCAAGGCCGCCCCTACTAGAGATGGGTAAAAGTCATGTTTCGGCTACCGTTATCCTATGCAGGGGAGCAGCAATGACTACCTTGACGCAGGGGAAGAAGCTGGGGCCGGGAGACCTCGGCATCCTGGTAAGGGACTCGAACGGGGCGCTCATAGACCCCGCCATCATCGCCTTTTCCATATTCCAGGTCACCGACAAGGTGCCCCTGGCGGGGCAGCGGGCATACGACTATGACCTGGAGCAGCCCAACAGCATGCTGGTGCTGCCGGAGAAGGACCTCGTCCTGGCCAGCCCGCCCAAGATGGTGCCCTGCCGGGGCTCCCAGGGGGCGTACTTCGTCCCCATGGTAGTGCCTACCCTCTGGCGGGGCATATTCCGCCTGGTATGGTATATCGTGCAGTACCCCGGCCAGCCGGAGAACAGGGTGTTCGAGGACTTCATCGTCCAGGCCATCGACCCGGCAAGCTCCTCCTTCGAGGCACCCAGCGCCATCATCGCCCAGCGGCCGGTGACGACCAACAAGTATGCCCCGGCCATCATGTACGTGAGAGAGCTGCTCTCGGACACCAACCCGGACAGGGACTACCACTTCCGCCCCCCCACGCCCGGCAGGGTGGTGGCGGGGTACACGACCAGGGTGGGGTATATCTGGCTCGACCCCACCATACTGAGGATGCTGGACATAGCCATAGCCAAGCTCAACACCTGGAACCCGAAGAACCTAACGAGCTTTACCTTGGAGAACGTGCCGAGGGACTGGGGGAAGTGCGCAGCGGTCGGGGCAGCGTCCTCCTGCCTGACAGCCGAGGGCGCACGGTGGGCGGCCGATGAGTTCAGCTACTCGCTGAACGGGGTATCGCTGGACATCAACAAGTCCCAGCTCTACCAGAGCCTAGGGCAGAGCTACCAGCAGGAGTTCCAGGAGTGGGCACCCCTCATCACCGCCATACGGCCCATGTCCGTAGGGCTCAGGCAGCAGCGCTGGCTCTTGGGTTAGTGACAGGAAATTTGGACTATCCACAGTATTTATATGTGGAGGTTCAAATGTTTATCTATCTAATTGTCAACCATAAAACCGGAAAGTACTATGTGGGCCAGCACAAAGGCAACAACCTAAAGAGGTATCTCCAGACTAAGTTTTCAGATGCCAGACATCATCGAGGTGGGCAATCATACCTCTTTAATGCGATGCGGAAGTATCCTCAGGCTACACTGTGGTCCATCCACGCCCTCCGCTCCGACATCCAGAATAAAGCCGAACTTGACCGGACAGAAAAAGACTTCATCAGGTTCTTACGGTCGCAGGACCCCGAGTACGGCTATAATATCTGCCGGGGAGGGGAGGGATTCACCGGTCCTCACGGACCTGCGGCGAAAGCCAAAGTGACCAAGGCCCTAAAGCAAAGGTGGGCACAGCCGAGCTTCCGGGAGCACTGGAGGAAGGTTATGGGCGGGCACCCCACATCGCCCGAGACCAAGGATAAGATAAGGGTCGTCCGTGCCCTCCAAGACGAATCTGTGCGGGTCGCAGGCTGCCAAAAGTGGGTGGATGCGCACAAGGAGGAGGCGTCCGCCCGTCTGTCCCACGAGGCTCATGTACTGGGAGGCAAGGCCGGGTCTAGGCAGACCAAACAGAGGGCGGGGCGGCTAGGCTATGAGCGAAGCGGAAAGAAGGCCCAGCATGTACGCTGGCATGTTAACCGAGGACAGATTAGTTCAGGATGCCCTCTTTGTAAACCGTTAGAGAAGGGGTAGAAGTGAAACGCATCGTGTTCCTGCGCCACACTCAGACGGCCTACAACACGGAGCCTATCCGCCTGCGCGGGGGCCTGGACATCCCCCTGTCCCCGGACGGGTTCGCCCAGATACCCAGGGTGGTGGGCAGCATCAAGTCCAAGTTCTGCTGCATCAGGCAGGTATACAGCAGCCCCCTGGAGAGGGCGTCCATCCTCGCCACTACCGTGGCGCACGAGTACGGGCTGAAGGTGGAGAAGCTGGAGGGGCTGAAGTCCCGCGACTACGGCATCCTGAACGCCAAGCCAGTGTCGGAGGTCAGGGACGTGCTGGGGATACTCGCCACGGGGGCGGGCAGGGACCTGTCCCCCAAGGGCGGGGAGTCGATGAACGCCTTCCTGGAAAGGCTGACGGAGGGCATAAAGAAGGTCATCTACGATGCCCCCGAGGAGGGGCACGTGGTGGTATGCACCCACCTTGTCAATATCATGCTGGGGACGAGGTGGCTGTTCGCCGGGCTGCCGGACATAGCCGACTTCCAGTTCGCCTGCGGCGAGAAGGAAGAGGTACTGCCAGGGGACTGGGTGGAGGTCAAGCGGGAGTGGGTAAAGGCCTAGTCAAGGGCCTTCTGGATAAGGATGGCCCTCTGGATAAGGATAGTCAGGTCCTCGACCCTCCCGTGGACCTTGTCCAGGAGCCCACTAGGAAGGCTCTGGCTATTCTTCCTGACCGTCTCCAGGGTATCCATAAGCTCGGCGACGGAGTTGCCGAATCTCTCGTCCCTGGTTACAGGGGTCCTTTTCTTGGTTTTCCTGTTTGGTAGTTGCCATGCCATAACGTTTTTCCCTCCACCTACAGTATACACCAGGATACACAAAACCGGGCGGGATTCCTATAGGTAAGGGGATAGGGCGTAGGGAGGAATCATGGCCAACATCTCGGGGCGGAGGCGTCCCGTGCTCGGGTCGTATATCTCCTCGTAGCTGCGGCAGCGGACGCCATGGCGCAGGCAGGGGGCGAACAGGATGTAGTCGGGCAGTGCCTTCCTCTTCCTGGCAAAGAGGCGCAGGAAGCGCTGGAATAGGCCCATCAGATAACCCCTTTCCCCTCAAGGAAGACGGTGAGCAGCCCGAGCACGAGGCCAAGAACCATGGCCAGCCAGAACCCCAGCTCAACCGCCCGCTGGGCAGGGATGGCCCCCTTCGTAACCAGCCTGACCATCAGCAGGACGATGGCACAGGTGCCGCTTATGACCACGGCAGCATGGAAAGCCAGCTTCCTGAGCAGCTTTGTTAGGGACACGGTATAGGCCTCCTCTTATGCCGGAACGGCGGGGTATACTGCACCCTGACATCCTCCTTGAGCGAGTACAGCCTCTCGTAGGCCGCCCTGTAAGCCGGGCCCAGGATGTCCGCAGCTATCTCCCATAGGATATCGTTTACTTCTTCCTCGGGGAGCCTCTCTGCCCTCCCGTGGGTGACTGCTACCATTATACCTCCCAGTAGGCGCTGGCCGGGGTCTTCCCGTCGAGCACGCGGAGGACGTCCTGGGCGCATGCGATATAGCCGAGCACGTAGAAGGAGCCCTCGCCGTTCCGCTCGTCATCGGCATTCGCGGCCTTGGCCTTCCTGACGACAGCCTCGATCTGTTCCCTCAGCGTCATATCTGCTCCTCGGTAAGCTGGCTCAGCCAGCAGCAGGAGGCCCTCTTATCGTCCCGCTTGCGGACAAGATGGGGCTCCCGTATGTGCAGGTCCCTGGTGACGCACAGGTAGCGCACCGTCACGACCTCGCCGGGCTGGGCCTGGAACTTGTTCCTGAGGCTTACCCCGGATATCTCGTGCAGGGTACCGTCCTCCCGGTACAGCCCTATGCGGACGCTGTCCTTGCCGTCCGGGGAGGGGCCTATGACCACGGCATCGCACTCCTTGACGAACTTGAGCTTGAAGTGCTGGCAGGCATCCCCTTCCCTGTAGGGCTTCCTCATGTCGCGCACGACCACGCCCTCTGCCCTGGTGCGGATGAGCCATTCCAGGAAGGCCAGCTTGGCCCCCGTCCCCAGGACGGTGCCGATGACCTCTACCCCCGGCCCCGCATGGTCGAACGCCTGGTGGGCGATAGGCTCGCGGCTGCTGTAGGGCAGGACCCTCAGGCTGGAGCCCAGGAGGCTGACGACGTCCAGGACGATGAGCCGCTTGCCCACCCGCTCCGTGTCGATATAGAAGTCCGGGATGCCGCTTGCCAGGAGGGTGCCTTGCAGGGAGGGAGGGAGGGGCTGCGTGGGCTCCCCCTCCCGGTTGTAGGTCCTTATGGTGCTGCCGTGCTTCTCGACCTGCGTGCGGTGCCCGTCGTGCTTCTGCTGGAAGCCGTAGTTGTCGTCCCTGGCAAGGGCCATCAGCCTCGGTATACCTATCGGAGTCAGTAGCTCTGCCTTCATCACGGCTCCTAGTTGATAGCGAACTTGGCAGCGGTATTGGCCTCGGCGGCCTTCTCGGCGATAAGCTGCTCGGCAACGGCGACAGGCTGGCCGCCCTGCTTCGCCTTGGCGGCGTTGATGGATGCCTGGAGGGCCGCCATCAGGTCAACCGCCACGGCGGCGGGGGCCTGCTTCTCGACCACGGGGGCAGCGGTGCCGGACTGCTTGGCAACGATAAGCCCGCGCAGGTTGCTGGCGTAGGTGTCAGGGAACTCCTCGGTGTCGAACCTGCCCGTCAGGGCATCGGCTAGCTGCGAGAAGAGCCCCTCTTCCTGCTGGCTCAGGGCGACCATGGGGAACTTGTCGCACGCACGGACCTCGTGCTCGCGGCGGATGTAGTTGGCGATGATGCCGTCCTTGCCGTAGGGGCGGAGGACCAGCATGTACTCCTGCCCGCGCTGGACGTTCACGGCGAGGGCTACAAGGCCCTTGCCGAGCATCTTGCGCAGCCCGACATAGAACTTCTCGGCACCCTTCTCGGGCCCCAGGAACTCGGACGCGCCGTCGAAGTAGATAGGGTCAACATCGCGGGAGGGGACAAGGCGGAGGACCTGCATCTCGCCCTCGGAGCGGACCATGCAGGACTTCTTCTCGTCATCGCTGATGATGGTGAAGGTGCCATCGCCATTGGGGATGCCCTTCTGGACGCTCTCCTTGGGGACATCGACGCCGCACACGGAGCACTTCATGCTGCCCTGCTTTAGCTGCGAGTACTCCACGGTCCCGTCATTGGCGGCGGCGGAGCACTGGTGTACCATGTTGGACTTGAAGCCTTCCGTGGGGTCGTTGGTGGCCTTGTAGAGCTTCGCCTTAAAGGCAAGGCCAGGGGCGACCGAGATAGTGCCGGTCCATGTTGCCTTGCTGACATAGACCTTCTCTTTGGGGGCGGCCTGGGGGGCATTGGCGGGCTGCGGTTTGAGCACAGCGCTGAGCTGGCTGGCGATATCCGCTACGGTCCTTGCTGCTTTTGCCATGATCTTTTTTCCCTCCGCTTATAGTATACATCAGGATACACGGATATGGGCAGGATTCTTACAGCTTCCTGGCCTCGGTGACCTGCGCGGAGCAGACAGAGGCCGTGCTGAGGCCCTTAGTGCTGCGGGCGAGGCCCTCTGCGATGTCCTCCGCCAGGTAGTCGGCGTCGGACTGGCGGATGGCCCGGACCCTGACCCTTACCGTATACTCGTACTCGGGGATGCCCATCGGGTTGTCTTCCATGCCCTTGACCATGTTATTTTTGAAGTCCATGCTGCCCTCCACCTACAGTATACACCAGGATACACCGCCTCTGGCGGGATTCTGCGGGCGGGAGGACTACCAGCCCCTTTATCAGTAGGGGGCAATGGTAAACGAGATTCTCGTCCTTAACTCCAGCTATGTGGGGAGCCGCGACCTCTGGTGGATAGACGACCCCGAGGCAACGAAAGGGTACAATATCTACAGGGCGCACGACTACCCGAGCAACTGGAAGAGGCTGAACCGGGGAGGGGCATGGAAGGGGCACTTCTGGAGGGACCAGGCGGCCCTGGAGGAGGTGACCTACGAGGTGAGGCCGGGGGACTGGATTGACAGGGGGACGATGGGCACGTGGAGGTTTCGGCTCCCCGAGGCACCCTACTCCGACATCGTGGCGGCACGGCCAAAGCTGGCCACCAGCCCCGATGACGTCAGGGTCGTCCTGACTACCCCCTCCAACGAGACCGTGGAGGTACGCCCCATAGCCGTGGTGCCCCTCGACTATGCCGTCTACCTGCCGGCCGACAACGACCTCCCGAGGGGAGGGGCGGTCTCGGACCAGGCCCAGGTCTACACGGAGAATGTCAGCGTGGTGGACTACTCCGGGATACAGAAGTTCGAGGTGACCTACAAGCGCCTGGAGAACTACGTGGACATCTATACCTCCATGGTCCGGCAGTTCTATACCATCGTGCCTGTCGGGGACCACGGGGAGCTTCATGCGCCCGGCGCTCCCGGCACGAGGGTAGTGAACACCCAGGAGGTGGACAGCATGACCTGGGAGTACGCCGAGATGGTAAGGCGCAACCACTGGATATTCGAGCAGGTAGGGGAGCCGGCCTACATCCTGTTCAGGCGGACGAGGGGGGAGCCCTGCGGCTGCACCCGCCCGGAGTCCGGCCTCGGTGCCCCCCGCCATGGCTGCAAGTCGTGCTTCGAGGTCGGGATAGTGGGGGGGTACTACGGCCCCTACGACATCCTGTACGTGCCCCCGGACACCGCCCTGGTGCGCGAGCTGGACGAGGGAGGGGGCATAAAGGCAGCCAGGGAGAGCCGCAGCTACCTGACCAACACCCCCATCGTGCAGGACGGAGACCTCATCGTCAGGAGGAACGGGGACAGGCTGATTATCCACGGAGTAACCTCGAAGATGCCCAGGGGGATACTCCTCCAGCAGGACTTCGACACCGAGCTGCTGAAGCCCGGCGACACCCGCTACCTTATCCCCATCAACACGGGCCTGCCCACGCTCTACAACCCTGTGGTAAGGGACAACCCCGACCAGGGCCTCGACCCCCACCACCCGAGGGGGGACGGGGAGCCGCTCTTCGATGCCAGGGAGACCCTGCCCGGACGCGAGCCCTGGGAGAACACGGTCGAGGTGCCCATCGGCAGGACGGTAACCTTCGGGAGGATAGAGGCATAGGGCATGAGGTACCTATACCACTGTACCCCTGCCAGCCGCATCCCAGGAATCCAGAGGGAGGGGCTAAGGCCCTCGGAGGATACGAACTGGGGCGGGGACCTCGGGGCAGGCTCGCTCGGCAAGGTGTTCTTCTCCAGCACCCTGAAGGATGCCTGGTACTTCGGGGAGATTATATTCCGGCACGACCTGGAGACCTGGGGGACCATCCCGGCATACCAGCCCGTCATCCTGCGGGTAGGGGCACCCAGCCTGGGGGATGCCAGGAGCGGGGGGGACGCAGGCGAGTTCTTCGTGGAGAGGCCCGTGCCCCCTGGGGATATAGAGGTCTTCTGGCACGGGTGGAGGCCCATGGCAAGCGCTGGCCCCGGCTGGGAGGACATGGCCTATATGTTCGACGAGGGCAAGGGAGTTATCATGGACTGGGGGGGCACCCCCCTCGGGGGGGTAAAGGAGGCCATCAGGGAGGCCAGGAGGACTGCCTTCTCCACGCACAGGCGGACCGCGTCCGGGGAGGGCAAGCCCACGGTCTACTTCGGGCGGCACGGGCATACCCCCTACAACACCACCACGGGGGACTCCCTCGACAGCCGCATCCGGGGATGGGCCAACGTCCCCCTGGACGAGGAGGGGAAGAGGGAGGCCAAGGAGGACGCCAAGAAGTTCAAGAGCCTGGATGTAAAGGAGATATACTCGTCCGACCTGGACAGGGCGGCCGAGACCGCCAGGGAGGTGGCAAGGGCGACCGGGGCCGCTCTCTACCTTATCCCCAACCTGCGCCCCTGGGACCTGGGGAAGTGGTCCGGGGACTACGTGCGGGACCACGAGGGGGAGATGCTGGCGCTCCAGCAGGGCATGGAGAAGGCCCCGCCTGGGGGCAGGCCCTACAGGGAGTTCTACGACCGGGCGGTAAAGATAGTCCACTGGCTCCAGGAGAGGGCCAAGAAGGTGTTCGAGGAGACGGGGGGGAGCGTGGCCGCCTTCAGCCACTCCCGCCTCCAGCTCGCCCTGCCGTGCATCCTGACGGACGGGGACCCCAGGAAGATACCCCAGGGGGGAGGGCCGTCCCCCGGCCAGGTGGTGGAGATACGGCTTGAGGACAAGAACTGGGCCCTGAGGTCGCTGGACGACGATGCCGTGGACGAGAGAATCCAGGAGGCGGAGGGGGGGAAGGATGGCGAGGATAGGGACTATCCAACCCATAAGAGAGGCGTGGGCCTGCTCGGCAGCTTGGTTGCCGAGACTAAGAGAGGGACGGCTATGGGAATGGAAGCCAAGGATTTGACCGCCGACCTGGCCAAGACGGCCAGGGTGCTGTGCGAGGAAGACCACCCGAACCCAGACCAGGAGCTACAGGCCATCGTGGGGGACCCGGACGACGTGCGCACCAGCACGTTCGCCCAGTTCAAGCCCAACCCCGGCACCTTGCAGCTCCCCAACCCCCTGTCGCCGATAGAGGGGGACGAGATTTTCTTCGCCTACATGCTGCCCGGTGCCGTGTTCCAGGCCCATGACGGCAGCGAGTGGAACATCCTGTACTACGACGGTGGAGGCAAGATACAGATAGAGAACCGCTGGTACCCGAGGATTAGCTGGTTCGTGTCCATCGGGGACATCCGGCGCTCTATCCACCAGTGGATTGAGCCTATCACCCAGACCGTGCCGCCGCCGCCGCCCGGCGTTGACTACAGCGCCCTGCCCGTCAAGATAATGGACAAGGAGACGAACGTGGGCGACATCGACCAGGTGACCGACACGAGGCTAGGGCAGGGTAGTAGCTGGTAGCCGCGATGGGTACCCCAAGGAAGGACAACGGCCAGGAGGCCGACCAGCAGGAGTACGGCTCGGGGGTGGTAGCCGGGCTCATCATCGCTGTGCTGGCCGGGCCAGCGTGGCTATGGCATAAGCTGACCGGGACCGGAAAGAAGACGGGAGAAGATGGGAAAGCATCATAGGAACCAGGACCCATGGGTCGTCACGTTCTCGGACGAGGGCCGCGAGGAGCCCTCCTTCTGGGTCGGCCCGGGGTTCGAGACGTTCGGACGGCCGCTTGAGAGGGCCATAAGGCTCGGGAGCCTGGAGGAGGCCGTGGCAGTCATGCTGTACACGCCCATGAACAGGCTGTACGGCATCTCCGCGTGCAGGCTCCAGGATGCCGCCGCCTGCCTGTAGCGCCTATCCAGCCCTAAAGTAGGAGACAGCCATGCTCGACCTTACGGGCGGGAACCTGATTGCCTACATACGCCGCATCATAGAGGATGCCGTCAGCCGCAGCCCCCGGTTCAGGGAGACGCTCGGCGAGGTAACCACCCCCTTCAACAACCTCATCCAGTGGAAGGACGCGCAGGTCAGCATCAGGGACGTGTCCTCGGCAGGCAACCGCCTCTCCCCCGACTACTTCATGACCAAGCAGTACGGGAGGGCCATACTCGCCAAGATTGAGCACCATGACGGCTCCTTCATAGAGTGGCTCCAGGAGATAGACCGTACCAAGCAGACCCCCGTGGCCGGGACCTACTACCTCAACGTAGACTCCGTGGACGACCGGGACAACAGGGTAAGGCTGACCATGGAGCAGTTCCGCTGGGAGGAGGGGAAGGTGACCAACGCCCAGGGCTCCCTGGTCTACCTGGCCCCAGGCATAGACGGCACCACGCTGTCCGGCTACGTGGAGGGGAGGGGAAGCCCCCCTACCCCCCTGGTGACCGCCGTGAACGACGGCAGCTTCCCTACCGTCACCGGCAGCCCCATGGTGCCCGTGGACCTGCTGCTCTCCCCCAGGATAGGCTACCTTCTTACCCCCACCCTCTCCGGGCTTACCCTGTACGCGGGCTCCCCCCCTGCCCCCCTGGTCCCGCTGGTGGACTACTGGTACCAGCAGGAGGTTGACCAGGTCATCATCGCCAGCACCGTAGGGGGCTCCGAGGTGGCGAACATCCCCCAGGGGATGGTGCCCGTGCCGGGCTCCAGCCCCCCGCAGGAGATGAGCACCCTGGTGTCGTTCTCCCTCGTTGACCAGACGGGGTACGAGCTTCAGCTAGGGAAGGACTACGCCTGGTATGCCTCCAACCACTGGGTGGAGCTGTCCGCGTGGACCCCGGCGGGCATGACCATCACGGCCAGGACAGTGGTAAAGGCCAACCCCCTGGATGTCCCCGGCACCAACCAGGAGGACATATTGCAGGCAGGCGTCAGGCCGGGGGAGTCCCTGGCAGAAAACCAGGTGTTCATCCATACCGCCTACGGCGACTACTACTCCGCGACGGTGGACAGCAACGGCACGATAACGCTGCCCAGGCTGCTGCTGCCAGGGGAGTGGTGCCTGTGGGAGGTAAGGATACTGACCGGCCGGGGGGAGGTCGAGGGCAGGAAGTACCGCACCAACGAGCAGCTCATACCCGGCCTCAGGGTAGCGATAGGGGACAACGTGGTGGTAGGGGACCAGGTGGCCATAATCGTGTCCCCCGACACGTGCGAGACCTACGAGGTATACGGCTCCAAGGAGAACATCGACTTTACCCTGGACGTGCGGTCCAACGACCTACAGACCTCCTCGGACCTGAGCGAGCTGCTCAAGCAGCAGCTCCTCGTGATGAGGCGGGAGGACATGGAGGCGGACGGGGTGACCATATTCGAGGCCCGGCGCTCCTACCGGGGGACGCAGCGCGACCTGTCCGGCACCGCCCCCCAGTACGTCTACAGCGTGAGCATCGCCGCCATGGCCGACTGGAAGGTCTACGTGCCGCTGGTCACCAGGCTGGTCAGGCTGGAGATAACCAGCACCGCCGTGGCTGGCTACGGGCCGGCAGTGACCCCCACTCCGATAGGGAGGGCCTTCGGGGTCACCGGCTTCGTGCAGTCTTATAGCTAAGGGGGGGAGAGATGCGCCGAGGAAAGGACGGAAAGGACTGCCCCGAGGTCAAGACCGCCAGGAGATGCCTGGAGTGCGGCCAGGACGCCTATAGCTGCGAGCACCTCAGCCTGGAGGAGAGGCGCAGGCTCCTCAGGGCAGAGAGGCTGCTGCGTGAAGAAGAGGACCTACCTCCGGTGCCACCCTCCGGCCGTCCCTGAACTTGCCACGTGATACAGGCTCATCGTAGGAGCACAGGGAGCACTTCTGGAAGGACCCTATGACGTTCCCCCGGCAGTCCTTGTAGGGGAAGTCCTGGAACTCATGCTTGCAGGTCCTCTGGGCCTCGCTTAGCTCCTGGGATATCTGGAGGAAGGACGAGGATATCTCTGCCCCGTACGCCTTGCCCCTCTCCTCTATCTCCCGGTGCCTGCGCAGGTACCTCTGTAGCGGCGTCTCCTCCATGTTCCCGTCTCCCTAGCTCGTCGTTACTCCCAGTACTTGCCGAAGTCCTCCGCCCGGCCGCCGAAGACCTCCTTCAGCCGGGCAAGGTAGGCAAGGGTCTTGATCTTGACCATGAAGCCGTCGCCCTTCGCCACGACCCCCTCCCATACGGGGTACACGCCCTTCCTCACGTCCTCGATGAGCGGGCGGTTAAGGTTGCCCTGGTAGACTACCCTGGCGCACCAGGGGAGGTCGCCGAAGGACCTGGCGAACAGGCGGGGGTCCATCAGGCCCCGCTTGTAGAGGTTCATGTCGATAAGCCTAAGCTCCTTGGGCTCGTCCTGCACGTGCTTGCCCGCGAAGCTGCCGGGGCCGAAGAACTCCGTGAAGCAGATGACCCTCTGGACCCCCCGCTCTATGTCGTTGGAGCGGCGGGCAATCTCGTCCCCCATAGTGCCGAGGAATATGGGTATCGCCTGCCCGTAGAGCGGGTCCGTACGGTCGAATAGCTGCGTGCGGGTGCCGAACTTGTGCCAGCCCCTCTTCCTCGACCATTCCCACCTGAGGTTGGAGCCGTCGTACTTCTCGAAGGCTATGCACGGCACCCCGAGGGGGGCGTGCGTGCTTCCGGGAATCTCAGGGTACTGCTTCATGGGAATATGACGATGAGCATGGCGAGGACAAGGATACAGTAGGCCAGGCCTACGGCTATCGCCGCCGTTATGCGTGCCTCCTTCGACTCGAAGTGGTAGGGCGCATGCTCCGCGTACTCCCTGGTGAACAGCCCCGCCCTCTTGGGGACCTGGTAACCGAAGAACAGCCTGCGCAGCAGGTAGAGGAAGAGGGCACTCCCGGCGAGCAGGAACGGTATGCCGAGAGCCATCCCGGCAAAGTCCTTGCCGACTATCCGCCATGCCACCATGACCATGATGAAGATGCCCACCCTGGTGGTGCCGAACTTGTCAGCGGTGTCCACAGCGGCATTGAGGGCCTCCCTGAAGGTCACTCCTATGCCCTGCCCGATGTCCTTCCACTTCTGGACCTCGTCCGATACCCTGGGGGCCTGGGAGTGGCTGAGGCCCTCCGCCGAGACATACTTCTTGGGGACCTGGACAAGCTGGTCGCCGTCGTTCTGCGCCCATGCCGGGGCGAGGGACAGCAGGAGGAATGCAAATACTGCCAGGACTGTGGGTTTCATACGGTCTCCTTCTTCCTGAGTATGGGCAGCCCGTCAGAGTGGGCCCTGGAGTGCAGCTTGAAGGCCATGAGCCATCCCAGGGTCTCCAGGCCGAATACCAGGGCTATGCCTAGCCAGCCCTGGAGGCGGAGGAACAGCACGAAGCCGAGGAGGGTCCAGGCAAACGCCAGGACAATCCTACTTACGTCATCACGCCCCCGCTCCTGCTCCGGTGCCGTCATATAAGGTCTACTGCCGCCGCTTCCTTGCCCTCCGCCACGCCCTCCTGCTTGCCCTCGAAGGCAGCCTTCTCAAGGCATGTCTCGCATGCCTCCACGGTGAGTGTCCTGACCGGGCTCCCATAGGAGGTGCGCTCGGTGTACTCGGCCTCCAGCTCCGCCCCGCACCCCGCGCACTCGACCCTGATTTCCAGGGTCAGCTCGGCCGTCTTTGTCTCGATGGTTGTCTTCACTGCTCCTCCTCCTTGAACCGGTCATAGGTGCGTGCAATCTCCCTTACTTGGTCAAGGGTCTGGTGGCGCTTTACGGCCCCGTCCTCGAACACCGTCTCCAGGGCGTTGGTGCAGCCGGGCTGGCTGCGCGGGTCCCAGCTATCCGACTCGACCGTCTCCAGCTCCCCGTCAGGGTAGCGCAGCAGGTCGAACCGCCCCGCCATGCTGGCCTTGCTCGGGTCCGCCTTGGTAGTCTTGTAAACATCCTCCCAGAAGCCGCTCCTGCGGACGGCAGAGCACTTGAGGGCAAAGCGCTGGGTGTCGCGGTTTAGCTGCTGGAGGAGCGCCCCGCCCATCCCGTAGCCCCAGTTGTCCATGCTCCAGCCCGCACGGGTGAGGTGCGAGTTGATGCGGAGGATGTTCTGGTAGTTGACGCCGTCGCCCTGGATGCACCTAATCTGCGCGGGCAGCAGCTTCCAGCCCTTGGGGTGCGTCTCGAACCCGAACTTCTCCGCCACCATGTTGAACACGTCCTCAAGGATGACGGTAGGCTCGCCGCTGTCCGGGCGCAGCACCACCACGCCGTCACGGCGCAGCACGTGCTCCCGCAGCCGGTCGCCGAATATCTCCCGGACAGCCCGGTAGATATCGTAGCTGTCTATCACGCAGGCCACCAGCCCCTTGGGGACGGCATTGAGCATGTTCTCGTAGGCATCCCCCTCGTTGTCCTCGCCCCAGGTAGTGACGGTGCTGTGCTCCATGGCAGGGATGCTGAACCCCGCCATCGGCTTGTCGTAGTACTGCCTCAGCATCGCCAGGGCGGCCTTGGTGTCGGTGCCCAGGAAGTTGACCAGGTGGGCGGCACCGCCTATCGCTGCCGTCTCCTCGGACGAGACCCCCCTGTAGCCGAAGTCGTGCAGCTTGAAGTCCAGCAGGGAGGGGGTGCCGGTACGGGCAAGGTCCTCCCCGATGGCCTGCCTTATCTCGAAGGATAGGGTAGCCACGGTGATAGGGTACCAGACCTTGAGCAGCAGCGTCTCTGCCCAGTTGGTGAGCCATGGGAACTCGGGGTCCGTGTTCTCGATGGTCATCAGGACGTTCTTGACGGGGACGACGGTGCCCTCCGGGACAGCCCGGACGCGCAGCGGCAGGCTGCCGCCGTGCTTGGCATAGAGGCGCATCCACCCGTTACGGTTGAAGATGCCGTCCTGGCCGAAGTGCGCCTTGGCATGGTCGGCCGCCTCGGTGACGTCGTCCGGGCCGAACACCTTCCCCTCCAGGTAGGCCGCCAGGTAGTACTGGAGGCCGAAGAACATGGTGTGCTTCCAGAACCCCCCACGGGACGCAAGGTAGCTGTACACGTGCTCCGTGTCCTTGGGGAGCTGGAACCAGTGGGAGTCCTTGTAGCTGTCGTCCCTGTCCAGGGGGTTAACCTTCAACGGCTGTGGCATGCTCCTCCTCCTTCTTCCTCAGGCTGTATCCCCACTTGCTGGTGACATGGCCGAGCAGCATCCTGAAGAGGGGCCTGTGCTCCTTCTCGAAGTCCTCCTCGGCCAGGTCGTCGATACGGAACCACTTGGTCTCGGAAAGGTCGTCCGACCCGTGCCCGCCCATCGCCATGCTCTCGGCGACGAAGAACAGGGTCTTGTAGCCCTCGGAGGGCTCGCCCTTCCAGCGCCAGCTATCCACCCTGCGGGAGCCGATGTACTCCAGGCTATCGACATCGAGCCCCGTCTCCTCGAAGGCCTCCTTCTTGGCGTCCGCCTCGAAGGAGTCGGTGGTGAAGAGCGCATGCCCGCCAGGGAACCGCCAGAGGATGTCGTCCGGCTTCTTCCCGACTAGGAGCATCAGCCCGGCCCCTGGGGCATCGGAGCCTAGGCCCAGCCTGCAATCATGGACGATGGCGATATCCACCACGGTGACGACCCTGGGCCATAGCTGCCCCATGGCGTAGATGGCCCCTGCCCGGAAGTCGGCGGACTCCATGACGGTGTTGGTCAGGGTGGCACGGACCTCCGTGCTGCTGACCGCCTTGGGGACGTTGAATATCTCCAGCTCCCTGACAGGGTGCGTGCCGTGGTAGTAGGGGGCGAACGAGTCCCGGCTCCCGTAGAGCACGACCTCGGCGGGGACCTCCCCCACGGCATCGGAGATGCGGGAGTCCAGCTCCCTGCTCCACTCCTCGTCGGTCTTCTTGTCCCGGAGGGGCAGGACGGTGAACTCGGGGAACTTCGCCTGAATCATGCGCTTGCGCACCTCGAAGTCCAGGGGGTCGTGCCTCGTGGGGCCAACCCTGTTGCAGCCCAGGAACACGATTACCCGGCTGTGGCGGCCGCGCACGATGCGGAACAGCTCCATGTGCCCGTCGTGCAGCTCGTGGCACTGGAACCTGCCGACTATGACGCCGTAGCTAGGCTTGTTCATGCCGCTCGGTCCTCTCCTCCATCTGTATCTCTGCCAGCCCTTGGATGACGAGGTACGCCCCGTACTTCACCGAGGTGAGGGCATCGCTGCTGAAGTCCAGCTCCCTGCCGATGGTGCGCCCGTCCTCTGTCTCGGCGGTCAGCACCGCCCTGCTGGAGCAGGTGCCCGTGCCTCCGGAGCAGGTGTTAAGCCTGATGTTCCTCATCTGTCTTTGCCTCCCCCCCGTATCTGGTCCTGGCCTTCCCTAGCCTTACGGTAAGGCTGACATCCACCGTCGTGATGCCGCCGACGAACTCCGGTATGTCCAGGTTCTCGGTGAGCCACCCGGACGGGACGTCCATCCAGTCGGAGTCCCGCTCCCCGAAGCTGACCCTGAATACCGGCATGCCGTCCACGCAGTGGACATAACCGTGGAGCGTGGCCTCCGTGCCCTCCTCGTTGGTCTTGTTTATCCCGTATCCCACTATCCCCACCTCTCTATGAACAGGCTATCGTCCTGGTGGAGCGGTTGCACCTCTTTGTGCAGCTCCAGGGAATTGCACGTTTCCGTGCGCCCCTTCATAAGCTCTATTACTACCTCCCCTGGGCACCCCTTGCGGAGGAGGACAAGCCGTTCCAGCGGCTCCTCCCCCCCTCTCTTCGCAAGGCCGTCGGACAGGATGATGTCCGACGGGTACCTCTCTGCCATCGCCCTGAGGACACGCCAGATAGCCTCCGACACCTCCATGAGGTGCGGCTGCCCGTCCGAGTAATGGTCAACGAGGTACGTCATCAGAACACCTTCAGCGGGGCGGCCTTCTTGGTGCCGAAGTCCGTCTGCGTCTTCTCCGACGTCACGATATCGTACTTGCTCATGTCGATGTGCGGGTAGTGCGCTATCGTGTTGTAGAAGCGCCCGTGCATGGTGCCGGTGTAGAGGTTCTGGTACTCCTGCTTCCGGGACACCAGCTCCGTCTGGGCCTGGGCGAACTGGTTGTGGAAGACCTCCACGGACTGCTGAATCTGTATGAACATCCCAGGGTCCAGTGTCGGGTTCTGCTCCTTGATGAACTGGAAGAGGGCCCGTGACCCCGTGGGGCCGTAGCGCCCGGTGATGGCGTTGGTATAGAGGTCCTTTAGCTGCTTGGTATACTCGGCGGGGACCTGCGCCTTCTCGACCACGGTCTTCCACCCGTTGTCGTAGACGTTCTGGTTGTTGGTGTAGGCGGCGGTGATGCTGTTCTCGAAGCGGTTGGCCTCGTTGCCGAAGCTGATGTAGCCGATGACCAGCGATGCCCCGAGGAACAGCACGACCCCCAGGATGGCCAGCAGCGTGACTGCCAGTACGGATATTGCGCCTCTCTCGCTATTCATTTGCTTCTCCTTTGTTATCAGTAGTATCCGCCGTAACGGTGGTAGCCGCCCCCCTGCATGCGGTAGGAGACGTAGACGCTTGCCGCCACGTTGGCTACCTCCAGCATCAGGATGACAAGCAGCACCGTGCCGCTCGGCTGGTGCGCTGCGGCAAGGTACTTGAGGTCCTTCATGTGCCGCCTGTGGAAGTGGGCGATGGCCTCCCTGCGTACCGCCCCCATGATATCGTCCCGGTGGTCCAGGTTGCCTATGCCCTGGATATCGTCCCGCAGCAGGACCTTGATGCTCTCGTCCGTGGTCCACGAGACGATGCGGCACCAGTCGATCTTGGGATACCTCGTGACGCCGATGCAGACCACGAGGTCGTTCTTCTTCCCCCCGACCCAGGCCTTCTGGATGGCGTACTCGTAGCGGGGGTCCGCCGTGGGGACGATGACGATGATGACGTTCACCTGCTTGACCGTGCCCAGCTCGGCGTTCAGCCTGTTAAGAATCCACTCCCAGTCGTACCTGCCCGTGACAGGCACCCCGCCCATCACCAGGAAGCGGTTGACCCGGTAGTAGTCGTAGATGTTGTCGGGGTATGCGGGGATAAGGGCCTCGAACCCCTTGGGGGCATCATGCCGCAGCATGACGTTGCCGGGGGCGGCAAGCAGGTAGTTGGTAAAGCTGTGCGTCTCGGCGGTAGGCTCGCCGGTATAGACGGCGTCCCACCGCTTGGGCTCTATGAGCCCCTGGCGGTCCTCCCTGGCTATGCTTATCACCTTGCCGGTGGAGAAGTAGACGTCCCAGTCCACGTCAAAGGGGTGCTCGTAGCAGGTGTCGCAGTGCTCCGTGCAGCTCTCGTGCCCGTTGGAGTCCTCGGTGCATACCTCGTGGCAGTTGCAGGGGTAGGAGTGGGAGCAGGACACCTCGTTGCGCTGCCTGCCCGTGACGGTGCCGGACCATACCTCCGTGTCGGAGGTCACCCCGTAGAACTCGATGGCAAGCCCGCCCAGGACGGTAAGGGCGCAGGCCCCTATGGCGATAAGGAAGGGTGCCCACCCGAAGCTGTCCTTCCAGAAGACGTACTTCGCCAGGAAGCACAGGATAAGCGGGAGCAGCAGGAGCAGTGCAAGGTACATGTTATCCCCCGGTTATGTCCTTGACGCCGCCGTGGAGGGAGGCAAGCCGGTCGAGGACGCTGCCGCCCCCGGAGCCGACCTCTTCCATCTGGCTGCTTACTTTAACCCCTGCCCCCAAGCCGAACTCGGCAACGTCCAGGCTTACTGTCTTGCCGTCATTGAACTCGACCTTGATGAGCTTCATTTGCCCTCCCCGAGCAGCCATCCCGACAGCACCTTCATGGCCTCCTCCACGGTCGGGTAGCCGAAGAGGGGGGTAGCACTGCGGAGGGCGGCCCAGCGCTTGGCAAAGGGCCTACCTAGCTGGAGCCCGATGCTGTCAGAGGCCTGCTCGGCCACCAGGAACACGGCCAGCTCGTGCATGAACCGCTTCTTGTCCCTCATTGCTGAACCCCGTCGTCGCACTTCGGCTCCTCCCCTAGCATCTCCTGGAAGGGCTCCGAGCCAGGGATACCAGCGCCGGGAGTGCTGGTCTCGTCCCCCTGCTCCTCCGGCAGCTCGGGCTCGGGCTCGGGGGGCGGGATGGGCGGTAGCTCCGAGCCAGGGATGCTGGCACCGGGAGTGCTAGTTTCGTCTCCCCATTCCTCCGGCTGCTCGGGCTCAGGCTCAGGGGGAGGGGGAGGGGGCTGTACCACCTTCCCCTTGCCCTCTGCCCAGTCCTTGAGGTCCTGGAGGGAGTACCACCCCGCCTTAGCATGGCCCTCGTCCCAGGGGTTGAGCCAGTAGACGATGGTCCCGTCCTTCTCAAGCCTGGGGGAGACGTCGAAGAACCTCTTGCCTGCCTTGCGGAGTATGTCTACGATGCCGCTGTCCCTCTTGGCCTTCTGGAGGAACTGCTGCTCCCGGTCGGCATCCTTCCAGCCCTTGAGCGTATCCTTGTCCATGCGGCTGACGATGGCAATCCCTAGGCCCTGCCCGCCGAAGGGGTTAAGCCCGTGCGGGCTGAAGATGCCCACGGCGGCGTCCTTCCTCCTGATAGCGTCATAGACCTGGCGCAGGAGCCTGACTTCCTTCTTGCGGTTGGAGGTCACGATGAAGGAGCCCTCGTCCCACGCCGCCTTGAGCCCCTTGGCCGTGGGGAGGTAGAGGGTGCGCCAGTAGAAGGACACGGCCTTGACCGGGCCCTCGTAGTGTAGCTCGAATGTCTCGGGAAGAAGGATTCCCTCCCGGATGCCTCGCCTGACCCACATGAGGCTCTTGGGGACCTGCCGTATCCTGCGCCTGTTGACGCCCAGGGCACGGGTGTTCTTGGAGATGCCGAAGTGCTCCTGGACGCCCCTTATGCCCCACTCGTGCTCGGCGCAGAAGTCCTGGCCGAGGAACACCCCTAGCGCCTTGCTGCCTGTCCAGTCGGTGGGCAGGACCGTATCGAAGCGTGCCTCTCTCATAGTAAGTCTCCTGGCAGGGCATGGCTCAGATTTCGCTGGCCATGCCTGGATACAGTCAGCTACTCCGCATGCCCTGCCAGAGAGCTAGCGGGGCCTGCGGTTCGGGTTGAACCTTCCCCTGCCGGGGCGCTTCTGCCGTGGAGGATTGCTCGGCAGGTCAGCGCCGATGAACGCCCATACAGGGCTGGCCTTCATAAGCTCGTGGTAGAAGTCCTTCATCGTCAGGAACTCGCCCTTGGTGTTAGAGCCGAACTTGACCTCGATGACCTCCTCCACGCCGTTGGTCACCAGCCGTACCTTCCTGGAGGCACCGGGGCGAAGGCGATCACTTGCCTCCTTGTACCTCTCCAGCAGCCTGTCCTTGGTCGTAGGCAGCATCAGCCGGAAATAGTCCCACACCAGGCGGGCAGTCTCCCGCTCCTCAAGCCCGTTCCTATTCATTTGTAATCTCCTCTGGCCTCGTCAGTGCGGAGGCCATAATCTCTCGGGAGCGCCTTGCCTGCCCCCTTCACACTAAGTATACACTGGAATCACGGGCCTGCGGCGGGATTCTAGTCCTCTGCCTTGGCATAGGCATACCCCCTGCCGAGCAGGGCCCTGAGCCCCTGGGCATGCTTGCAGGGGGCCTTGATGCCGGTCAGGACGGAGCCGAACTTGAGCGTGGCGTCGATGCAGTTGCACATGATGACGGCGGAGCCGTTTCCCCATCCCGCCCTCTTGCCCTTCACCGCCTGGAGGTAGTAGCCCTCGTCAGGGAAGGTATGGGAGGGGGTCACGAAGGTCCTTACGGACAGGCTGTCAGGAAGGGTCCTGGCGGCATGCCAGGGGGTGCCAATCTCCCTGTACTCGCCGACCGCCATCCCTGGGAACCTCTTAGAGAATGCCGACATGTATCTCCTCCCCCCTTAGTATACACCCGTCCAGGGCCGCAGGTTCATGCTCGTGGTACTCCCTCTCCTTCTTGTCTACCTTCGTGCTGCCGTGGACCGGGCAGTCCCACTCCCACTTGGCGTTCCTGGTGCCGTTCAGCATCCAGTGCATCCTGCCGCAGATGCAGTCCTTCATCGCCTCCTGGCACTCGGGGCAGTCGGGGTCGTGCCACCTGAAGTGCTTGCAGTGGCAGCCGTGCCCGAGGCACCCGTCATGCCTGTCCTCCGTGCAGGGCGGGCACACTATATGCTTGCCTGCATTGGCCCTGCATTCCTTGCACTCGCAGTAGTGGCCCACGCACTGGAAGTGGTTGCCCGCCTCGCATCCCTCGCACAGCCTCGGCCCGCACACGTCGCAGTCGAGCGGCTCGCCCGTCTGCGGGTCAACCTCCCTGGTGCCCCCGCACACGTAGCAGGGGACCGTGTCCTTTATCATGACCCCTCCCTCAGCGGGATGTCCATCCTCGGGAATATAGTCCGGGGGAACACGTAGTAGTCCGCCTCGCCGTTGGGGCTCTCGGTGCTCCTGACCCCGCCGTGGTGGTCGCTCTTCCACTTGATAGGGCCGCCCGGCGCGTCCTCCCTCTTTATGCCCCTGAGCCTGAACTCGTTGTCCTCCTCGGCCCGGTCCTTGGCTATCCCCTCGCTCGTAAACGCCTGGCGGAAGGACTCGTTGTTGTACTCGGGGTAATGGAGGTTCTCGCGGCGGCTGACAATCACCAGCTCCCAGAACTCGGTCCACTGCTCTGCTGCCTTCCTGTTCATGCCCTTATCCCTACCTCTCCCAGGAACCTGCTAGGCGATACCGACAGGGTGTTGGGGCCACGGGGCTCCAGGGAATGCACGCATAGGGCAAGGCTGTCCTTTGCCCTCGTGCAGGCGACATAGAACAGCCGCCGCTCCTCCTCTACCTCGGAGGGGCTCCCCATGCTGAACCTGTGGGGCAGCGAGCCCTCTGTCACATTGGTAATATACACCCGCTGCCATTCCAGCCCCTTGGCACTGTGGATGGTGGAGACGGTAACCTCCCCCTTTTCCTCCTCTTCCCCGTCGTCGGAGGGCCTGTCCATGGCAAGGTGGAACACCAGGTCCTCGGAGGTCTTGCCGTCGTCCGCGAGGGACCGCACCAGGAGGAGGAAGCGGTCTATGTTCTCGTGCTTGGCCTTAGCCTTGCTCTCCTCGCGGCGGTACTTGGCGGAGATGTAGTCCTTGTACCCGAACAGCCGTACCAGCGCCTCCATGGCCCCGGCAGGGTCGTCCAGCATGGCCGTGGCCTGGGATATGCTGCTGTAGAACACGTCCAGCTTGTCCAGGGAGGTGCATGCCTCGACCAGGTCGCCGCCGTGCTCCTCGCTGGCCCTCTGGCGCAGCCTCTCGATGGCCACGTCCCCGATGCCCCTCTTCGGCACCCCTACGGCACGCACGAAGGCCGGGAAGTCCTTGTGGTTGACGGCCAGCCGGAAGTAGGAGAGGATGTCCTTGACCTCCTCCGTCTGGAGGAGCCCCCTGCCGCCCCGGACTATGTAGGGGATGCGGAGCCGTACCAGCGCCCCCTCGATGTCCCTTACCTGGATGGCGCTGCGCACCAGGATAGCGTTGTCCTTGTAGGCTATGGGGGCCTTCTTGAGCTGGCTGTCGTGCTGTATCTCCTTGGCGATGACGGCGGCTATGTCGGCCGGCATGCTGGACTTGATTATCCTGGTCAGCCCCGGCTGCGCCTCCTCCCCGCCGGGGACGAGGCCCCGGAATGGCATCATCTTGAGCGGGATGACCTCCGTCATGGCGGCGTTAATCTTGTTGCTCAGCCGGATGATGGAGGGCAGGCTGCGGTGGTTGCGGGAGATGCGGTAGAGGTCCGGCACGTGCCCCCGCCAGCCCTCGCTGAACTCCTTGAGCAGGCGTGGCTCCGCCCCCTGGAAGGCATAGATGCTCTGCGCCAGGTCGCCGACGCAGTAGAGGTTAGGGTTGCCGTCCGCCAGCAGGAGGTTGACGAGCCTCCACTGCACGGGGCTGGTGTCCTGGCTCTCGTCCTGGAGGACGTGGTGGAAGCGCTTCTGCAAGGCCGCCCGCCAGTTGTCCTCCCCCTCCCCACGGCGGACCACCAGGTGAATCATGTCGTCGAAGTCAACCGTGCCGCACTTCCGCTTCTCCTCCTCGAACAGCCTCCAGAGCCTTACCTCCCAGTCGTCCAGGGCATGGTACCCCTTGTGGTGCTCCAGCGCCTCCTCGTGGACGTCCTCCGTATAGCCGTCCGAGAACCCCACCCCACGGGCACGGTGGTAGCCGAGCTTCTCCAGGAAGCGGTAGGCGTTCATCTCCACGCCCATCTCCTGGGGCATGCGCTCGATGAGCTTCTTGCACATCTGCGCCTGGTCGTAGTCGTCCATGGGCGTGACCCTGCCGTCGAAGCCGAAGCCCTCGGGGTCCTTGCGGATGGCGCTGAGCGCCAGGGAGTGGATGGTGGAGATATGGGGTATGTCCGACCCCGCAGGGCTGGCCTCCGACAGCCCTACCCTGCGGGCTATCTCGCCGGCCGCCTTGTTGGTGAAGGTAATGCAGCAGATGCGGAAGGGGAGGACGCTGTTCTCCATCAGCCAGGCTACCCTGGCCGTGATGGTGGCGGTCTTGCCGGACCCCGCCCCGGCGATAAGGCAGGCAGGCCTGCCGATAGGGTGGGCGACCGCCCTTAGCTGCTCCTCGTTCAGGAAGCTGTAGTCGAACTGGCTGGTCATGGTTTAGAATACTGCCGGAGGGCCCATAGCATGTTGCGCAGGAACGAGCTTACCCTGACCGTCAGGAGCCTGTAGAGGATGCGCAGCACCCACCCGCAGGCCATGTTCCTCGGTGCCCTGCCCAGGAGGAGGTTCGTTGCGTCCCTCAGGCCGTCCCGCCCGAGGGGGTGAAGGACAAAGTCATTGCCTAGCAGCACCCACAGGTTATCGCCCCTCGGGTGCCCCAGGTTGAAGTATAGGAGCTGCCGTATAAGGTCGGTGTTTGCCTGCTTGTCGGCATCGTTGTGGGCCTTGTCGTAGTAGCCTGCCCCTGGGACCTCATAGTGCATATCAGTGCCACCTGGAGTGCCACCTCCGCCTGATGGGAGGCCGCTTGCCCTGGTGCCTGAGCCTCTCCAGGCGCTCCAGGAACTCCCTCCAGAGCCTCTCCCTGGCGGCCTTAGTCAGAGGCCATACTGCCATCGCTGCCCTTCTTCTTCCAGCTCCAGTACCGCCCCTCGCCGTAGTCGCTGGCAGCGGGGCGCTGTAGGGTACAGACTACCCACTCCAGGGTCTTGCTGCACAGCGCCCTGTGCCATTCCCTGTACCCTACCGTGGGCTCCCCCATCCCCCTGCCGTTGTCCATGTACTCCCTGAGGGAGCCGGACAGCCATGCTAGGGGGAGGTACACCCACCAGGGCATCATGACGAACGACATCTTGTCGGCGAGGGCCAGGCGGGAGACCGGGCGCTCGAATATCATGCCCTTCTCGGCGATATAGCGGGAATGGTAGAGGCAGAAGTCCATCCAGGCATAGGATATGCCAGGGCCCCTGTCCAGCAGGCGGTGGGCCAGCACTGCCCCCGGCCAGGGATGCTTCCTCCCGCTCTCCCCGTCCATGTCCTCCTTACCCCAGTAGCCCCAGTCATGTACCAGGAAGCAGAGCCACAGCCTAAGGTCCCGTGGGAAGCCGAACATGCTCCTCCACGCCAGGGCCACGTACAGGGGGTGGATGAGGAACTGGTGCTCGCCGAACAGCAGGCTCTTGGTGCCAGCCCTCATCTTGCCCGGCTCCTGCTCGGGTCGGCCGGCACCGTCATCTGCGGGTTCTCCGGGTCGTAGTGCCTGGGCGGGAAGCCCTTGTTGCGGTCGAAGGCCTCTACCGCCGCTATCAGGATGGTGGCCGTCTTGAGTATGCCCTCCCTCTGCTCTGCCGGGGTGGCCTTCATGGATGCCGCCCGGCCAAGGTAGATGGCGGCGTATGCCACCCAGTCGTTCAGGGTGTTCCTGTCGTCGAAGGCCGTGCCCCAGCTCTTCTCCTGGTATGCCCTCTCGGCGGTTATGTCCTCTAGGATGCTCATCGGTTGCCTCCTAGGGAGAATACTATGTTTTAGGGGTTTGCTCGATGTCGCCGTGCTCTATGAGGTCGGCCAGCTCCCAGCCGGCCTGCCTGATGGGCTCCTCCAGCTTTTGCCCGGTCCTGTACATGCCGATGCGCATGGCCTCCTCCTTGAGGAGGGTGAGGCGGGCTATGAACTGGTCAATCTCGGTACGGCTTGCCTTCTTCAGCCTCCTGCCGCCCATGTGCCTATTCTCCCTTCAGCAGGCCCTTGCTCGGGGACGACGTGAAGCAGGCGGTGATGAACTCGTGCGTGACCCGCATCAGGCCGTCGGCACCTGCCTGCACGTACTGCTGGCCCTCTGCCTCTGCCACGGGGGTGCCACGGCGGAGGCACGTGAAGCAGCGCAGGTTGTTGAAGGCGTAGTCCAGGACCTCGGCGTTCTTGTTGCCCTTGTAGAGGTTGTTGATGTCCGAGAAGGAGAACGGCTTCCATCCCCCGTTCTTCTGGCATAGGCGGACGATATAGTTGGCGGATATCTCCGTCTCGTTGTGGTCGAAGGCGGACCAGAAGTGCCCCGAGGTGTCGATATGCTCGGGCTGGATAGGGTAGCCCTTGCAGGTGTCGTCGATAGGCGTCTTCATCGCTTGTACCCCTGTGCCTTGCGGATTTCGGTGCGGGGGGGCCTTGATACCACCCGTGCCTTGAACTCGTCGCCGAAGGCATAGGGGAGTATGCTGGCAAAGTGCTCGTGGGCCTGCTCGGCGTTCTTGATGTCGAACCCGTCAGCGACCCACGACCGGTCAACCTTTACCTCCAGGGTCCATGTGAACCACTTCCTCGGCCTGCCTCTCTTCTTCATCGGGCCTCCATGACAGATATTCCTTGCATCAAAACCCCCCTTAAAAGGGGGTTTTGTTACAGAGTGTGTTTGCGGGCGTGGTCGGTCCTGATGAACTCCCTCACCCTGGCGGCGACCCTCTGGCCAGCCGCACTTGGGGCACAGCTTGCCGACCTGCGAGCCGCAGCGGCCGAGCCCGTCATGGTACGAGCACTGCACCCTCAGGACCTCGCCCTTGAAGGAATCAAGCCCGAACTCCCCTGGCTCCATGAGTGCCTCCGTGCCTACTATACATCGGGGGATTGGATTACTTCCTGAGACGCCTTGCTATGCCCCATACGGCAAGGGCGATCAGCCCTCCGGGAAGGAGGACGGCAGCAATGACGACAAGCGCCTTCCTGGCCTTCTTCTTCATAGAAAAGAATTAGGGGAGCGTGGCCGGAGGCTCAAGCATATTCACCCGAAGGCTACTTGCTCTCCATCCCCGGACCTACGCCCCCCTCTTTCGCCGGAAACCGCTGGACCTGGTTGGCAAAGGCTGCCCCCCGAGGGGGGCTAGCCCTTTAGGTTTAGAAGGAAGGGCCAGCATTCACCGGCTAAACCCGCAATACTCCCTATCAGTATACCTCGTGGACGGTCTTGCCACCAGCCCGTAGCCGCATGGCGTCTCCACGCTGAGCGCCCACTCCAGCGAGGTAGCAGGGCCTCCCGGCCACTCTATGGGCCCCAGCCCCGGGCCGAGATAGGGGGGCCTGCTGTCCCGTAACCAGTGCGAGCCTGCAAGGTACTTGCCCGACCTTACTACCTGGACAGTCATCCCCTTACACCTTACGCCGCATACGAGCACTTCGTGCTGGTGCAGTACTCCCCCTCCGGGCAGTAGGCCAGGGGGGAGCCGCACCAGGGGCACGGGTCCTCGCCATGGTCCTCCATGCTGTCAGAAGGGCACCTATGGAGAACCTCCTCCAGCTCGTCCGCGGCCTGCTCCTTGCCCAGGGGAAAGTGCCCCGTAGTGACAGTGGAGATGATAGTCTCCCCTGCCAGGAGGCGGGCGTTGAAGCGCTCTATCTCCGCCCTGGCCTCATCGCACTCCCTGCGCCACTTCCCGGCGAGCCTGGCTACCTCCTGCCTGAGGGACATGCTAATGCTTAATCTCCTCGGGCGGGAAGTAGGGGTTAGGGCTGTGTCCGGCCTGCGTCACTATCTCCTTGGCATGGCTGGAGTCCCTGGCCTTGACCAGCACGTTGGGCCCCATATAGGCCCTCCCCCCCGGAGCATCCACGACAGTGGATACCCGGAAGTCCCTCGTCCCTGGCCTCAGGTCTATCTCCTTCATGTTCCCCTCCCTAGGCTGCTAGGCGGAGCCTCCTCTTCCTCGCCTTGGGGCATCGGCCATGAACTCGGAGGCCAGCCTTTCAAGCTCGTACTGGGTCCCCACCCTGACAGAGAATACTGTGTCCGCCTTCTCGGGCGTGGGGACCAGGGTGCCACGGGCCCTGGCATGCAGCAGGAGCAGGTCGTAGACGCTGGCCTTGGCAACGTTGGTCATGGCCATGGCAAGGGTCTGGATAGTGCTGCGGTTGTTGTACACGTTGACGGAGTATCCCTTCCGCACGGGCATGACGCAGTCGCACCAGATGACCTTGCGCTCCTTCAGGTCGGCGATGAGCGGGACTCCTGCCCGTGCCTTCATCGCCAGGTCGGCCTTGTCCTCGATGGTCCTCGGGTCGTACACCTCGCCGGACTGCGGCTTGTCCCGGAGCATCCAGCCAGCGAAGCACTCCGGCAGGTCGCAGAAGTCCTGGCGCGTGAACCCGTTGACGTTCATGAGCACGTAGCGGACCCTGTGCCTGACGGCCTTGCCGATGTCGATGTCGATGAACTCGCTCGCCCCCCTGGGTGCGCTCGTGATGTCGCCGGAGTGGCAGGCGAAGCCGTTCCTCAGGCCGTAGTAGGTGATGCTGTCCACCTGCTGCCAGTCCTGGTCGTAGAAGACGGCGGACAGGTCGAGGTCCACCCTGGTCTCGTACCCGTACCTGTAGGACAGCCCGTCCGGGCTGTCCCCGTCCGCCTCGTCCGGCACCGGCCCCTTGGTGTCCTTCCACCAGATGAACAGGCGGACGGTGTTCTTGTC
>Ga0187891_1000525_pt1 | contig 37952 bp, 38 predicted proteins | sample June2016WEW_21_4_FD_132990 | JGI IMG/M metagenome (GOLD analysis project Ga0187891, IMG submission 132990) | Peatland microbial communities from SPRUCE experiment site at the Marcell Experimental Forest, Minnesota, USA - June2016WEW_21_40 | ecosystem: Environmental > Terrestrial > Soil >... | reverse complement strand
CGCAACCATGCGTCGACGGCTGATCGGCGCGCTCGTCAAAAGCCTGCCGCGATGTCCATGCTGCAACGCTCCAATCGCAAAGCCGCCGCGGCGCAGAAATATGTGACACAGTAAGACTAGCAGGCTGCTGAAAAACTCATCTCGACGGCGGGGATAGCATGTGATTCCGTGGCCTTGAAGCCATGGGGTGATTTGTCATGCGCGGTCGGGATGATCGGTCTGAAGGATTTTTCTCATATGTGCGGCTGGAGGAGCGCATCCCGCCGGATCACCCTCTGCGTGCGATCCGGGCATTGGCGGACGAAGCCTTGGGGGCGCTGAACCAGCGCTTTGAGGGTCTCTACGCGAGGCTGGGGCGTCCCTCGATCGCGCCGGAGATGCTGCTGCGGGCGACGCTGCTGCAGGGGTTCTTCTCGGTGCGTTCCGAGCGGATGCTGATGGAGCAGATCGACTATAATCTGCTGTTTCGCTGGTTCGTCGGGCTGCCGATCGACGCCGAGGTCTGGCATCCGACGGTGTTCACACACAACCGCGACCGACTGATGGAAGCGGATGTAGCGCACGCGTTCCTGGCGGCGCTTTTGGCGCTGCCCCAGGTCAAAAAGCTGCTGTCGAGCGAACACTTCTCAGTCGATGGCACGCTGATCGATGCCTGGGCATCGATGAAGAGCTTCCGTGCCAAGGACGGCTCGGGCGAGCCACCTTCTGCGGGGCGCAACGGCGAGCGCAACTTCCACCATGAGAAGCGCTCGAATGACACGCATGCTTCGACCACCGATCCCGATGCGAGGCTCTATCGCAAGGCTGATGGCCGCGAGAGCCGGCTGTGCTTCATGCGCCACGTGCTGATGGAGAACCGTAACGGCCTCGCCGTCGATGCCGCGCTTAGCCGCGCGACCGGGACCGCCGAGCGCGAGGCGGCGCTGGCTCTGCTCGACCGCCGCCCGGCGGGACGGCGCATCACGCTTGGTGCCGACAAGGCCTATGATGTGACGGCTTTCGTCGAACATCTTCGCATCCGTCAGGTGACGCCGCACATTACGGTCGACGGGCGGGTCAGCAAGCTTGGCGTCGTGCGCAAAACCGCCGTTGATGGACGCACCACTCGGCATCCGGGCTATCGGGCGAGCCAAATCTGCCGCAAGCGGATCGAGGAGGTGTTCGGTTGGATCAAGGCGCAGGCCGGTCTCGCCAAGGTCAAGCTGCGAGGATGCGCCAAGGTTGAAGCGGTCTTTACCTTCGCGGTCGCAGCCTACAATCTGATCCGCATTCCTAAGCTGATGGCCGCTACCGCTGCATGACGCCGGCAGCAACTCACAGCCATCCTCCGCAGGCGACTGTGTTCAAGGGTGCTCGACTCGCTAAACTCGCGACTTCTTCAGCAGCCTGCTAGAGCGCAATCCCTTCAGGTTGAATCGATTGGCGCTCTAGATTCCTTGGTGGAGCATGATCTTTTCGGAAAACCGGCGTCCACTTTTCCGGATCATGCTCTAAAAGGGGCCGGACCCATGAACCGCACGATACGCCTTTTCATCGCATTGGCCGCGTTGGTTGCCTTGTCGGCGCCGGCGCTCGCGGCCGAAAATTGGCCGGACAGCGTCAACAATTATGTCGCCCAAATTCGCAAAACGATCAAAACGACGGACATGGATGGCTATCTCGCCGTGGTGAAGAATCCGGCGGGCGCAATACTGCTCGACGTTCGCGAGGAAAACGAGTTCAAAGGCGGACATGTTCCTGGCGCCATCAACATTCCACGCGGGCTTCTGGAGTGGCAAATTTGGAAGTCGCTCGGCTATCCCAACAAGGTCGACATGAACCGCAAGATTTATGTCCAATGCGTGAGCGGCAACCGCGCCACGCTGGCAACGCGGGACCTCAAGAACATCGGATTTACCAACGCGACTGCCGTGATCATGAACATCGCCGACTGGGAAAAGAAGGGCTATCCGTTCGAGAAATAGCACGGACTCGCACCCTGCGAGGCGCCGGCCGCGGCAGACCGACAGGGTCATTCAGACATTCGGCGCTCCAAAGTCGCGACTGGGTTAAAAGCTGACGTGCTCAGAACGAGCCGCTGCGGCTTTATCCCTCTCAACCCAGCCTTGCTTGGATTGCGCGTAGCTAAGCTGTTATCGTCGCTCCTTAAAATGTGGCCGCTAAAAATACGGCCACTGCCGAAGTAAGTTCTCAAGGGGGGATCATGTCGGATGCTAATGCCAGCGGACACGCTGGTCCGCAGCCAAGCCGCGTGGTGGTGAGCAAGCTCCGGGAAAAAGACTTGCCGGAAGCGGCGCGGATTGTCCGTCTTGCCTTCGGCACCTTCCTCGGGGCGCCGGACCCGGAGACGTTCTGGACCGATCGCGACTACGTCTATGGCCGCCAACCCGCGGCACACGTCGCCTCGTTCGGCGCGACGCTCGATGGAAAATTGGTCGGCTCCAACTTTGCCACCAAGTGGGGAAGCGTCGGCTTCTTCGGCCCGTTGTCGGTGCGTCCCGATCTCCAGGAGCGCGGCATCGCCCGCGCGCTGCTGGCGAAGACCATGGAGCAATTCGATAGCTGGGGCACGCGGCAGGTCGGGCTATTCACATTCGCGCAGAGCGCCAAGCATGTCGCGCTCTATCAAAAATTCGGCTTTTATGCGCGCTTCCTCACGGCGATCATGTCGGCAAAAGCGGCGCGGCAAACGGCAGAGGGATGGTCGCGCTTCAGTGAACTGAGCCAGGCGCAGCGAGAGGAAGCGCTGCGGTCTTGCCGCGAGGTCGCTGAAACGGTTTACCCGGGCCTCGACCTGTCCGGCGAGATCGCCGCGACCCATGCGCAAGGTCTCGGCGATATCGTTTTGCTTGAAGGCGGCGGCGGCATCGCGGCGTTCGCGGTGTGCCACTACGGGCCGCGCAGCGAAGCCGGCGCCGACACTTGCTTCGTGAAATTCGCTGCAGTCCGCGACGGGCGATCGGCCGAACAGGATTATCTGCGGCTCCTTGACGCCTGCGAGGCTTTGGCGGTCGCGGTCGGCATGTCGAAGGTGTTGGCCGGCGCGAACATGGCGCGCCACGAAGCCTATCGGCATCTCGTCGCCCGCGGGTTTCGCACCGAAATTCAGGGCGTGACCATGCACCGGCAGAACGATCCCGGCTATTGCCGCCCCGGCGCCTACGTTATCGACGATTGGCGTTAGCCCAGCGGCAGACCAAAGTGGCGTCCGGCGCCGGCGCGCATTACATTACCGGGGCGGGGCTGCGGGGTGCGTAGGAGACAATTCCCCGGGGCCTTACGATCCTGACGGGAGCTGTCCCTGGCCGGGCCCCTGGGCTCGGTCACATGGCGCCCACCTACTTATGTAGGTTCCCGGGATCAGCGCTCCTACGGCCAGCGCGGCTCCGCACTCTTTTGCTATCGTATCGCGCGCACTAACCTGTTCCCGTCACCCTGAGGTGCGAGCGGCGAAGGCCGCGAGCCTCGAAGGGCGACGGCCCGGGCCGTTCATCCTTCGAGGCTCGCTGCGCTCGCACCTCAGGATGACGGAATCGACCGTGGAATCTCTTTCAGACAAAAAAGCCGAGCTGCGCCGCGAAGCCATCGCGCGGCGTGACGCGCTGCCGCCGGAGGCGCGGCAAGCGGCGGCCGAAGCGATTGCGGCGCGGCCGTTTCCGCTCGCGATCGCGCCGGGCACGATCGTCTCCGGCTTCATGCCGCTCAAGAGCGAAATCAACCCGCTGCCGCTGATGCGCAAGCTTGCGGCGCAAGGGGCGCGGCTGGCGCTCCCCGCCGTCGCCGGCCGTGGCAAGCCGCTCATCCTGCGCGCATGGGTTTTGGGCGAGCCGCTTATCGCCGGCGTCTGGGGCATCCGCGAGCCGAAGCCCGAGGCGGCTGAGGTGGAACCCGATATTCTCCTGGTGCCGCTTCTCGCCTTCGACCGCGCCGGCCATCGCATCGGCTATGGCGCCGGCTATTACGATCTGACGCTGGCGCAACTGCGCGCGCGCAAAGCCGTTATCGCGGTGGGGCTCACCTTTGCCGCCCAGGAGGTTGCCGCTATACCCGCCACGCCCCGCGACGCGCGGCTCGATCTTGTGCTAACCGAGCGTGAGGTGATCGATCTGCGCTAAGTTGAAATTGATGATCAAGTCACCCCCCTCCCTGACCCTCCCCCACAAGGGGGGAGGGAACATGAGTTGTCACTAATGCGCATTCTGTTTGTCGGCGATGTTGTCGGCCGCAGCGGGCGGACCGTCGTCACCGAGCGCCTGCCCGGCCTCGTCCGCGACTGGAAGCTCGACTTCGCGGTGGTCAACGGCGAGAACGCTGCCGGCGGCTTCGGCATCACCGAGGCGATCTACCGCGAAATGATCGACGCCGGCGCGGACGCGATTACGCTCGGCAATCATGCCTGGGACCAGAAGGAGGCGCTGGTCTTCATCGAGCGCGCGCCGCGCCTCATTCGGCCGCTCAACTATCCCGCCGGCACGCCGGGCCGCGGCGCGGCTTTGTGCGACGCCCGGAACGGCGCCCGCGTCCTTGTCATCAATGCCATGGGCCGCATCTTCATGGATCCGCTCGACGATCCCTTCGCCGCGGTGGACCGCGAATTGACCGCCTGCCCGCTGCGGCGGGGTGCCGACGTCATCGTGGTTGACATGCACGCCGAGACCACGAGCGAGAAGCAGTCGATGGGCCATTTCTGCGACGGCCGCGTCAGCCTCGTCGGCGGCACTCACACGCACGCCCCCACGGCCGACCTGCGCATCCTGCCCGGCGGTACTGCGTTTGTGAGCGATGTCGGCATGACCGGCGACTACAACTCGGTGATCGGCATGGCCAAGGACGAGCCGCTGCAACGGTTCACGCGGCGCATCCCGTCCTCACGCTTCGAGGCGGCTTCGGGTCCGGCGACGCTCTGCGCGCTCGCTGTCGAAACCGACCCGGCAACCGGGCTGGCGACGCGCGTCGGCGCGGTGCGGCTGGGCGGCTGCCTCGAACAGGCGGTGCCCGGCTTCTGGCCGTAAGTTTCCGCCGCGCTCACTTTATTTTCGTTCGCCGCCACCCTATTAAAGCGTCATTGCGAGGAGCACAGCGACGAAGCAATCCAGTTCGGGGCTGGATTGCTTCGCTTCGCTCGCAATGACGGAGTCAAACGGAAGACGAGTCATGGCCGGACATTCGCAGTTCAAGAACATCATGCACCGCAAGGGGCGGCAGGACGCGGTGAAGTCCAAGCTGTTCGGCAAGCTCGCCCGCGAAATCACCGTCTCCGCCAAGTTCGGCCTGCCCGACCCGGCGATGAATCCCCGGCTGCGCGCCGCCATTATTGCCGCGCGCGCGGAAAACATGCCGAAGGACAATATCGAGCGCGCCATCAAGAAGGCGTCGGGCGGCGACGCCGAGAGCTACGAGGAAATCCGCTACGAGGGCTACGGACCCGGCGGCGTTGCGGTGATCGTCGAGGTCTTGACCGACAACCGCAATCGCACCGCCGGCGAGGTGCGCTCGACCTTCACCAAGAGCGGCGGCAACCTCGCCGAGACCGGCGCCGTCTCTTTCATGTTCGACCATGTTGGCGTCATCGAATACGACGCCAAGGTCGCCAGCGCCGAGGCGATGTTCGAAGCGGCGCTGGAAGCCGGCGCCGACGACGTCGTCTCCAGCGACAACGGCCATGAAATCTATGCCGCGCAGGACCGTTTCGGCGCGGTCGCCAAGGCGCTGGAAGCGAAATTCGGCGAGCCGCGCAAGGCGTCGCTGGTCTGGCGGCCGCAAAACACCGTGGCGGTCGATGATGAGCAGGGCGAAAAGCTCCTCAAACTCATCGAGAACCTCAACGATCACGACGACGTCCAGAACGTCTATGCCAATTTCGAGATTTCCGACGCCCTGGTCAGCCGGATGAGCGCGTAGCGGAGAACCCGCTCCCGGCCGGGCGTGCTATGAATTAGCCGGCATGACGCGCCCGATTCGCATTCTGGGGATCGATCCGGGGCTCCGCCGCACCGGCTGGGGCATGGTGGAGATTGCCGGCAATCGGCTTTCGTTTCTCGGCTGCGGCTCGGTGACGACCAGCGACCGCGACGCGCTGGCGGCGCGGCTTCTCGCCATCCACGACGGGCTCATGCGCATCCTCGAGGAATTCAAGCCCGACGAGGCGGCGGTCGAGGCGACCTTCGTCAACAAGGATGCCAACGCGACGTTAAAACTCGGCCAGGCGCGCGGCATTGCCATGGTGGTGCCGGCGCGCGCCGGCGTGCCGGTCGCCGAATATGCGCCGAACCTGGTGAAGAAGAGCATCGTCGGCGCCGGCCACGGCGACAAGGCGCAAATCCGCATGATGATCGGCGTGCTGCTGCCGAAGGCCGAGCCGACCTCGGACGACGCCGCCGATGCGCTCGCCATCGCGGTGACCCACGCGCACCATCGGCAGAGTGTCGTTCTCAGAGTGGCGGCCAGATGATCGGCAAGCTCAAGGGCGTCATCGACTCCTACGGGGAGGATGCCGTCATCCTCGACGTCAATGGCGTCGGCTATCTGGTGCATTGCTCGGCGCGCACGCTGCAGGAATTGCCGCGCGTCGGCGAGCCGGCGACGCTCGCCATCGAGACCCATGTGCGCGAAGACCAGATCCGCCTGTTCGGCTTTACCAGCGATGTCGAACGCGAATGGTTCCGCCTGCTGCAGACCGTGCAGGGTGTCGGCACCAAAGTCGCGCTCGCCGTCCTCGGCACGCTCAAACCCGCCGATCTCGCCGCGGCGATCGCGATGCGCGACAAGGCGATGGTCGCGCGCACGCCGGGCGTCGGGCCGAAAGTCGCCGAGCGCATTGTTACCGAACTCAAGGACAAGGCGCCGGCCTATACCGATATCGATCCGGCGCTGGTCCGGCTCTCCGGCGCGCTCGACGAGAAGCGGGCGCCGCAGCCGGTCACCGACGCTGTGTCCGCGCTGATCAATCTCGGCTACGCGCAGCCGCAGGCCGCCGCCGCCATCGCCGCGGCGACCCGCAATGCCGGCGACGGCGCGGAGGTCAAGACGCTCATTCGCCTGGGCTTAAAGGAGCTGGCGAAGTGAAACGGCCCGGCAAACTCGGCAAGGCGGATCGCGAATTGATCGCGGCGGCGACCGCGGCGATCCGGCGCTGCTATCGCGACGACTGGCAGGAGGTTGGTGCGGCCTTGCGCACCCGCTCGGGCAAAATCTTCACCGGCGTCAATCTCGACGCCTATCTCGGCCGCATGGCGGTCTGCGCCGAGGCGGTGGCGCTCGGCCGCGCCGTCGTCGACCTTGGCGATGCCGGCATCGATACCATCGTCGCGGTGCGGCATCCGCCGCCTGAGGAGAAGGATCAGACGATTGCCGTGGTGTCGCCCTGCGGCGCCTGCCGCGAACTGATTTTCGACTACGATCGCAAGGCGCGCGTCATCGTGCCCAACGGAGCCTCGCCGGCGGTGGTGCCGATCGGCGAACTCCTGCCCAACAAATACAGCCGAGGGCCGCAGCGGTGACGACCAGCCCAGGCCGCAAATTGGTGACGCCCGAGCGCCGCGAGGAAGATACCGCGGAGGCGACGCTGCGGCCGCAGCGGCTTTCCGAGTTCATCGGTCAGGAACAGGCGCGCAAGAATCTCGGCATCTTCATCGAGGCGGCACGGGGACGCCGCGAGGCGCTCGATCACGTGCTGTTCGTCGGCCCGCCCGGCCTCGGCAAGACGACGCTGGCGCAGATCGTCGCGCGCGAGCTGGGCGTGAATTTCCGCGCCACGTCGGGCCCGGTGATCGCCAAGGCCGGCGACCTCGCGGCGCTGCTCACCAATCTCGAAGAACGCGACGTCCTCTTCATCGACGAGATTCACCGGCTCAATCCGGCGGTCGAGGAAATCCTCTATCCGGCGATGGAGGATTTCCAGCTCGATCTGATCATCGGCGCCGGACCGGCGGCGCGTTCGGTGAAGATCGACCTCGCCAAGTTCACGCTGATCGGCGCCACCACCCGCGCCGGGCTTCTCACCAATCCGCTGCGCGACCGCTTCGGCATCCCGGTACGGCTCAACTTTTATGCCGAGGCCGAGCTCGAACAGATCGTCAATCGCGGCGCGCGCGTCCTTGGCATTGTCGTCACCGCGGACGGCGCCAATGAGATCGCGCGCCGTGCCCGCGGCACGCCGCGCATCGCCGGGCGGCTCCTTCGCCGGCTGCGCGATTTCGCCGCCGTCGCCGGCGCCCAAGCGATCGACCGCGCCGTCGCCGACAAGGCGCTCGCCGCGCTCGAAGTCGATGCCGCCGGCCTCGATGCCATGGACCGCCGCTATCTCACGACTATCGCGGCCAACTACGGCGGCGGCCCGGTCGGCGTCGAGACGCTCGCCGCCGCTTTGTCGGAGCCGCGTGACGCCATCGAGGACATCATCGAGCCCTATCTGATCCAGTGCGGATTTCTGCAGCGCACCCCGCGCGGCCGGCTGATCACCGGACACGCCTTCCGCCACCTCGGCCTGCCCGAACCGCCGCGCGATCCGGCGCAGTTCGGGCTGTTCGGGGCCGACGAGGAAGCCTAACCCGATCGATGCAAGTCATTTCAAATCGCGCCGCGTCAAAGGCTTGGCGAAAATCGTAACGCTGGTGACGCTGCCGGTCGCCTCGGAGACGATGATCTCGACCTTCACCAGCATCGACTTGTTCTTGGCATAGCCGCCGTACCAGCCCTCGGTGCCGCGAAATCCCTCGATATCGGCGAGCGCAAGCGCGGCCGGATCGTCGAACCACACGAGCTGCGGTTCGGCCGACTGGAGTGTCGTCTTTACGCCGTCGGCGATTTTTTTGGCTTTTTCCCGCGACCGCGAGGCTTGGGAATCGCAGCGGTATTCATAACGCGAGCCTTCGCCGCGCTTGTTGATGTAGCAATGGTCGATCAAACCCGCGATCGCTTGCGTGCCTTCCCACACCGGATCGCCGCGCGGGTCGAGTGCCGGCTTGCCCTTGATTTTTGCAAAATTGCCCGATCGGGCGTCGAGGATCTTTTTGATCGAGCTGCAGGCCTCGTCGGAACAGTCCGCGCGTGCCGGCACCGAGACCAGAAGCGCAAACAAAGCAACCACGAACCGCAGCTTCATGCCCATCCCCAAGCGCCGTCGCGCCGTACGACTATATAGCGTCCGCGTCGATGGCGGCGACAACAATCTGGCTTCGCAACCGGCGCTGACGTTGCCCAGCGCGTGTGATACAGGCGTCGCCAGAACATTCTCGTCTGGAGCAGGCATGGCAGAAACACTATCCGGCGGCTGCCATTGCGGCCGCGTGCGCTTTCGCATCACGGCCGATCTTTCGCGCGTCACCGATTGCAACTGCTCGATCTGCACCAAGAAGGGCTTTTTGCATCTGATCGTGCCGCGCGACGCCTTCGAGCTCGTCAGCGGCGCGGATGCGCTGACGACCTATCGGTTCAATACCGGCACGGCGCAGCATACGTTCTGCGCGACCTGCGGCATCCACGCCTTCTACATCCCGCGCTCGGACCCCGATAAGATCGATGTCAATGTCCGCTGCCTCGACGGTGTCGATGTCGCCTCGCTCAAGCCGCACCCGTTCGACGGCAAGAACTGGGAGCACGCGATGACGGAGCGGGCGCCGTGGAGATAGCGCGTTTGACGCCGTTGCAAGACAGCAGGCATTGGCGCGTTTCCCGGTTGAGTGCTAGGATTGCGCCATGAAAACGACTACCGAAAAGGTCGCGGCCGCCCTGGAATTGCTACCCGAGGACATGCGGGAGCCTGCCGTCGCATATTTGCTCGAGCAAGCTGAAAAATTTCGCGTCCTCAAGGAACAACTAGCCATGGGACTGGATGATATTGCCTCGGGTCGTGCCTCAGAATGGAATTTCGAGGATTTCTTGCGCGAAGCGCGGACATTGCGACTAAAGTAAGCTTTGCCTGAGGCCGCAATAAAGAATTCTACCGATGAATAGTCCGCGTTCTGTTCCCCTCGACGGCGAAATCCGCGACGGCTGTCATCGACAAATCGTGCGCGTCTATTACGAGGACACCGACTTCACCGGCATCGTCTATCACGCCAATTATCTGCGCTACATGGAGCGCGGCCGCACCAATTATCTGCGTCTCATCGGCGCCGACCACCGCGCGCTGTTCGAGGCCACCGAGAAAGAGGCGCCGGGATTTGCCTTCGTGGTGCGCTCCATGACCATCGACTTCCTCAAGCCGGCGCGCATGGACGATGTGCTCGAGATCAACACCGAACCGGAGGAGGTGAAGGGCGCCTCGATCACCTTGCATCAGCGCGTCATGCGCGCCGACGAGGTCCTGGTCGAGGCGCACGTGCGCGTTGCCTTCATCAGCGGCGGCCGCGCGCGGCCGATTCCAAAACCGCTGCGTATCGCCATGAAGGCCGATCAGGAGCTTCTTTCTGGGGGCGGCGGCGGACCAGGCTGACGGCCAATAGCCCTGCCGTGACGCCAGCGCACCGGGCAAAGGCCTGAACCGTACCCAGAATCTCGGGTCGACGGATCGGCCGGCTTAATGTAAGAGCTATTTACATGAGCTGGTCGAAGGAAGATCGGGAAGGCCCGCGCGGCTACCACCATGGCAATCTGAAAGAGGCGCTGCTGCGCGCGGCGCTTGAGCTGATCGCGCAGAAGGGACCGGCCGGCTTTACCTTTGCCGAGGCGGCGCGTTGGGCGGGCGTCAGCCCAGCGGCGCCCTACCGGCATTTTCGCGATCGCGATGAGCTCTTGGCCAGCATCGCGCTGCGCGGGTTCGAGAAATTCGAGGTTGCACTGGCGCGCGCCTGGGACGACGGCCGTCCCGACGTGTTCGTCGCGCTCGACCGGCTGGGGAAGGCCTATCTGCAATTCGCCCGTGCCGAGCCGGCTTACTATTCGGCGATGTTCGAAGCCGGTATTCCGCTCGCCACCAACCCCGAATTACGCGAGGCAGGCGAACGCGCCTTCGCGGTGCTGCGCGGTGCTGCCGAAAAGCTTTGCGTTCAGATCCCGGTGCGCACGCGGCCGCCGGCGCTGATGGTCGCTTTGCATATTTGGGCGATGTCGCATGGCATCGCCTCGCTATTCGGTCGCGGCGATGCGGCGCGGCGAACGTTGCCAATGGCGCCCGAAGAACTGTTGGAAGCCGAGGTGTTGGTTTATCTGCGCGGTCTCGGGGTGCAGGACGCCGCCCGACCGGTCTGACGCCACGCGGTCTTCACGAAATCGAGAAGCTCTTGACAGCCTCAAAAGGCGATGTAAATGTTATTTACATTCACACAGGGAGGCCCCTCATGGTCCTCGTTGAGAAGCTCGACGAACTCGGAAGGCCGGCTTGGATCGCGCTCGCCATCCTCGGGTTCATGGCCTGGTGGCCGCTGGGACTTGTAACCTTGGCCTTTTTCATTGGGAGCGGAAGAATGGGATGCTGGCATCATCGCAGCAATGGCCAGTGGCAAAACCACATGGGCAGCCGTTGGCAATGGAAGATGGAACGCATGCAGGAGAAGATGGACCGCATGCGCGCCAAGATGGAGGGGCGGAGCGGCGGCCCCACGTGGGGCTCGGGGCCATCGAGCGGCAACCGCGCCTTCGACGATTATCGTAACGAGACGCTGCAGCGGCTCGAAGAAGAGCAGCGCGAGTTCAAGGAATTTCTCGAGCGCCTGCGCTTTGCCAAGGACAGGGCGGAGTTCGATCAGTTCATGACCGAGCGCCGCAACCGTCCGCAGAACGAAGGCCCGCAACCGCAACCGCAACCGCAATCGCAACCGCAGGCTTAAGTCCTTTGCTCGCCATCGTCGCGCTTTGGGGGCCGTCCGTCGACAGCGGGCGGCCCCTCTTCATTTGGGGACGATCCCCCACGGTGGTTCCGTTTGCCGGCGTTAACGGCGCATTAAGGACAACGGGGCTTCGTTAGGCGCGAACGACCGGTGGTGCGCCCTAGTTTGGACAAGTTTGGCGATGATTTCGGATCCCGCCGGTGGTGGGTCCGGCTAGGGTCCTCGCGAAATTTCGGGTCTGGTCGGCGCGCGCAATGCGGCTGCCCTTGCCTTCGTCCCAGGCGCCAGCGCGCCACTCCGGTCATTGGCCCCGGTCGGATCGCCGAAAGGATGCGCCCATGAATCCTGCCGACATCGTGCCGTCGGCCCTGCCGTTGACATCCTCCGATCTCTCGCTGTTCCACCTGTTCTGGCAGGCCCACTGGCTGGTCAAAACGGTGATGGTCGGGCTGATCGTGTGCTCGGTCTGGGTCTGGGCCATCGCCATCGACAAGACGATGCTGTTCTCGCGCATCCGCAAGGCTGCCGACCGCTTCGAGCAGGCCTTCTGGTCGGGCCAGTCGCTCGAGGAGCTCTATACCTCGCTCGCCGCCAAACCCGGCCATTCGACCGGGGCGCTGTTCGTCGCCGCCATGCGCGAATGGAAGCGAAGCTTCGAGGGCCACGCCCGGTCCATCGCCGGGCTGCAGATGCGCATCGAGAAAGTGATGGATGTCGCCATCGCACGCGAGGTCGAACATATGGAGCGCCGGCTTCTGGTGCTGGCCACGGTCGGCTCGGCCGGCCCGTTTATCGGCCTGTTCGGCACGATTTGGGGCATCATGACCTCTTTCCAGTCGATCGCGGCGTCGAAGAACACCTCGCTGGCGGTGGTCGCCCCCGGCATCGCGGAGGCTTTGTTCGCGACCGCGATTGGCCTTGTTGCCGCCATTCCGGCGACGATTTTCTACAATAAATTCATCACCGAGGTGAACCGGCAGGCGCAGCGCCTGGAAGGCTTCGCCGACGAGTTCTCGGCGATCCTGTCGCGGCAGATCGACGAACGCGGGTGAGGGGACTGTCATGGCGGCGAGCGTGGTCAGCGCGGCATCTGCAGGCCGGCACAGGCGCCGCCGTCGCGCGGTGATGAGCGAGATCAACGTGACGCCGTTCGTCGACGTCATGCTGGTGCTGCTCATCGTCTTTATGGTGTCGGCGCCGTTGATGACACTGTCGATCACGGTTGACCTGCCGAACGCCCGCGCCGGCACCGTCAATAACGCCGACAAGGAACCGCTGATCCTCACGCTGAAAAGAAGCGGCGGCACCTGCACCAGTCAGGCCGACATCTATCTCGGACAAAGCCCCATGGCGCTGTCGGAGATCGAGGCCAAGTTGCGCGCGATCAAAGCGGCTAACGGGCAGACCGCCAATGTGATGGTCAATGCCGACAAGGATGTCTGTTATAATGAGGTGATGCGGGTATTGGGCAGACTGCGCGACGTCGGCTTGGGCGCCGCGCTCAACGTCGTGCCCGAGAAGGCGGGGGAATAGGGATTGCGATCCGATTGGATCATATCGGGGTGCGCCCACGCCGCGGTTCTCGTCTTCGGACTGGTCACGCTGGCCAGCTCGAAGCCGAACGAAGACCTGTCGACCTTCATGCCGATTGCCATCGCCACCGGCGGCGATGTTTCGCAGGCGCCGGCCGGTCAGCAAAACGCGCCCAAGGCCGAGAAGCCCAAGCCGCTGGCCGACAAAGCCGGAGAACTGAAACAGGTCAAGCAGCTCGCCCCCAAGGTCGCGGATAAGCCGGAGATCACCACCGACGCCGCTGCCGAAGCCGCGCCGAAACCGAAGGCGGAAACGAAAGTCGAACCGAAGCCGACCGAGAAAGCGGAAAAGCCAAAGCCGGCGGACCTCAAGCCCGATCAGCTTGCCGACAAATTGAAAAAGGAAGAGGCGAAGAAGTCGTCGAAGCCGGAAAAGAAGGACCCGCAATTCAAGCCCGATCAGATCGCGGAGGAATTGCGGAAGGACGACGCCAAAAAGCCGTCTCTCAAATTCGACGCCAGTCAGGTCGCGGCCCTGCTCGACAAGCGCGAGCCGCGGCGCCAGGTGGCGACCGCCGAAACGCCCAACAGCGCGCCGTCGCTCGGGGCGGCGAACGGCCACGCGGCGCAATTGTCGCAGAGCGAGCTTGACGCATTGCGGGCGCGCTTGAGCCAGTGCTGGAGTCCGCCGGTCGGCGTCGACGTCTCGTCCGATCTGTTCGTGGTGCTTCACGTTCTGTTCAAGCCCGACGGTTCGCTTGCAGCCGAGCCGGCCGTGGTGGAAAGCTCGACGTCGGCGCTAGGGCCCGCTCTTGCCGACAGCGCCAAGCGCGCGCTGCTGCTGTGCCAGCCGTTCACCATGCTCAAGCCCGAGCACTACGATCAGTGGAAAGATATTGAAGTCAAATTCGACCCGCATGAGCTGCTCGGTGGCTGACCGGCGAATTCAAGATTTGGCGAATTCAAGAATCATGATCCCTCCGCACCTGCCTGATTTTTCCATGACCCGCCGACGGATGCTGACGCTGGGCGCGCTGGCCGGCGGCTTGACGCTATCGACCCGTTACGCCGGCGCGGTGGTCCGCCTCGACGTGACCCAAGGCAACTTCCAGCCGCTGCCGATCGCTATTGCCGACTTCATGGGCGGTGCCACGACCGACAACGATACAGCGCTTGGCGTCACCCAGATCATCACCGCGGACCTCAAGCGCAGCGGCCTGTTCGCGCCGATCGATCCCGCCGCCTTCATCGAGAAAATCACCAGCGTTGACGCCGTGCCGCACTTTCCCGACTGGCGCACCATCAACGCGCAAGCGCTGGCGACCGGACGCGTCACCCGCCAGAGCGACGGGCGGCTGAAAGCCGAATTCCGGCTCTGGGACGTGCTCGCCGGCCAACAACTCGCCGGCCAGCAATATTTCACCACGCCCGACAATTGGCGCCGCATCGCCCACATCATCTCCGACGCCATCTACGAGCGGCTCACCGGCGAAAAGGGTTATTTCGATACTCGCGTCGTGTTTGTCGACGAGACCGGCCCGGCGGAGCGCCGCATCAAACGGCTCGCCATCATGGACCAGGACGGCGCCAACGTGCGGTATCTCACGCGCGGCGAAGATCTGGTGCTGACGCCGCGCTTCTCGCCGTCGACGCAGGAGATCACCTACATGGCCTATGGCCAGGGCGATCCGCGCGTGTACCTGCTCAACATCGAGACCGGCCAGCGCGAGATCGTCGGCAACTTTCCCGGCATGAGTTTCGCGCCGCGGTTCTCGCCGGACGGCCAGCGCGTGGTCATGAGCCTGCAGGAGGGCTCCAACTCGAACATCTTCGTCATGGACTTGCGCTCCAAGGCGATGACCCGGCTGACCGACACGCCGGCGATCGATACCGCACCCTCCTATTCGCCTGACGGCGCCCAGATTTGCTTTGAGTCCGACCGCGGCGGCCATCCGCAAATCTACGTCATGGGCGCATCCGGCGGTTCGGCGCAGCGCATCAGCTTCGGCGAAGGCACCTACTCGACGCCGGTGTGGTCGCCGCGCGGCGACTACATCGCTTTCACCCGGCAGGCGGGGGGCAAATTCGCGATCGGTGTGATGAAGCCGGATGGCTCGGGCGAGCGCATCCTCACCGAAGGCTTCCACAACGAGGGGCCAACCTTCGCGCCCAATGGCCGGGTCATCATGTTCTTCCGCGATCCGGGCGGCAGTGCCGGACCTTCGCTGTTCACCATCGACATCTCCGGACGCAACGAACTGCGGGTTCCGACGCCGAGCTTTGCTTCCGATCCCGCCTGGTCCCCGCTCCTGTCATAATTGCGCAACGGCCTCACACCGTTGCCGCATTCACGTCGCATTAACCATTGCAAAAGCTTTCCGGGGGATGGGCGGGTCCGCGGCTTTTTTGTAAGGCCGCATCAAGGTTGACGGAACCTTCGCTTAACGAAGGCGCTGCTAGATCGCTCCAGGGACCAACCATGTCCGGCCCACGACGGAACAATGGAGGCACCGGAATGAAAGTGGTGAGCATCGTGCGCGGCATCAAATTCGCAGCCCTGGTGATGGGGGCGCTGGCCATCGCGGCTTGCGCCAAGCAGCAGCCCGACCAGACGGCAATGGCCGGCGCCGCGACGCCCGGCAGCCAGCAGGATTTCGTGGTCAATGTCGGCGACCGCGTGTTCTTCGACACCGATTCCTCGGAGCTTTCCGAGCAGGCGCGGGCGACGCTCGACAAGCAGGCGCAGTGGCTCAACAATTACAACCGTTACGCCTTCACCATCGAAGGCCATGCCGACGAACGCGGTACCCGCGAATACAACATTGCGCTCGGCGCCCGCCGCGCCCAGACCGTGCGCGAATATCTGATCTCGCGCGGCGTGCAGGCCCAGCGCATGCGCACCATCTCCTACGGCAAGGAACGGCCGGTCGCGGTGTGCAACGACATTTCCTGCTGGTCGCAGAACCGCCGCGCGGTGACCGTGCTCAATCAGAGCTCATAATCATCTGTCATTGCGAGCCGCGGACGGCGAAGCAATCAGCGCCTGACGCCTGGCTTGCTTCGGCCCTGCGGGCTTCGCCATGACGCCGAGGGCGGTCGATTGCCGTAGGCGCGGATTGGCCCAAAAGCATTGCCCCATATTTGGCCGGCAGTCACAATTTGGACGCAGGCCGAACTATGGTAAGGGTCGTCTTTCACACCCCAATGTCGCCGGCAATGAACCGATCCACCTTCCTGTTCGTAGCTCTTCTCGCGTGCGCGCTTGGCGCCGGCGCCGCGCGCGCACAAGAATCCGATGCGGATCTGGTAACGCGCATCAACCGCCTTGAGTCGGTGATCCGGCAGCTCACCGGCAACATCGAGCAATTGCAGTATCGCAATCAGCAGCTGGAGCAGCAGTTGCAGCGCCTGCAGGCGGACATTCAGCCTCACGCCGATGGGGCGCGGCCGCAGTCCTCGACGCCGCAGCGGCCGACCGCCCAATATTCGCCGCCTCCCTATTCGTCACCGGCGACAGCCGGCACGTCGCCGCCTGTGGTGGCTGCCGCCCCGCCAGTCACGCCAATCGAGTCGCCGCCATCGGCGAACCGCCGCGGCGACGCTTTCGACCCGGCGCTCAATCCCAACGCGCCCGGCGCCCCGCGGCCGATGGCCGCCACGACGGCCGCGACCGAGCCGCCGCCGCCGGTCTCCGACGCGCCCGCTCCCGGCCCCCGGCAACTCGGCGCACCGCTCGATCTCTCGACGCTCAATAGGCCGCAAGGTGGCGCGGCGCCGGCCGGCGAACTGCCTGCTCCGCCGCCGAGTAATCCGAATGCGACCGGCGCCCTGCAGGCGACGCTGCCGCCCGGCAACACGCCAAGGGACGAATACGACCTCGGTTACGGCTACGTTCTGCATAAGGATTATGCGCTCGCCGCGAACACGTTCCGCGCGTTCCTGCGCCAATATCCGAGCGACCGCTTGGCGCCGGAAGCCCAATACTGGCTGGGCGAAAGTCTTTTTCAACAGCAGCAATATCGCGACGCTGCCGAATCGTTCCTCGCGGTGTCGACCAAATACGAGACGACCGCGCGGGCGCCCGAGGCGTTGTTGCGGCTTGGCCAGTCACTCGCGGCTTTGGGTGAAAAGGAAGCGGCCTGCGCCTCGCTGGGGGAGGTCCTACGCAAATATCCGCACGCCTCACCGAGCGTAAAGCAGAGCGTGGAGCGGGAACAAAAACGTGGCCATTGCTGAGGAAGCGGTTGGCGACGAAGAAGCGCGTGCGCTGTTCGGTGGTCTTGAAAATCTGCGCGGGCTTCTTCTCGCCGTGTCCGGCGGCTCCGACTCGACGGCGCTGCTCGTGCTCGCCGCGCGCTGGGCCAAGGGACTAAAAAAGCGGCGGAAACGCCCGCCAAAACTCACCGCCATCACCATCGACCACGGCCTGCGGCCGGAAGCGGCACGCGAAGCCACCGCGGTGAAGCGGCTGGCGCGCCGGCTCAGCGTGCCCCATCGCACGCTGCGCTGGCGCGGCACCAAGCCGAAATCCGGCCTGCAGGAGGCGGCGCGCATCGCCCGCTACCGGTTGCTGGCGCAAGCCGCGGCGCGCGCCGGCTGCGAACATATCCTCACGGCGCACACGCTCGACGATCAGGCGGAAACCGTGCTGTTTCGTCTCGCCCGCGGCAGCGGGCTGACCGGGCTTGCCGGCATGGCGCACGCGTCGGTTCTTCCCGTCGGCGCGGAGACGGCGATATTTCTGGTGCGGCCGCTGCTTCACGTTGCCAAGGCACGGCTGGTCGCGACACTGAAAGCCGCCGGTGTCCATCACAGCGAGGATCCGACCAACCGCGATCCGCGCTATGCCCGCACGCGGCTGCGCACCTTGATGCCGGCACTCGCCCGCGAGGGGCTCGATGCGAAGAGCCTGGCGCGCTTGGCGGCGCGCATGCGACGCGCCGAAGCGACCATCGAATTCGCGGTCGCCGCCGCGCGCGCGGCGCTGACGCCGGAGCCGTGGCGCGAGCGCGGGCCGATCGTCTTCGAAACGGCACGATTTGACGACTTGCCCGCCGAGGTGGCGCTGCGGCTCCTCGGCCGCGCCATCGCCCATGCCGGTAACGAGGGACCGGTCGAACTCGGCAAGCTCGAAAAGCTGGGCGAAGCGCTGCGGCAGGCACGCGCGCCGCTGCGCCGGACCCTGGCCGGCGCGCTCGTCACGCTGACCAGCGATCGACTGACGGTCGAGCGCGCGCCCCCCCGCCGCGGCCGCACCTTCGGCCGAAACGGCAACCGCCGCTTTACGAAATGACAGTACAATAAACAGCTTGCCCATTCCCCGGCTTCCCTTGGCAGGGGACCGCCCGGTGCCTACATTGCCAGGATGCGGGACGTGAAGCCGCCACGATTCACGGGCACAAATCAGCCGTCGGGCGCCGGCGGAACGCTGGTCAAGGACACGCGATGAACGCCAATCTGCGCAATTTCGCCCTCTGGGTCATCATCGTCCTGCTGTTGCTGGCGCTGTTCACGCTGTTTCAGAACCCGGGCCAGCACACCACCGCGCAAGACGTTTCCTTCTCGCAATTGCTCAACGAGGTCGATCAGGGCCGCGTGCGCGATGTGCTGATCCAAGGGCCGGAAATCCACGGCACCTTCACCGACGGCCGCAGCTTCCAGACTTATGCGCCGAGCGACCCGTCGCTGGTGCAGCGGCTGTATAACAAGGGCGTTTCGATCACGGCGCGGCCGCAGACCGAGAACGTGCCCTGGTTCGTGTCGCTGCTGATCTCCTGGCTGCCGTTCGTGGCGCTGATCGGCGTGTGGATTTTCCTTTCGCGGCAAATGCAGGGCGCCGGCGGCAAGGCGCTCGGCTTCGGCAAGAGCCGCGCCAAGCTTTTGACCGAGGCGCACGGCCGCGTCACCTTCGAGGACGTGGCCGGCATCGACGAGGCCAAAACCGATCTGCAGGAGATCGTCGAATTCCTGCGCGATCCCGGTAAATTCCAGCGGCTCGGCGGCCGCATTCCGCGCGGCCTCCTGCTGATCGGCCCGCCCGGCACCGGCAAGACGCTGCTCGCCCGCGCCATTGCCGGCGAGGCCAATGTGCCGTTCTTCACCATTTCCGGTTCCGACTTCGTCGAGATGTTCGTCGGCGTCGGCGCCAGCCGCGTGCGCGACATGTTCGAGCAGGCGAAGAAGAACGCGCCCTGCATCATCTTCATCGACGAGATCGACGCCGTCGGCCGCCATCGCGGCGCCGGTCTTGGCGGCGGCAACGACGAACGCGAGCAGACCTTGAACCAGTTGCTCGTCGAGATGGACGGCTTCGAAGCCAACGAAGGCATCATTTTGATCGCCGCCACCAACCGGCCGGACGTGCTCGATCCGGCGCTGTTGCGGCCGGGCCGCTTCGACCGCCAGGTCGTCGTGCCCAATCCTGACGTGGTCGGCCGCGAGCAGATATTGAAAGTGCACGTGCGCAAGGTGCCGTTGGCGCCGGATGTGAACCTGAAAATCATCGCGCGCGGCACGCCCGGCTTCTCCGGCGCCGATCTGATGAACCTGGTCAACGAGGCCGCGCTGATGGCCGCCCGGCGCAACAAGCGCATGGTGACGCAGGTCGAGTTCGAGGATTCCAAGGACAAGGTGATGATGGGCGCCGAGCGCAAGTCGCTGGTGATGACGGAGGAGGAGAAGCTCCTCACCGCCTATCACGAAGGCGGCCATGCCATCGTCGCCCTTAACGTCAAGGCGACCGATCCGGTGCACAAGGCGACGATCATTCCGCGCGGCCGCGCGCTCGGCATGGTCATGCAATTGCCGGAGCGCGACAAGCTGTCGATGAGCCTGGAGCAGATGACGTCGCGGCTTGCCATCATGATGGGCGGCCGCGTCGCCGAGGAACTGGTGTTCGGCCATGAGAAGGTGACCTCGGGCGCGGCGTCCGACATCGAGCAGGCGACCAAGCTGGCGCGCATGATGGTGACGCGCTGGGGCCTCTCCGACGCGCTCGGCAACGTCGCCTATGGCGAAAACCAGGAGGAAGTGTTCCTCGGCTATTCGGTGGCGCGGCAGCAGACCATCTCCGAGGCGACCGTGCAGAAGATCGATGCCGAGATCAGGCGGCTGGTCGAGGGCGGCTATCAGGAGGCGCAGCAGATTCTCACCGACAAGCGCGCCGATCTGGAAACGCTGGCCAAGGGCCTGCTCGAATTCGAGACCTTGACCGGCGACGAGATCAAGGACCTGCTCTTGGGCAAGCGCCCGAGCCGCGAATCGGTGATCGAGCCGTCGACGCCGCGGACCTCAACGGTGCCGACCGCCGGCGCCGGCCGCAACCGGCCGCGTCCCGAGCCTGGGCCGATGGAGCCGCAGCCGCAGGCGTGAAATTCACGACGGGGGGCTTGATGCGGCCGATTGCGATCGCAAGCGTCGTGCTGGCCCTCGCAGCGGGTCCGGCGCCGGCGCAGACCGCGGGCCAGCCGCTGGTTACGGCCAAGCCGAAGGCCTCGTCGGCCAAACCGCCCAATCCCGCCAAGCCGCCCCGCGTGGTCAAGCCCGCGTCGACGCCGGAAGGGCGTTCCGCCGCGGCGCTGGCACTGTCCGCCGCGCCCGTGTTCGACGAGGGCACCTATCAGCGCCTCAAAGAGGCGCTGCTCAGTTATTCGGCCATTCAAGTGCGCGGCGGCTGGCCGAGTCTTACTGCCGACGCGCAGCTCGCGCCGGGAGGGAGCGGGCCAAGCGTCGCCTTGCTGCGTCGGCATCTCGCCATCACCGAAGACCTGGCCGCGGAACGGGAGGCCGGCGATACTTACGACGCCGCCGTCGTCGAAGCCGTCAAGCGCTTCCAGTTGCGGCACGGGCTCGAGCCGACCGGCAGTATCAACGCGCCGACGTTGCGCGCGCTCAATGTCCCGGTTGGGGCGCGCATCAAACAGCTCGAAGCTTCGCTGGAGCGTCTGCTCGGCATGGATTTCGTCTTCGCCGAGCGCTACGTCGTGGTCAATATTCCGGCGGCTTTTGTCGAGGCGGTCGCCCACGACAAGGTCGAGCGGCGCTATCGCGTCATCGTCGGCAAGGTCGACAAGCCGTCGCCGACGCTGACCGCCTACATCACCGCGATCAATCTCAATCCGACCTGGACGGTGCCGCTCTCCATCACCAAGAACGAGATCTTCGCCCGCATGCGCCGCGATCCCGGCTATCTGAGCCGCATGCACATGCGCGTGCTCGGCGCCCACGACGAAGATATCAGTCCGCAATCGATCAACTGGTCGTCGGATCGCTCGCCCAACTTCACCATCCGCCAGGATTCCGGCGCCTGGAATGCGCTCGGCAATCTCAAGATCGACATGCCGAATCCGTATTCGGTGTACATGCACGACACCACGACGCGCAATCTGTTCGCCAACGACTACCGCTTCGATTCGCACGGCTGCACGCGTGTCGACAATGTGCGCGATCTCGCCGGCTGGATTCTCGACGACGTACCCGGCTGGAATCGCGCCGCGATCGATGCCGGCATCGCCGCCGGCGTCCTCAAAGTGATCAATCTGCCGCGGCGAATGCCGGTGGCCTGGGTCTATCTCACTGGCTGGATGACCCGCGACGGCACCATCAACTTCCGCGACGACGTTTATAAGCACGACGAGGCGCTGGACCGCAGCGCGCTCGCCGACGCGGCGGCGGGCGGCTTCGTGGTTCCGGTACGGCGCGACGTCAAGCAAGTCTCCGATCTGGACAGCCGCTGATCCGGCTTCGCAACCAGCCGACAGGTCCGGTCCCGTGGAAAGTCGACCAGGAGTCCGCGATGCGCAAATCTTTTTGGTGCAAAACATTCTGGACTAAGTCTCTCTGCCTCATATTGCTGCTGTTCGCCGGCCTCGTCGTTACGCCGGTGTACGCGGCCGACGAGCCGGACCTGATCTTCAAGCGTTCGACGGTGTTCAAATTTCTCACGCCGAACGACAAGCTCGCCACCTACGGCATCGACGATCCCGAGGTCGAAGGCGTCGCCTGCCATTTCACCGTTCCCGAGCGCGGCGGCGTGAAGGGCTGGATCGGCGTCGCCGAGCAGGTGTCGGATATTTCGCTCGCTTGCCGGCAGATCGGCCCGATCCGCTTCAAGGCGAAATTCGCCCAAGGCGAGGACATGTTCCGCCAGCGCCGCTCGCTGTTCTTCAAGAAGATGCAGATCGTGCGCGGCTGCGATACCAAGCGCAACGTGCTGGTCTACATGGTCTATACCGACCGCCTCATCGAAGGCTCGCCGAAGAATTCGACCTCGTCGGTGCCGATCATGCCTTGGGGAGCCAACGACCAGATCCAGAAGTGCGAGGACTTCGTCGAGAAGTAGCGGGTGAAGCAATGCCGTTGCAAAATCGAGTAAGCCCTTTCGGCGATCTCCATGCGTCGTCGGCGCGTGGTTTGTTGATGGGCAACCGCGGCGGGCGATTTCACACCGATGCGAAGACGCTAACGGCGCGACGCTGGGCATCGCGGCAATGGATCTGCTGCGTCCTCGACTTCAAGGGCCGCCAGCGCGATGTCTGGGGCCGCTTCTACACCGAGCTATTCTTTCTTGACGAGCCGACCGCGCTGGCGGCCGGGCATCGGCCCTGCTTCGAGTGCCGCCGCAACGATGCGGAGGCTTTTGCCGAGACATGGCGAGAGGCGAGCAAGCGCGGCACGCGGCCTTCCGCGAAAGAGATGGACGAGGTGCTGCACAGCGAACGCCTCCAGGGTCGTGGCAAACGCCTGCACCGGCGCAAAATCGAGGAACTGCCTGACGGCGCATTCGTGGCGCTGGAGGAGGCGGCCTTCGCGGTCCGCAGCAGTGACCTGCTGCGCTGGACGCCGGGAGGCTACGAGGCCCGCCAGCCGCGGCCGCGCGGAATTGCTGTCGATGTGCTCACCCCGCCGGCGATCCTTGCGGTCCTGTCATCCGGCTACCAACCGCGCTGGCATCCGAGCGCGAATGATTAGCCCTTCATCGCCGCCTTCGCATTCGCGGCTCTCTATCACCCGCGCGATCGCTCCCACGCGGTGGCGACGATTGCCGCCATGATCGCCTGGCTGGCGACGATCACGGCAACGCAGCCGGTCCAGCCGGCGGCGTCCCAAACAAATCCGACCAGGAAGGCGCCGGCGCTGCCGCCGATATAAAAGCTCGAGGCGTAAAGCCCGGCGGCCGCCGAGCGTCCCTCCTTGGCGGTGGTGATGACGTAGCCGGTGGAAACCGCCTGGCACACCAGGCCGCAGGTGGCGCTCAGCGTCAGTCCGATGACGATGACCGGGACGGGCGGAGCCAGCAGCATGAGCGTGCCGGCGACCCACAGCGCGATGATGACGAGCACGAAGCGGCGGCGTCCGAACAACCCGATAGCGCGCCCGACCCACGGCACCACCAAACTGCCGCCGAGGTAGCTGGCAAAGAGCGCGCCCAACAGCGTCGGCGTGAAGAAGTAGGGCGGTGCGGCGAGGTGAAAGCTCACATAGGTGAAGGTGGCGATGAAATTGAACAGCACGCCGAAGCCGACGGCATAGATGGCAAGGAGCCGCGGGTTGCCGAGGTGCGCCAGCATTTGTCGCGCCGAGGCAAAAAAACCGTCCGAGCGGACGAAGCGGCGCTCGCGCGGCAGCGCGAGCGTGACGACAAGCCCTCCGGCCAGCGTGAGCAAGGCCACCGCGGCAAAAGACATGCGCCAGCCGAGCAGATCGGCAACCGCGCCGGTGACGAAGCGGCCGCAGAAACCGCCGACGCTTGATCCGGAAATAAACAGCCCGGCGACGCGCAGTACGTCCGCCGGCGGCCATTCGTCGCCGACATAGGCGACGGCGACAGTGAAGATCGGCGGCAACAACAGCCCCTGCACGAAGCGCCAGAACACCAGCTGCGGCACGCTCGTCGCCAAGGTCATGATCAGCGTCGGCACCACGATCGCGAACGCGGCGGCGGTGATCAGCCGCTTACGGCCGAGAACGTCGGCGAGCGCGCCGGTAAACGGCGCCGTGAGCGCGATCGCCGCCGTGCCGGCGGTCATCAGCGCGCTGATCGCGCCGGCATTGACGCCGAATTCGAGCGCCAGCTCGGGCAGCAGCGCCTGCGGCGAATAAAGATTGACGAATGCGGTGAAACCCGCCGTGGCGATGGCGAGCGCGCGAAAATCCAAGGCCATGCGGCATTATGGGCAAGCTGGCGCGCGAAAGCATCCCTGCGCGGCGAATGCGTCGCGCGCCCCGGTGCATAACGGCGATGCGATGGGCCAATTGCATAGCGACAATGTGCCGGATGCACCCTATGTCTTGGGCCGCAATCATGTCGCTCACTTGCCGAGTAGACTCGAACCCACGCTTGCAACCCGCCACTCATGGCTCCGCTTCTTCAACTCAAAGACATCGCGCTGACCTTCGGCGGCACGCCGCTCCTCTCGGGGGCGGAGTTGTCCGTCTCTCCCGGCGAGCGGGTGTCTCTCGTCGGGCGCAACGGATCGGGAAAATCGACATTGCTCAAAATCGCGGCCGGGCTGGTCGAACCGGACCGCGGTTCCATCTTCGTGCAGCCGGGAGCGCTGGTGCGCTACCTGCCGCAGGAGCCGGATTTCTCAGGCTTCACGTCAACGCTCGCCTATGTCGAGGCCGGGCTGCGGCCGGGCGACGACCCCCATTCCGCCCGGTATCTCCTTGAGAAACTCGTCCTCACCGGGCAGGAAGATCCGGCGCACCTCTCCGGGGGCGAGGCACGCCGCGCGGCGCTGGCGCGGGTCTTGGCGCCATCGCCGGATATCCTGCTGCTCGACGAACCGACCAATCATCTCGATCTGACGACCATCGAATGGCTAGAGCAGGAACTGGATTCCCGCCGCGCCGCCATGGTGATCATCAGCCACGACCGGCGCTTCCTTTCGACGTTGTCGCGGAGCACGGTCTGGCTCGACCGAGGACGGACGCGGCGCATCGAGCGTGGATTTGCCCATTTCGAGGAATGGCGCGATTCGGTGCTGGCGGAGGAGGAACGCGACCAGCACAAGCTCGACCGCAGAATCGTCGCCGAGGAGCACTGGCTGCGCTACGGCGTCACCGGCCGGCGCAAGCGCAACATGCGCCGGGTCGGACAATTGCAGGCGCTGAGGGAACGGCGTCGCAGCTATCGCGCCAGTGCCGGCAATGCCACCATCACCGCCGGTTCGGCGGGGCCATCCGGCGCCCTGGTGATCGAGGCGACCGGCATCGGCAAGAGCTATGGCGGCCGGCCGATCGTCAGCGATTTCTCGATCCGCATCCAGCGTGGCGACCGCATCGGCATCGTCGGGCCGAACGGGAGCGGCAAGACCACGCTGATCAATATGCTGACCGGCAGCCTGGCGCCGGACAAAGGCTCGGTACGAATGGGATCGACGCTTGTCGTCGCCACCCTCAATCAGCATCGCGACAGTCTCGATCCCGATGTCACGGTCGCCGCGGCGTTGACGGGCGGGCACGGCGACACCGTCATGGTCAACGGCGTTGCCAGGCATGTCGTCGGCTACATGAAGGACTTTCTGTTCGCGAGCGAACAGGCCGGCACGCCGCTCGGCAAATTGTCGGGCGGCGAACGCGGCCGCCTGATGCTGGCGCAGGCGCTCGCCAAGCCGTCGAACCTCTTGGTTCTCGATGAGCCGACCAACGATCTCGACATGGAAACGCTGGACGTGCTCGAGGAGGTGTTGGCCGAATATCCCGGGACGGTGCTGCTCATCAGCCACGATCGCGATTTCCTCGACCGTCTGGTGAGCGGGGTGATCGTGCCCGAGGGAAATGGCCGCTGGACCGAATATGCCGGCGGCTATAGCGACATGCTGGCGCAGCGCGGCGCCGATCTGACGCGCGAGCGGCCCAAGCAAGAGTCGCAGAAAGCGGTGAAGGAAGCCGCGCGCGACCTGGCCGCGCCGCCGCCCGCCAAACGGCGCTTGATGTTCAAGGAAAAGCACGCGCTCGAAACTTTGCCGAAGATCATCGCCGCGCTGCAAGCCGAGATGCAGGGCTTGCAGGCAAAGCTTGACGATCCGCAGTTCTATGCACGCGATCGCGCCGGCTTCGAGAAAGTCACTGCCGCACTCGGCGAAGTGCAGCAGAAAGTTGCCGCGGCCGAAGAGCGGTGGCTGCAGCTCGAAATTCTGCGTGAGGAACTCGCCGGCAGCTGACCAGCCGCTCACGCCGCGGACTTGCGCCGGTGAATGTCCTTTACGTCGGCGAAGGAAATGGCCCGATTATGCTCGGCGGTATATTCGAGGTTGAAGGCATTGCGCGCGAGAAAGACAAGATCGCCGTCAAAATCCTCGGCAATCGCCGAGTGGTAGCTCGCCACGAATTGATCGAGCATTTTGCGGTCGTCCGCCGCGATCCAGCGCGCGAACTGAAACTCAGGCGTGTCCCAACCGATTTCCAGCCCATATTCGGCGGCTAGCCTTGCTTGCAGCACGTCGAGCTGCAATTGGCCAACCACACCCACGAGGGCAGGGGACCCATCCGTCGGCCGGAAAACCTGTGCGACGCCTTCCTCGGCCAGTTGCTGCAGCGCCTGCTTCAGCTTCTTCGCGCGCATGGCATCGGTCAAACGAACCCGCCGCAGAATCTCCGGCGCAAAATTCGGCACGCCGGCAAAATTGAGCTCCTCGCCTTCGGTCAGGGTGTCGCCGATGCGGAGCGTGCCGTGGTTGGGAATCCCCACCACGTCGCCGGCATAGGCTTCCTCCGCGAGTGCGCGATTTTGGGCAAAGAAAAATTGCGGTGCGTGCAGGCTGATGGTTTTTCCGGATCGCACCTGCTTGACCTTCATGCCGCGTGCGAGCTTGCCGGAGCAAAGCCGCACGAAGGCGATCCGGTCGCGATGGTTCGGGTCCATGTTCGCCTGGATCTTGAAAACAAAAGCCGACAGGCCGGGTTCGGTGGCCGCCACGATCCGCTTGTCGGCCGCTTGCGCCCGGGGCGGCGGCGCCATCGCGGCGAGCGCATCGAGCAGATCGCTGACGCCGAAATTCTTGAGCGCGCTGCCGAAGAAGATCGGCGTCAAGTGGCCTTCGGCGAAAGCCCGCGGCTCGAAGCGCTTGCAGGCGTGACGCACCAAGTCGAGTTCGCCGGCAAGGGTCGCCGCGTCGAGGTTGGGATTCAAAACGGTGACGTCGGCGATGCTCATTTCCCGCAGCCTGCCAGCGCTGCCGGCATCGCCGTCGAGCAGGCGCACGCCGCCGGTCGCCACATCGATCGTGCCGACGAAATCGCGCCCGCGTCCGGCCGGCCAGGTCATCGGCGCGGCGTCGAGCGCCAGCGTCTTTTCGATCTCGTCGACGAGGTCGAACGGGTCGCGGCTCTCGCGGTCCATCTTGTTGATGAAGGTAATGATCGGGATGTCGCGCAGCCGGCAGACCTCGAACAGCTTGCGCGTTCGCGGCTCGATGCCCTTGGCGGCGTCGATCACCATCACCGCCGAATCGACCGCCGTGAGCGTCCGATAGGTGTCTTCGGAGAAGTCCTCGTGGCCGGGCGTATCGAGCAGGTTGAACACGCGCCCGTCATACTCGAAGGTCATCACCGAGGTGACGACGGAAATCCCGCGCTCGCGCTCGACCGCCATCCAGTCCGACCGGGTCGAGCGCCGGTCGCGCTTGGCCTTGACCTGCCCGGCAAGCTGGATGGCGCCGCCGAACAGCAGGAGCTTCTCGGTCAACGTGGTTTTGCCGGCGTCCGGGTGAGAAATGATCGCGAAGGTGCGTCGCCGTTCAACCTCCGCCGCGAACGGCGACTGAGTGGGCGCGACTTCGGCGGCGCGAATGGGCTTGTTCATGGCGGACTGGATGTGGCAGTTCCAGCCATCGCTATCAAGGCCGGTGACTTCGGCGAGAGCATTGGTGGTCGAGCGGCCTCCGGCGATGTCGAAGAGGGGCGAGTGGAAATGATGCCTCGGGATAGCGCCTGCCGTTCGTGCCTGATGACGCTCTTATGTCTTGTCCTGGCGGGGCTGTTCGCGCCGCCGGCATTCGCATGGGAGTATTGGGGCGGCGACCCCGGCGGCACGCGTTTCTCGACGATTCCGCAGATCACTCCCGGCAATGTCGGCCAACTCGTGCGCGCTTGGGAGTTTCGCACCGGCGACCTCATGCGGCGCGACGCCAAGGTCATGGCGCGAACGAAGTTCGAGGCGACGCCGCTGTTCGTCGAGGACAGCCTGGTCCTGTGCACGCCGTTCAATGAGGTGATCGCGCTCGACCCGGGAACCGGCACCCAGAAGTGGCGCTTCGATTCCAAAGTCAGCCTCACCCAGCGACCCGCCAATCGCTACGACTGCCGCGGCGTGGCCTATTGGGTGGACCGGCAGGCGCCTGTGCAGGCGGCCTGCCGCGCGCGCGTTTTCATGGGCACCAACGACATGCGCGTCATCGCGCTCGATGCCGGGACGGGGAGACCCTGCTCGGACTTCGGCGAGGGTGGCGAGGTCAAGCTCGACGTCGGTATGCCACTCGAATGGCCGGGCGAGATGCAGATCACTTCGCCACCCGTTGTTGCGCGCGATGTGGTCGTGGTCGGCTCCTCGATTGCTGACAATCGGCGCACCGCCGCACCGCACGGCATCGTGCGGGCCTTTGATGCGCGCACCGGCGCCCTGCGCTGGACGTGGGATCCGCTCATCCATGACGGCATTGAGGCCGGCGCGGCCAACGTCTGGGCGCCGATGTCGGTCGACGAGAATTTGGGGCTGGTGTTCCTGCCGACGTCCTCGCCGAGTCCCGATTTTTGGGGTGGCAACAGGCCGGGCAACAACCAGCATGCCGACTCGGTCGTCGCGCTGCGGGCCGAGACCGGCGAAATGGTCTGGGCCTTTCAGACCGTGCATCACGACGTGTGGGACTACGACCTGCCGGCCCAGCCGACGCTGGCCCGCATCGATACCGGCGCCGGACAACGCGACGTCGTCATCCAGGCGACTAAACAGGGTTTTCTGTTTGTGCTCGACGAGGCGACGGGCCAGCCGATCTGGCCGGTCGAGGAGCGCCCGGTGCCGCAGGGCGGCGCCGAAGGCGAGCGGCTCTCGCCGACGCAGCCGTTCCCCACCCACACGCCGACGCTGGTGCCGCAGCGCATTTCCGCCGACGATGTTTTTGGCCTGATCAGTCGCGCCGCTTGTCATGACAAATTGGCGCGCGCTCGCAACGAAGGGCTCTACACGCCGCCATCGACCCAGGGCACCGTGATCTTTCCCTCCACCGGCGGCGGCGTGAACTGGGGCGGTGTGGCCTTCGATCCCATCAAGCAGATTCTTTATGCCAACACCTTGCGGTTTGTGCACATCGTCACGTTGATCCCGGCGGCCGAGGCGCGCGGCTTCATGCCCGCGCCTGGAGAGGATTTCGGACCGCAGCGCGGCGCTGCCTTCGCCATGACGCGCGTGATTGCGCGCTCGCCGCTCGGCACCCTGTGCAATCCGCCGCCCTTTGGCGCTCTGGTCGCGGTCGATCTCAAAGCCGGCAAGATGCTGTGGCAGTCGACCGTGGGTACGACGGAGGACCTTGCTCCTTTGGGCCTGCCGTTTCCGTGGGGCACACCGGTCGCTAGCGGCGTAGTGGTCACGGAGGGGGGCCTGGTCTTTAGCGGCGCCCTCGATGCGTATCTGCGCGCCTTTGATGCCAAGACCGGCGCCGAGCTGTGGCAAGGCCGGTTGCCCGTGCCCGGCGTCGCCAATCCGATGACCTATGTATGGCAGGGCGAGCAATACGTGGTCATTGCCGCCGGCGGTCATTCCGAGGCCGGCACGTCGATCGGCGACAGCGTCGTCGCCTTTCGTCTGGCACGAACGAATGAGGCGCCTTCGCTGTGGTCGCGCACGATCGACCGGCCCGGCGGCCGCCTCTATGCGAGCATCATTCTGATTGCCGTCACACTCTCGCTGGCAGCGGCGCTAGCGGTCGCGCTGCGGCGGCGCTGGCGGCAAGCGAGCGCGGGTTGAAATCTAAGGCGTCGGCATCGCCGGCGTGGTGATCTCATCCTTGTCGCGCACGGTGCGAAGTTCGTACCAGAGCGCGTTGAGGATGCCGACCGTGGCCGCGAGCCCGAGGCCGAGGATCCAGGAAAAGTACCACATCGTTCGGTCTCCGCTGCGCTATTAGCTGTGCATGATCTTGTCGGAAAACCGGTTCCCACTTTTCCGGATCATGCACTAGTAAGCCGTCGAGCCGGCGTTCTCGATGGTTGCCTCGCTGACCTTGCCCCATAGCACCCGATAGACCCAGGCGGTGTAGGCGAGCACGATCGGCAGCAACACAACGGTCGCCAGCAACATGTTGCGCAGCGTTGCTCGGCTCGACGACGCGTCGAACACCGTAAGCGCATCGCCGGGATGGGTGCTCGACGGCAAAATGACCGGGAACATGGCCAGGCCGACGGTGGCAATGATGCAGGCGACGCCGAGCATGGAAATCAGGAATGTTAACCCGGCATGCCGTGTACGGAAACCGATGGCTGCCAACAGCGGCGCGGCAATGCCGAGTGCGGGCACCGCGGACAGCCACGGCGTGTGGCGGAAGTTTTGCAGCCACGCTTGCCCGTTGACGACCACCGTTTTGCCGAGCGGATTGGACGGGCCATCCCACACGATCGGGCTCGTGACCTCGTAGCCGCCGAACAGGCCAAGCCAGATCAGCACGCCGCCGCCGGCAAAGAGGATCGCGGCGACCAGCGCCGCCTTCGCGCCGATGGCCGCCGCGCGATCGGCCACCGGACCTGCCGCCTTCAAGGTGAGCCAAGCCGCTCCGTGCATCACCAGCATGGCGAGGGAAACCAGCCCACAATAAAGCGCCAGCGGATTGAGCAGCCCGAACAGCGTGCCTTCGTAGATCGGACGCAGATCATCGGTGAAATGGAACGGCACGCCCTGCAAGGTGTTGCCGACCGCCACGCCGAAGATCAGCGCCGGCACGGCGCCGCCAACGAACAGCGCCCAGTCCCAGTTCCGGCGCCACGTCTTGCTCTCGCGCTTGGACCGATACTTGAACCCGACCGGCCGCAGGATGAGCGCGAACAACACCAAGAACATCGCCAGATAGAAGCCGGAGAAGCTCAGCGCATAGAGCGCCGGCCAGGCGGCGAAGATCGCGCCGCCGCCGAGAATGAACCACACCTGATTGCCTTCCCAGACCGGGCCGACGGTGTTGATCGTGACGCGCCGTTCCGTGTCCGTTTTGGCGACGAACGGCAGCAGCGTGCCGACGCCCATGTCAAAGCCGTCAGTGGCGGCGAATCCGATCAGCAGGACGCCGAGCAGCACCCACCAGATCAGGCGCAACGTGGCGTAGGCGAAAAGTGTCTCGATCATGACTTTATTCCCTTGCCTCTGCGCTCAACGGGTCATTCGGCGGGCGCCGTCGCGCCGGGGCTACTCGCGATCTTGGCGAGAACCCCGAAGCCGCCGGCGCCGGCAATGAACGCGTCGGGTCCCTTTTGGATCGCCTGCAGCATCAACCTGACTTCGATGACGGCGAGAACGGCGTAAATCAAGGTGAAGCCAACGATGGTGATCGTCAGGTCGAAGACACTGAGCTCGGATGTCGCCAGGAAGGTCGGCAGCACGCCGTCGATGATCCAGGGCTGGCGGCCGAATTCGGCAACGAACCAGCCCAGTTCCGCGGCTAGCCATGGCAATGGCAAGGCGACTAATGCCATCCGAAACAGCCAGCGCGGCGCTTCCGCCTCACGCATCGTGTACCAGAGCGAGATCAGGAATACGGCGAGCAGGATGAAGCCGAACAGCACCATAAAGCGGAAAGTAAAGAACAACGACGGCACGCTGGGCACGGTCGACCACGCCGCGTCCTGAATCTGCTGCGGCGTCGCCTGCAGCGGATCGTCGACATACTGCTTCAACAATAGCGCATAGCCCAGATCTTTGCCGGCGTCCTCGAAGGCGGAACGCGCGGCAGTGTCGGCATGATCGGTCTTCAGCTTCTGCAGCGCGGCGTAGGCGGTCAGGCCGTTTTGAATATGAGCTTTCGACGACTGCACCAGATCAAGAATTCCCGGGATCTGCTCGTCGATCGACCGTGTGCCGATGAGGCCTATCACCCATGGAATGTGGACGGCGTAATTCGTGGCGTGCGCCTGCATGTCCGGCAGGCCGAACGCGGTGAAGGACGCCGGCGCCGGTTCCGTCTGCCACATTGCCTCGATGGCGGCGAGTTTCATTTTCTGGTTGTCGGTGATGGTGTATCCGCTTTCGTCGCCCAGCACGATGACTGAAAGAGCGGCGGCGACGCCAAAGGCCGAGGCGATCACAAACGATCGCTTGGCGAGATCAATGTGCCGGCCACGGAGGATATAGAACGCGGAAACGCCGAGCACGAAGGCGGCGCCGCAGACATAGCCCGCCGATACCGTGTGCACGAACTTCGCTTGCGCGGTCGGGTTCAACAGCACGGCCGCGAAGTCCGACACTTCCATGCGCATGGTGTCGGGATTGAAGACCGCGCCGACCGGATGCTGCATCCAGCCGTTGGCGATGAGAATCCACAGCGCCGACAGATTGGTGCCGAGCGCCATCAGCCAGGTCACGGCGAGGTGCGCCCGCGGCGACATCTTGCTCCAGCCGAAGAAAAAGATGCCGACGAAGGTCGCTTCCAGGAAGAAGGCCATCAATCCTTCGATGGCGAGCGGCGCGCCGAACACGTCGCCGACATAATGGGAATAATAGGCCCAGTTCATGCCGAACTCGAATTCCATGGTGATGCCGGTGGCGACACCAAGGACGAAATTGATGCCGAACAATAGGCCCCAGAATTTGGTCATGTCACGCCAAATGGTCCGCCCCGTCATCACGTAGACGGTCTCCATCATCGCCAGGAGTATGGAAAGCCCCAGCGTCAGCGGCACGAACAGGAAGTGGTACATCGCCGTCAGCGCGAACTGCAGCCGCGAAAGCTCCACGAGCAACGGATTGGTCATAAGGAGCTCCTTTCCCCAGGCTCGGTCGAGTAGATCACCCCGGATCGATACTTCCTTGATCGAGATCAAACGGCGGCCGCCGCGGCCGATGCATGAAGGTCACATGCGTGTGTCGACGGATGCGAAGCGGTCGCGGCGCCGGGAAAATGGGGATTCCGCTGCGCTCGGTCTTGCGCGCGATCTCGCCAGCCCTAGCCTGCGCGCAACGCTGGCATGGCAAATCGTGCGGGCGCTGTTTCGTCTCAGTTTCGCGGCATTGATGGCGATCTTCGCCGGGCACATGATCGAGGCCGGAACTTTCGCCGTAACGGCGCTGGCGGGCGCGATTGTCAGCCTCGCTTCGGCGAGTTGCGCCGGTTGCCTCGGCGATCTGCGGGCCGCCCGCGCCGAACGGGATGTTGTCGGCGCCTTGCGGACCGTGTTGCGGGGCGCGCTCGCCCAAATGTCGCCGGCGCGTGTTCGTTCGCGGCAGGCCGGGGCGCTCATCGCCGGGTTACAGCGCTATCCCGAAGCGCTGGCGAGCCTGGTAACCGGATACGCCGTCGCGAGGTCCATGCTGGGGATCGGCCCGCTGCTCGCCGCTGCAGCGGTTGCCTTCGTATCATGGCAGGCGGCGCTGACGCTCCTCCTCGCCGTTCCGATCATGATCGTGTTCCTTGCTCTGCTTGGTGCGGCGGCGGGCAGCAAGGCCGCGGCGCAGGAACGAGCCTTCGGTCGATTGGCAGCGCAGTTTTCCGATCGCATCCGCACGCTGCCGACCATCCTGGCTAATCATGCGCTCGGTCGCGAGCACGGCAAGATCGAGCGGCGGATGACGGCCTATGCCGACAGCACAATGAGCGTACTGAATGTGGTCTTCCTCAACGCGGGCGTTATCGATTTCTTCTCGGCGCTGGCGATCGCCGTGCTCGCCGTATTCCTCGGCCTCGGGCATCTCGGGCTTCTGCATGCGCCGGGATTTACCGGGCTCGCCCTATGGCAGAGTTTGTTCATTCTGATCATTGCGGCTGATTTTTTCGTGCCGTTCCGCCGTTATGCCGAACAGTATCACGCCAAGGCCGAGGGTGAGGCGGCGGCCAACGAGCTGCAATGGTATTTCGACGAAACCGATTCGGCGTCGATCTATGATGGACCGAGCAAGCCGAAGCCCTTCAGCTTCGCCGGCATTGACACGTTCGACGTGGCGGAGCTTCCGGCAACCGGCTTGATCGTGATCTCCGGCCCGAGCGGCGCGGGAAAGTCGACCTTGCTGCGCATGTTGGCAGGGATCGAAGCCCCTTCATGCGCAGTCACGGCTCTGCCGCAGGTCATGAGGGCCGGCTGCGCCTGGATATCCACCGACACTTACGTTCCTTCGGGAACGCTGGCGAATGCGGTCGCCTGGAACAGCGGCGGCGTCGATCGCGCTGCGCTCCACCACGCGGCCGAAGGCGTCGGACTTTTTGATGAAGCGTTGCTGCCGGGCGGACTTGATGCCGGCATTGACGACAATGGTAGCAACTTGTCGGGCGGACAGCGCCTGCGCATCGGGATAGCCCGCAGCTTGATTTCCGGCGGCATGGTTTTCGCGGATGAGCCGACGGCGAAGCTTGACCCGACGACGGCGAAGTTGGTTCGGCAAGTCCTGGTCGAAATGGCCGAGCGGCGTCTGGTCATTGTCGCAACCCATGACGAACGGCTGATTGAAGCGGCCGACCAGCATCACCGTCTGCAGCTGCGCCAACAGCGTGAGAAGGCAATTGCCGCATGAATGTTATTGCACCGGTTAAATTGATCGCGACGGTGCCGGTCGGAAAATCCGCGCGGCAAGACCCCACGGCCCTGTGGCGCTTGGCCCTTTTGTTGGCCGTAGCGGCGGTGGCGTCCGGCATCCTGCTCACGGGTGTCTCTGTCTGGTTCCTGGGCGCGGTGGCGCTCGCCGGCTTGGGACCGGCGGCGGCGGCGCTGGCATTCAACTTCCACACCCCCGCCGCCTTTGTGCGCCTCTTCGCGCTCACCAAGACCGCCTGCAAATACGGCGAGCGTGTCTTCGGACATCGGGCCGCGCTGCTCGATCAGGTGCGACGGCGCTCAGCTCTGTTCGCGGCCATGGCGCATGCGCCAAGCACCCGCGCCGTCGGCTGGCAGCTTGGCAATCAAGATCGTCTCTCCGATTACATGGAAGACGTCGAAGACGTCGATTACGCGCGCTTGCGCGTAGCGATGCCGGCGCTGGCGCTTATGGCCGGAACGACAGTGATGGCTGGAGCGACCGCGTGGCTGGCTGCGGCGGCGCTCGTTCCGATCGCGGCGTTTTCGATCATCGTGGTCGTGATGCTGTACCGTGCGATGCAAGTCGTCTCCGGGCAGCGGGCGGCGGTGCGATTCTCGCAGCGAGGAACGGGCCGCTTGCTTGGCGCGGCGCTTGCTGCGGTCGTTCCGCTCAAGGCCGAGCAGGCCTTCGCCAAGGTCTTGGCGTCGGCATTTGCGGGTTTCAGCGCCGCAGCCGGTCAGCAGGCGGCACAGCGCCGCGCGCTTGCCCTGCTCGATATGGTCGCCGGCCTTGCCGGTCCCGTGGCGGCGCTGAGCGTTTTGGTCGCGGCATGGCATGCCGGCAGCCGCGGCAGCGATCTTCTCGTTCCGGCCTTTCTCGCCTTCGGCTGGCTTACGCTCGGTGAGACAGTATTGGGCCTCTCGCGCATCGTGCTCGGGCGGGTCCGCGAACTCGCCGCCAGCGAGGGACTGCGACGCTGGACCGCGGCCCCCGGCGCGGACGGCGTGACGCTTGCCTTTGCCGCGCTACAGAGACTGGTGCTGACAAACGTTCCCCGGCAGGCCCCCAACGGCCGCGGGCTCGGTGAACCGGTGAGTCTTACGCTCGAAGCCGGTCGCCCGACCATGCTTGTCGGCTCAAGCGGCACCGGCAAAACGACCTTGCTCAAGCAAATTGCCGGCTGGATCGGCGCCGATGATGTTGGCCGTTACACCGGCGATGGTGTTGTGTTGCTGGCGGCGCGCCGCCGCGCGATGTCACATCTGTGTCTGCATGACGCCGCGATTCTTTCCGATACGATCCGCGAGAACCTGTTCGCGCCCAATGCCGCCGATTCGGAATGCTGGGAGGCGCTTGCGGCTGTCGAACTCGACGGCCGCATCGAGGTAGCGGGCAGCCTCGACGCCTGGATCGAGCAGGACATGCTGTCGCTCGGCGAGGCGCAGCGGCTTAATCTCGCCCGTGCGCTCCTCAGCGAGGCGCCGCTGGTCCTTCTTGACGAGCCCGTCGAGCACCTCGATCCTGAGCAGGGCTCGCGAATCCTGAACCGGGTTTTGCGGCAGTTGGCCGGCCGCATCGTCATCTATTCGAGCCACGACGCGCAAGCGGCGCCCAACACGCTTCAGCTGACTTAGGTGCCGATCAGCCGAACGGCTTGATGCTTTCGGCGACGGAATCGGCGATGTGCTCCTTGGAGACGATGCCGATGATCTCCGACGGGCGTCCGCGGCCACCGTCCTTGACCACGACCGCCGGCGCTAGCGACGATGCGAAGGCGCGTCCGCGCGGGCCGCGGTCAGTCGCGCGGCCAACCCTTTGCAGCCAGCCCGATCAGCTCGGGGCGATATTCGAAATGCATCGTGTCGAAATGGAACCACTTTCCGCCCCAAATAAATCCGTGGCGTTCGAAGACATCCACGATCTCAAGAGGGATGCGGTTGGTCCAGGTGAATTGTCCGGATTTTTTCAGTGTCCATAGCCAGTAGTCGCTGAATTGAACATTGATGTCGATGGCGGCACCATAGCTGTGCACCGAAAGTCAATTGGTCTCGGCGATCGCCCGGCACTTATAAATGCCTGCCGGAGGCACCAGATATTTCATCATAGAATTTGGCAATGTTTCGAGCTCCCGTGAAACTTCGGTCAGCTTATCAGCGACGCCGTTCACGTCGGTTGCCATCAATGTGACGCCGCCGTAGTGAGGTATCCAGGCTACGGGCTTTAGGTGCGCCGTCACGGCGCCCGTACGGCAGTCGCCGTACATTTTCGTGAAAAATGCTTCATTTCGAATGCGTCCCGGGTCTTCGTCGGCCGCCGGAACCTTGAACTTCGTTCCCAACGGATAGGGAGTTACGAACTGGTCCAGAATGGTCGGGGCGTTCAAAAGCTCCTCAAAGGTTCGCTGCTTCTTGTCGCCAACAGGCATGACGGTTCCGTCTTTCCAGGTCACGGAATTGTCGTCGTGGCTCGCGAGGTGATCGGGGTACGCTTCGACTAGGGCGTCCAGAGCCGGATCGGCAAAGGCGGCGGATGCCGTGAACGCGAAGCACAATAAGGAGATTACTTTGAGCGTGTACATTGTGGCGCCTCCCGATGGTCGCCGATTCGATCGATCGATTAGCTAGGCAGCGACAAAGCCGCCGCGACAAATTCAATCCTTTAATTCCCGCTTTAGTTGTGCGAGACTGTTGGCGCGTTGTCGAGCCGGCGTTCGTAAACGCGAGCGTAGCTGGCCGGTGACAGACCTCCGTTGACCGGCCGCGCGGAGAGAGATCGCCAGGGGACATCATGATGGCGACACGGAGGCGCAGCGTGTCGTCCGGCCGCTTTACTGATCAGTCAGTTATTTAGGCTACTTTCGCTTGAGTTTTTCTGCGATTCGTTTCATGATGCGGTGTGAAGCGAGATGGGCGGCAGCTGGATCATAAGACGCTGGAGGAGATCCGGCGG
>Ga0187891_1000516_pt1 | contig 38378 bp, 29 predicted proteins | sample June2016WEW_21_4_FD_132990 | JGI IMG/M metagenome (GOLD analysis project Ga0187891, IMG submission 132990) | Peatland microbial communities from SPRUCE experiment site at the Marcell Experimental Forest, Minnesota, USA - June2016WEW_21_40 | ecosystem: Environmental > Terrestrial > Soil >... | reverse complement strand
CGGCCTGTGGGTGGACTACAACCTGATGTCCACCATTCCCGGCCTGTACGTGATCGGCGAAGCCAATTTCTCCGACCACGGCGCCAACCGCCTGGGCGCCAGCGCGCTGATGCAGGGCCTGGCGGACGGCTACTTCGTGCTGCCGAATACCATTAACGATTACGTGGCGTCGGCGAAACTGGAAAAAGCCGATACCAGCCACGCCGCGGTGCGCGCTGCCGAAGAACAGGTGGTGCAAACGACCAACAAGCTGCTGCACAACAAGGGCACGCGCTCGGTGGATTCCTTCCACCGCGAGCTGGGCAAGCTGCTGTGGGAATACTGCGGCATGTCGCGGACTGCGGAAGGGCTGAAACTGGCGCTTTCGCAGATTCCAGACCTCCGCGAACAGTACTGGCGCGAGGTGAAGGTGCTGGGCACTGGCGAGGAGCTGAACCAGTCGCTGGAAAAGGCCGGCCGCGTGGCGGATTTCTTCGAACTGGCCGAACTGATATGCCTGGACGCGCTGGAGCGCAACGAATCCTGCGGCGGCCATTTCCGCGAGGAATACCAGACGCCGGAAGGCGAGGCCGCGCGCGACGACGAGCATTACTCTTATGCCGCGGCGTGGGAGTTTCGCGGGGTGGGCAACCGACCCGCCCTTCACAAGGAGCCATTGACCTTCGAATACGTGCACCCGACGCAGAGGAGCTACAAGTAATGAAAATCATCCTCCACATCTGGCGGCAGCGGAACGCGGACGACAAGGGCCGCATGGTGCGCTACGAGGTGCCCAACGTCAATGAGCACATGTCATTCCTGGAAATGCTCGACGTGCTCAACGAGGACCTGATTGCCAAAGACGAAGAGCCGGTGGCGTTCGACCACGATTGCCGCGAGGGCATCTGCGGCATGTGCGGGTGCATGGTGAACGGCGTGGCCCACGGGCCGAAGCCCGGCACCACGCTCTGCCAGCTTCACATGCGGTACTTCAAGGACGGCGACGAACTGTACCTGGAGCCGTGGCGGGCGCGCGCGTTCCCCGTGGTGAAGGACCTGGTGGTGGACCGCAGCGCGTTCGACCGGGTGATGGCGGCCGGCGGTTTCATCTCGGTTTCCACCGGCAGCGCTCCCGACGGCAACGCCATTCCGGTGCCCAAGGAAAGCGCCGACTGCGCCATGGACGCCGCCGCCTGCATCGGCTGCGGCGCGTGCGTCGCCATGTGCCCCAACGCCTCGGCTTCGCTCTTCCTGGGCGCCAAGATTTCCCACCTGGGCCTGTTGCCGCAGGGCCAGCCTGAACGCGACAGTCGCGCCGTGGCCATGGTGGCGCAGGCCAACAAGGAACTCTTCGGGGCCTGCACCAACATCGGCGAGTGCGAAGCCGTCTGCCCCAAGGAAATCAAGCTGGAAGTGATTGCCAGAATGAACCGCGATTTCCTGAAAGCCAAGTGGACTGGGCGCGGAGCGGCCGGCGACGAAGCTTAAACCGCTCTTCGGAGCAATCGAAAGCGTTCGCAAGTCGCAGGAGAGTACCAAACAGGGGCTCGCGGTACTGCCGCTGGATCACGTACACTAAGTCCTTTTGTACCAATACCCCGTACGTCCGTCTGGGACTCGTAAGAAGGCCGGAAATCAGGCACTCTAGGATTGCGGTTACGGAATCCGGCATCGGGTCAGGGTGACAAGATTGGCGGATGCCGAAACCGCACGCAAATCCGTCAGGTTCTTCTTCGCCGCCGGGGCTGACGCGTCAAGCCCCGGCATTTTTTTGGGTGGCGTTGAAGTCCGGCAGCGAGCCGAATTGCCCGCTTCACCGCAGCGCTCTCATGTCCCGCGCCCACCGAGGCGGCGAAATGAGTATCTATTTTATGTTGGTGATACAATCGCCGTAGTGTGAGACTGAAATCTCGCCTTGGTTGTTCGTATGGCGGGTGAAACAATCCTGATCGTGGAGGATTCCCCAGTCAGCCTGAAGCTGACGGCTTCAGCACTCCGGGCGGAGGGTTACAAGGTCCAGGTAGCATCGACAGCGGAACAGGCGCTGTCTACGCTCCTCTCCCTGAAACCGGATCTGATCCTGGTGGATATCATGCTGCCCGGCATGGACGGGCTGGAACTCACCACGCGGATCAAGCGAGACAGCCGGTTGCACGAAGTCATAGTGCTGGCGTTAACCGCTTGCGACATGGAAGGCGATGAAGATCGGGCGCGCGACGCCGGCTGCGATGGCTACCTGACGAAACCGATCGACAGCCAGACGCTGACGCAGATTCGCCAATACCTGGACTTCGGAGGCGAAGTGCTCGCGCCTCCGGAGCCAGCCGCCGAGATCCCGCGGAAGTGGAGGCCAGAGGCCTCTCCGGAACCGGTCGCGCTGGCGATTCCCGAATCCGAGCTGGAGGACCTGCGGCGCACATTCCTGGCAGACGGAGCCGTACAGAGCCAGCACCTATTGGAGACCGTGGAGAACGGTTTCGACGAGAAAAACACCACGCTGTTGGCTCACCAGTGGGCGGGAACCGGCGGGCTGCTGGGATTTCCGCGAATCTCAAACCGGGCGCGCGAGGTGGAAGTTATCCTGCGATCGCCGCCCTGGACGAGCACGCGGATGCGCGTCGCGCTGAGGAACCTGGCGCGCGCGTTTGCCGAGCCGGCGGCGGCCTTGGCGGAACTGCGGGTCCCGGATTCGATCGCCCAAGAACTCGAGGGCAAGCGAGTGGCGCTGGTCGGATTGGCGGATGCGGAAGCGGAACGGCTGTGCCGCGCGCTGGAGCGCGTGGGCGCGAAACCGAGACTGTTCGAGGCGGACGATCCGCCCGACGCCGAAATCGTCCGCGAATGCAACGCGGCGCTGGTGCATGTGAGGCCGGAGACGATGGGGACGAAATGGCTGGCACCCGACTTCGTGCCGCCGCCGAGGCTGCCGGTGGTTTTCATCGGCGCGCGGGAACGGCTGTTCGCCCTCAATCAGGCCGTGCAGGCGCGGGCGGGCGACTTCCTGATCGACGGCTGGCAACCGGAAGAGGCGCTGATGCGGCTGAGCTTCGTGTTGTCGCGTACGCCTGGGACAGAGCCCGCCCCTTCAGCGGCGAGACAGGCTGCGGCACCGGTTTCACCGCCTCCGCCCAGCGCGGCAGGGCCGACCGAAATACTCGTCGCGGACGACGATCTTACGGTGCGGACCGTAATTCGCACCGCGCTGCAGAAGTTCGGGATACAGTGCCGGCTGGCGGCCAGCGGGCCAGAGGCGCTGGAGGAAATCCGGGTGCACCGTCCCCCTGCCGCGGTGTTGGACGTCAATATGCCGGAGATGGATGGCTTCGAGGTGCTGGCGGCCATCCGCGCGGAGAACATTCCGGTGCGGGTCATCCTGTTAACCGCGCGGCAGCAGGATCACGATGTGTTGCGGGGGTTCTCGCTGGGCGCAGACGATTACGTCGTGAAGCCGTTCAACCCGCTGGAACTGGTGGCGAGGCTGAAGAGGCTGTTGATGGCTCACTGAAGCGGCCGCTCACTGCTCCTTAGCGGCGGGAATGCCGGCCGGCACCCACTTCTTCAGGGCTTCGATCATTTCGTCCAGCCGCACCGGCTTCGCGATGTAGTCGTCCATGCCGGCCGCGATGCAGAGATCCCGGCTGCCTTCCATCGCCTCCGCCGTCATCGCGATAATCGCCACCCGCGCGTTCGATCCCTGAAGCTTGCGAATCTCCGCGGCTGCGGTGTAGCCGTCCATCTCCGGCATCTGGCAATCCATGAAAATCACGTCGTACGGCAGGATGGCGCACAGTTCCACCGCCTCGCGCCCATTGCCGGCCACGTCGGGACGCAGCCCGAGCCGCTCCAGCATGCGCACCGCCACCTTCTGGTTCACCGCATTGTCTTCCGCTACCAACACCCGAAGCGATGCACCCGTATATCTGCCCGCGAGCTTCGATTTTATTTCCGCGATCTCGTGCAGCGCGTTCGTGCGCGTGGCAAATCCGCTCTGCAGTTTCTTCGACCATGCCGTGGCCAGAGTGTTCAGCAACTGCGATTGCCGCACCGGCTTCACCAGGCAGGCATCGATGCTGGCCCCTTCCATGTGCCGCACTTCGCCCGAGTGGCCCACCGACGTGAGCATGATCAACACGGTGTCGCTCAACAACGGGTCCGCCTTGATGGCCGCGGCCAGCATGGCTCCGTCCATCTCAGGCATCTGGTAGTCCAGCAGCACCACCTGGTACGGATCCGCTGCCGCACGCGCATCGCGCAACGCCTGGAGCGCCTGCGCGGCTGCCGCATAGCTGCCGTTGCGCATCTCCCAACTGGTGATCTGTTCGTGCAGCATGCGCCGGTTCACGAGATTGTCGTCCACGATCAGCACGCGCAAGCCCCGCAGGTCGGCCACCGGCACCGGCTCCGCGTGCGGTTGCGCATCCAGGCGCAGAGGCAACGTGAACCAGAACGTCGAGCCCTTGCCCAACTGGCTGCTCACACCCACCTCGCCGCCCATCCGCTTCACCAGTTGCTTGGAAATCGCCAGCCCCAGCCCCGTGCCGCCGAATTTCCGCGTGATCGAGCCATCCACCTGGCTGAACTCCTCGAACAGGTGGTTCAGCTTCTCCGCCGGAATTCCCGGACCGGTATCCTCGACCGAAACCCGAATTTGCGCCTTCTCCCCATCCTGCGATTCGCAGCTCACCGTGATCAGCACGTGGCCGTCCGGCGTGAACTTCACAGCATTGCCCGCCAGGTTGGTTACCACCTGGCGAATTCGCCCCGCGTCGCCGATGAAGTGACGCGGCATTTCCGGCGGATACTCCAGCACCAGGTCGAGCTTGCGGTCTTCGATCCGCGGCGCCAGCATTTCATCGACTTCTTCGATCACCAGCCGCAGGTCGAACGGAAAAGACTCGATCGTCAACCGGCCAGCCTCGATTTTCGAGAAGTCCAGGATGTCGTTGATCACGCTCAGCAGGCTCTCGCCCGAGCGCCTCACCGTCTCCGCGTAGTCGCGCTGCTCCGCCGACAACTCCGTATCCAGCAGCAGCCCGGTCATCCCGATCACCCCGTTCATCGGCGTGCGGATTTCATGGCTCATGGTGGCCAGGAACTCGCTCTTGGCCTTAGTTGCCTGGTGCGCCACGTACGCAAACTGTCCCAGCTCCATATTGGCGCGCGACAATTCAGTGGCCTGTGAGCGCAGTTCAGCAGTCTGCGCACGCACACGGCGGCGCAAAACGACGACCCACGCCGCACTCATGGCAATGATGGTGCCAAGGGCCCCCAGCAGCGCAAGAATCCGCGTCGCGGTCCACCAAGATGGCAGCTCGATCACAACAACATCCGCTGCGGAGCGAAGTAGCACTCGAAAAGACGTTGGCCTGCGCAGCTCATCGGTTTCGATAGACCACACTCCCGTCAGCTTCAGGCGGCCCCTGATGGGAATCGACCGCACTCGGGCGGCTGATCGACTGTTGCTCAAGAGGGCGCTAAAAGTCGCGCCGTTGGTTTCCATTGCCAGCACCAGATCGTCGCCTTGCATCGCGTGACCGAGCAGAGTGCCCTGTATGGTGATCAGTTCGGCATCGTGCTCGCCGCTCAAGCTGATGGCTTGAGTCAGGTCCACGGGTGCGGGCTCGGTGGCAGCCGGGCCGAGTTGCCGAAATTCGCCGTCTTCCAGGGCCGGTGCGTACTGCCCGGCGGTGGGGAACCCGATCGCATCAACGCGGTCACCGGTCCGCACCGCTTCGTTTTGCGGGCTCATTACCTTGACACCGCCGGACGCATCCTGAATGTAAAGGTACCGGCCCCGTTTGTCGAGTGTCACCACTCCCCGTACCCTTATCCTGTGGCCCGAAACGGTCTCCGGCGAGAATTGCATCAAACTGCTGGTTGGGAGTATCGGGAGGGTGTAGGGGTCGGCGTGCGCAGCTTTTATGATCTGCACCTGATCCCGGCTGGGAACGAACAACTGGATACCGACCAGTTGGCGCTTCTCATTGAATAGTGATCCACAGGCGCCACGGACGGCGACGCGTGCATCAATCAGCGATGTATAATCGGCAGTCCGGTCGAAATTGGTGATCCATGCTTTGAACTTGCTCCGGCCGCTGGCGATGACGAGTGCCAGAGCCGGAGGGCCTGTTTGCCGATGGGCTAGCAACATGCTTTCCATTCGGGCTGAATGTACGATGCCGTGTACTTCGACAAATTGGCTGTCCTGCTCACCGCTGAGGAGCTCATCCAACGGAAAGGGACGAGCAGGGGGTAGCGACGCTTTACCGAGGACGCGTATCTCAGGGTTTTCAACCTCCGGCGCAAAAAAGCCGGCACCGGATACCCCACCGACCTCGACGAGATCTCCTGTGTGCGCCTGAGGAGGCGTTCCCAGGATGTTAACGTAAATGCCCGCCGTGGAGTCCTGAAAAAATGTCAGACGTAGCTCGGGCGCGTAATAAGTCAGCACGCCCCGCAGACGGATGGGGTACTGGCGCTGGGCTTCTTTGGAAGTGAGTCTGCGGATTTGAGCGGCTTCGGTGAGGACCGGCAGCGTTTCTTGCGCCCGCGCCGGGCAAATACCGGAGATTCCGCCGCTCAGCAGCATCACGATCGCAGCAGCACGCGCGATCATCGATTCTGCAAGCATCGGCTCATTCCCGCGGCTCGCAGCGCTATGCGACACTCATTCACCTCAGCTCGCGAGTGGTGCTGAATGGTCCCCAGCCTTAATACCACTGGAATATGAGGTCATCGCACTCTCAGTTTCGTCGAACAGCTCCTGGCAGCGAGTCACCAGTTCAACAAGGCGCGATACCGGCGTCGGACTAGGCGCAAGCTCAAGTGCTTGACAAGCCTCGGCAAAAGCTCCAGCCCCGACTTGCCTGGCGCTGCCTTTGGTTCTATGGGCTTCCGTGCGTAGTTTTGGAACATCGGCCGCCGCCAGCGCGGCACGCATTTGCTGCAGGCTGGTTGCGGTCGATGTCTTGAAGACGTCGATCAGTTCCGGTATCAAGTTATCATCGTCGGGTGCGACTTCCAGGAGCCATGCCGGGGGCGCCCACTTCGGGCGACCAGTCTGCGGTTGCTCCGCTGCCGGACGGGTTGAAGGTCGTGGAGGATTCATCGCCTCAGCATCTCCGTACGTGCATCGTCGAAATACAGAATATACGAAGCCCTTTCGTTACTCAGTTTCCTCCTGGCGTCTCTTGCTTACCATACTGGCGGTCGTTAATCAGCGATTACTATCAGCGGGCATCGCCATTGCGTATCCTCTAGTGTTTTCTCTGTGTTGGCGCGTCTTGCCACGTTGGTCTAACGTGGCACGAACTGTCAAACGAAACACTGAGAACAGGTGCCGAGCGGCCCTGCCGAACGGGCCCAAGTGCCTGCATTTGGGCAATCGGCGTGAGCCTGGACGGGGGGCGGCCGGCCAATTGCCTGAAATGGCATATAATTCGCGGCTGGCAGGCCGCGTGCACTTCAGCACAGCGGTCCATGTTACGGATTACGATTCACGACAGCGCGCGGGAGCTGCGGATCAAGCTCGAAGGCAAGCTTTCCGGGCCATGGGTGGAGGAGTTGCGCCAATGCTGGCGGACGGCGTCGTCGACAACGGCCGGCCGGACCAGTTCTGTCGACTTGAGCGAAGTGGATTTCGTCGACTCCGCTGGGCAATTGTTGCTCTCGGAAATGCGCCGGCAGGGCGTTCGGCTGAACGCAGCGACGCCGCTGATTCGAGCGTTGGTGGAGGAGGACAGCGACCCCGCCTGCTGTGCTACGGTTGAAGAAAAGCCGGCTGGCAGCCTTCATGTCCCCCCCTTCCGCGACAAGTCCGGAGACCGTTAAGGCGCGCTACGAAGCGCTGCTGGAAGTTGCCGAATCGATCTCCGCGCAGCGGCAGCTTGCCAGCCTGTTCACCGAGCTCAGCCGCTGCCTGAAGCGCCTGGTGGCGTTCGACTACATTACCCTCACCCTGGTGGACTTTGAGGAGCGAGTGGTGCGGGTGCAAATCCTGGAAACCGACCAGCCGGTGAACGGCGAGCTTCCCGGACCAATGCCTTTTTCCGAAACGCCGACCGTGGTGGCGCTCGAAACAGGGCGCCCGTATTACGTGCCACGGGTGGGCCCCGAGCTGCCGTTTGAGAAGCTGCGCGAGGTGCTGGTGGCCAACGGCGTGCAATCGTTCTGCGTGCTGCCGCTGCGCACCGCGCGGAGACAGATCGGCGGTCTTACCTTTGGATCGACCATGCAGGATGCTTACACTGCCGCCGACATCGAGTTCATGCAGCAGGTGGCCCACCAGGTATCGGTAGCGGTGGATAATGCGCTGAACTTCGAAGCGGCCCGGACCTACGAGCTGGCGCTGGCGCGCGAGCGCGACCGGCTGTGCGCGCTGCTCGAAATCAACAACGCGGTGGTAAGCTCGGTGGCCAGCAAGGAGCTGTTCCGCTCGGCATCGGCATCGTTGCGGCGCGTTTTCGGACTGGATTACAGCAGCCTGCTGCTGCTCGATGCGGAGAGCGGCGACCTGCGTGTGGCGGCGCTCGATTTTCCGGACAGCACGGGGGAACTCCAGGAGGACACGCTGGTGCCGATGGGCGACTCCGTGGCCGGGCACGTGTTCCGCACTCGCCAAGGCCGCATTCTAAACTTCGACGAAATGGATGCCCTTGCGCCGGCCACCGCCCGGGTGATGGAGGCGGAAGGTGTGCGCTCGTTCTGCGCGATGCCACTGGTGGCGCATGGGGAGGCGCTGGGCGTGCTCGCTGTGGGCTCGCGGCGCGATGGGTTCTTTTCCCAGGGCGACTTGGATTTCTATACCCAGGTGGCGGGACAGGTCGCGATCGCGCTCGAGAACGCGCTTTCTTACCGGCGGATCGAAGAACTGAACGCCCGGCTGGCGGAGGAAAAGGTTTACCTCGAAGACGAAATCCGCACCGATAGCCGGTTTGAGGAAATCGTCGGCCAGAGCCGCGCGCTCAAGGCCAATTTGAAGCAGGTGGAGACGGTGGCGCCGACCGATTCCACGGTCTTAATTTGCGGCGAAACCGGCACCGGCAAAGAATTGCTGGCGCGCGCCATCCATAACCTGAGTGGGCGCCGCCAGGGCACGTTCGTCAAGCTGAACTGCGCCGCCATCCCCACCGGATTGCTGGAAAGCGAAATGTTCGGCCACGAGAAAGGCGCGTTCACGGGGGCCATCGCCCAGCGCATCGGCCGCTTTGAGCTGGCCCACCGCGGCACCATGTTTTTGGACGAAGTGGGCGAGATCCCGCTGGAGCTGCAAACCAAGCTGCTGCGCGTGCTGCAGGAGCGCGAATTCGAGCGCCTGGGCAGCTCCCGCACCATCCGCACCGATGCGCGCCTGGTGGCCGCCACCAATCGCGACCTGGCCGCCATGGTGGAAGAGCGGCAGTTCCGCGCCGACCTCTACTACCGGCTCAACGTGTTTCCCATCACCGTCCCGCCGCTGCGCGACCGGCGCGAGGACATTCCGCTGCTGGTGCGCTACTTCGTGCAACAGAACGCGCGGCGTATGAAACGGCGCATCACCTCCATCCCCGCCGAGACCATGGAGGCATTGACGCGCTATCACTGGCCGGGCAACATTCGCGAACTGGCCAATTTCATCGAGCGCGCGGTGATTCTCTCGCCCGGGTCGGCGCTGCACGCCCCGGTGCGCGAGTTGAAGCGCGCTACGGGCGCCGGCGGCGCAGTGACCATGGCCGGGGCAGAGCGCGAAGCCATCGACCGCGCCCTGCGCGAATCCGGCGGCAAGGTAGGCGGCGCCGATGGTGCCGCCGCCCGGCTCGGCATGAAGCGCACCACCCTGCAAGCCAAGATGCGCAAGTTGGGCGTGCCAAAACCGTAGCGGCCCGGCATAACCGGCCCGCGCCCGGGGCCTGCGCCGCCATTTGGGCCGGTGCCGAAATACGGGCAGCGTAAGCGCTCATTAGTCCAATAAACCCAGCCGGATACAATGGCCCACCCGCTGCATCTTAAAATCGTGTACAGGACGCGCTGGATGACTATGAAAACTAGGCTTCTCGTTTGGCTGGCGCTGGCGCCATCATTTGCCCTGGCGCAAAACTCGGCGCCGCTCAAGCTCACGCTGCACGATGCGGTGGCTCTGGCCCTGCGGCAGAATCCGCAGGTGATCCTGGCCAATCTGAACGTGGCGCAAAGCACCGAGGACAGCTACCTCGCGCGATCGGGACTGATGCCGCAGGTGGGTGGGCGGATCTCGGAGGAGGTGCAGCGGTTGAATGTCGACGCGCTGTTCGGACAGCCGTTTCCCGGTATTCCGCAACACATTGGGCCGTTCTGGGTGGAGCAGGAGGGAATCCAGTTCAGCGCGCCATTGGATCTGACGCTGTGGCGGCGCTATCAGGCGGCGCAGACCGGAATCTCGGCGGCACGCGCGCAGGAAATAACGGCGCGCGAGGAAAGCGTGCTGCTGGTGGTTTCCCAATACCTCGGTTGTCAGCGGTCCGCGGCCGACGTGGAAGCCGCCCAGGCCCGCGAAACGCTGGCGCAGGCGCTCTACGACCAGGCGGCCGATCTGCAGAAGAACGGCGTGGGAACCGGCATCGATACGTTGCGCGCCAATGTGGAACTGCAAAACGAGAAGCAGCGCGTGATCGTGTCGCGCACCGAGCTGGAGACCGGCCTTTTCGCGCTGGGCCGCTTATTGAGTGTCGACCCGCAGCGAAAAATCGAGCTGGCCGACCAGGTGCAATTCTTTGAAACGCCTGACGTCTCCGCCGATCGGACCCTGGAGCACGCCTACGCCACGCGTCCCGAACTGCGCCAGATTGCGGCCCAGACGGCGCAGGCGCAACTGGCCCTGAAAGCCGCTGCGGAAGAGCGGCTGCCGAAACTGACGTTGAGTGGCGGCTGGTCGGAGCAAGGCCTCACGCCCACCAGTGTCATTCCGGTGTACCAATATCAGGCAAGCCTGGATGTCCCGCTTTTCACCGGCGGGCGGATCGGGGCCGAGCGCGCCAAAGTCGAAATATCCTTGCGCCAGCTCAAACAGCAGGAACAGGCCGCGCGCGACTCGATCGCGCTGGAGGTGAAGACCGCCATCGCCCAACTGGCGGCGGCGCGCAACGAAGTCAAGGTGGCCAATCTGGGAGTGGACCTGGCGCGCCAGGAGGTGGACCAGGCCCGCGACCGCTTTCAGGCCGGTGTCGCCAACAACATCGAAGTGGTGAACGCGCAGAACGAGCTGGCGCGCGCCAACGATAACCAGATCTCGGCGCTCTATAGCTATAACCAGGCGCGGGCGGACCTGGCGCACTCCGAGGGGCAAATGGAGGCGATCTACGCCAAGTAGGCACATCAATCCGTGGATCATCGCTTTCACGGTGATGCTGGCGACCTTCATGGAGGTGCTCGACACCAGCGTGGCGAACGTGGCGCTACCGCACATCGCGGGCAACCTTTCGGCCTCCACTGACGAAGCCACCTGGATGCTGACCTCCTACCTGGTTGCCAATGCCATCATCCTGCCGATGGGCGGCTGGTTCAGCATGCTGATGGGCCGCAAGCGGTTCTACATGATCTGCGTGGCGCTGTTCACCATCAGCTCGTGTCTGTGCGGCCTAGCGCCCACGCTGGGCTCGCTGATTTTCTTTCGCGTGTTGCAGGGCATGGGCGGCGGCGCCTTGCAGCCCATGTCGCAGGCCATCCTGGTGGAAACTTTCCCCCGCGAGAAGCACGGCATGGCGATGGCGATCTTCGGTATGGGCGTGGTGCTGGCGCCGGTGATCGGCCCCACGCTGGGCGGTTGGCTCACCGACGACTTCTCCTGGCGCTGGATCTTCTTCATCAATATTCCGGTCGGCCTGCTTTCGCTGCTGATGACCCAGGTGCTGGTGTTCGATCCACCCTACCTGGTGCGCCGGAGTTTCCGCGACGGTCTGAAAATCGACTACATGGGTTTTGGACTGCTGGCGCTCGGGCTGGGCTCGCTCGAAGTGGTGCTCGATGAAGGGCAAAAAGAAGACTGGTTCGGCTCGCAATTCATCATCGGGTTCGCCATCGTGGCCGCCGTCTGCCTGGTCGCAGTTGTGTTCTGGGAGCTGCGGCACGACCACCCGGTGATCGATTTCCGCGTGCTCAAAGTGCGCAATTTTACTTTGGGCACGCTCTCCATGCTGGTGCTGGGCTTCGTTCTCTACGGCAGCACCATGCTGCTGCCGGTGCTCTTGCAAACGCTGCTGGGCTATACCGCCATGCTGAGCGGGCTGGTGCTCTCGCCGGGTGGCCTGGTGGTGATCGTCTGCATGCCGATGGTGGGCGTTCTGCTGCGCCATTTCCAGGCCCGCTGGCTGGTGATTCTCGGCGTGCTGGTGTCGGCCGGCGGGCTGCTGATCATGTCCCGGTTCAACCTTTATATCGACTACGCTACCGCGGTCTGGAGCCGCATGGTGCAGAGCGCCGGCATGGCGTTCTTATTCGTCCCCATCAGCGTGGCGGCGGTGGCGATGGTGCCCAGGGACCGCATGAACTACGCCACCGGCCTGTTCAACCTGGCGCGCAACATCGGCGGCAGTTCCGGCATCGCCACCGTAACCACGCTGCTGGCGCGGCGGTCTCAGATGCATCAGCAGGTGTTGACGGCGCATCTAACGCCTTATAATGCGGCCTATCGGGACGCGATGGTTCACACCACCGAACTGTTGCACACGCACGGCGCCACCATGCCGGACGCCGCCCGGCAGGCCGGCGGGCTTCTCTACGGCAGCCTGCTGCGCCAGTCCGCCATGCTGGCCTTCGCCGATGCGTTCTGGGTGATGGCGCTGTTGTTTCTTTTGATTATTCCTTTTATGTTTTTGATGAAGCGGACCGGCCCCACGCGCGGCCCGCTGGTGATGGAGTGACGTAATATGGCCGAATCGAGAGTCGCAATGCCGGAAACGGAAGAACGGCCCGCCGTGGCGGAGCCGGAGAGGAAATCGCCAGTGCGGTTTGTGGTGGTGATCCTGCTCGTGATCGCGATTGGGGTGGGGGTGTGGGCTTACTTTCATTACCGCAACCGCGTCTCGACCGACGACGCGGAAGTGGATGGGCACATCACCTCCATCGCACCCAAGATCAGTGGCAACGTGGTCGACGTGCTGGTGAACGACAATCAGCCGGTGAAGGCGGGTGACGTGCTGGTGCGCATCGACCCGCGGGACTACCAGGCGCGGGTGGACCAGGCGAAAGCCGCACTGGCGGAGGAGGAGAGCAAGTTGCGGGCGGCGCAGGTGGGCGTGCCGTTGACCGATCTCACCACCGAATCCGGCCAGACTTTGGCTTCGGCCGGGGTGGCGGACACTGAAGCGGAACTCGACCGCGCGCGCCTGGCCTACGAAGAGGCCTCCAGCTCCGACCTGGCTTATGCCGAAGCCAACGTACGCGCGCGCCAGGCCAGCAACGATCGCGCTCAGGCCGACCTGGCGCGCATGAAGCCGCTGGTGGACAAAGCCGAAATCTCGCAACTGCAATATGACGCCTATGTGGCGTCGGCCAAAGTGGCGGATAGCGAGCTGAAGGCCGCCCAGGAAAAGCTGGCATCGGCCAGGAAGGACGCCGCGATCAAGGAAGCGTCGCTGGCGGCCGCCGGAACCCGCGTTGCGCAGGCGAAAGCGCAGCTCTCCGCCTCGGTGGCGAACCGCAAACAGGTGGCCGTCCGCACGGCCGACGTCGGCACAGCGCAGGCGGCCATCGAGGACAAGCGCGCGGCGCTCGAAGCCGCCGAACTGCAACTCAGCTACACCACCATCACCGCGCCCATTGACGGCGTGGTGACGCACAAGAGCGTGGAAGTCGGCCAGATGCTGCAGCCCGGCCAAGGCATCATGGCCCTGATCCCCCTGAACGATACCTGGGTTGTCGCCAATTTCAAGGAGACGCAACTCGCACAAGTCCATGCCGGCCAGCGGGCGGAGGTTCAAGTCGATATGTACAGCACTACCGTCGACGGCCACGTGGATTCCATCTCCGGCGCCACCGGCGCCAGCATGAGCCTGTTGCCGCCCGAGAACGCAACCGGCAACTTCGTCAAAGTGGTGCAACGCATTCCGGTGAAGATCGTGGTGGACCAGCGTAAGGGCGTGGTGCTGCGGCCCGGCATGAACGTGGATGTGACGATCTACACGAAGTAGCGAACGCTGGCGCTTTCGCAACTCACCCGAAGCTTCACTGGCCGGCCATGCCCGGCCCCTGCGGCGGGCATCGATTCACCTTGCTCAGCCACGGTCATTCTCTGGAAAGAATAAGATTGTGAACGTCTACCAGGAAATTTGGTTTCGAAATCGTCATAACCGCTGGATGTTTAGGCGATATCCGTATATGGACCTAGTGAGGCTGTGACGCTGGGCGAGGCGTGCGGCACCGGTTTTAGGGGGTTCCCTCGAAATAGGAAGACCCTTGAGAGGCAGCGGCAACGATTTGATCTGATTCGCCAGATGAGACTCAGGCACGAGAGGCTGTTCGATCCCGGAATGCCGCGAAGACCGTGAGACTCTCATATCCGTGTTCATCTGCGTTCATCTGTGGCCAGTGATAGTTTCTGAGAAATGATGCCTTACACCCGCACACCAAGATTAGCCACAGATGAACACAGATGAACACGGATACCTCGAACCACTGACTGAGCGTGTGCTCGGCGCAGTCTTTGAAGTTTCCAATACCCTTGGCGCTGGATTTCTCGAGAAGGTATACCAGCGTGCCCTGCTTCGAGAGCTCGCCCTTCGCGGCATCGGGGCCTCGGCACAAGCTTCCTTGGCTGTCACCTACAAGGGGCACCCCGTTGGCGAGTACTTTGCAGACATCCTCGTCGAGGGCGTATTGGTGATCGAACTAAAATGCGTCGAACGTCTCGCCAACGAGCACATGGCACAGTGCCTCAACTACCTGCGAGCCTCCGGACTCGGCTTGTGTCTGCTCGTCAATTTTCAACGGCCGAAAGTCGAATGGAGACGAATCATCAACGGAATTCAGATCCCCTACCGAATTGAGGCGCCATCCCTGGTTTAGTAGACGAACTGGACCGAGCCCCTACCTGATCCTCTCGTCTTTTTCGATCTTGCCGTCGCGGATGTGGATGACCCGCCAGGCGTGCTGCGCGATGTCGTGCTCGTGGGTGACCAGAATGATGGTGTTGCCCTGCTCGTGCAGCCGTTCGAACAGGGCCATGATTTCGTTGCCGGTGGCCGTATCCAGGTTGCCGGTGGGCTCATCGGCCAGCAGGATGGATGGGTTGTTGACCAGGGCGCGGGCGACGGCCACCCTCTGGCGCTGGCCGCCGGACAGCTCATTGGGCTTGTGCAGCATGCGCTGTTCCAGGTCCACATGCCGCATCGCCTGCTTGGCCCGCTCCATGCGTTCGGTGGCGGACATGCCGGCGTAGATCAGCGGCAGTTCGACATTATGCAGCGCCGTGGCGCGCGGCAACAGATTGAAGGTCTGGAAAACGAAACCGATTTCCTTGTTGCGGATGCGGGCCAGTTCATCGTCCGTCATCTCGCTCACCAGGTTGCCGTTGATGAAGTACTGACCCTTGGTGGGCGTGTCGAGGCAGCCGATCAGGTTCATCAGCGTCGATTTGCCGGAGCCCGAAGGGCCCATGATGGCGACGTATTCGCCGCGCTTGATTTCGATATCGACGCCTGAAACCGCGTGGATCTCCTGATCGCCCATCACGTACGTTTTCCAGAGATCGTAGGTGCGGATGACCACCCCGTCCCGCTTGAGCTGCTCGGCGCGCTCCTGTAATGAGTTGTCGACGACGGCTGACATAAGGGATCTCGAATCCTAACTGGTCGCGGCAATAACCGGTGCCTTGTTATCGACCTTAACCTGGGCCCCGTTCTTGATGGTGCGAATCACCTGGTAGGAGCCGGTGATGATCTGGTCGCCCTGCTTCAACCCATTGAGGACTTCAATGTCGGTGGCGCCCGTGATCCCGGTGTCTACTTTGCGGAATTCCGCTTTGCCGCCGTTGACGACAAAGACGCCCTGGAGTTCTTCTTTGCGCGCTTTTTCGGCGGCGGGGTCCGGCTTGGTGGCGGCCTGCGCGCTGGACGATGAACCGGGCTTGGGTTGCTCCAGGTCGCCGCGCTGCCGGATGGTGAGCGCCTGAATGGGGATGGTCAGCGCGTTGGAACGCGTCGCCGTGGTGATCTTGGCGGTGCAGGAAAGGCCCGGCCGAACCTCGGACGGCGGATTATCCATCGCGATGACCACCTTGAAGTCCTTGGCCTCCTGGTCGGAGATGGCGCTTTGCGAAGCAGCTAGGCCGGTGGAACGTAAGATGGCGGTGTCCCCGATTTCCGTCACGTGCCCCTTGAAGGTCTTATTGGGAATGGCGTCGATGGCGATGTCCGCTACCTGGCCCAGTTGCACGCTCACGATATCCGTCTCATCGGCCTTGACCTCGGCCGTGATGACGGACATGTCAGCGATGGTCATGATGACGGTTCCTTCGGCATTCTGGATACCCGGCACCACCGATTCGCCGACGCGCACAGGCAGGTTAGTGACCACGCCATCGAGCGGCGCAAAAGTGTCGAACTTGCGCAGCACGTCCGCGAAGCGCGCGAGGTTGGCGCGCGCCTGGGTGATGTGCCGCTGGGCGGAAGCAACCTGCGCCGCGTTCTGCTCGCGTGTGGCTCTGGCCTGGAGAATGCGGGTCTGGGATTGCGCGATCTGCGCCTCCTGCGCTTCGTAGCTGAATTTCTTAAGCTCGAAATCCTGGCGAGCAAGCAGTTTGTCGTTGAACAACTCCTGGGCGCGATCATAGTCGGCCTTCATGCGATCCAGATCGGCTTTGTCGTGGTCGAGCCCGGCCTGCATGGTGCGGATGTTTTCGTCGGCCACTTTGAGTCCGGCCTCCTGCGCGGTCAAGTCGGCCTCCGAAGAGCTGACGGTGGCCTGTTGCGCCGCCACGTCGGCCGCGGGTTGGGTGTTCTCCAGTCGCGCCAGCAGTTGGCCCTTGCGGACGTGATCGCCTTCCTTGACCAGGATTTCCGTGATGATGCCTCCAAAGTTGGCGCCGATATTAATGTAGTTTTTAGGCTTGATTTCGCCAGAGGCAGTGACGATGGCGGTCAGGTCGCCGCGCGTCACCTGTCCGGTCTGCACCGTGACCAGGCCGCGCTTGCTATAAACCGTGCTTGCATAAACTCCGACGACGGCCACAAGGAGGGCCGCCAGTGTGATGATTACCTTCCACTTAGTTTTCACGACGAATGTCCTATCACCGCTTTAGACGCAATTTTGCAGGTGGGAGTTCACCCTTTATTTTACAACGCCAGCCCACAACTTCCGCTGCGGAAGCTTCCCTGGCCATCCAGAAGACGCTGGGAGCGGTGAGAAGTTAGCGGGATCGATCTGCTTCCGGGGAGCAATCCAAGGTGCCAAAACGGGAATGGGCGCCGATCGGGAATGCTTCGCTAGGCGAAGAAATTGCCCATTTTGCGGAACTTGGCGCAGCGGTGTTCCACCAGTTGCTCGCCGCTCAGCCCGGAAAGATCGAGCAGGCTGTTGTGAAGGGCTCTTCGCAGGTTATCGGCCGCGATCTCGGGGTCCTCCTGCGCGCCGCCCGGCGGTTCGGGGACGATTATGTCGATGAGACCGAGGTGGTCCATATCCTCCGCAGTGAGGCGCAACGCGGCAGCGGCCCGCTCCGCCTTGCCGGAATCGCGATAAATGATGGATGCGCAGCTCTCCGGTGAAATCACACTGTAAACCGCATTTTCGAACATCAGGACGGTGTTGCCGATGCCTAGCGCGAGCGCCCCTCCCGAGCCGCCCTCGCCAATGCAGGCCACGACGACCGGGACCGGCAGCCGCGCCATCTCGCGCAGGTTGTGGGCGATGGCTTCCGCCTGGCCGCGCTCTTCGGCGTCGATGCCCGGGTAGGCGCCGGTGGTATCCAGAAAAGTGATCACCGGGCGGCCGAACTTGGCAGCCATCTGCATCACCCGCAAAGCCTTGCGGTAGCCCTCCGGCTTCGGCATGCCGAAGTTGCGTTGCAGCCGTTCTTTCGTGTTGCGGCCCTTTTCTTCCGCCACGATGACAATCGGCCGGCCCTCGAAACGCGCCATGCCGGCGATGATGGCGGGGTCGTCGGCAAATGAGCGGTCGCCATGCACTTCCTGGAAATCGGTGAACAGCCGGTCCATGTAGTCGAGCGAATGCGGCCGCTTGGGATGACGGGCCAGTTGCACACGCCGCCAGGCGGGATGAGGCTCAGGCGGAGGCGTCGGCTCCTCGGGTGTGATGTCGGAATCCATCCCTAAACATCTTACCAGTGGATCGGGCTGGCACAAGGCCGGGACGAGGGCCCGGCTTGACACGAAGGATCATTAGATTGAATCTAAAGTTATACCATGTCCAGTTTCAGTGCCGAGTTACGACAGGCCTTTTGCAACGCGGATGTGCGGCCCACGGTGCAGCGCTACGCGGTGCTACAGTACCTGGCAGGGCACGGCGTCCACGCGACGGCGGAGGAGATCTTTCGTGCGGTGAACCGCCAGGATCCGCGGGCGTCGCGCGCCACCGTTTACAACAGCTTGAAATCACTGGCCCGTGGCGGCCTGGTACGGGAGGTGGCTTCGGCGGGCAAAGCTGCGCGGTTTGACGCCAGCCTGCATCCGCACCATCATTTTGTATGCGAGCGCTGTGGGGAAGTGGAGGACATCGCCTGGTTCGAACTCCCAGCCACGGGAAAACCACCGCTGGGAGGGCGCCGGGTGCGGAGTTTTGAGGTAGTGTTCCGCGGCGTTTGTGAGAAATGCGGCGGGTCGCAGCCACTGACAGGAGAGAAGGCATGAATCTAGCGCAGAAGCAATGCAAGCCGTGCACGGGCGGAGTGCCGGCGCTACAAGGCGAAGAATTGGCGCGATTGCAGGCGCAGTTGCAAGGTTGGCAGGTGGTCGGCGGGCACCATTTGCAGAAGATGTTTGCGTTCCCGGATTTCCTTTTGGCGCTGGCTTTCGTCAACCGCGTCGGGGCGCTGGCGGAGCGGGAAGGCCACCATCCGGACCTCTACCTGGCTTGGGGACGCGTGGAAGCCAAGATCTGGACGCACAAAATCGACGGCTTGACCGAGAGCGATTTTATTCTGGCGGCCAAGATCGATACGGTACTGGAATCTTAAAGAACACGGGAGAAGCAGCGGATATGTTGGGCGTTGGGCAGAAGTTTCCTACTTTTTCCTTGCAGGCGACGGTGAGCTTGGAGAAGGGCAAGACGTTTCGCACCGTTACCGAGCAGGATTATCCCGATAAGTGGAAGGTCTATTTCTTCTGGCCGAAGGACTTCACTTTTGTGTGCCCGACGGAGATTGCGGCTTTCGGTAAGCTGGCCAAGGATTTCGCCGACCGCGACGCGCAGGTGCTGGGCGGCAGCACGGATTCCGAATTTGCTCACCTGGCCTGGCGGCAGCACCACACGGACCTGACCGCGCTGCCATTTCCCATGCTGGCCGATATCAAGCGCGAACTGTGCGCGGAATTGGGGATTCTGGACCCGCAGGAGGGAGTGGCGCAGCGAGCCACGTTCGTGGTGGATCCCCACAACGTGATTCGCTTCGTTTCGGTGAACGACCTGTCGGTGGGCCGCAATCCACACGAGGTGCTGCGCGTGCTGGACGCTCTGCGAACCGATGAGCTTTGCCCGTGCAACTGGCACAGGGGCGAACCGGTGCTTCAGGTGGGCGTATAGCCTTGCGCGGGCTATTGCGAGGCACCGGTTGTGCGCTTGAGATCCCGGTCGATCCTTTCGATGTAGCGGATGGTTTCGCGGTAGGGCGGAATTTGGTTATGATATTTCTCGAGGGCCTCGGGGCCGGCATTGTACGCCGCCAGCGCGTGCCATAGGTGTCCATCGTATCTCAGCAGCAGGTCGCGCAGGTAGCGGGCCCCGGCATCGACGTTTTGGGCCGGGTCGCTCGGATCGGCGCCCAGATCCTGGGCTGTGACCGGCATGAGTTGCATTAGCCCCACGGCGCCCTTGGGTGACAATGCCCGTGGATCGAACCCGGATTCCGCAGCCATGACGCTGCGAACCAACTGGCGCGGCAACCCGTATTTGTCGGCTGCGGCATCTGCCAGTTGCTGCGGAGCCATCGAGGTAACGGAGTCCGGTTTTTCAGGTTTGCCCTGGGGAGCGGGTTCGGGCGCGGCCATGCCGTCCGGTTCGAAGCCGGCGATGGCGGAGGCCGCCAGTTCCGTGTAGCCGGTACCCGAATACAGCCGGACTTGAGAGCCTGCCAGCTCGTGGCTGTCCACGTGCAAGCGAGATCCACTAGCGAAGACGGCGAATTCCCCCGCCCACCCTGTAGTGGCCGCAATCATCCAGATGATTGGCGCAAAACGCATGACCATCTTATATTGTGACGCAAGCGACGCCGCTAGCGTGCAGTTTCGTGGAGTTTTTTGCGATTTGTTATCGTAAAGGGGGCCCCTGAGGTATGCCGTTTCACATCCAACCGATTCGGGAGATTCTGGTCCGGCCAGCTCTGCCACCTGCGCTCTCCCGGATGATGGAGCTGGCCTACAACATTATATGGAGCTGGGAACCGTTGCAGCGCGCCGTCTTCCGGCGCCTGGACCCGGCGTTGTGGCGGGAGTGCGGATACAACCCGGTGCTGATGCTGGGCCGCGTCTCGCAAGCGACCCTGGACAAGGCGGCCGCCGATGCCCGCTACCTGGCGCTCTACAAACTGGCTTGCGAAACCTTCGATGCGCACATCAAAAAGGCGCCGCCGCCGGCCGATGGCAAGCTGATCGCCTATTTTTCCGCGGAGTATGGCCTCACCGAGTGCTTGCCGGTGTATTCGGGCGGTCTGGGAATTCTTTCCGGCGATCACCTGAAGTCTTCGAGCGACCAGGATTACCCGCTGGTGGGCATCGGGCTGCTCTATCAGCAGGGGTATTTCCGCCAGGCGTTGAATCCGGACGGGTGGCAGCAGGAGCGCTACCCCATCAACGATTTCTACACGCTCCCGTTGTCCCCGGTCAAGAACGCGGAAGGCAATGACCTGAAAGTCAGCGTGCAGTTGCCCACCGGCGATGTGTACATCCAGGTGTGGAAACTGGACGTAGGGCGCATCGCGCTCTACCTGCTGGATACCAACATTCCGGAAAACGTCCTGCCGCAGGATCGCAACATCGCCGACGCGCTCTATGGCGGCGACATCGATACTCGCATCCGCCAGGAGATCGTGCTGGGCATCGGCGGCATGCGGGCGCTGAAGGCCGTCGGTCTCAAGCCCACCGTGTTCCATATGAACGAGGGGCACTCGGCGTTCCTGGTCCTCGAGCAGGTGCGGCATTACATGGGCGAGGACAAACTCAGCTTCGAGGAGGCGCTGGAGGCTGCCCGCTCCAGTAATGTGTTCACCACCCACACGCCGGTGCCGGCGGGCATCGACCTGTTCGACCCTGGCATGATGTACCACTACTTCTCCGCGTACTGCGGCGAGATCGGCATCGACTTCAACCAGTTGATGGGGCTGGGCAGACGCAACCCGTTCGACCGCGACGAACGCTTTTCGATGGCCGTGCTGGCGTTGAAGACGTCGGCCTACCGCAACGCGGTGAGCCGGCTGCACCGCAACATCTCGCAGGAAATGTTTCATGACCTGTGGCCGCAATTGCCGGTTTGGGAAGTTCCGATCACTTCGGTCACCAACGGCGTTCATGCGCCGAGCTGGCTGAATGGCGACCTGGCGGGGCTGTACGATCAATATCTGGAGCCGGACTGGCGCGATCGGTTCAACGACGCCTCGATTTGGGAGCAGGTGAAGGACATCCCCGACGAGGAGTTGCTGGAAGCGCACCGGCGGCGGAAGCGGCGGTTGGTAGCCTTCGTACGAGAGCAGCAGAGTTCCTCGGCCGTGCGCCGCCAGGCCGCGGTGGCGGAAGTGCGGCGCGCCAGCGAAGTGCTCGACCCGAACGCCTTCACCATCGGTTTTGCCCGCCGCTTCGCCACCTACAAGCGCGCCACGTTGCTGTTTCGCGATGTCGAGCGCCTCAAGCGCATCCTCCTCCACAAGGAGATGCCGGTGCAGATTGTCGTCGCCGGTAAGGCGCACCCCAAGGATCAGCCCGGCAAGACCTTCATTCGCGAAATTGTCCAGCTTTCGCGCGATCCCGAGCTGTGGAAGCACCTGGTCTTCGTCGAAGACTATGACATGAAGGTGGCGCGCGAGCTGGTGCAGGGCGTGGATTTGTGGGTGAACAATCCGCGCCGCGGCGAAGAGGCGTGTGGCACCAGCGGCATGAAGGCCGGCATTAACGGCGTGCTCAACCTCAGCATTCTGGACGGCTGGTTCGACGAGGCCTACGAGCACTCGGGCGGCTGGGCCATCGGCGAACGCGAACCGTACTCCGAAGACCAGGACGCGCTGCACGCCAGCGCCATTTATTACCTGCTCGAAAACGAGATTGTGCCCATATTCTTCGAGCGGCGCGACCAGGCGCCGCGCGAGTGGGTGCGGCGCATGAAGCAAGCGCTGATGTGCATCACCCCGCAGTTCGATTGCCGACGCATGGTGAAGGAATATATGGATCAGTTGTACCAGCCGGCTCACGAGCAGCACATCCGCGCCGTAGCCGGGCAGTTCAGCCTTACGCACGAAAGGGCGCAATGGAACGCGCGCGTGCGGGAAGTCTGGGAGCGGGTACGATTCATGGATTTCGGCGACGGCCCGACCGGTTCCTGGATCAGCGGCAAGCCGGTTCCGGTGCGCGCTACGATCGATCTGGCCGGATTGAAGCCGGAGGACGTGAGGGTGGAACTGGTGATGGGTCGGGTGAACAGCAATGGACATCTGGAAGAAACCGAGGTGATGGTGCTGCCGGTGTTCGAGCAGCAGGGCGCGGCGACCGTATTCGGCAAGGAGATCCTGCCCGATCGCACCGGCCGGCTCGGCTATGCCCTCCGCGTCAGCCCGAATCATTTCGACGACCCGCTGACACGACCCTGCACCAACCTGTTGAAGTGGAGTTCGGGGGGGTAGGAACTGGGGGCACGGTGGAAGACTGGTTCACAATACTATTACTCTTATTTTGAGGGGGGATGCAGTTATACCTTTTGAGGGGGGATGCAATTACACCCCGTTCCGTGGTATGTATGAGTTTAGGCACCGGCGGGAAGCCGACCCTGTTCGGCAACGCAGTTGGGTACCCCGCCCCAGCCCCTCGAGTGATCCCACGTCGCCCACTTGGCCCATCGACCGGCCTGCGGCGGATGTGGCTCGTGTTGGAATTCGTCGACGCCCGGAATAATTGATTCGACAATCGAAGGCTCTCTTCTCCCGCATATACGGAGTAATCCTCCATGGACAGCGATCGCAAATACAGACAACACGGGTACATGGACTCGGACCGCGACGGCAGGGGCCCCCGGGACGATCGTCCCAAGCCGCAAGGTCCGCGTCCCCCCATCGATGTGACCGGCCCCCGCTTGCCGCGTCTGGTTCAACATGTAGCGGCCTCGCGCTGCTATAACTGCTCCACCGCGCTTCCGGAGGGCACCGATTTCAACGGCGCCTGCCCGAAGTGCAATGTGGCGCTGCACTGTTGCAAGCAGTGCTCGCACTTCGAGCCGTCCACGCGCTTTCAGTGTTTGAAGCCCATTCCGGTGCGCATCGCGGTGAAAGACGCGGCCAACGAGTGCAACCTGTTCACGCCGCGCGTGACGGTGGCGCGCGAAGGAACCTCGAACGGCTCGGGCTCCCAGCCCTTGGGGCAGGGCGGTCCACCCGCGCCGCGGAATCCGGAAGACGCGCGCAGTGCTTTCGACAAATTGTTCAAGAAGCTGTAGCGTGGGGCGCTGTCACGTGGCGCACGCATTCTTGCGTGCATCGTCGAGATTCCTCTCGACGTTTGCTCTCCCCGGCAAATCGGTTGCCGGCGCCAGCGGCTCAACACGGAAGTAGCAAATTGCTGATGCGATTTCTGGTCAAGGGGATGCGCGGGTTGCACTGCACCATCGGCATCAGCACGCCGCGTCCCGAACAGGAACGCTTCTACGTGTTTGTGTGGCTTGGCATCGGGGTCCTGATGATGCTGTTCTTCCTCGGCATGCTGTGGGTGATGCAGTGAGCTTCGGAGCCGCGGCCGTGAGGGAGCGGTACTCAATAAGCCGGCGTGCGTCTTTTCAGTAATGGAGCAAATTGGACCCATGAAGCCATTCCTCGCAGCGGCGTTCTTTGCCGCGATTGCGCTGGGCCAGGTGCCGCACCAGCACCACCCGCCGTCATCGGAAGAGTACGCCCGAGTGTTGGAAGACCCGTCGCGGGATGAGTGGCAGAAGCCGCACGAAGTGGTGATGGCCCTCGAGTTGAAGCCCACCGAAACCATCGCCGATATCGGTGCCGGCACCGGCTATTTCGCGCGGCGTTTCGCCCTCCACGCCGCCAAAGTCTACGCCGTCGATATCGACGCCAGGTTGCTCGCCATCGCCGGCGACAAGGCTCCGGCGAATCTGGTCACGGTGCTGTCTGCGCCGGACGACGCTCGGCTGCCGGCCGATTCCACCGATACGATTTTCTTCTGCGACGTGCTGCATCACATCGAAAACCGCCCGGCGTATTACGCGAAGCTGGCCGCGGCGCTAAAAAAAGGCGGCCGCATCGTGGTGATCGATTTCTACAAGAAGGATCTGCCTGTGGGACCGCCGCCGGCGATGAAACTCTCAGAGGAGCAAGTGATCGCCGAGTTTCAGCAGGCCGGATTCGCCCTTTCCAAGCGGCTGGAGATTCTGCCCTACCAATATTTCTTGTTCTTCGAAAAGCGGTAGGTAAGTGGGGCAGGCGCTTTCGCCTGCCAACGGACCACAGTCTCCTCGGCGGGCAGCGAGCGGCGCTACCAAACGGGCCTCGACACAGCTTGCTACCCGCTTAAAACGGCACGTCGTCGTCGGTGATGCCCTGGTTCATATCGTCGGGCGGGGCCGGGGGCGTGCTGGCTTGCGGGCGGCCGGTCGCGCGGGGCATCGAGACTACGCGTTCCCCTTCACCGCCGGGAGCGCCGCCGCCTTCGCCGCGGCTGCTCAGCAGGATCAGGTCTTCGCAAATCACCTCGGTGGTGTAGCGCTTCTGGCCGTCTTTGTCGTCCCAGCTTCGCGTCTGCAAGCGCCCTTCGATGTAGACGTGGGTACCCTTGGTCAGATAGTTGGCGCGGTTTTCGGAACGCCACAGCACGCAGCGGTGCCACTCGGTTTCTTCCTTCCACTCGCCCGTTTGCTGGTCCTTCCACCGCCGGTTGGTGGCCACGGTGAAGTTGGAGACCGCCGTGCCGGATTGCGTGTACTTGGTCTCGGCATCCTTGCCGAGATTCCCCAGCAATATGACTTTGTTGACGCTTCGGGTTGCCATCTTATCCTGAACTGTATCACAACCCGCGGCCGCAAGCCGGGGACTGGCGCCGCAAACCGGGGACTGGCTCGAATTTCGCCGCTCTTGCGAAACTTCGTGCCTGTACCCGGTTTGCCCGAGCCGCCAGCCACCGCCCCGAGCGCTACTGCACCACGTGGGCCGTCAGGACCAGAAACAGGGCCTGATCGTGAGCCACGCCGATGCGCCCGACCACCACTTTCTGGCCCTCCTTGACGTCCACGCTGGCGTTGAGCTTTAAGTTGTTGGCAATGCCGGGCCAGTAGATAGACGCCTCCATGCCGTCCAGCCGCACCGTCGATCCGTCTTGCGCCAGGCCGGCGGCGCGAATGGCAAAGCTGGTCGTGATCGTTGTGGCTTGGGGTCTAGCCGGTCCCGATTCGGGCACGTACACCGGCAGCGAATCCTTCGAGACCACCGCTCCCTCGCTCCTGGTCTCGGCGCGTTCCCCGGTGCGGGTCCGCAGCTCAATCTGATCTACCTGCCGGTAGTTCTTGAATGGAAATGCGCCCTTGAGCTGCGCCACCACGCTCTCCAGTTCCTTGGATACGGAATTACCTAGACTGCCTTCAGCGTCTGTGCCCACTATTAGGTTAATGGTTAGCTCGATGTTCTTGGGCGCAGCCGAAGGCACATCCAACTGCCTGATGGCATCTTCGATCACCCCCATCGCGTGACTGTCCGCCGTCACAGCGATGGCGTGCATCTCGCTATTCGATTGTCCGGAGCCGCCCAGAGCGAACACAAGGTTTCGGACTTGCCCTGGGTCGGCGTACTTCAGCACAAAGACCTTCTCCATAGAGGCAGACCTCTTCGCCAGCCGCTCTTCCACCATCCGGTTTATCTGCTCGTCGGACACGCCGGGCGGTTTCGATTGTGCGTTCTTGTTATCCTGCGCCGCCCAAGACAAGGCAGCCAGCATCAATAAAGCAGCGATTCGTTTCATCGTTCCTCTCCCTTTTCTTCGAATAGCCAATAGATCACCACGTTCGGATCGTCGGTCGCCAGTTGCACCATGCGCACCGGGGAATCCTCGACGGCAGGATGTGGCGCAGGCTGCAACGCGGCGACTTCGGCCGCGGCCGGCTTCTGCTCTTGAATGGCGGGCGGGCCGGCCTTCTCCGCCAGCGCCGTGGCGCGGGCTGTCAAGCCTGCTGAGCCGGGGGTCATCCCGGCTTTTCTTCCTGTGCCGGGCGTGCCATTTTCAACAAAGCGGTTACTTCGCAGCCCGCGCGGCACCAACCGTTCCACTTTCGGCACGACAGCCACTACCCGCGGCGTCTCCGGCGCGGGCAAAGCGTTCGGCCTCACCACCAACCAGACCACCCACGCTCCCGCCGCGGCGACAGCCAGCCCGGCCGCCCAAGCCCACGCCACCCGCCGTTGCGGCGGTTTCTCCAACTCCGCCAGCACGCGCTCGCGCACGGCCGCATAGTGCGCCGCCACCAGCGGTTCCGCATGCACTTCGCGTAGTCCATCGAGCTCCCAGCGCAACTCCGCCGCCAGAACGCTGCATGCCGCGCACTCACTGATGTGCCGCTCCACGGCGACAGCCTCGGCCTCTTCCAGGTCGCCGCCTGCAAACAGAGCGACCCGATCTTGCCAAATTGCACAACTCATAAGCGCCTCCGCGAATAGCGCTCTACAAAATCCCGCATCTTCAGGCGGGCCTTGGAAATCTGCGAGCGGACCGTGACCACGCTCGATCCCAGCACGCCCGCCACCTCCGCGGTCGAGAGCCCTTCCAGATCCCGCAGCACCAACGCCGCGCGTTCCCTTTCAGAGAGCATCCGCAAGCTGCGTAGCAGCAGCGCCCTCCGCTCGGCCTCGCTCGCGCTCTGCTGCGGATCGCCGCCGTCCGCCAACTCCGCCGCGTCTTCCACCGGAACCGTGCTCAGCCGGCGCCGCCGAGCATCGTGGCACACATTCACCGTCACCCGGTAAAGCCAGGCGGCCAGGTTGCCGGCCTCGATCTTGCCGAGGTTGCGGTAGAGCCGCAGGAACACTTCCTGCGAAGCGTCCTGGGCGTCTTCAAGATTTCCCGCCAGACGGTAGGCCGTCCCCAGCACCAGGCGTTCATGCCGGCGCATCAGCAGATCGAAAGCCGCCCGGTCGCCGGCGCGTGCGGCTTCCAGTGCGCTGTCCCGGCCTTCCGGTTCCTCGCCCGCTTCCACCGCCGCCAGCGCCAGAGTTTTCATCCTCTATCAGATAAACTGCCGGTGAGCCCAAAGCGTGGATGCGATTTTCGGTCGAAATGTCCTCACCGGGCCAGTGAGCCGACTGCGCAGCCGCCAGCTTCGCCGCTCCGGAAGGTTGCTGCGCCCACAGCCAATCCACGCTACACTGGCCCCTAGACCTTTCCATGACCACCACCCCGCCCGGCGCGCCACCCTCCCACGCCCAGTACGACACCCGGTTTTTCGGTCATCCGCGCGGCCTGGCAACGCTGTTCTTCACCGAGATGTGGGAGCGCTTCAGCTACTACGGCATGCGCGCCATCCTCATCTATTACATGACCGACAAAATCGTCAAGGGCGGCCTGGGCTTCAACGACGATAAGGCCGGCGCAGTCTACGGCCTCTACACCGCCATGGTCTACCTGCTGTGCCTGGGCGGCGGATGGGTGGCGGACCGCATCGTCGGTCAACAGCGCGCCGTACTGGCGGGCGGCTTGTTTATCGCCGCCGGCGAGTTCTGCCTGATGGGACCGAGTCAGGCCTCGTTCTATCTCGGGCTGGTGCTGTTGATGGTGGGTACGGGCCTGCTCAAAGGCAATGTCAGCACCATCGTCGGGCAGCTCTACCGGCAGGGCGATCCGCGGCGCGATTCCGGGTTTTCCATTTTCTACATGGGAATCAACATCGGCGCGCTGATTTCCCCCATCTTCTGCGGTTGGGTAGGAGAGCGGATCAGTTGGCGGCTGGGCTTCGGCCTGGCCGGCCTCGGAATGCTGGCCGGCGTCATTCAATATGTGCTCGGCGGCAAGTACCTGGGCGATTCCGGCCTGCGCCCCGCATCCACCGGCAATGCCGCTGCCGACGTCCGCCAGCGCCGCAACGCCATATGGGCCGTGAGCGCCGGCCTGGCGGTATTCGCCATACTCGGCATTCTGGGCGCCACCGGCGTCATCGCCTTCACCGCTTCGCTGATTTCCGATTCATTGGGCTGGGCCTTGCTGGTCATCTCGGTGGTGGTGTTTGCGTGGCTGATTTTTTCCCACACCTGGACGGCGGAAGAACGCAAGCGATCGGCGGCCATCCTGGTGCTGTTCGTGGCGTCGGCGGTTTTCTGGGCATCCTATGAGCAGGCCGGCTCGTCCCTCAGCCTCTTCGCCGAGCGCAGCACGGATCGCCACATCTTCGGCTTCGAATTTCCCGCGAGCTGGTTTCAGTTCGTGCAGCCGGTTTTCGTGATCGCGCTCGCCCCGGTCTTCGCCTGGCTTTGGATGGCGCTGAACCGCCGCCACGCCGAGCCGTCCAGCCCCGCCAAGTTTGCGCACGGTTTGTTCTGGGCTGGCATGGCGATCGCCATCCTGGTACCCGCGGCCATGATGGCCGCGCATGGCGCGCTGGTATCGTCCTGGTGGCTCACCGGCACCTATTTCCTCCAGACTATCGGCGAGCTGTGCCTCAGCCCCGTCGGGTTGAGCGCCATGACCAAGCTGGCGCCCGCGCGCGCCGCCGGCTTCATGATGGGGATCTGGTTCCTCTCCATCAGCATCGGCAACTGGATGGCAGGCAAAGCCGCATCGCTCTACAGCTCGATCCCTCTGCCGTCGCTGTTCGGCATGGTCGCCGGCTGCACCATTGTCGCCGCGCTAGTGCTGGTGCTGCTGATCCGGCCCACCGTGCGGCTGATGTCGGGCGTGCACTAGTGGGGCCAATGCCCGGCTGGCCGTTCAGGCTTCGCCAAGCTTCGGTGTTCGCAATCGATGGAGCAGGAAAATGCCACTGGCCAGCATAAAGGGGGCGGTTACAGTCCCCGGAAAGTAGCGCCATTCGAGCAGACTGAGGGTAATGTGGCTGAGTCCGTTCAGAACGCCCCCAAAGAGAGCGAAGAAGATGACGATTACGTAGGCTTCTGATCGTTCGCAGTAGACTCCCACGGCGCTGAGCGCGAACACTACCAGCCAGACCAGATTGAAGACGAGAAAGCGCCGTCCGCTCCACTGAATCCCGAACAAACCGGGAAAGTCAATATAGAATCTCGTCAAGTATTCTTCCGAGAAATGAAGGCAGAATAGTCCGAGCGACAGGAGGTAGAGCCACAGAATCCGTTCGCGGCACCCCTGCCAGCGCCAAAAAAGCCAAAGCAGATACGCGACGACCAATCCAACGCTCAGGCCTGCGGTCGCTCGTCCCAACCACACGGCGTTGAACGCAATTCCCATTGCGCTCAGACCGCCTGCGAAGAGGCGGCGGCGAAAACTGATGTTATGCGCTATGTCAGACATGCCGGGGGCGCGTCAGCGTGGATAATGTAGCACACAAACGCGACGCGACGAACACTATGCGAAGCATTGCAGGGCCGCAATTTCATTCTGCTCGGGACAGAAATACCCGCGCCGCGCAACTCTTCCGGCGCTAAAATAAGACTATTCCTGCTTCCCCCGAGAGCCGGGCGTGTGCCTGGGTTAGAGGAGCCGAAAAGGAAAGAATGCCCTTCGTCCACCTGCATTGCCATACCGACTACTCGCTGCTGGACGGAGCGTGCGATATCGACCGGTTGATGCAGCTCGCCGTCGAGCAGAAGATGCCGGCGGTGGCCATGACCGATCACGGCAACCTGTTCGGCGCGGTGAAATTCTATAACGCCGCCAGGAACGCCGGCGTACATCCCGTCATCGGCTGCGAGATGTACGTGGCACGCCAGGGCCACAAATCGCGCTCCGAAGGCGATGGCTACAACCACCTGGTGCTGTTGTGCGAAAACCAGGAGGGCTACCGCAATCTCATCAAGCTGGTTTCGACCGGTTACCTCGACGGGTTCTATTACAAACCGCGCGTCGATCTGGACCTGCTGGCGCAGCATTCCAAGGGGCTGATCGCGCTCTCGGCCTGCCTCAAGGGTCAGATCGCGGAGACGATTCTTTCCGACCAGTACGCCGAAGCCAAACGGCTGGCCTTCACTTACGCCGATATCTTCGGCAAGAACAATTACTTTCTCGAAGTCCAGGACCATCACCTGGATCAGGACAAGCGGCTCATCCCGCAGGTGAACCGGCTTTCGCAGGAGACCGGCCTCGCGCTGGTAGTCACCAACGATTCGCACTACCTGCGCCGTGAAGACGCGCGCGCGCACGAGATCCTGCTGTGCATCCAGACCGGCAAGATGATGAGCGATCCCAACCGGATGCGCTGGAACACGCCGGACTTCTACCTGAAATCGCGCGATGAAATGATGGAGCTGTTCGGCGAGCTCCCGGACGCGCTCGATCGCACCTGGGAGATCGCCCAGCGCTGCAACGTCACGCTCGAAAAAGTCAAGGAGCCGTTCCCCAAGTTCGACGTTCCCCAGCAGCACACCACCGACACTTATTTCGAATATGTCGCGCGCCAGGGGTTTGAAAAGCGCCGGCCGCGCCTCGAAGCGATGCGCGCCAAGGGCATCCTCAAGCACGACCTCGCGGAATACGCCGAGCGCCTCGACCGCGAAATCCGGATGATCCAATCAATGAAGTTTTCCGGTTATTTTTTGATCGTCTGGGACTTCATTCGCTTCGCCCGCTCGCAGAGCATTCCGGTGGGGCCGGGGCGCGGCTCGGCCGCCGGTAGCCTAGTTGGATACTCGATGGCGATCACCGATATCGACCCACTCCAGTACGGGCTGCTGTTTGAGCGCTTCCTCAATCCGGAGCGCGTCAGCCTGCCCGATATCGACATCGACTTCTGCATGAACCGCCGCGGCGAGGTGATCCACTACGTCACCGAAAAATACGGCCGCGAGCAGGTGGCGCAGATCATCACCTTCAACACGCTGGGCGCGCGCGCCGCCATCAAGGACGTGGGCCGAGTGCTTGAAATACCGTACGCGGACGTTGACAAGCTCACCAAGCTCGTCCCCGGCGTGCTTAATATTTCGCTCGAAGACGCCATCAAGCAGGAACCGGGCTTCGCCGAGGCTCGCAAAGATCCGCGCATAGATGAAGTTCTGAAAGTTGCGCTGCGCCTGGAGGGCCTTTCGCGCAACTGCTCGGTGCACGCGGCGGGGGTGGTGATTTCGCCGCAGCCGCTCAAGGAGCTGGTGCCGCTCTACAAAACGAACCGCGACGAAATTGTCACCCAGTTCGATATGAACGGCCTCGAGAAGCTGTCGCTGCTCAAGATGGATTTCCTTGGGCTTACCACGCTGACGCTGATCGAAGACGCGCTTCGCCTGATCAAGAAGCGGCACGGCGTGGAGCTGGTCCCCGAGGATTTGCCGCTCGACGATGCGGCCACCTACGAGATCTTTTGCAAGGGTTTCACCAGCGGCGTATTCCAGTTCGAATCGCAGGGGATGCGCGACATTCTGCTCCGCTACAAGCCGAGCCGGCTGGAGGATTTGACCGCGCTCAACGCGCTCTACCGCCCGGGACCGATTCAGGGCGGCATGGTGGACGATTTTATCGAGCGCAAGTGGGGCCGCCGCGCCGTACAGTACGATCTGCCGGAGCTGAAAGAGCTGCTCGAAGAAACTTACGGCGTAATCGTCTACCAGGAACAGGTGATGCAGATTTCCAACCGCTTGGCCGGCTACTCGCTGGGCGAAGCCGATCTGCTGCGCCGCGCCATGGGCAAGAAGAAGGCCGAAGCGATGGCCAAGGAGCGCGAGCACTTCGTCCAGGGCGCCGTGGCGCGCGGCTTCCCGCAGCGCAAGGTCGAGAAGATTTTCGATTTGATGGAGCAGTTCGCCGGCTACGGATTCAACAAGTCGCACTCCGCCGCCTACGCCTTCCTGGCGTTCGTCACGGCGTATTTGAAAGCCCATTACCCGGTCGATTTCATGGCCGCGCTGCTCACTTCGGAAACCGGCAACACCGCCAAGGTGGTGAAGTACATCAACGAATGCCGCGCCATGGGCATCACCATCCTGCCGCCGGACGTGAATCATTCCGAATGGAACTTCACTCCGGACGCGCAGGCGCCCGGTGGAACCGGCATCCGCTTCGGGCTGGGCGCGGTGAAGAATCTGGGCCAATCCGCCGTCGAGGCCATCGGCCGCGCCCGCGAGCAGTTGGGCCGATTCCGCACCATCCACCAGTTCGCTGAAACGGTCGACCTGGGAGCCGTCAACCGGCGCATGATCGAGAGCCTGATTCGTGCCGGCGCCATGGACTCGCTGGAAGGAACGCGCGCGCAGAAATTCGCCGCCGTCGAAGGCGCCATGGAGGCCGGCCAGCGCGTTCACCGCGATCGCGAAAGCGGGCAAGCCGGCCTGTTCGGCGAGATGATGGGCGGTGCGGAACCCCACGACCAGCCTCTGCCCAACGTCCCAGATTGGACCGAAAAAGACAAGCTGGCTGGTGAAAAGGAGCTGCTCGGATTCTGGGTGACCGGACACCCGCTGGATCGCTACCAGGAGAAGGTCGCCGAGCTGGCCACCCATGACACCGGCAATCTGGAAGGCCTCGGCAAGAATGCCGAGGTTGCCCTGTGCGGAGTGCTGCGCGGCATCGCACGCAAACGCAACAAGGAGGGCAAGCCGTGGGTGGCGCTGACCATCGAGGACACGCAGGGGTCGGTGGACGGGATGGTCTTCGCCTCCAGCTACGAACGCCTCGCCCCGCAGGTGGTGGAAGACCAGGCCGTGCTGGTGCGCGGGCTGATCCTGCCCGAAGAGAATGCACCACCCAAGGTGTCGGTGCAGGATATCGTACCGCTCGATGTGGCGCGCGTGGATATGCCGTCGGTGATTTCCATCCGCGTCTGGCTGGGCCGCAACGGCGGCACCGATAAAGCCGCCGCCCTCGACGAGCTTTTCAAGCGCAAGCCCGGCGAGACCCAGGTGCGCCTCCGCCTGGAAGCCCCGCGCGATTTCTCGGTCCTGCTCGACGTCCCGGCGAAGGTGCGCCCGGATAAAGAATTCCGCACCGCCCTGGAAGCCATCTGCGGCGCCGAATGCCTCGAGCGCGTCGCGGGCTAGCGAGTGAATTGTGCGACAGGCGCTTCCGCCTGTCAACCTGTCGCAGGCCAGAAAATTCGACCGACCAGCGCCTTTCGCAGCCTAACCATTTGACTCATATCTCGTCTCGATATATATTGTTAAAACATATATGTCGGAACAATCCATTCAACGGGATCTCAAGAAGGGCAGCGCCGAGCTCCTCATTCTCTCCCTGCTGGAAGCCAGACCGCGCCACGGCTACGAAATTTCCAAGCTCATCGAAACCCGCTCCCGCGGCGCCGTGAGCTTCCGCGTCGCTTCCCTCTACCCGTTGCTCTATCGCCTGGAGGACCGCGGTCTCCTGCTGGGCCGTTGGGTGGAAAAGACCGGCCAGCGCCGCCGCCGCTATTACCGGCTCACCCCCGCCGGCCGCAAGATCCTGATCCAACGCCGCCTCGGCTGGCTGGCGTTTGTCGAGGCCATTCGCCACATCACGGGGAACGAATATGCCTGATTGGAATCAACCCATACGCCAGCGCCTCGAGGGCCTCAACCTGGATGGCTCGCGCGAAGCCGAGATCGTCGAGGAGCTTTCCCAACACCTTGAAGACCGCTACCGCGATATGCTCTCCAGCGGCCTGTCCGAAGACCGCGCAGTTACGGCCGCGCTCGGAGAGCTCGAAACCGACGATCTTCTCGCCCGCGAGTTGCGCAAAACGCGCCAACCCGCTGACGGCCGGCGCGCCCCGCTCGGAGCCACTGGCCCCTCCAGCATATTCGCCGGCTTCCGGCACGACCTTAAGGTCGCCCTTCGCATTGTTATCCAAAAGCCCGCATTCGCAGCCATGGTCGCCGGCATCCTCGCTCTCGGCATCGCCTCCAATGCCGCCATCTTCAGCGTCTTCAATGGCCTGTTTCTGCGCCCGCTGCCCTTCGTCGAGCCCTCCCGCCTGCTCGACTTGGATGAAACCGCGCCCAAGTGGGACCTCACTTACGTCGGCATCTCGAACTTCGACGCCTACCACTGGATGTGGGGCAACACCACTTTCGACGGCATGGCTTTCTTCGGCCACGGCGGCGCCAACCTCTCCGACGGGTCCATCGCTTCGCAGCGCATTGAAGCTCCCCCCGTGACTTATACTCTGCTCGATGTGCTCGGTCTCAAGCCGGTCTTCGGCCGCAACATTCTGCCCAAGGAGGACAAGCCCGGCGGCGATAACGTGATCCTGCTCGGTTATGACCTCTGGCAGCGTCTCTATCACGGCGACCGCAATATCCTCGGCCACGTCCTCAAGCTCGACGGCAAACCTTACACCGTGATCGGAATTCTGCCCCGTGAGGCCGCTCTGCCGCCCAATGCGGACGCCTGGATTCCGCTCGCCGCCGATCCCAACAGCTCCGGCAGCTATTACCTGTCCGGGGTTGGCCGTCTGAAGCACGGCGTCACCATCGACCAGGCTCGCGCCGACCTCACCCGCGTCCACAAGTCCTTCATCAAAACCCAACCCGTCAATGAAGACACCGCGCCCATCCTGCAGCCGTTGCGCGACCGCTACCTGGGCGATTTCAAGACCGTCACCCACATCCTGCTTGGCGCTGTCGCCGTTTTGCTGCTCATCGCCTGCGTCAACATCGCCGGCCTGATGCTGGTGCGCGGACAGTCGCGCGCCCGGGAACTCGGCATCCGCATGGCGCTGGGCGCGTCGCGCGCGCGCATCGTACGCCATCTCTTCACCGAGAGCTGCGTGCTGGCCATGGCCGGCGGCATTCTCGGCGTGGCCTTGGGGGAGGTCTGCCTGCGCGCCCTGGTCTCGTTGATGCCCGACGATATCCCGCGTTGGGTCGAATTCGGCATGGACTTCCGCTTCGTGTTTTTCTGCGTCGCCGTCATCGGCGCTTCTGCGATCCTCTTCAGCCTTGCGCCGGCGGTCGATGCGCTCCGCGTCAATGCCCACGGATCGCTGCAGGAAACCGCCCGGGTTACCTTCTCGCGCGCCCGGCGCGGCATGCTCGGCGTGCTGGTGGTTGGGGAGATCGCGCTTGCCCTGATGCTGCTGGTCGGGTCGGGCTTGCTGGTTCAAGCATTCCGAAAGATCCTCAACGTCGATCCCGGCTTCCGCCCGCACAATGTCCTCACCTGGAGCCTGGACCCGCCAGCCAGCAAGTATAAGGACGGACCCAGCCGATACGCCTTCTACCACGAGCTGATCGAGCGGCTGAAAAGCGTTCCCGGCGTGGAACGGGTTTCCGCCGCGGACCTGGTTCCGCTCGGCGGGCACAACGGCTACTTCTTTGTCGCCGAGGGCGCCCGCCAGCTCGGCCCCCAGGAGAAGAATCCCGTGGTTCTCGGAATCACGGCCATGGCTGGCTATTTCGAAACCATGGGCCTCACTTTCGTGGGCGGGCGCGGCTTCGACGAACGCGATGAGCAGCCAAATCAGCCACATGTGGCCATCGTCAACGAGAGTTTCGTCAAATGGTTCTGGCCCGGCCAGAATGGCGTCGGCAAGCGCATCAGCTATGCCTTCGGGAAGCCCGGGAAAGAGGACTGGCTGCAAGTGGTTGGCGTGGTCCGCGATACTGCTCACTACGGCCTGGATGGCGAGCACCGGCCCAGCGTCTTCGCTACCTACCCTTACGCTCCGCAACGCGCCATGACGATCGCGATTCGCAGCGGCATCGACCCGCACGCTCTCGTCGCCCCGGCGCGAGAGGTGATTCGCCAGATGGATCCGGACCTGCCCATGTTCAAAATCCACACCATGACGGAGCGCCTCGACCACTCGCTCTGGACCCGCCGCGCGTACTCCTGGCTCTTTGGCGCCTTCGCCGCCGTCGCTCTGCTGCTGGCCGCGGCCGGCATCTATGGCGTCATTTCGTTCTCCGTCAGCCGCCGCACCCGCGAAATCGGCATCCGCATGGCGCTCGGCGCGCGCCCGGCTCAGGTGATGCGTGGCGTGCTCGCCGATGGCATGCTGCTGGTCGGCGCCGGCGCGGCACTGGGCCTGGCGGCTGCCTACTTCGCCGCGAGCCTTCTCCGAACCATGCTCTTCGGCGTCAGTCCACGCGATCTGTTTACCTACGCCGCCGTGGCGGCCATGGTGGCGCTGGTGGGTGTGGCTGCAAATTATGTTCCCGCCCGCCGCGCCTCGCGCGTCGATCCCAACCAGGCGCTGCGCTTCGAGTAGCCACGCCGGCCCGACCGGGTGATGCTGTACTTCCCCGTTAACCACTCCCTCACGGTCGTGGCTCCGTTCGGAGCCGCGAGCGTCAGCGAGCGGTGTCGTGGCGACGCCGAATCCCGCGGTCAACGGAGCTAGCGCGCGCCGGCGATGTCCGCGACCACGGCGAAGGGACTGATGAGGTTATTCTGGCCGTCGAATTCGAACTCGATGGTGGATTCGATCTCCACCGCGGGGTTCTTCTCGATCTCCGGCCGCAGGTTCTCGCTCAGCGCGATGCGGTCGAGCTCCATGGTGTTGCGGATCCAGCCGTAGGTCACTTTCCGCAGGTCGATTTTGCCGACGGTCGGCGTAATGCGCTCGATGGCTTCGCGGTCGGTTGGAAAATGAATCGGCGTGCGGATGGCGGCCGGCGTGTTGGCGGTGAGCGAATTGATCCAGGTAGGCTCCCAGGCGATGCGGCGAACCAGCCGGTCGGTGACTACATCGGCCATGCCCATGCCGACCGCGCTGTTATAGGTCAGCTCGCTTAAATCGCGCACGAAAATGCGCTCGAATCTCGGTCCGGGCCAGGGATTGTACTCGCCGTTCACGCCGCGGTTGACCACCTTGGAATCCATGCCCGCGCCGGAAATGTTCTTGCCGATTTCGTCCAGGATGAGGATGTCCGCATCCGTCGGCAGGCGCGCCATCCAGGACTTCACCAGTTCCAGGTTGGCCTCCTCGCGAAGCTCCATTTCTTCCACCGGTACGGCGTCGAGTTTGGCGGTGTGGTGATGCGCGTCCTCGAGGATCGCGAGGCCGCCGAGGATCTTGCCCGAGGCCAGCACCTGCCGGCCGACGCTGCGAATCACGTGCTCCAGGCCGAGCCGGTACGCGTAAGCGTGATAGCGCTGCGCCCCGGCGAACTTGCCGAGGCCGATGGCCATCATCTTGAACAGGCCGCTTTCGATTTTGCCCGCGAAATCGGTGTGCCACTTGACGCGGCCCACCAGCATGACGCCGCTCGATTCGTATGCCTTGCGGTCCATGAAGGCTTCAATGCCGTCCGCCGTCTTGCCCAGCGAAACCACTTCCAACTGGCTGACGATGGGGCAGCCGACGCCCGATTCGGTGATGCCGTAATGGGCCAGCACATCGGCCTGGCCGGCGGCGGAGGCGGCTCCGTGGCTTCCCATGGCCGGGAAGAGGAACGGCTCTACTCCCGCCTCTTTCCAGTACCGGACGACCGAGCGCACGATGGTGGCGATGTTGTGAATGCCGCGGCTGCCGACCCCGATGGCTACTCGGTCGCCCGGTTTCAGACGGGCGGCGAAGTCGGCGGCGGCAAGCTGGCGGCGCACCTCGGCCGCGACGTCCGGAATCTGGCGATCGGGGAATTTCTGGCGAACCAGCAACAAACGGGGAAATTGCATGCTCGACTACATTTTAGCGCCGGGAATACGCGGCTCGCAGCCCGTGCCGGCCGGCCGACAGCCGTTCCCCCGGCCATAAATTCTTTCTATGTGGCGCATTCAATTCTTTTTGTGGCCCTGCGGCGCGCTATCTTCTAACGTGTTGAGTTCCCGCCACGTCCGCGGGTCCCAACTCTACGCTGAGGAGACCAAGTTGTCGAATCGTGTGTTAGAACTAAGCCGCTGGCGCGGCGGACGCGGCCGCGTACTCCGGTCGAGGTTTTTGGCGGGGCAGCCGCGCAGGCCCCACAGATAGAGATCCTTCGGTAAGGTCGGTCACAGAAAGGAGAT
>Ga0187891_1000513_pt1 | contig 38811 bp, 27 predicted proteins | sample June2016WEW_21_4_FD_132990 | JGI IMG/M metagenome (GOLD analysis project Ga0187891, IMG submission 132990) | Peatland microbial communities from SPRUCE experiment site at the Marcell Experimental Forest, Minnesota, USA - June2016WEW_21_40 | ecosystem: Environmental > Terrestrial > Soil >... | reverse complement strand
TGCGGCCGCCGGCAAGAGAGCCAGAGCGATCCACGCGGCCGCCGCTAGCAATGGGACTGCTCGATATCTTCTCATGCTCATGCTATGACTTCCTTTCCCGTCCGAACGCTACCAGCTTACTCCAGCTTGCCCCTGCTACCAACCCCCTCGCACCAGTGACTCGGTCCCGAAGTCGGCTTGAGGGCAGTTTGGAAATCGAAACGTGCCGCTGAGCCAAATTGACCCTACACGCCCTTGGCTCCTGTGCCCGGCCGCTGCAACGCAGGCTGTTCGAGCGCGCGGCTTCAATGCCCGCGGAAGCGTGTTCTACGCCGAGTTGTTCCTCCGCCGCAGCGATCTCGCGCACGCGCGCAAAGACATCGTCGACGTCATGCGCGATCTCCGGGGAAGTCGCTGGCCCGCAAACTGACCCAGCAGCAAGCCAGCCAGACGCCATGGGAGGCCAGTCCGTGTTACTTGTATAAATAAGTTTGGGCCAGAACCAGGGCGCCCCACAGCACACTGTCATCTCCGAGAGCGGCAGGCACCACATCCACGCGGGCCTTCGACCAGGGGGTAATCTGGCGCCCTAGTTCCTCGCGCAGCGGACCGAAGAGTTTTGGCCCAGCCTTGCTGATTCCGCCTCCGATTACGATTCTCGCGGGATTGACAAGCATGATGCACGTCTTGAGGCCTTGGGCCAGGGGCCTCACATAGCGGCGGACGAATACGGGATCGTCGAGCAACTCGTGCGCCGGTTTGCCATAATCCCGCTCCAGCCACAAGCCCGAGCAAAGGCGCTCGAGGCATCCGCGGGCGCCGCACAGACATTCCGGCCCATCCGGCTGAACGGTATGGTGGCCGATCTCGCAGGAAAACGAATCGGCGCCATGGAACAGCCCGGAGTCGAGCAGGAGGCCGCCACCGATTCCGGTAGACAGCGTGACGTAAAACACCGGCCGTGAGCCCACTCCTGCTCCATGAAAGCCCTCGCCGAGCACCCCGGCCATGGTGTCCCGGTCAACCACAGCGGACACACCGAGCCTCTGCCGCATGGCGCCTACAATGTCGAAATCACGCCAGCCCTCGACGTGCGTGGAGCAGATGACGCGCTGCGCTGCGAAATCGACGGGGCCGCCAAAGCCGATGCCGCAGCCGTCCACGCGAGAATCCGCCAACCATACAGCGGCAATCTTCTCGATCTGATCAAGCATCCAGGCAGGGCCGCCGGTTCGGTCCGTTGCACAACTGCGCCGTTCGATCAGGACCTCGTCCCAAAATAACGCAGCGGTGAGCTTGGTTCCTCCAACGTCAATCGCAAGTGTGCGCATGGTACAGACCACCTAATATCATTGTCCGCGAAGTCGCGAAGGTACGCACCGCGCAGACCGGGAAGAACGCCGCGTGTTCCGTCAAGTCTCCTCCTGGCCGACTGCGGCTAAATGGCTTCAGCCAGCCGCCAGGTATGCGCTTTGCCTCAGTCGCCCACTCCTCGCAACGGGTTGCTTTAGAATCAGGATAGTGCTCGCCGGTTTCGACCCTCTTGTCGCGGAATGGTTCGCCACGCGTTTCGGCGCGCCCACCGAACCGCAAGCGCGCGGGTGGCCCGAAATCCGTGCGGGGCACGATGTCCTGATCTCGGCGCCCACGGGCTCCGGCAAAACGCTCGCTGCCTTTCTCACGGCTATCGAAGGCCTCGTGCGACGCGCTCGGCTTGGGCCGCTGCCGGACGAAACCGAGATCGTGTATGTCTCCCCGCTCAAGGCGCTCAGTAACGACGTTCACAAGAACCTCGAACTGCCGCTGGCCGAAATCGCCGCGCTGGCGGCGGAGCGCGATGTGGCGCTTGCGCCCATCCGAACCGCGCTGCGCACCGGCGATACGCCCCAGGGCGAGCGCCGGAAAATGACGCGGCAACGGCCGCATATCCTGGTCACGACTCCGGAGTCGCTCTACATTCTGCTCACCGCCGCTAAACCGCGCGAGATGTTACGGCGCGTGCGAACGCTGATCGTGGATGAGATCCACGCCGTGGCCGGCGACAAGCGTGGCTCGCACCTGGCGGTGACGCTGGCGCGCCTCGACAGGCTGGTACAGCAGAACGGCGGAGCTGCGCCACAGCGCATTGGCCTTTCCGCGACGGTAAATCCGATCGAGGATGTGGCGCGACTGCTGAGTGAGCGTGCGAGCGTGATTCACGTGGGGCACCGGCGCGAGACGGATCTGGCGGTGGAGGTGCCGCGCGACGAGCTCGGCCCGGTGGCCACCAATGAGATGTGGGACGAGATCTACGACCGCGTCGCCGAGCTGATCCGCGCACACCGGACTACCCTCGTTTTCGTCAACACGCGGCGCTTGGCGGAACGGGTGGCCCATCACCTGGGCGAGCGTCTCGGCGGCAACGCCGTGCTGCCGCACCACGGCAGCCTCTCCCGCGCGCTGCGCCTGGATGCGGAGCAGAAGCTCAAGAATGGCGAATTGCGCGCGGTGGTGGCCACGGCATCCCTCGAACTGGGAATTGACATCGGCACGATCGATTTGGTGTGCCAGATCGGCTCGCCGCGTTCCATTGCTGTGGGGTTGCAGCGCATCGGGCGCGCAGGTCACTGGGTAGGTGCGCGGCCCAAAGGCCGACTCTTCGCCACCACCCGCGACGAGCTGGTGGAGTGCGCCGCGCTGGTGCGCGCGATTCACCGGGGGGAACTCGACCACCTCGAGATCCCGCACAACGCCCTAGACATCCTGGCGCAACAAATGGTGGCCGCTTGCGCTTGCGAAGACTTCGCGGATGACGAGCTGTTCGCCTTGATGCGCTCCGCCCGCCCCTACGCCGCGCTCCAGCGCGCCGATTTCGACGCTGTGCTGATGATGCTCTCCGAGGGGATTGCCACTTCGCGCGGCCGCAGCCGCGCCTTTCTGCATCATGACGCCGTCAACCGCCGCATACACGGGCGCCGCGGAGCGCGCATGACGGCCATCACATCGGGCGGCGCCATTCCCGTGACGGCGCAGTACCTGGTGGTGGCGGAGCCCGAGGGCGTCACGGTGGGAACGGTGGATGAGGATTTCGCCGTCGAGAGCATGGCCGGCGACGTTTTTCTTTTGGGCACCACTTCCTGGCGCATTCGCCGCGTGGAAGCGGGCCGTCTGCGGGTGGAAGACGCTCACGGCGCCGTGCCCAGCATCCCCTTCTGGCGCGGCGAAGCGCCGGGCCGTACGCTGGAGCTCTCGCGCGCAGTCGCTCGCCTGCGGGAGGAAATCTACCGTTCCGGGGCGTGCGCCGGGGAATGCGGCCTCGACCGCGCCGGCGCGGAGCAGGCGATCGCCTACGTGCAGGCCGGCCGTGCCGCGCTCGGCGCCATCCCCACCGATACCTGCATCATCGCTGAACGCTTCTTCGACGAAGGCGGCGGCATGCAGCTGGTGATTCACGCGCCCTTCGGCGCGCGGATCAACCGCGCCTGGGGCTTGGCGTTGCGCAAGCGCTTTTGCCGCTCCTTTAATTTCGAGCTGCAGGCTGCCGCCACCGACAACGGCATCGTCATCTCGCTCGGCGAGCAGCATTCCTTTCCGCTCGATATCGTCTTTGAATTCCTATGCCCCGCCACGGTGGAAGAAGTGCTCACGCAGGCAGTGCTGCCGGCCCCCATGTTCACCGCCCGCTGGCGCTGGAACGCCTCGCGGGCGCTCACCATCCCGCGCTTTCAAGGCGGTCGCAAGGTGCCGCCGCCGATTCAACGCATGCGGTCCGACGACCTGATGGCCGCGGTCTTCCCCGACCAGGCCGCCTGCCCAGAGACGCTGACCGGCGACGTGCGCATCCCCGATCACCCGTTGGTCAAGGAGACCATCGCCAACTGTCTTTACGAAGCCATGGACCTGGACGGGCTGCGCTCCGTGTTGGCCGCCATACGCGAAGGCGCCATCCGCACCATCGCCATCGACACGCCGGAGCCTTCCCCCTTCTCTCACGAGATCCTCAACGCGAACCCATACGCCTATCTCGATGACGCCCCGCTCGAAGAGCGCCGCGCCCGCATGGTCCAGATGCGCCGTGCGCTGCCGGACGACTCCCAAGGCGCCGGCGCACTGGATGCCTCCGCCATCGCCCAGGTCGCCGCCGAGGCCTGGCCGCCCACGCGCGACCCCGAGGAACTCCACGAAGCGCTGTGCGGTTGGAGTTTGATCCCGGTGGGACATGTCGCCGGACTCGCTGACTTCGGAACATTGGCGGCCACTCACCGCGCCACCACGTTGACGATAGACGGCCGCGATTTCTGGGTCCCTGCCGAGCGCCTCGCTCTGGTTCTTCGCGTCTACCCGCATGCCACCTTTGACCCGCCCATCACGCCCCCCGAGGGCGTCCGGGCCGTCCCAGACTCTCCTGAAGTCTGCGCCGCCGAAATCTTGCGCGGCTGGTTCGAATGCTCCGGTCCGCTGCGCGCCTCCCACCTGGCGCAAACGCTCAGTATGCCGCGCGAGCTCGTGGACCAGGCGCTCGCCCAGTTGGAAGTCGAAGGGCAGATTTTGCGCGGGCGGTTCACGCCGAACTCGGCTGAGGTGGAAATCGAGTGGTGCCACCGCAACCTGTTGGCGCGGATTCATCGGCTGACCGTCGGCCGGCTGCGCCGCGAGATCGAACCGATTACTACGGCTGCTTTCTTTGCCTTCCTGAATCGCTGGCAGCACCGAGCGCCTGGTACCCGGTTGCATGGCGTGGACGGCACCTTGCAGATCATCCGGCAATGGCAGGGCGCGGAGTTTCCCGCGGCCGCGTGGGAATCGGAAGTGCTCCCGCGCCACGTGGCCTCCTATCGACCGGAATACCTTGACGATCTCTGCCTGGCTGGTGAAGTTACTTGGGGCCGGCTCTCGCCGCATCCGGCTTTTGAACGGGAGCCGGAAGAGAACAAGGGCCGCCGTGTGCGCCCGACACGCGTGGCGCCGCTAGCCATCTTTCTGCGCGAAGATTCAACCTGGCTGCTGGCCGCGCCGCAGCCTTCGCCTGAGGCATCGCTGTCGCATCCGGCGCGCGAAGTGCTGGCTGCAATTGAATCTCACGGCGCATCCTTCTTCACCGACCTGACGCGCGCTACCGGCCGCTTGCCGAGCGAAGTGGAGGACGCGTTGTGGGAATTGGTGGCCGCCGGCCTGGTGACGGCCGATAGCTTCGAGAATCTGCGCGCCCTGCTCGATCCGAAGCGGCGCGCCGGGCAAGGCCGGGAGCGCAGCCGCCGGCCGCGGCACGCCCCAGGGCGCTGGGCGCTGCTGCGCCGTGGCGGAGAGAAGCCGGCCGGCCACGTTGAGATCTTTGCCCGCCAGTTGCTGCTGCGCTGGGGTGTGCTGTTCCGCGATCTGGCGGCGCGCGAGCCCATAGCCCCGCCGTGGCGCGATTTGCTGGGCGCGCTGCGCCGCCTGGAATCTTGCGGCGAAATTCGCGGCGGCAGGTTTGTCGAAGCCTACTTAGGTGAGCAGTTCGCGCTGCCCGAGGCGCTTGACCTGTTGCGCGCCATTCGCCGCGCGGGAGAGACCGCTGGCACTTGCGATGTTCTTCCGTCGTTCAAGGGTTACACGTCTCGTGAGATTTCGGCGCAGGTAGTGCGACAAGAAGCCGGCAGCCGTTAGTGGACGTCAGATGATTGCCCCTCACGAACGGTCTCCAGGCTCATTTAGCTCTTAAGCCGGTTTTTATCCCCGTGCTTCCTTGCCCGTTGAGTGAATTCCTTGCTGCCCGTTCTACGGCCGGGCTAATCGCGCGAGGCTCTGGAGTCTGGGAAAAATGGCAAAGGTAGGATCAAGGGGGGCCAAAGGATCTATGCGTTTGATAGGCACACAAAAACTTCCTGGGCGAAAGCCGCCGATCGAAATGCCAACCCAAGCGCGCAACTTCTCGCCGGATCAGCTCTGAAGTTCGACCGTTTCCCACTCTGAAGAGAATTGCGAACTTGAATCCTCCTCTTCACTGGGAAGGGAAGCGGTAGAGTCGCAAAACTCAGTTGCGAGAAACGCGAGTACGGCGGCGCCGGCGAGCACCCACGACAGCGGGAGACCCGCATGTTCGAATCGCCAGATCAGTTCTGTGTTGCTAGCTGTGACGACGGCAAAACACGCTAGGGTCAAAACCACGCCAATCCAATTAAAAACCCGCTGGGTAGCAGACACGATAAACCTCCTCAACGGCCCATGAAATCTATCAATACCAGTTTACACGAATTTTTCATGAATCGTGAAAGATTTTTATGGATCGTAAAAAAGTCATAAATGTGACGCTCCCGGTCGGGCGGCGGCGCGGCCAGCGCAGGCCGGGCATTACCCAATATCCCGCACCTGCGCTTTTGGGTCTTTCGCCAGGCAACGACGCGGCAGGCATCGGGCGTTTCCCGATGCTGATCGAGGCGCCGGAGTGCCTGCGTGATCGGCCTGTTCTTCACGGGGACGGTTCCGTAATAAGAGCCGCGCAATGCGGATGCGCAGTGTCCTAATCGAGGTGGGATCAAACAACCGGCCGGTTGCCGGTTCGCGCCGCCGGAAGCGAGCAAGTGCCAGCACCGTGTTTGGCCGAAGCCAGTCCAACCCGGCAGCGAGCGGCGATTTTCTCAGTTCTTCCAGTAGGGCCCGGACGGTGGGACCTTCTTGATGGTGATGCTTCCGCAGCCCATGCGCAGAGAGACTCGCCGTGGCGGAGTCTGGCTGGCATAGGCGAAGTGAGTGCCCGCCACGAATCGGTATTGGCCCTTCCCCGTAGCGTCCGAGGAAACGCTGCCCAACCTGGTTTGTGCGTCGACCGAGTATGGCACAGTATCCGGTAACATCACGATCATGTCGCCAGTATGGCTGTTCACGTCGATGTCTCCGGTGACGTCGCTTACCCATACATAGCCGGTGTCGTGGTGAACTACCAGCCGCGAGTCGCGCGGCACCAGGACCTTGTATTCAACCGTCACGCCGCGCCTGTTGTTCGGCACCAATGGCTTGGTGAGAATGATGTGGTCCAAAGGAAGGACCGATCGGAAGAACGGATTGCGCGCCGGGAGAATCGTCGAAATCGTTACTTCTTTATCCGATTTCCGCTCGGTGACCACGCGGACCTGCGCGAAGCGCCGCTCGGCCTCCTGTTTCTCCGCGGGGTCGTAGAAACGATCGGTCGACTTAGTCACGGTGACCTCAACCTCTGGCTCGTCCCAACCTTCCACAGTCAGGTAGCCGTACGAATTGACCAGCCGAATCGTGCCGCCCGGCAAAAAGTTCACCCGCTCCGTGCTCGTGACTTCAAAGGACTGTTTGGGCCCTTTCGCATCGAGTCCGTCCGCATCGAGCAAAGGCAGTGCGGTTCCCAGCACGCTCAGCCCGAAAACCACCACCAGTTTGCTTCTCATATGGGTTACCTTACGTTCTTTCGCACGCGGGCGGCTTTCACCATGCCCAGGTACCTGCGCGCGAGTTCCTGGACCTGTTCTTCCTTCATTACCGGGAGAGCCTCCGGATTGATCAAGTCCGACCCGATGCCCAAGGCGATGGCCCCGGCCAGGATGAAATTGCTAGCGGTTCGTTGATTCACGCCGCCGGTAGCAATCATCGGCACTTGGGGAAACGGCAACTTCAGCGATCGAATATAAGCGGGACCGCCCAGTGGCCCGCAAGGGAAGATCTTGACGAAATCGGCGCCCGTCCTCCATGCGGCAATCACATCCGTCGGGGTCATCGCGCCGGGGAAAACGACGAGGTCGTGCTTTAACGCGAATTCGACAACCTCGGGGACGAGCCCTGTGCTGGTTAAAAACGTGGCGCCGGCGTCCAGGCAACGCCATGCCGTTTCGGCATCCAGAACGGTTCCCGCGCCAACAGCCATTTCCGGAAGGGTCTTGGCCAAGTGGGAAATCACATCGAGCGCGCGAGGCACAGTCATGGTGATCTCCGCGATGGGAATACCCGCGCGGTTGACCATTTCCGCGGCGAAACGCGCGCGCTCGGGCGTAGATACGCGAATGCCGGGGATGATGCCGATTTCCTCGATGCGGGCTCGCACTTCTGCTTTCTTCATCAGTTCCACCTTCCGTTTTGGATTCGCCCCGCATTCCAGCCGCGCGAAGCCGCGTCGAAGATTCCAGGGATCATGGCAAGCTCCTGCTTCCCACCGCCTGGCGAAGTTGCTCGATCGACGTCAGGTAAGCGGCCAAGGCCTGACGGTAGGCCAGTTCGATGGCGTCATAGTTGCGCTGAGCGACCAGGAAATCGAGTAGCGCTGTGGCGCCATGGCGGTAAGAGTATTCGCTGATATCGCGGCTTAGCTTCGCTTCGTCCAGGACGCCTGAGACATACATCATCGTCATGTGACCGTTCGCTTCCACCCCAACGTACGCGTCTTTTACGTCGGTCAGTACCTGTCCGCTGGCCGCCTTCTGTTGCTCCTCCGCTTGCCGGATGGCGACGCGTGTCTGCGCAATATTGCCTTGGTTCCGGTCAAAAATCGCCAGCGGAATACTGAACGACCAGGTGACGGCACTGATCCCGTTGACGTGCGAGTAATTGGCTGAGACGGTGGGGTCCTGCTTGCCGTTCGCCTTGGCCAGCGCATATTGGCTGTTGGCGGCGGTCACGCCCAACACTGCCGCGCGCAGATCCGGGCGATTCTGCAGCGCTTTCGCCTGCAATTCTTCGAGACTGACCGCCAGCGGCCGGTATGCGAATTCGCCCTCTACGTCGTAGTCGGCGGGAACCGATTCGTACCCTAGCTGTTGCCGGAGGTCCGATAGCGCCTGGTCCCGCGCGAGTATCGCCTGATCCGCGTTGGTCTGAAACTGCACCAATTGGAGCTTGATCTGCAAGTAGTCGTTCTGGCTGATAGCGCCGATTTTGTATTGGCGTTCGCTGATATCGACGGTAGTTTGAAAGCTCTTCAAATCCGCGTTCGCCAGGTCAAGCACCGATTCCGCAAGCTGGACGTTGTAGAAGAGCTGGCCAACCTGAAACCCCAGGGTGCGCTCGTTGTCGAACACCTGCGAGCGCGTCACGGCCGTCGCGTCCCTGGCCGCTTGCAGGCGGCGCTGGCGTTTCTTGCCTCGTTCGATCAGGTAACTCAACCCCATGTCGCCCTCGGTCGAGCTCTGGAGATATGCTGGCACGCTCTCGCCTGGCGGCTTGGAGATTGGCAGGTATTCCCAGTCGGTAAAGAAGGTCGGGTTCGGGCGCAGATAGGCGGTGATTTCCGCGGCCTGGCTCTGTTGAATGGTGGTCCGCGCGGCCTGCAAGGTGTGGTTATGCTTCACCGCCAGGTCGATGGCCTGGTCCAGCGTTATCTTGACGGGAGCTTGCGCGAACGCCGAATTCAACGGCAAGCTGGTGAGCACGACGGCGGCAACAACGACACTCCGGCAACCCTTCAAAGGTAATATCTCGCGCTCAGTTTTCATTGGACCTCGAAAGAACCTTCCGGTTCGGGAAGTTGATCGCCGTCCCGCGCGATCCAGACATAAAACGTGGGTAACAGAACAATGCTCAACAGCAAGTCGGAAATCAGGCCGCCGACGATCACAATCGCGAACGGCCGCTGCGAATCGGATCCGATATCGTGCGAAAGCGCCGCAGGCAGGAGTCCAAGAGTCGCCACCAGCATGGTCATCATGATGGGACGAAGCCTGAGGACCGCGCCATCCACGGCGGCATCCTCGATCGAATGGCCTCTGGCTCTGAGCTGGTTAATGTACTCGAGCATAATGACGCCGGTTTGCACCGATACGCCGAAAAGCGCCAACATGCCGACGCCCGAGGAGACGCTGAGGTAAGTTCCGGTAATCAGCAGAGCCAGCAGGCCGCCGATGCGAGCCATGCCGACGTTCAGCAGAATCAGCAGCGCCCATTTGTAAGAGCGAAACATAGTGTAGAGAATGATGAAGATGACCAGGACCGTCAGCGGCACGATCAGCGCCAGCCGCGCTTCCGCGCGCTTTTCGCTCTCGTACTCGCCCGACCAGCCGATGGTGTAGCCCGGCGGCATCTTCACCTTTTGACCAATCTGCCTGATGGCGTCTTCGACGGTAGTCCCAAGATCGCGTCCTCTTACGTTGAACGTGATTGCCACATAGCGGGTATTGTTTTCGCGGAAGATGTCATACGCGCCGTCTTTGACCTCGACCTTCGTCAACTGCGCCAGCGACACCCGCTCTCCGGACGGCGAGAGCAGGCGAACCTTCTCGATGGCTTGCTGGGTATTCCGATAGGGCTCCTGGTAGCGCACCACCACGTCGTACCGCTGCTCATTAATCAGCACCTGGCTAACGGCGTTACCACCCACGGCTGTCTGGACCGCGTCTTGTATGTCTGCCACGTTGATTCCAAAACGGGCCGCCTGTTTGCGGTCGATGGTTAAGTCGAGATTCGGTTGGCCGAAATCGCGCAAGAGCTTGACGTCATGCATGCCCGGGATGGCCGCCATGATGGTGGTTACTTCTTCGCCCTTCGCCTCGAGAGTTTTTAAGTCCTCGCCAAAAATCTTGAGCGCCAGCGAGCCCTTGGTGCCGGTCATCGTCTCTCCGACGTTGTCTTCAATCGGCTGCGAGAAGTTCCAGATGGCTCCCGGCAATTTCTCCAGCGCCGTGTTCATGGCAGCGATCAGTTCCTCTTTGTTTTTGTGAAACACCGGGCGCCATTTGTCGTGCGGCTTCAAGTCGACGAAATACTCGGTGTTGCCGAATCCCCCGGTGTCGGTTCCGTCGTCGGGACGGCCGGCCTGCGACACGACAGTTGTCACCTCAGGGAACGACGCGAAAATATAGCGGGCTTGGTTGGTGAATTTTTCGCCCTCAGAAAGACTGGTGCTATTCGCCAAGGTGCCGCGCGCCCAGATAGCGCCCTCGTCCAGATGGGGCAGGAACTCCGCGCCGATGACGCCGCCAAAGCCCAAATAGACTGTTCCCGCCAGGGAAACGACAGCGACGCAAACGACAATCCAGCGATGTCGAACGGCCCACCGTAACCGCCTGCGGTACTGCTCCGCCAGGAAGTCCATCACCAGATTGCGCCGTTCCCGAACGCCATTCCGGAAGAATGTGGCTGATAGCACAGGCGCGATGAGAATCGAAAACGTCATGGCGCCCAGAAGAGCGAAGGCCACCGTCCAGGCCATAGGCCGGAACAATCGGCCCTCCACGCGTTGCAGCGTGAAGATCGGTAGATAGGCCGTGATGATGATCGCGATGGCGTAAAAGACCGGCCGCTGCACCTCGTGGCAAGCCTCGCGGATCATCTCTCCAGCCGTTTTTGGAGCTCCAGCGAGAGTCTGGTAGCGGCTGCGGCTCAGATGCCGGATGATGTTCTCCACCATGACCACCGTTCCATCCACAACCATTCCGAAATCGAGCGCGCCCAGAGATAAGAGATTTGCAGGAATTTCGCTCAAATTGAGAAATATGGAGGCAAAGAGCAACGAGAATGGAATCGTGAGCGCGACGATGAGAGCGGCGCGAACATTGAGAAGAAATAGGAAGAGAATGACGCTGACCAGAATCATGCCCTCGGTCAGGTTGTGCATCACCGTGTGCAAAGTGAAATGAAGCAGATCGCTGCGATCCAGCATCGGCACGACCGTCACGCCGGGAGGCAGGATGCCGTGGTTGAGCTCATAGACTTTCTTGTGAATGCCATCCAGCGTGGGCTGCTCCTGCGCGCCTTTGCGCATCAGCACTCCGCCTTGGATGACATCCGGCTCGTCGATGATGCGCCCGTCCTCCATGTGGTTGGCCCTGGCCATGTGGCCCAACCGGATCTTGGGACCCTGGACTACGTAAGCGATGTCCTTGATCCGGAGAGGCGTCCCGGACTTTGTGGTGAGCATGGTCTGCTCGATATCGTGTACGGTGCTGAAAAGCCCCAGCGCGCGAACGTTCATCTGCTGCATGCCTTCTTCGACGAAGCTGCCGCCAGCATTGATGTTATTATTCGCAAGCTGCTGCTCCACCTGGCCGATGCTCAATCCGTAGGACACCAGCTTGTTCGGGTCCACACGTATCTGGTATTCCTTTACCGTGCCGCCGAAGTCGGAAACGTCGACCACATCGGGAACCGATTTGAACTCCTTCAAGAGAACCCAGTCCTCGAGCGACCTCAATTCCATCAGGTCATAGCGGGGATTTGTGCTTCTGATCGTGTACCAATAGATCTGGCCCGTGGTGCTCCAGTCCGTGCCGATTTGGGGCTGAAGGTTTGCATTCGGAAAATTGACCTGCGTGAGCCGTTCCAGCACTTTCTGGCGGTTCCAGTCGTTGACGGAAGTATCGTCGAAGATCAGCAGAACGAACGACAGGCCGAAAATAGACTCGGAGCGCAGAAAGGTCATATGCGGCATTCCGGCCATTTGAATCTCGATCGGAATCGTCACCTGCTGTTCCACTTCTTCGGCGGAACGTCCCGGCCATTGGGTAATTACCGTCACATAGTTGTCGGCGATATCGGGATAGGCTTCCACCGGCAGGTTGTGGAACGAGATAGCGCCCCAACCAGCCAGTAAGAGGGCAATGGCCATGACGACAAACTTGTTGTTGAGCGCAAAGTCTACGAGAGCGCGAATCATTTCCTGTTCCTTGTCTTATGGCTGCTGTACTGGCACTCTTTCCGGAGCCCGAACATCCCAGTCATCTTCACTGAGCAAGCGCGTGGTCCAACGCCAGCGCGTTCGTGACCACCTGTTGGCCTGGCTGCAGCCCCGACTTGACCTCTTGTAAATCCGTGTGATCCTGCAACACGTCTCCACTCACGATCTCCACGCGTCGAAACTTATTATCTGGCGCTGGAACGTAGACGAAATCGCGATCATGCATATGCAGGATGGCCGATGCCGGGACAATGGTGTGCATTTCCTTGGTTTGACCGCGGAAAGTGGCCGTCACGAACATGCCCAGCTTCATCATTCCGGGATTCTGCACTTCTATCCGAACCTTGCCCGTGCGAATGTTGGGATCGAGAATCGGTAGGATGTTGCTCACCCTCCCCTTGAAAGTGCGATCGGGGTAGGCATTCAGTTTGATCTCTGCCGGATCGCCGATCCGGACAGCGGCCAGGTCATTCTCGTACACGTCGCAGACAATCCAGGTTGACGAAAGATCCGAGATCGTGAACGGGTACGGCGTGTTGTACGCCTGCACGAGAGACCCCGCGGTAACTTCCTGATCGGTAATTGTTCCCGAAACCGGCGCGAAGATATCGACCGTGAAGTTCATCTTGTCGGGATCGTTACCGAGCAGTCGCAAATGCTCCGCCGCCGTATCCACGGCCACTTTGGCCTTGTCCTCGGTATCTTGTGCGACTTGAAGGTCGTTCAGCGCGAAGGCACCGTGCTCATAAAGATCCTTGGTGCGCTCGAGTTGGGCTCGTGCGAGGATTTCGTCCGCGACTGCCATTTTGTAATTCGAATAGCCGCCCGACACGTCGTCGCTTCGAATCGTCATCAACAACTGGCCCTTTTGCACGGTATCGCCGAGGCGCGTATGAATGACCATCACGCGTCCCGAGGCGAGAGAAACAACTGGGACGTTGCGGGAAACGTCGGGGGTAACCGTCCCGGTGACCACCAACTCGGAGGTGGAGGGATGCTCGGTCGCCCCGGCCAGCGGAAACTGTTCCGGATGGTCCACCGAGAAGAGAGCGGCGTCCGGGAACGGAACAACTTTGGCAGGCGGCGGCGCCCCATCCGTCGTATCTCCCTTGACAGCGCTGCAAGCCTGCAGTAGCAGCAAGGCAGGGATTGCGACCACCAGAAAACTCAGTTCGACGGCTTTAAGTTTCATCGGAGAACTCCATTCGCAAATGCGCGATTTCGAGCTGGCCATTTGCCAAAAGCCATGGGAAGACTTATGCAGATCACTTGTAAAGAATAGGACGGTTGACATAAGGAAGGCATGAGGAACTGAATTAAAAACGCTATGCGCGGCATACAAACTGTTTATGACGCGTATGCCAGATCGAGGTGAACATTGGACGTCGGCTGCGACACTTAGAGCTGGCAAAACGGTAGACATAAAGATTCCGTTAAGAAAGTCGCCTAAGACGGCTCGCGAAAACGATAACCAAAGTAAGGTTCAGTGAGCAAATACTCGGGAGACGACGGATCATCCTCCAACTTTTTGCGCAACTGATGCACGAAGGTGCGTAGGTACTCCAGTTCCTGACCGTACTCGGCGCCCCAGACCGCTTGCAGAAGTTTCGCGTGAGCCAGCGGCTGCCCGGGGCGGTTCATCAGGTACTGCAGCAAATCGAACTCCTTCGGGGTCAAGCGCAGGAGCAAACCGGCCTTACGAACGGTCCGGCGTGTGGGATCGAGTTCGAGATCACCGATGGTGATGGGTACGCCCGGGTCGGGCTCGATAGTCCCAGAGCGGCGGACCGCGGAGCGGAGGCGGGCCGCCAGTTCGGGGATGGAAAATGGCTTTGTGATATAGTCGTCGGCCCCGGCGTCGAGCGCCTCGATCTTGTCGGCTTCCCTATCCCGCACTGTCAGCATGAGGATTTGCAGTTGCGGATGTTTTCGCCGCATTTCGCGGCACGTCACAATTCCGCCGGCACCCGGCATATTGACGTCCAAAAGAATCGCCTGGAACTGTTGCGTTTCAACCTGCTTGAGAGCCTGCTCCCCATTGGAGGACTCGGCAACCTCGAAGCCGAGCGCGTCCAGCGTTCGCCGTAGCACGCGGCGCAGATCGGGGTCGTCGTCGGTAACCAGAATGTTTCCGTTGAGAGCAGGCATGACAAGTAACTCAGTGCGCCAGGGCCGCGGGAAGAGCCAGAGAGAACGATGTCCCATAGCTCGCTTCGCCTTCCGCCCAGACGCTACCCCTGTGAGCGTCCACAATTTTCTTGACAATCGAAAGGCCCAGACCCGTGCCAGCGGGGAGGTGGTGGGTCTCCGGCGCCCGGTAGAATCTCTCAAAAACCCGCTCGCGATCCGTTGGCGCGACCACGATTCCTTTGCTCCTCACCGTCAGGATCACCTCCGAGTTCCTGACCGCGAACCGGACGTCGATTGGCGATCCCGGTTCGGAGTACTTGACAGCGTTATCGACGAGCTGCGCGATCGCGGTCAGGATCAATCCCTGGTCCGCCAGTACGGGCACTTCCTGGCCTGGGCCGGAAACGCGAAAACGCTCACGATCCGCTGGAGACTCGAGTTTTCGGAGTACCACGTTTACCAGGTTGGAAAAGAGCAGCGGCTCCCGCTGTGGTTTGCATTCCGTGTTGTCCAGCATCGCGGCCCTGAGCAGGCGCGAGGCGAGGTGATCGAGCTTGCTCGCCTGCTGGTCTATCGTCATCACCAGCTCCGCCTGCAGGTCCGACAGGCCACCGACCGCGAGCAGGCCGGAACTGGCCGTCCGCGCCACCGCCAGGGGCGTCTTGAATTCGTGCGCCAGTGCGTCGAGAACGGCGGTGCGCAGTTGTTCGGTTTGGCGGGCGGCCTGGGCGCGGTACTCTCTCTGCAGTGTCCGGGCGCGCTCGAGCGCAATTCCGCATAGCGACGCGAGCGCCGAGGCGGCGAGCTTCGTCATTTCGGTATCGATCAACGCCATACCGCCCACGGGCCGCACGCCCAGGCGAACCACGCAATACCAGCTTCGTGTTTCCGGATCGAAAGTGTCGGTGCCTCCAAAGTACGCGTCCCGAGTATGCTGTTCGGCCACAGACGGGCTCTCGCCGCTTTGATAGGTCGCGGCCGAGTGAGCATCGAATAGCTGAACCGCGCGCAGATCGAAGATGTCCCGGATCAAGGATGGAATCAGATTGCCCGGCTCGCCCGAACTATCCAGCAGCAGGATGCGTCGCGACGTTTCGTAAAGCCGCTCCATGTCGAGTCGCCCTGCAATGGCCTCTCTGGCCCGGGCCTGAGCCCGTTGCGAAAGCCGGCTGATCACCAGCGCCGTCAGTTCAAACGCACCCAGCGCCACCCAGTTTGCCGGGCTGTTGGCAAAGCTGAATATCGGCGGAACAAAGAAATAGTTCAGGCAAGCAGCCGCCGCAATAGAGACGACCGTCGCCTGCCAAAAGCCGCCATAGAGCGCGGCCAGCACTACGAAGACAAGATAGAGAAATCCCGTGAATGCGAAAGTCTGCCCGACGCGAAAGGAAACCCACGTGCATACCGCCACCGCGGCCAGAGCCAGGCAGCCTGGCAGCGTCGGAATGAGCTTCCTTCTAAGCTGCTGAGCCGCTCCGCCGCACGCCGACTTTCCCGCGCCCATCCTCGGCCACTCCAGGGGCCTGAGAGTACCTTCCGATTTATATGGCGTGGCGAGTGAAAAAGGCATAAAAACTGGGGCCGGGCGTGGCAGCACTTGACAGTCAAAGTTCCAAGTTGCCCATGAACTCCATTTCACGCAGATCGAAGGTGTAGTTGACGACAATCCGGCCGATCTGCGCCTCGAATTGGATTTGCCGATCCTTCTTGCTGATTTCCGCCGACAAAGGAAACAGATAGACCACCACCACGCCGTCTTCCAGTTGGAACACCTCGACGCTAACCGGCTTCACATCCTTTTTCGACTCGCGCTTCAACGCGGCTAGACCCTTTAGGGGTTTTCCCAATTCCTTGGGGTCGCCCTTAAAGTTGCCAGCGGGAATGCCGTAAACAGCGATGCGATAGCCGTCGCCGTCCAATGTGAGAGGCGCGACCTCGTGCGATTTCAACTCGGCGAGCCGAACCGGGAGAGCACTCTCCCACCGCAGCTTCAACGTAATGGGCCGGGGAAGTGACCGGGCGCCACGGTCGTCGCCTCCGGGGCCCGTGAAGACATTCAGTGAAATCTGTTCTCCGCTGCCCTTCGGATCCACATTCTCATTGCCGACGCCGCGCGGTTGTCCCATTTGTCCGCCTTCCCTAAGTTCGTCCTCGGTCAGCCGGCGCGTGATAGTGGCTTTAATCTCCTTCGCCCACGGGGATGCAGCGAGGATCTGCTTCGCATCCTCTTCGGTCCATTGGGCGGCTGGCTTCCTCCTCCAAGCCGGATCCTGTGCCATGAGGCTGGCCACAGGCACCATCAAGCAGAGCCATTGAATCAGGACCCGACGCATTCCTTGCTCCGTGGATTCGTCATCGAAAACGAGAACCTTATTTTGCGGCGCGTTCAATGTTTTGCCATCCGAGTCTTCGGCGACACGGTTCTGTTCGGCTCGCCTACCTCGGCCGGTCAAGAGAGCACTTCTTTTCCGGCTATCGGCTGCCAGGCGCCCGGGGCTAGAATTTAACCATTACGCCGACGCCCACCGAAGATGTGCTCCTGCGAAGATCCGGGAACCACACGTCGCCGGCGCCGCCGCACGCGGTCTGTGCGGCCGCTAAGACCGCTGTTCCGGACGTTGCGCCCGACATGCAGGTGTAATATTGGGGGAAACCGTTATCGCCACCCGGAGGCGTTATGCCGCCGCGGCCGGAGAAGTACGGAACGTCCGAGTGGCGATAACCCACCTCCGCCCACCAGGTGATGTACTCTCTGGGCATGTACTGGAGAGTGGCGGTGCTATCCCACATGTGAGCCGGCTGACCGGGGGCTTCCGTGAAATAAGGCGTGCCGACTGCAGCCCAGGCTCCATCGATCGGCGGCAGGAGCGTCAGGTAGCGGCCCGGATTGCTCATCTGGCCACCGCCGAGGGTGAGGGCGAAAAGGTCCTTGTGGAACCACATGCGGTTATACAGCATGTATCCGAGGAACGCTGACTTATTCGGGCCGTTGTGGCAGGTAATCCCGCCGCCATACTGGCAGCCGGCGTCGGCCGTGAGGGAGAATGCCATCTTCGAGATTCCGAGGTTCTCAGGATTGCTGTAGTATCTGACCAAGATACTGTCATCGGTGTGGATACGTTGTGTGTTGGGAAGGCCCAGGTTGTCTTCTCCATAGCCATATTGGTTGGCGACGAGCTTGAACCATTCTTTCGGCTCCCACAGTAACTGTCCACCGAGGCCGGGATGGCCGTTGTACTTCGCGTAGGATTGCCATCCGTTGATGAACCACGGCTCGATTTTCAGCTTGTTCGTGGGGAACCACTGAAGGCGCACGCCGTTGAAGAACCAGGGTGTGTTCGATGACACGTACGATGGCTGGTAGGTCCAGTTATCGAAATTATAGTAGCTGAACAAGCCGATGTACGAGACGAAGATTCCGGCATCGACATTGAGTCCGTGATTGACGTTGAAGTGGTACCCGCCATAAGCCTCCGACACATACTTGTAAGCATCCTGGAGGTCCCACTGGCCGACTCCGCCAGTATTTCCGATCCCAGAGCCCGTTGCCGAGCTGGCGTCGTTGCGAGGGGTTGTTGTGGCAAATAAGCCGAACATGAACAAGATTCGGCCGCGGACGTTCTGCCAGTGGAAATCGCCGCCGACGCTGGCCTGCTCGATCTGGACTTCGCCGCTGCGGAACTCTTCGGTGGATCCGCCCATGGTGTGGTCGATCGGCTGGTTGAAGTCGATAATAAAGTTGGTGTCGAACCGGACTTCTGGCGTAAAGAACTTCGTATCCAGCACTGTATCCTTGTTGCGCGACGACCCGTTGAGCCAAGTAAAATCGCCGAACGCGAACGGAGTGTCGTTGTCGACCGCGGGACCGGGCTCCGGCGCTTGAAGGGCGTCCGGAAGGGCGTCCGGAAGGGCGGACGCAGCGGGAGCGGGAGCGGCAGCCGGAGCGGGAGCGGCAGCCGGAGCCGGTGCAGCGGGAGCGGCTGGCGGGGGCGCCGGTGCGTCCTGTGGCGCCGGAAGCGGAGCCCCCACGTCGGAAGTTGGCGTGTTAGCTACCGGTATGCCAAACGCTGCAACCTGTGGGTACTTCAACGAAGCTACTGTATCCGGCGGCGCCGTCTGCGTTTTCGGCGCGGGCGCCGGCTGCGGTTTCCACAAGCGCGCCAACAGGCTCTGCTTCGCCTTGTCGCGCGACGGGGCCGGTTGTGTGGTAGGTGCACTGGCAACCGCACCGGGCGCGCTCGAATTCGATGTGATGACTGCCGGTTGAGGAGTGAAGTTCGCAATCATAATGACATCGTTCCTGCTCGCCCGGCCCGCCGTGATCCAAAGCTTAGAAATCGTGTCCGGATAGCCCTCAGCTTGCAAAGTTACCACGTACTCGCCTGGAGCGACATTAGAGATCGAGTATATGCCGTCGCTGCCCGAGATCGTCGTCCAGATACCCGTCCCGCCGGCCCTGGCCAAGGTCACCATCGCACCGGCGATGGGAACCTTCGCCGGACTTTTGACGACGCCGGCGACCGCTCCGAACATCGGCTGAACTCCCGCCGGTCCTGTTGAAACAGCGGAATCCTGAGCCATGCCCGTCGCGTTATGAACCACCTCTCCCACATTAGCCGGTCCCGTTTGCCCGAAAGCGGGATTGCCGGACGCCTCCGCGCCAATTGCCAAAACAACAGCGGCGGCCGAAACAGCGGTCATTATCGATTTGCGAGTCATAGTGTTTCCCGTTCTTCGATTCTGGGGGATGACCCGTGAAAAAGGTATGAAAGTGACGATCAGGAATTTCTATGACTCAGATAACCGGCAAGCTCTGTCTATCGGTCACGGGCAGGAACCGGAATTCGCAGGCGGTAGCCGATGGCTCGGTCGGTAACGATGTATTTCGGGCGCGCCGGATCGGGCTCTATCTTCTTACGCAGGTTCTTGATGAATGCGCGGAGAGAATGAGCGCCTTTGGTTGGATCGGAAGGCCAAAGCTTGCGGACCAATTCCACCGACGGCACGGATTGATTCGTGTGGGCCAACAGGTGGGTGAGCACGCCGCATTCTAGCCACGTGAGGGGAGTGTCCCCTCGGCTTCCCCGGACCACCCGAGCGTTGAGAACCACTGTCTTATCACCCAGTTTGACCGCTTCTAGAGATGCGTGCTCCGTGGGTTGCATGTGCCGGCGTGTGCGCCACAAGGGCCTTCTCGATGTGCCGTTCGCGAAGCTCAGAAGCGGCATGGGCGAACCGTTACCTTGCTCCGATGCGAGTAACCCGAGACCGCTGGTGGGCGCGGTCGCCAGCCTGTCCACCAGGACCAGACAATAGTCTTCCATGTCGTAGGGCACCTTGCCCATGTCGAGCGATGCTTCGAGCACGTCAAAGCGCTCGCGGGACAATACCGACTTCAAAGCCGAGCAGTCGAAGCTCTGTTGGTGAATAATCAGGACCTTACCGGGACCCATCGTGCAATCTCCAGACTGCTCAGTCACTGGATCAGTTACTCTGCCAGTCACCAGTGTAGTCGAGGAGTTGTAAAAAAGTCATAAAGAACTTCGCCTATTATCTGGCCTGGTAGTGACTTTTATGCCTTATTCATAACTTTTGCCGCATGCTGGAAGTAAGAAGTAAGGAGGGTATGTGACTAACATTGGTGAGACAAGCTGCAGTCGGGCGCTGCGAGTCGTCGCCATTTCGGTTTGTGCGGCTGGCTATCTGTTCGCCCAGCCGCTGTCGCTTGCGATACGTGCCCCCAAAGGTTCTGGGGATGCGGTGGGAGAGGCTTCGACGCACATCATTCGCACTGATGTCAACCTGGTGCTGGTTCCCGCCGTCGTGACGGACCGCAAAGGAGCTGCGGTGAGCGGCCTCGGCCGCGATAACTTCGCTGTGCTCGAAAACAAGGTTCCGCAACCGATTGTTTCTTTGAGCAGTCAGGACGTACCGTGCTCCATCGGCATCGTTCTCGATTTGAGCGGCAGCATGCGGAATAAGTTGCGGGTCGCTACCGACGCTGTGCGCATGTTCATCCAGACCGCAAATCCCGAGGACGAGATGTCTCTCCTCACGGTCGGCTCGCGGCCGCGCAGCCTGTCGGATTTCACGGCCGACTTCGCAACGCTGCAAAACAGGGTTGTCGGGGCTCGTGCCGACGGCGACACCGCCCTGGTCGATACCATCTTTCTGGGCTTGAGCCGGCTGCGCGCTGCGCAAAAAGGCCGGGGCGCTTTGTTGGTCGTTTCGGATGGCATGGATAACAACAGCCGTTACTCCAAGCCGGAACTGCTGAGGGTTGTCGAGGAGTCCGACGTCCAGATTTACACGATCGGTATCGCGGACACTCCGGCCGGGAAGAAGGCTATCGAACTGACCGAGCAATCGAGAGGCCTGGCCTTTCTAAGTGATCTCGCGGACCGGAGCGGCGGCATGAGCTTCAAAGCCGTCATTTCCGACGATGTCGAGCCGGCCGCACTCAAGATCGGCCGTGCGATCCGTAACGAGTATGTGATCGCTTATAACCAGACGAGTGCCAACGATCCCGGTAAGTGGCGCAGCATCCAGGTCAAGGTGAACCCGCCGCAGTTCCGGGTCTACGCACGCGCCGGATATTACGCGCAGTGACCGGCGGCGGCGTCATGAATCCGAAGGCGACCGGAAGCGGTATCCGAGCCATGGCTCGGTGACTAGGTACTGCGGCTGCGTCGGGTCTGTCTCGATTTTTTTTCGCAGTAAGCGGACATAGGCCCGAAGATACTCGAGCTCCTGGCCGTATTCCGGCCCCCAGACCGCCTGCAGCAGCCGGGCGTGCTCGATCGCGACGTCCTGGTGCTGCATGAGGTATCTGAGGAGTTCGAATTCAGTCGGCGACAGGCGAATGTCTTCTCCCGCCCGGCGCAGCCTGCGGTGCGCGACATCGAGTTCCAGGTTGCCGGCTCTGAGCACAAGCTCGTCCTCTGCGCTTTCCACGCGGATGCGACGAAGGACGGCCTGGAGACGCGCGATCAACTCTCGCACTAAGAAGGGCTTCGTCACATAATCGTCCGCGCCAGCCTCAAGCGCCTCGATCTTATCGTCCTCCGTATCGCGAATCGTGATCATCACGATTCCGGCGCCGGGGGCCAAGGCGCGGATTCGCCGGCAGGCTTCCACCCCACCCATGCCTGGCATGTTGCTATCCAGCAGCACCAAGTCCACGGACCCTTGCGAGACTAGTTCGATGGCCTCCTCGCCGTTTCGGGCCTCTTGTACGCCAAAGCCGCTCGCGCTCAAGGTAGCCCGGAGCGCGCGCCGCATAGCCGGCTCATCATCCACCACCAGGACCTTAGCTGGCTTGGAGTTCATGAAGCGTCTCGATTTTCACTGCCGGCAGACGCATGCAGAACGTTGTGTCTTCGCCGCCCGCCGGTCGATGATCGAGCTCCAGACTCCCTCCGTGCGCCATCACGATTTTGCGCGCAAAGTAAAGTCCCAGCCCCGACCCAATCGCTACGTGCCCGACGGTCGATCCGCGGTAGAACCGCTCGAAGACGCGCTCGCGCTCTTCCGCTGGTATCGGAACCCCCTCACTGGTTACCCGAATGCTAGCGACGCCTTCACCGAATTCGAGGCGCACACACACGACACTGTTGGAGCTAGAGTATTTGAGCGCGTTATCCAGCAATTGCATCAGTGCCAGGCTCAGCAGTTCGCAGTCGGCTAGCACTTCCACCCGCTCGCAGCCCAGCTCGAGCGCGACCGATCGCTGAGCGGATTGCTGCCGCAATTGTTTGATTGTGCGGCTAATTACGGCTGCAAGATCCTTGCGCTCCAGCCTCGGTTTGACCTCTTCTCGATCCAGCCGCGCCATGCGCAGAAGCCGGCTGGCAAGGTAACTCAAGCGGGAGGCCTCGCTCTCGACGATCTCCGCCATCTCGTTCTGCTCCGGACCTAGAGCGCCGGCCCGGCGCAGGGCTTCCGTGGCCGTAATGATAGTTGCCAAGGGCGTTTTGAACTCATGGGCGAACGCGTCCAGCAGGGCGGAACGCAGGGTTTCCGCCTGCGTCGCGGCGGCGGCCTCGCTGGCCGCTCGCCAGGAGCGAGCCCGGTCCAGCGTTCCGGCAGTCAGCGTCGCGAGGGAGCCGACGGTCGATTCGGCATCGTTGAGCCCTTCGAATCCTATCGCCCCAGTGATTTTTCCGGCCACGCGGAGGCAGCGGACAAACACCTTCGAGGCCGGATCGTCATAGTCAAGCCGCTCCAGGAACGCGTGCCGTGTGCGTTCCGCCAACCCGTGTTGCGAATGGCCGTCCAACTGCGCTTTCGCGTCGGTGGCATCGAACAGGCACGCGGCATCGAGGCCGAAGGTCTCGCGCAAGATTCGCAAAGATCTCTCACCGGCGGCAGCCTCAGGTTCCAGAGACAGCAGTTGGCAGGCTGCGTCGTAGAGTAGAGCTAGAGCTTTGCGTTTGCTCTCCGAGGTGCGGGCCGCGCGTCGGGCTTGCGAGGCGAACCGTGTTATCACCAGGCTCGTCGCCAGGTAAGTAGCCAGCGCCATGCTGTCCACCGGACGGTTGATGTCCCAGGCCAGAATTGGAGGAATGAAGAAATAGTCCAGCGTGGCAACCGCGATGAACGAAACGATGGCGGACGCCGCGAATTCGGCTACGGCCGATTGCAGCACCACCAGCAGCAAGTAGAGGAATGCCGGTATGGCGAAGTCGGGGTGGAAGGGAAAGCAAACGCCAGTAATGACCGCCACGCCGGCCGCACCCAGCACCACGTGGCCCGCCATCCGCAGCAGTCGGCTCAGCCCGCGTTGCATCATCGTTGCTCCCGGTGCCATTTTTCCCTGCGATCCTTTCTACCCACAGGTTTGGATGATCCGGATCGACTGGGCCGGTAATTGACGAAGGCGAACGAGGAGCTTCGACGTTATCTACATAAAAAGTGTAGGGTGCTCCCCGTGAAAAAGTCATAAAAGTCATGAAGGATTTAGGAAAAAAGGTGAAACTACTTAAATTTCAACGTTCAAGGTCCGACGGAAGGATGGGTCTGAAGTCTCGCTGGGAGGTGACGAATGTGCCCATATGGTCCCTGCCAACGCGCCAGGGAAGCCTTCCGGGAGCTGGCTCCCGCAGACCTGACCCTGGAACAGTTGCATCACGTCCTGCAGGTGGCCATGGGTTGGGACGACTGCCATATGCATGAGTTCCGCATCGGACAGCAGCGATTCGGAACACCCGATCCGATGGAGCGGGCCTTTGGTGGATCGCGCACCGCCAGCGAACGGACCGCACGATTGTTCAGCGTCCTGGGCAGGGCGGGGGCGAAGGCTGTGTACACTTATGACTTCGGTGATAGCTGGGAGCACCAAATCGTGGTCGAGAAACGACTGACGCCGGAACCTGGGCATGCTTACCCTGCGTGCCTGGCGGGTAAGCGACACGGGCCACGCGAGGACCGTGGCGGCATACCTGGCTTCTACAATCTGCTGGAGGCAATCCGCGATCCCGAGCATGAGGAGCACGAAGAACTTCTGGAGTGGCTCGGCGAGGGCTTCGATCCGGAGGCTTTCTCAGCCGACGAGGTCAACCGACAGTTAGCGCCGCTGCAGCGACGTCGCAAGGCCGGAATAAAGTGAACTGGGTCTGTTCCTCCGAGAAATAGGCCACCCCAATTTCTACGCAACCTTGCCGAAAGTTAATGTTTCTTCCGCCGCCACAAGCCGCTTCCCGACAGTCGGCAAGGTCTCGTTTGGCAAGACCAAACAGAGCGACGGGCCGTGGCCAGCGGGGCAGTCGACGGCGAACTCCGAATCACAGCTCTTATGAACTGCCTCTCCATCAGCCAAGCGGCTGGCTAGCGCAACGCTCCGAGTGTGTACTGCAGACCGGCGTACTGGCTCTCGTAGTCATACTTCGCACTGAGGTTTTCAATCTCGGCCGTGGTCACGTTGAGCTGCGCCTGGGTAAGTTCTACGATGCTGGAAAGGCCAAGGTTGTAACGGCCCTGGGCCAGATCCTGCGCCAAGGCGGCCTGCCGCAACAACTGCGCGGTGACATCCAGACGCTGGTACGCCACGGTGGCGGCGGCCCAGGCTGATCGCACGTCGCGAGCAATCGCCTCTGCCTCATTGCGGAGCCGCTGGTCAGCTTCGAGCGCGCGAAAATGTGCTTCCTGCCGGCGAGCTTTGAAAAGGCCCCCGTTCAGAATGGGGATCTGCACGTTGACGGCGACGCCTTCGTATTCGTTGGGTATCACGCGCGGCAGGGTGATCTGGTCGATGTACGGCATATAGCCGCCCACGCCCACCAGGCTCGCGGTCGGATAAGAAAGATCCTTTTCGGCGCGCTCGAAGCGGTAGGCGGCGTCGCGGCTCATTTGCAGGCTGGCCAGCTCCGGCCGGTTGGCGATCGCTTGCGCCACCAAATCCTCCACATCCGCCGGAGGGCTGGGAGGTAGGGGCTGATCGGCCAGCTCATAGGCTGTGGCCTGCTGGGAGCCCAGCGTGCGAGTTAATTCGGCGAACGCCCGCTGCACTTGATCCTGGGCCTGGAGCAATAACAATTTCGCTTGCGAGACGTTCACCTCCACGAAGCTCACGTCCAGCTCAGAGCGCAGCTTGTTGTTGAACAGCGCGGTTACTTGGTCGGCCAACAATTGGCGCGCGGCCACGGTCTCCTGCGCCACTTTTACCAGCCCTTGAGAGCGCAGAGTTTCGAAATAGGCCTGGTCGACGCCGACCAGCACGTCGTACCTGGTGGCCTGATACGTCCGCTCGGCCGCCCCCGCTTCGAGCCGCGAGGAAGCTACCAGGTTCGGCGTACGGCCGGAATCGGTGATCAACTGGCTGAGAGTGATGCCCTGGCCGAAGCGGTCGAACAGGCTGGGATCAGTCAGAAACCCGGCGCCGATGCGCGCCCGTGGGTTCCCTTGCGAAGCGGTGATGTCGCCGGCCAAAGCGGGGTAATACGCGGCCTTTGTCTCGCCGATTCGTTGGTTCATGGCGGAGGCGGCGTTCTGCGCCGCCAACACCTGCGGATGATTCTTCAGTGCCAGCGCTTCGGCTTCCGGCAGACTCAGCTTCAAGGACCCGGCAGGTTGCGCAAGAAGGCAGCCGGCCGTACTCAAGATAAGTGAGAGCGTGACAGAAAGATATCGCATCGAGGTTCTCCGGAAATGGTCATGATTGCGGGTTTGTGGCGGTCTGCCTCCGGCCGTACACCAGCAGGTAAGCGGCGGGCACGATAAATACGGTCAACAGTACGGAGGAAGTTAGTCCGCCAATGATGGCGCGGGCCATGGGCGTATATTGTTCCGCGCCGGTCCCCAGTTTCATCGCCATCGGGATCATGCCGATAATGGTTGCCAGGGAGGTCATCAGAATAGGGCGAAGACGCACGCGGCAGGCAGTAATGACGGCGTCTGTGACGGAAAGGCCCTGTAGCTCCAGTTTGTGGGCAAAGTCGACGATCAGGATACTGTTGGAATCCGCGATCCCCACCAGCATCAAAACGCCCATGAGCGACATCACGTTCAGGGTGGTGTGGGTCAACGGAAGTATGACAAGGACCCCGATGAAACCCATGGGAATCGCCAGCATGATCAGGAACGGATCGACAAACGAGCGGAACTGCGCGATGAGGATGAGGTAAAGGAGGATGAAGGAGAGGACGAAGCCCAAGCCGAAACTCTTGAACGATTCGTTCATCCCTTGCACCATGCCGCGTAGATCCACGCGAACGTTCGAGGGCAGTTTGGCGTCCGTGATGCTGCGGCCAATTGCGCGCGTCACTCTGCCCAAGTCCTCTCCCGCCGGGGTGACATATAAGTCTACGACGCGTTGAATCTGGTAATGATCGACTTCTGTCGGCGATTGCAAGAAGTTCACATCGACGACATTGTCCAGCACCGTCACCGGCCGCGCCCGATCCGTTGGGATCGATCCGTGAACCGGGCCGTTGTTGAGGGCGAGGCAACCCCACTGCGGATGGGGACGACCCGCTACAGCCACCTGTGGTACGGCAACCGCCGGCGCCGCCGGGCCGCATTCCATGCGATTCGCCTGGTCGATGCGGCGCCGAAGGGGAATCTGCCTCAGATCGACAGGGCTGCGAATCGCCGCCGAGCCATACTCGTTGTACTGGACGGTCAGGAAATAGTCGTTGCCGGTCTTGTAGTCGACCCAATAATTCGGAGCGATCATGGTGTTGGAATTCAGCGCCGTGATGACGTTATTGACAATCTCCTGTTGGTCCAGCCCGAGTTCGGCGGCGTGGACGCGATTGACGTTGAATCTCAGCGCGGGATAGTTCATGTCCTGGGGTATGTAAACTTCGCCTACGCCCGGCAACCGCCGGATGCGTTCCGCCAGCATCTGCGCGGTATCGTACGTTTGGCCTAGTTCGCGGCTGGAAACCTGGACGTCAATGGGCGCGGGCATGCCGGCATTGAGAACGGCATCGACCATCGAGCCACTGGTGAAGAACGTTCGCACATCGGGATACTTGGCTGCGATCTGAGCCCGCAGGCGGTCCATATAGTCCAGGCTGGGAATGCGGTGCTCTGGATTCAAAGCCGTCTGGATGGTGGCGGTGTATTCGCCAGCGTTGGAAGTGTAGAGCGAAGAAAAGTCGTTGACCACACCGATGTTGGAGACGACCATTTTCAAATCGTCCGGCGCCACGGTGTGGTGAATGAGGTCCTCGATCTTCGAGACATACTGTTCGGTAAGTTCGATTCGTGTGCCGGTGGGGACCTTGACGTTTACGGTGAACTGCCCGGCGTCAGTCCGTGGGAAGAAGGCCACCCCGAGAAACGGGCCGATCCCCAGGCTGGCCACGAAAAGGCCGGCCAGGGCGGCCACGGTGAGCCCAGGCCGCCGCAGAGCCCACCGCACCAAACTCTCGTAGAGGTCGAGAACATGCCCGAACGAGCGATTGAACCAGGCATTGAAACAGCTTCCCCACGAGGCGCCCTGCGTTTCGGCAGCGTGCTGACCATGCGATGCCGCGGGGCTATGCTGCACGCCTTTCAGAAAACGCGAGCAGAACAACGGAATTACCGTCATCGAAACCACGAACGACGCCATCAGCGAGAGCACGAAGGCCAAGGCCAACGAAGAGAACAGGAACTTACTGACGCCATATAGGAAGGTGACTGGAAAGAAGTCGACCACGTCGACCAACGTCGCCGCCAGCACGGCCAGGTTCACTTCCGCGCCGCCCTGCTCGGCGGCCACGGCAGGCGCCGACCCCAGTTCCAGGTGGCGGTAAATGTTCTCCAGCGAAATGACCGAATTGTCGATCACGCGCGAAAATGCAAGTGCCAGGCCACCCAGGATCATGGTGTTGACCGTGCTTCCTAGCGCGGAAAGCACGACAAATGTGGCCAGTGCGGAAAGCGGGATGGAAAGCAGGACCGCCGCGGTGGCGCGCATGCTCCCCAGGAACATCAGGATCATCAGGCTGGTGAGCACCAGTCCGATGACGCCTTCGTGCAACACTGTCCACAACGCTTCCTTGACAAACACGGACTGGTCGAATACGACGCTGGCCGTCAATTGCTTAGGTATATCGAACAGCCGGCCGATCAGGTCGCGGACGCCATTGACTACCTCGATGGTGTTGGTGTCGCCGCCCTGCTTCATGATCGGGATGTAGCAGGAACGCTGGCCGTCGACGCGCACGACGTTGTACTGGATTTGGCTGGCGTCCTTGGCTTCGCCCACATCGGCCACCGACACCCAGCGTGTCCCCGAGGTCTTGAGCGGGACCTGGTTGAGCTCCGCCACGCGCTTCACCATGGCGTTGGAGTAAACGTAGTAGTCGGTAGGACCGATCTTCACGTCCCCGGCTGGCAGAATCAGGTTGTTCTGGTTGATGGCATCGACCACGTCCATCACGCTCAACTGCCGGGAGAGTAGCTTGAAGGGGTCTACATAGACCATGACCTGCCGGTACTTGCCGCCAAACGGAGGAGGAATCTCGGCGCCCTTCACTACGGCAATCTGGTTGCGGATCTGGAACTGCGCGAGGTCGTGTAATTGGGTCTCGTTGAGCCCCTTGCCTTTGACGGTAACCAGGCAGACGGGCAGACTGGAGGCGTCGAACTTCAGCACGACCGGGGGAAGGGTTCCGGGCGGCAGCCGTTTCAAGTCGGCCAGCGCCAGGTTCGAAAGCTCGGTGACATCGGCGTCCGCGCTCGTACCCGGCTGAAAAAAGACTTTGATGATACTCACGCCGAGCAGCGAGCGCGATTCCATGTGGTCGATGCCGCTGGCGAGAGTGAAAAAACGTTCCAGCGGGTCGGTAATATCGGTCTCTATGTCCTCCGGCGGCATCCCGGAATAGAAAGTCGCCACCACTACTTCGGGAAGGTTGATCGGTGGGAAGAGGTCCACCGGCATGCGCGCCACCGAGGTGACTCCGATGACGGCAAGCACCAGACAAACCACAATCACGAAGTAGGGATTGCGAATGGAGAAGCGCGGCATGCGCGGCTAGCTCCTCACTTCTCTCGCGCCTCGCCGGTAAACCATCATATAGGCTGCCGGGACGATGAAGACCGTCAGCAGTACCGATGAGGAAAGGCCGCCGATGATCGCCCGCGCCAGCGGAGCGTATTGCTCGCTGCCAGTGCCCAGTTTGAGGGCCATTGGCACCATGCCAATGATGGTGGCGAGCGAAGTCATCAAAATGGGGCGCAGCCGGACGCGGCAGGAAGTGATTACGGCATCCTCCACCGACATTTGCTGTTCTTCCAGGCGATGCGCGAATTCGACGATGAGAATGCTGTTAGACGCCGCGATGCCAACCAGCATGAGGACTCCCATCAAGGACATGACGTTGAGCGTGGTATTTGTGAGCGGCAGTATCAGCATCACGCCAATGAACCCCATGGGGATGGCCAGCATGATGAGGAACGGATCCTTGAACGAGCGGAACTGGGCGACCAGAATCAGGTAAAGCAGCATCACCGAAAGGGACAGGCCGATCGCGAAACTGTGGAAGGATTGGTTCATGCCATCGACCATTCCGCGCAGGTTGATCCGCAGGCTGGAAGGAAGTTTCAGCCCGGCGATGAGCCGGCTGATTTCAGATGACACTTTCCCTAGATCCTCGCCGGAGGGCGTAACGTAGACATCCGTCACGCGTTGGATCTGGTAGTGCGAGATCTGCGTCGCCGTCTCGGTGTTTACGAGTTTCACAACTGTGTCCAGAGTGGTGGGTTCGGAGAGATTGGGCGCTCGCAGTGGGATGCTCTTGAGGTCGACAAAATTGTGGATCGCCGGCTGGCCGTGTTCGTAGTATTGAACCGTGAGGAAGTAATCGTTGCCGGTCTGGTGATCCACCCAGTAGTTCGGCGCAATCATCGTGTTGGAGTTCAGCGCGGTGATCACGTTGTCGACCACTTCCTTCGGACTCAATCCCAGTTCCGCGGCGTGCACGCGGTCCACGTCCAGCCGGACCGCCGGGTAATTCATGTCCTGCGGGATGTAAACCTCTCCGACGCCGGGCAGTCGGCGAATGCGGGCAGCCAAATCCTGCGCCACGCTGTAGGTGCGGTTGAGGTCGCTGGCGGACACCTGTAGGTCGATCGGCGCGGGCATGCCGGTGTTGAGTACGGCGTCCACCATGGATCCGCTGGTAAAGAAGGTCCTCAGGTTGGGGTAATCCGCACTTATGCCGCTGCGGAGACGATCCATGTATTCGAAGCTGCTAACTTTGTGCGACTCAGTAAGCTCCACTTGAATGGTCGCGGTATAGGGGCCGGCATTGCTCGTGTATAACGCCGAAAAGTCTGGAACGATTCCGATGTTCGAGACCACCATGTGGAAGTCGGATGGGCTCACTGTGCGTTTGATCAGGTCCTCCACCTTGGCAACATACTGTTCGGTTACTTCGATGCGGGTGCCGGTGGGCACCTTAAGGTTGATGGTGAATTGCCCGGCGTCGGTGCGCGGGAAAAATGCCAGCCCCAGGAAGGGGTATGTGGCAAGGCTGACCACGAACAGGAGGGAGAGCCCTCCCACGGTAAGGGCCGGGCGCCGAAGAACGAAGCGTACGGAACGCTCATAGTAGTCCAGCAGCCGGTTGAACGCCCGGTTGAACCAGGCATTGAAGCCGCTGGCCTCGCGTGCCTCTGCTCCTTCGGCGTGGCGCATGCCCTTGAGATATCTCGAACAGAACAGTGGGATCACGGTCATGGCCACGAAGTAAGAGGCGAACAACGAGATCGCCACCGCCAGCGCCAGGGCGGAAAACAGGAACTTGCTGACACCGAAAAGAAAGGTCACGGGGAAAAAGACGACCACTGTGGTCAGCGTGGCGGCCAGTACCGCCATGCTGACCTCGGCGCCTCCCTGTTCGGCCGCGATGTCCGGGGCCGAGCCCAGTTCGAGGTGCCGGTAGATGTTCTCGAGCGAGATCACGGAGTTGTCGATTACGCGCGAGAACGCCAGCGCCAGGCCACCCAGAATCATCGTGTTTACGGTGCTGCCAAGCATGTAGAGCACGACGAAAGTTGCCAGTGCGGAAAGCGGGATGGACAGAAACACGGCCACAGTGGCGCGCAGGCTGCCCAGGAAGATCAGAATCATGAGGCTGGTCAAAACCAGCCCGATGAGCCCTTCGTGCAGTAGCGTATCGATGGCTTGTTTGACAAAGGCCGACTGATCGAACACCACCGCGGTGACGAGCTGCTTCGGGACGTCGAAGAGCTTCTTCAGCATGTCGCGGATGCCATTGACGACTTCGATGGTATTGGTGTCGCCGCCCTGCTTCATGATCGGCAGGTAAACGGAGCGCTGCCCGTCCACACGGACGATGTTGTACTGGATCTGATTGGCGTCCTTCGCCTCTCCGATATCCGACACGGAGACCCAGCGCGTGCCGGACGTCTTAATGGGAACGCTGTTCAGCTCGCCGACCTTGTTGACGAGGCTGTTGGAGTAAACATAGTAGTCGTACGGCCCCATTTTCACGTCGCCGGCGGGGAGGATCAGGTTGTTCTTGTTGACGGCGTTGACCACGTCCATCACACTTAACTGGCGCGACAAGAGCTTGTATGGGTCCACATACACCATGACCTGGCGGTATTTGCCGCCGAAGGGAGGCGGGATTTCGGCGCCCTTGACCACCGCGATCTGGTTGCGGATGGTGAATTGTCCGATATCGTGGATTTGGGTTTCGTTCAGGCCTTCGCCTTTCAGAGTCACCAGGCAAACCGGAAGGCTGGACGCGTCGAACTTGAGCACCACGGGTGGCAGAGTGCCTGGCGGGAGCCGCTTCAGGTCCGCTAGGGCGAGGTTGGAAAGTTCCGTCACGTCCGCGTCGGCGTTGGTGCCGGGCTGGAAAAAGACCTTGATGATGCTGACGCCCAACAGGGAACGCGACTCCATGTGGTCGATGCCGCTCGCTAAGGTGAAAAAGCGCTCGAGCGGATCGGTGATATCGGTTTCGATGTCCTCCGGCGGCATGCCTGAGTAGAACGTCGCCACCACAACTTCCGGCAGATTGATGGTAGGGAAAAGATCGACTGGCATGCGCGCGAAACTGGTGACTCCGATCACCAGCAGTGCCAGGCAGATCACGACGATGAAGTGTGGATTCCGAATGGAGAATCGTGACATGATGCCCTTGTCCGGCGGCGCACCTACTGCGAATTGCCGGTCTGATACTGGAGGACTTCAACCTCCTGCGGCTTCACATGCAAGCCGGCCTTCAGTGCGCTGCGGTCGCTGACCACCAAGCGATCGCCTTCATTCAGACCGCTCAAGATTTCGCCGTCGGTGGCCGTCTGCAAACCGAGCGTAATCTTCCGTTCATGTAGCGTGTTATCTGGATCGACGAGAAAGACCGTAGCCTGATCGCCGGCTTGGTTCACCGCTTGCAGTGGGGCCACCAGGGCAGAAGTCTTCCGCTCCAGAGTTAGGGTCGCCTCAGCGTAGAGTCCAGGCATCAGAGTGTGCGATGGGTTGGGTACGTCCACTTCGGTATGCATGGTACGGGTATCTTCCGTGACGTCCACGGAGAAGCGCGCGACTCTGCCCAGGACAACCTTATTCAGGGAGGAGACTCGCACATCGACTGGATCGCCAATCCGAATGTACTTCACGTAAGATTCCGGTACGGGGATGACGAGCCGAAACAGATTGTCCTGGGAAAGCCGCACCAGGGGCATAGCCTGAGTGCTGGAACTTGTGCCGGCCTGCACCAGCGTGCCCAGGTTCGCATAGCGCTGGGTAACTACGCCCGCGAAAGGAGCTGTGATTCTGGCGTAGTCGAACAACACCTGGTCATGCTGCTCTTGCGCCCTGGCGAGGTCGAGTTGGCTTTGCGCGGCGGCGAGCGCGGACTTACTGGCTTCCACCTGGGCCTCTAATGCCAGATCCTTGCCTTGGGCGTCGTCGATCTCCTGCTGCGCCACCAGGCCCGGCCGCGTCTTGGCTACGCCTTCCAGGCGCTCATACTGCAACTGGGCAACGCGATGCTGGGCTTCCAGACGATTGACTTCGTGCCCGGCATGAGTGACCTGATCCGTAGCGCTCTGCTTGGCGGCAGCGTCCTGGCGCAACTGCATCTCCAACTCCGGGATCTCGAGGACAGCCATTAGCTGGCCCTGCTGCACGCGGGTGCCGTAATCGACCAGCAGTTGCTTCACGAATCCGGATTCCTTCGCATAGACGTCGATCTCCTGGAACGGCACCAGCTCAGAAGAAACGGTGAGTTGCCGCATGATCGGCTTGCGTACGACGGAGGTGACGCCAACCGTCGTCACCGATTCTTCGTCCTGCGGACGGCTGGCACGCTCGGCGCGGGAGCCGGAGCAGGCGCAGAGACCGCCTAGCAGCGCCGAGACCACCGGCAAGATAACTGGCCAGCGGCGAAGAGTGCGCGCGGCGTTCGGTTTGGCGCTCATGGTCAATCGCACGGATGTCTGTTTCCCCCTTCTTCCAGCTTGGCGGCCAGCAGGGCCACGGAGAAGTCCTTGCGGGCAGTGAATGCAGCCAGCGCCCGGTCCCGTCGTAGGGCCTGCTCCGCCAAGTCCGCCAAGACTCCCGCCGCTTCCAGCGGAACCAAATGGACGCCATGCAGATCGCCATGCAGCAGGTCGCCGGAGGATATCTTTAGCCCTCCAATCTCCACCGGCTCGCCAAACTCCACTACGTGGGCGTAGGCGTGCGAAACCGAGACGCTGCCGGCAAATAACTGGAAGCCCAGCGCTTCGATTGCCGGCACATCCCGTACCGCGCCATCCGTCACGCAGGCAACGCAGCCAAGGGCGCGGCCAATGCGCGCGTAGGCCTCACCCAACAAAGCGCCGGCGCCGGGCGGGTCGTCGAGATCCTGCATCACAATGATTCGTGGACCTGGCACTTTGGCCACGTACCTCCACCAATCCGCATGTTCGTAATAACAATGCCCTTTGATTGGGGGCATGGATGCCCGCATCTTAGCCGTGGCGGCATAGCCGATGACCGGTGCGAGCTGTGTGAATCTGCACGCCGCCGTGCCCTTCACAAAGCCTTCGTTGCGCGGCCGAATATCGAGCCGCTCGATGGCGTTGGACAGAGTACAGGTGTCGAACTGTTTTAGTTTTTCGAGCTGCTCGCGGGAGATGTCAACGTCCATGATTGAGCACCAGCGCCGAAATGACCAGGCGATCCGAGTTCTCCTGGAAGAACTCCTTGCCAGCCATTTCCGTCAGGTCTGACCCACCCTCCGGCGGGTTCTAGTCCGACTGTAAATCATCAATGCCGCCCTTGCCACTGAAGAGTTTCTGAAGATCGAGGGAGGCGGCGCGTAAGGAGATTGTCAGAAAATCGTCAGAAAGAGTCAGGGATGGATGGCAACACCAGGGGCGCGTGGACAAGGCGCGGCGGGAAGCCGAATCCAGAAAGTACAACCGCCTCCGGCCGGGCTGACCAATCCGATCTCACCTTTGTTGGCCCGTACCGCCCACTGGGCGATAGAGAGCCCGAGGCCGGCAGCCTTTTCCCCCGATCGCGCTTCATCCACCCGATAGAAGCGTTCGAACACTCTGCCGGCATGCTGCGGCTGGATGCCTGGGCCGCTGTCGCTGATGGCGAGTACAGCCCGGGAGGCTTCGCGATAGACCCGAGCCGAAATTGAGCCTCCGGCCGGCGTGTACTTGACTGCGTTGTGGAGAACATTCACGACCGCCTGGCGAACATATAGGCGGTCTGCCAGAGCACACACAGCTTCCTCTTCCACTAAATCGACCCTCAGGGCTTTGTCCTCGATCAGCACATCGAGAAGGCCGGCGGCTTCCTGCAAGAGCGGCATTAGCGGAAAAACCGACGCCTGGAGAACAATCCGGCCGGCATCGGCACGCGACAGCGTGAGCAGGTTGTCCACCAGGCCAGTCAGGCGGTTCACTTCTTCGAGCATGCTGCCGATGGTGTCGCGGTACTGTTCTGGGTCGGCAGCCTGCTGCAAGCCGACCTCGCCGATGCTGCGAATCGCCGCCAAAGGCGTACGCAGTTCATGAGAGGCGTCGGAGGTGAAGCGGCGCAACTGCTCGAAAGACTGGCCTATACGCGCGAGAGTCGCATTGAATTCGATGGCCAAGCGGCCCAATTCGTCGTCTGGGTTTTCCACGGGCAAGCGCTCGTCGAGATTCTCGGAGTTGATCTGCCGCGCCCGCCGCGCCATCTTTTCGATCGGATCCAGGGCGCGTGCGGCCATTTTGTAGCCAATCAGCGCGATGGCGGCCAGTGCAAGAGGCAAAGCCAGCAAAAGGATCGCGAGTGTTTCCTGCAGCCGGCCCCAGATCAGCTCCTCGCTGTAAGCCACCCGAATCAGAATGGGTTGGCCCTGCAACTCATAGGTGCCGCTGACCAACACCACGGCGGTTCCATCCGACATCCTCTCCGAACGTTCCGAGTAAGCGCGTTCGCCCTCACCCGGAAACGGCGGCCCGCCGATGGAGCGGGCGCCCAGCCTCTCATTCCTGTAAAGGACCCGGCCGTCCGGCGCCAGAACCTCCAGCAGCCTTTCCTGCACCTGCCGCCACTCTGTGTGGCGATGATACTCCTGGTGAAGGTCCATCCGCCCGTCGTCGCGAAAATAGAGCAACCCCTTAACGGTTTCCAGATCCTCCTCTGCGAGGTGCGTCAGCACCCGGTTCATCTGCCAAAACAATAGCAGCAACACCACCGCCAGGTAGACGCCAATCACGCCGGCCAGCGGCGCCACGTACCACAGGGTCAGTCGGGTCCGAACACGCCGGAGGCGAATCACGGGCCGTCCTCACGGAGAATGAAGCCTACTCCACGCACGGTGTGCAGCAACTTCTTTTCGGAAAGATCATCGAGTTTCCGGCGCAAGCGGGCGATATGCACGTCGATCAAGTTGTCGAGCGGAGTGTATCGCACACTCTCCTTCCACACGTCGCGAGCCAGCATCTCGCGCGAGACGACGCGCCCCTGCTGGCGCAGAAGGTATTCGAGAAGGTCGAACTCACGGGCCGTGAGAGCCAGGTCGTTCCCACCGCGCCTCACCTTGTGTGCGGCCACATCCATTTCCAGATCAGCCACGACTAGCTGGTTGGTTGTCTCAGGGACTCCCCGGCGCAGCAGCGCGCGAGTACGGGCGAGCAGTTCCGGAAACGCAAAGGGCTTTACCAGGTAGTCGTCGGCGCCGGCATCCAGGCCCCGTACGCGATCTTCGGTTGCGTCCTTTGCTGTGAGCAGGAGCACCGGGACCGACACGCCCCGCTGGCGCAATTGCGTGAGAACCTCGATCCCGTCGCGGCCGGGAAGCAGCCAGTCGAGAATTACCAAGTCGAAGGTCTCGGTAGAAACCAGGTAGAACCCCTCTTCCCCGGTATGCGCAACGCTCACCGAGTAGTGGTCGGCCTCCAAGCCGTGGCGTAGTGCCTCTGCCATCTTGTCTTCGTCTTCGACGATGAGTACTCGCATGGTCCGTTTCCCCATGTTGCGCTCGGCGCCGCCTCCCCTCCCAACAGGATGGCACACCGAATGGGAGAGTACTCGCGGTTACGGCGCGAAAGCAGATCAGGGTGCTATAGTAGGTGCCGCCATTGTGCGCCCCAGTGCTTCCTCAAGAATATCCGCAAGCAATGAACAATAACACTGAAGATACTCTGAAGGTTTCATGACGAGCGGAGTAGGGAAATCTACAGAAATAATTCAGTTTTCGCTGGAAGCGGGTCGGATGCCGACGGCCGGCGAGTTTTCAATCTGGCTCTTGCGCTGCCTCCCAGCAAGATATAGTGCAATCGGCTCCTCGATTCCCGAACGAACAAAATCCAAGTAGCAGCCGTAAACGACGCAGTCGGCCAAACATCAAGACTCTGCCGCGATGCTGTGCAGGCCTTTTCTCCGCAGCGGATGCTTTAGGATTGGCGTTCGTTCACGGCGCGCCACCGCACATCTACCTGGAGCGCCTCACCCTCGATTCGATAGGCCCACTCGGCCTTTTGCTCGAAGATTCCAATCGTCCTGCCGACGTTTATATCCGGATACCCGTCAACCGCGAGGCGATTTTTCGCGCCTGCGTGATGTGTGAGGGCATCAAAGTAACGGACGTGCTGCAGGTGTGGCTTGACGTCTCGACGCATCCGGCAAGAGGTCGAGAGCAAGCCGGAGAGATTCAGCGGCGCGTTCTTAAGCAGCTGATCGGAAAACAGCGGTGAATGGCGATCTAGGTCTCGATGCCTTCGCGCGTTTGGTGGCAGCGCTCGAACCGTGGCTAGGCCAATTCGTAATCATCGGCGGTTGGGCGCACCGACTCTACCGCATGCACCCCCACGCCCAGGCGCTGGACTACCAACCACTGATGACGCTGGACACGGACATCGCGGTGACTCCGAAGCTGCCGGCCGGAGAGCAGGAGATTCGGGAACGACTGGTGGCTCAGGGTTTTAGTGAGCAACTCCTGGGCGATGATCGACCGCCGGCCACTCACTATCATTTGAGTGGCGAGGAAACCGGCTTTTGCGCTGAATTCCTGACTCCACTGACAGGTAGTGACTACGACCGCAGACACAAGCGGAAGGCAACGATAGGTATCGGCGGCATAGTTTCACAGCAATTGCGACACATCGAGCTCCTTCTTTACAACCCGTGTTCAGTTGACCTCCAGACCGCTGAGCGTGCCGTTAGGATTCAGATCGCAAATCCTGTTAGCTTCCTGGCCCAGAAGGTGCTCATTCACAGAAATGCGCGACCGCGAGGATAGTGCGAAGCGTGAACGTAGAGCATCGTAGTAGTCACGGATCGGTGGCCCATAATCCGCTGAAGATCCGCTACGTTCCCACCCGCCCGGATAAACAACGTGCCGAACACATGCCGAAGCAGGTGCCAACGAAGACTCAGCCGCAATTGCTTCCCGATGTACTTCAGATCCTTGTCAGCGTTTCGCTGTGTCAAGGCTGTTCCGTTCTTGGTGGTGAATACGAAACGCCGTCCTGGATCTTCCGCCTGTGCGATATGGCGGTATAGCACTTTCCGGCCCACCCCAGATATCGGCACTTTGCGCTCCCGATCACCCTTTCCGTGTCGGACAGTCACGAGAAAGTTGTCTAAGTCCACGTCTGCCACTTCGAGATGCATTCATTCAGCCGCATCCCGGTATCCAGGACCAACATTGCCATCGCATGAATCCTGCGTTCTTTGCGAAATTTTGGTTTGAACTGAACAAGGTGCTGGACTTCGCCTTCGGTTAAGGTCGGGACCACGTTGGTTGGCGTTTTCAGCAGCGGGAGGCCCTTCAGCGGCGGCTTGAAGTGCTCTTCCAGGCTTCCCCACCGGATGAAAGCATTCAGCACTCGAAGGTAGACGTTAATGCCGGATGGCCTCATCTTCCCGGCATTCATTTTTTCAACGATCCCTGCCTTGATCGCAGACCGGATGTCGTCAGCGGTCTTGACCGGGGCAAGGACCGACTCGAAGGCGTTCCTAGCTTGTCCATACGAGCGCAGGGTCTTGGGCGAACAGTTCTTGAGAAAGCGGCGTTCCTGAAGGAATGTCTCGTAGAGCATAGCTGTCCCAACGTTAGTTGAATAGACTCAGTTGATTGGACGGGTCGTCGAGGGGAAGTTCTTGTTCGGATGCGTCGATTGCATGCAAAATGGGCATTTTTTCGAAAGCTGTGACGCTC
>Ga0187891_1000508_pt1 | contig 39070 bp, 39 predicted proteins | sample June2016WEW_21_4_FD_132990 | JGI IMG/M metagenome (GOLD analysis project Ga0187891, IMG submission 132990) | Peatland microbial communities from SPRUCE experiment site at the Marcell Experimental Forest, Minnesota, USA - June2016WEW_21_40 | ecosystem: Environmental > Terrestrial > Soil >... | reverse complement strand
GTCCTCGAGCACTTCACCAAGTCGATGACGCTCGGCTTTAAAGCCGAAGGCGAGTCCATCCTCCTCATCGGCGAAACCCAGGGCTGGCTCGGCCAATCGGTTTATTTGCGCGACATCTGCGGCCGGGAGGAGGGCGCCCCGCCGCCGATCGATCTCGCCGCCGAGCGCCGGCACGGCGAATTCGTCCGCGGGCTGATCCGCGACGGCCTCGTGACGGCGGCGCACGACCTTTCCGACGGCGGTCTTCTGGTCGCGCTCGCCGAAATGGCGATGGCCTCGCGTATCGGCGCCGTGCTCGAAGCCCCGCCCGGCATTCCCGCCCACGCCTTCTGGTTCGGGGAGGATCAGGCCCGCTATGTGGTCACGGCGCAGGACGCCGAGGCCGTCGCGCAGCGGGCAAAAGCGGCCGGCGTGCCGTTCCTTCGGCTCGGCGCGACCGGCGGCCGGGCGCTTGCGATGGCGGGCGAGCGGCCGCTTCCCATCGGCGACCTTCTGTCGCGCTTCGAGGACTGGCTGCCGGCCTACATGGCCGCCTCGCCGGCCTGAGCCCACCCGCGCCGCACATGCTTTTGCCAGAATGCAGTGGGAAAGCGCACTGGCGTAAGCGCAGCGGTGCCGGCGGGCTTCCCCGCGATGGGGTGATCTGATAAGCCGGCCAAAATGCGGGTGGTGGAAGGATTTGGACGCGCCATGGCAATGGCTGCCAGCGATATCGAACGGTTGATCCGGGCCAGCATTCCGGACGCCAAGGTAACGATCCGCGATCTCGCCGGTGACGGTGACCATTACGCGGCGACGGTCATTGCCGAATCCTTCCGCGGCAAGTCGCGCGTGCAGCAGCACCAGATCGTCTACGAGGCGCTCAAGGGCGAGATGGGCGGCAAATTGCATGCGCTGGCGCTGCAGACCGGAGCGCCGGAGCGCTGAGCCGCCAAGCTCAATTCCCGCCGCCGGGCCTTTCTCTCACCCGGCCGTCTGTGGAACTCTATCCTCCCGCCGCGGGCGGCGCCGCGGAATTCTTCCGACGAAATTTTGATCGGTCCGGGCTGAACATGGCATGGGCTTTGCGCCCGTTTTCCGCTACATATATTGAGCTACGGGTGAGACTCATTCGGCGCGGGAGGGGAGCGACCCGCGGCGTCAACAAGGGAAACCGCGATGTCTATCGAGCAGTTCATTGACAATGAGGTGAAGGCCAACGACGTCGTTTTGTTCATGAAGGGCACGCCGCAATTTCCGATGTGCGGGTTCTCCGGCCAGATCGTGCAAATCCTCGACTATCTCGGCGTGCCGTATAAAGGGCTCAACGTGCTGGAGAACGAGGAGTTGCGCGGCGGCATCAAGACTTATTCCAATTGGCCGACGATCCCCCAGCTCTATGTCAAAGGCGAATTCGTCGGCGGCTGCGACATCGTGCGCGAGATGTTCCAGGCCGGCGAGCTGCAATCGCTCTTCAAGCAGAAGGGTGTTCCCGTCAAGGAGCGCGTAGCCGCGTCCTGAAGGGGCGAACGGTTCCGCCACTGCCTTTAGTTTACCCGGATAGGCGCCCGGAGCGCCATGCGCAACGCGCCAGAAACCAGGGTCGCCCATGAAAAAGACCGGCGCGGAACTGGTGCGTTACGGCTTGGAGCAGATCGGGGCACGCTTTACCTTCGGCATCCCCGGGGTGCACAACACCGAACTCTACGACCAGCTGGCAGGCTCCGCCACGATCACCCCGATCCGCGTGACGCACGAGGGCGGCGGCGCTTTCATGGCAGACGCGGTCAGCCGGACCAATAGGTTTCCGGGTGCGTTGATGCTCGTGCCCACCGCCGGCACGGCGCTCGCCTATGCCGGCATCGGCGAGGCGTTTCTCGCCGGAATTCCGCTGCTGGTGATCACTGGCGGCATCCGCAACGACCTTGACGTTCGCTACCAGCTGCACGAGATCGACCAGCTGGAAATGGTGCGTGCCGTCACCAAAGGACGGTGGCGTGTCGAGGCACACACGGACATCGTGCCCACGCTGTTCGAAGCCTGGCAGCTGGCCGTGAGCGGCGAACCGGGGCCGGTGTTCGTCGAAATCCCCCTGAACCTGCAGCTGTTTCCCGGAGAGGTCGACGGGCTGCCGGAGCTGCCGCCGCTACCGGCGCCGCCACGCCCCGATGCCGACGCCGTTGCGGCGGCTGCCCGCCTCTTGGAAGCGGCGACGCACCCCGGTCTGTTTCTGGGTTGGGGCGCGCGCGAAGCCACTGCACTTGCGATCGAACTTGCCGAGCGTCTCAACGCGCCGGTAGCGACCACGCTGCAGGGCCTGAGCGTCTTTCCCGCCACCCATTCGCTGCACGTCGGAATGGGCATCGGGCCGGCCGCGGTGCCGGCAGCGACTCATGCCTTTGCCGACTGCGACGTGCTGCTGGCCGTCGGCATGCGCTTCGGGGAGATCGCCACCGGCAGTTTTGGCCTCGAAGCAAAATGGCGGTTGATCCACGCTGACATCAATCCGCAGGTGTTCAACGCCAACTACCCGGCGGAAGTGACGCTGTGCGGCGATGCCGTCGAGACTCTGGCGGCATTATGTGCCGCCTTGCCGCGGCGGATCGAAAATGGCCGCGATGGCGGCGCCCTACGCCAGCGCATCGCGACCGACAAGCGGCGCTACCTGGACGAATGGCTGCACCACGACAGCAAGGATCGCGTGAACCCCGGGCGTTTCTTTCAGTCGCTGCGTCGACACCTGGAAGACGACGCCTATTTGCTCGCCGACGACGGCAACCACACCTTCCTGGTCGCCGAGCTCTATCAGTCAACACGCAGCAAGCACTTCCTCTCACCCACCGACTTCAACTGCATGGGCTACTGCGTGCCGGCGGCGATCGGCGTGAAGCTCACTCACCCGGATCGGCAGGTAGTGGGCATCGTCGGCGACGGCGCTTTCCTGATGACCGCCATGGAAATCTTGACCGCCGCCGAACATCGGCTTGGCATCGTCTATTATGTGTTCAACGACGGCGAGCTGGCGCAGATCGCGCAGACGCAGCAGCTGACCTACAACCGCAAGTCCTGCACCGTGTTGCCCGAGGTTCATATCCGCGGCGTGGCTGATGCCGTCGGCGCCGCCTATTTCCAAATGTCCGATACGGCAAGCATCGAAAGCATGATGGAGGCAGCGCACGCGGCCAGTCTCGGCGGACGTCCGGTGATCGTCGATGTCCGCATCGACTATTCGAAGTCGACACGATTCACCCAGGGCATCCTCAAGACCAATCTCGCCCGCATGACGGTCGGCAACAAACTCCGCCTCGCCGGTCGTGCGGTGTGGCGGCACGCCGTCAGCCCCAAGACCCCGGAGCGCGCCTCGTGAGCGAGGCCAAGGTCTTGTTCATCGGCGCCGGCGCCATCGGGGCATCGGTGGCGGCATGGGTGGCGGAAAGCTACGGCTCGGTCTGGATCATGGATGTCGGTGAGACGCTGGCTGCGCTGCGAACAGGCGGGATCGCGACTTACCAGTTCGCGGCGCCGGAGCGGACGCGTCGTACCATGCATGTGCGCACGGTCGATCGGCCCGGCGAGCTTCCCGATGTCGACATCGTCGTGCTGGCGGTGAAGAACTACGGCCTCGAAGCGGTCGCGCGGCAGGTGCGCGATGAGCTGGGCGATCGGCCGATCATCGTGTCGATGGCCAATGGCATCGACAACCAGCGGCTTCTGCCGAAATTCTTCACCAAGGTGATTTACTGCGTGGTCGGCTACAACGCCCGCCGCGATGCGCCGGCGGTGGTTGGTTATCACGGCAAGGGACCTTTGCTGATCGGCACCCCGGACAATACGCTCGGCGCCGAACTGCGGCGGGTGCAGTCGGTTCTCGCGCACGGTTGCCCGACGCAGATCGTCGACCGCTTGCAGGACGTGGTGCACACCAAGATCGTGATCAATCTCGCCAACGCGCTGGATGCGCTGGTGGGGCACGGCTGGCGGCCGTTATCGAACTTCGCTGCTTATCAGCGGTTGTTCACGCAGACCCTGTGGGAGGGCGTGCGCATCGTTCGCGCCGCGGGCTATCGCGAGTACCGCATGCCGGGCATCCCGTCCTTCGGCATACTGCGGCTGGCGACGTTGCTTCCGGGTTGGCTGATCCGGCCGGTGTTTAGGCGCAGGCTGCAAGCGATTGTGATGTCGAGCATGGTTCAGGACGTGGAACTCCGTGGCGCCCAGGACACCGAGATCGAGTCGATCACCGGGTACATCGTCCGCCTCGCCGCGGAGCACGGCGTATCAGCCCCGTATAACGGGACCATCTACCGTCTGGGCAGGGAAAAATTCCACCCGGGATTCACACCGATGCGGTGCGAAGAGGTGCTGGCCGAAGTCGAACGGGAGCGTCAGCGCGAATAATATTCCACCACCAGGTGCGGCTCCATCACCACCGGGTAGGGCACGTCGCCCAGCGCCGGCACGCGGGTGAGCTTGGCCGTCATTTTGGTGTGGTCGACGTCGATGTAATCCGGCACGTCGCGCTCCCCGAGCGCGGTCGATTCCAGCACCAGCGCCAGCTGCTTCGACTTCTCTTTGACCTCGATGAGGTCGCCGACCTTGACGCGGAAGCTCGGGATGGTCACGCGCCGGCCGTTCACCGTGACGTGGCCGTGATTGACGAACTGGCGGGCGGCGAACACGGTCGGCACGAATTTCGCCCGGTAGATCATCGTGTCGAGCCGGCGTTCCAAGAGCCCGATCATGTGGGCGCCGGTATCGCCTTTGAGCCGTCGCGCCTCGTCATAAATGCCGTGGAAGTGCCGCTCCGACATGTTGGCGTAATAGCCCTTGAGCTTCTGCTTGGCGCGTAATTGCACGCCGTAATCGGACAGCTTGCCTTTACGGCGCTGGCCGTGCTGGCCGGGGCCGTATTCACGTTTGTTGATCGGTGACTTCGGGCGGCCCCAGATGTTCTGGCCGAGCCGGCGGTCGATCTTGTACTTCGCCTCGTGGCGCTTGGTCATTCGCGTCCTCGCTGACGTGTTTTGGCATGATCTTGTCCGAAAACCGGCAACCGCTTTTCGGATCATGCCGTGCTGGCTGAGGATCGCGCCCTCCTCTGTCCCGGGTTTTTTGGCCGGAACCGACAGGTTTGTTGCCGAAGCGCCGGCGCAAACCACGGGTCGCGAAACACCGCGCGGGCCCGTTCAGGCCCGCGCCGCGCGCGGTTTCTAGGGGGAAACCCGGGCAGTGTCAAACCGCGGGGGCGATCGCCGGTTCGGCTCGCTCCTCGACCGCCGCAAGGTGCCTTCGCCGCATGCTCTTGAGGACGGTGATGGCAAGGAGCGCGGTGACGGCATCGAGGATGGCGACCAGGATGAACACGCTGGTCCAGCTTCCGGTCGTCTGCTTGAGGAAAGCGGCCGCCGGCCCGCCCAGGATCGAGCCGATCCCCTGCGCGATATAAAGGAACCCGTAGTTCGTCGCCGCGTATTTCGGCCCGAACGTATCCGTCAGCGTCGACGGAAACAGCGAAAAGATTTCGCCCCAGCCGAAGAAAACGAGCCCGGTCAGCACCACAAAGAGTGCCGGCTGGTCGATGAAGGCGAACAGGATCAGGATGGCGGCTGCTTCAAGCGAGAACGCCAGCGCCATCGTGGTCTCGCGACCGATATGGTCGGACACCCAGCCGAAGAACGGGCGGGTCAGGCCGTTGGTGACCCGCGACAGCGTGAGTGACAGCGGCAATGCCGCCATGCCCAAGACCAGCATGTTGGCGACGCCGTATTCCCGCGCGAAGGGTCCGACATTCGACGTCACCATGAGCCCGCTGGTCGACATCATGCTCATCATCACGAATAACAGATAGAACACCGGGCTCTTCAGCATCTCGCGGGGCGAGAAGCTGCGGTGAGTCTGTTGCGCGACGGTCGCGGCCGGCGCCACGCTCGCCGGCTGATAGTTCTCGGGCGGCGTGCGCAGCCATTGCGCCGCGAGAATGCCGACCGCGCCCTGAATGATGCCCCATACGATCAGCGTGTGCGCGTAGCCGGAGCTCTTGATCATGCTGTCGATCGGGAAACTGGTGAAGAATGCGCCGAAGCCGTATCCCGCTGCGGCCAGGCCGGTCGCGAGTCCGCGCCGGTCGGGAAACCAGCGCACCATCAGCCCAATGATGCCGACGTAGATAATGCCGGTGCCGAAGCCGCCGAGCACCCCGTAGGTGAAGTAAAGCGCCCCCAGGCTGCTGACCGAGGCGGATAACACCCAGCTGCCGCCGGACAGCAGCGCGCCGATCGTGATCAGCAGGCGCGGGCCGAACCGGTCCACTAAGTAGGCCTGAAACGGCGAGAACCATGTCTGCAGGATGATCAGGAGCGAAAAGGTCCACTGCAGCTCCGCGAGCGTCGTTCCGAGCTTCTGGTTGAGAGGCCCGGTAAACAGCGTCCACACATATTGCGGGCTGGAGATCGCCATCATGGCGATCAGGCCGAGAATGAGCTGGTTCCAACGGTTTAAATACCAAGCGCGCGTTGTTTGAGCAGCGATGGTCACCTGCGCCCCCCGCTCCGTTTCCCCAGCGTCGTGCCCGCCGATCTTCCGCGTTCCGCGCGGTTACGGCTGCCGGAGCGTAACGGCGGCAAAGGAGGGCGACAAGCCGCCCAAAGCCGAAATTAGCAGCAGGGAATGACCGATGACGATGCAATCATCAGCCGGCCTTCGTGGCGGCTGCCGCCGCCGCGGCGATGCCGAAGCGCGCCAGCGCCGCTGCCGGCGGACGGCCGGACGTGAAAACGGCGCGGGTGGTGCCGGCGCGCCCCGACGGGGATGCGGGCCCGAGCAGATCGCTGACGCGCCGCGCAATCGCCGGCGCCGGATCGAGAAAATTCACCGGCCAAGGCGCCAGTCGCCGCAAGCGGTCGATCAGCAGCGGATAGTGGGTGCAGGCCAGCACGACGGTATCGGTGTGCGCGCCGTCGTCGCGGAAACATGGCGCGATCTCCGCATACAGCGCCGCGTCGCTGACCGGTGCGCCGGCGAGCTCTGCCTCGGCATAGCCGGCAAGCTTTTTCGCGCCGACCAGTGTGACCTGGCAATCCTGCGCATAATCGCGGATCAATGCGCGGGTATATTCGCGCGCCACCGTCGCCTCGGTGCCGAGCACCGAAACGCGTTTGGTGATCGAACTCGCACAGGCCGGCTTGATCGCCGGCACGGTGCCGACGAAGGGAACCGAGAATTGCCGGCGCAGGTCGGGCAGCACGATGGTCGAGGCGGTGTTGCAAGCGATGACGACGAGGTCGGGCCGGTGCGCCGCGATCAATTCGCCGATCAGCGCGACGACCCGGGTAACGAGCGCCGGTTCCGCCATCGCTCCATAGGGGAAGGCCGCATCGTCGGCGACATAGATGAAATCGGCATTCGGCCGCGCCGCCGCGATCTCACGATAGACGGTGAGGCCGCCAAGGCCGGAATCGAACACAAGGATGGTTTCGCGTTTGTCCATCGGGCCAAGAGAAAACACGACGAATCGGGCGCCTGCAATCACCCCCGTCATGGCGGTGGCGCCGGGCAGCGGTTCACGCGCGGCCGAAGACACGCTGGAAGATCGTGTCGACCTGGGCGAAATGAAAGTCGAGGTCGAAATTGGCGACGAGCTCGCGGTCGCTCAAATGCTTACCGACCTCGGCGTCGGATTTCAGCAGCGCCAGGAAATCGCCTTCACCGCGCCAAGCTTTCATGGCGTTGCGCTGGACTATGGCGTAGGCGTCCTCGCGCGCGACGCCCTTTTGCGTCAGCGCGAGCAGAACGCGCTGGGAATGAACGAGGCCGCCGAGGCGGTCGAGATTTTTTTGCATGTTATCGGGATAGACGATCAGCTTGTCGACGATGCCGGCCAGGCGGCCGAGCGCAAAATCGAGTGTGACCGTGGCGTCCGGTCCGATCATGCGCTCGACCGAGGAATGCGAAATGTCGCGTTCGTGCCACAGCGCGATGTTCTCGAGCGCCGGCGTCACATAGGCGCGCACCATGCGCGCGAGCCCCACCAGGTTCTCCGACAGCACCGGATTGCGCTTATGCGGCATGGCGGAGGAGCCTTTCTGGCCTGCGGAGAAATACTCCTCCGCCTCCAGAACCTCGGTGCGCTGCAAATGGCGGATCTCGGTCGCCAGCCGTTCGACCGAGCCGGCGACCACGCCGAGGGTGGCGAAGTACATGGCGTGGCGGTCGCGCGGAATGACCTGGGTGGAGATCGGTTCGACCCGCAGCCCCATCTGCTTCGCCACATAGGCCTCGACCCGCGGATCGACCTGAGCGAAGGTGCCGACCGCGCCGGAAATCGCACAGGTCGCGACTTCTTGGCGCGCCGCCGCGAGGCGTTCTTTGGCGCGGGCGAACTCCGCATAGGCATAGGCGAGCTTGAGCCCGAACGTGGTCGGCTCGGCGTGGATGCCGTGCGAGCGGCCGATGGTCGGGGTCAACTTGTGCTCGCGGGCGCGGCGTTCCAGCGCAGCGTTGAGTTTCTCGACGTCGGCGATCAGCAGGTCGGCGGCGCGCACCAGCTGAACGTTGAGGCAGGTGTCGAGAACGTCGGAGGAGGTCATCCCCTGGTGCACGAAACGCGCTTCCGGACCGACGATTTCCGTCAAATGGGTGAGAAAGGCGATGACATCGTGCTTGACCTCGCGTTCGATCTCGTCGATGCGCGCGATATCGAACGTGGCGTTCTTGCCCTTGGCCCAGATTTTTGCCGCCGCCGCCTTCGGGACGATGCCGAGCTCGGCCATGGCGTCGGCGGCATGCGCCTCGATCTCGAACCAGATACGCAGCCGCGTCTGCGGCGACCAGATCGCTGCCATTTCGGGCCTGGTATAACGGGGGATCATCGTCACCTCGCCGGGAAGCCTGGGCTGTAGCAGATCGGACGATGCTCAACAATTGTGCCCGGCTGTGCGATGCTGGCGAATCGGAAGCGAATCACGGGGATAGCCATGAAATTGCTTCAGATCGTGCCTCGCGATGGTGCGCGCCTTTATGGCGCGATGATCAAGAAGCAGGCCGAGATCCGCAAAAGCGGGCGCGGCACCTTTTCCCGGGCCGGCGCCAGGAAGCGAAACGCGGCCCGCTGGACGCATGTCCGCTACAAAGGCTCGGTCGACCTCGAGCCCGGACTGTCGGACGCGGTGGAGGTGGCGATCAAGTCGCCGGAGCGGGGCGACGAGGCGCGGCTCTTGTCGTCATTTCTCGGCTGGCTCGACCGGCATTTCGGCGAGCAATTGTCGGCCGTCAATATTCAATATCAGCACGCTTCCGGCCGCGGCCGGCGCTAAGGCCGTATGCTCGCTCAGGCTGCGGCTGGTCACGCCGCGAAGCGGGCGCGATCGTGCGGCTGCCGGAAGTCGACCGGCGTTCCCTTGGGGATGATGCCGCTCGGGTTGACCCGGGCGATCGAATAGTAGGTGATCACGTAATAGCGCGGCTTGACGGTCTCGGCGATGCCCGGCACCTGATAAAGCTCGCGCGTGTAGTTCGACAAATTCGGATAATCGGCGATCCGGTTGCGATTGCATTTGAACAACGAGAAATAGGCGACGTCGAAACGCACCAGCGTCGGGAACAGGCGCCAGTCGGCTTCGGTGATCTGATGGCTGACCAGATACCGCTGGCGGCCCAGCCGCGCCTCGATGTCGTCGAGCGCGGCGAACAGCGCGTCGTAGGCTTCCTCATAGGCGGCCTGCGAGCGGGCAAAGCCGCAGCGATACACGCCGTTATTGACGTTGGCGTAGATCGTTTCGTTGATGCGGTCGATCTCGCTGCGCAATGCTTCTGGGTAATAATCGGTCGGATCGGCTCCGACCGCGGCGAACTCGCTGTTGAGCATGCGGATGATCTCGGAGGATTCGTTATTCACGATCCGCCGGGTCTTTTTGTCCCACAAGGTCGGCACCGTCACCTTGCCGGTATAGTGCGGATCGCTCGCCGTGTAGGCTTCATGGAGATAGTGAAAGCCGTTCACGCGATCCGGCGTGCAGTCGGGAAAGGCGGGATTGTCCTCATAGGTCCAGCCTTGCACGGGAAGCCCGGGAATGGCGTAGGCGACGCTGACGGCGTTCCGTAGTTTCTTCAGCGCCAGAAAAATCAGCGTGCGGTGCGCCCACGGGCAGCCGTAGGCGACATAGAGGTGATAACGGCCGGCTTCGGCCTTGAAGCCTGATGAGCCGTCGGCGGTGATGCGGTCGCGGAAGACGCTGTCGACCCGCTGGAAATTGCCAGCCTTGCCGGTCTCCGCCGCCGGGTCCTGGTCATGCCACGTGCCGTCGAGGAGCATGCCCATTAGGCGGTCTCGCCGCGCGCCAGCGCCGCCGCCTGGCGGATCGCCGCGATATTGGCGCGGTAGGATTCGACCGTGCGGTCCTTGAACACCGCGGAGCCGGCGACCAGGACATTGGCGCCGGCGCGCGCCGCCTCGGGAGCGACCTCGGGCGTGATGCCGCCGTCGATCTCGATGTCGATCGGGCGCCCCGCCGCCAGCGCGCGCAGCTTGCGCAACTTGTCGACGGCGCCGAGGATGAATTTCTGCCCGCCGAAGCCGGGATTGACCGACATGACGAGGATGAGGTCGACGAGGTCGATGACCGGCTCGACACTCTCCACCGGCGTGCCCGGATTCATGGTCACGCCCGCTTTCTTGCCGATCGCGCGGATCGCCTGCAGCGAGCGATGGATGTGCGGGCCGGCCTCGACATGCACGGTGATGATATCGGCGCCGGCCTTGGCGAAGGCTTCGAGGTAGGGATCGCACGGCGCGATCATCAGATGGACGTCGAGGATTTTTTTGGTGTGCGGACGCAGCGCCTTGACCGCGTCCGGCCCGATCGAGATGTTGGGCACGAAATGGCCATCCATCACGTCGACGTGTATCCAGTCGGCGCCTGCGGCGTCGACCGCGCGCACCTCCTCGCCCAGCTTCGCGAAATCGGCGGCGAGGATCGACGGGGCGATAATGAGCGGACGATGCACCGGGCCCTCCGATCGTTGCGGTTCGCGTAACATGCCGGGCTTGAACGGGCAACGCGGAGCGTCGCCGCGGTTTTGCGGTAGGCCTTGTGGCGCGGCGTGCGCCTGCGCATACGATAGGCAGCAAGCGCAGCGGAGGTACCGTGGCCCATACCGATGTCATCGTGCTCGGCGCCGGCATCGTCGGCACTTCGATCGCCGTTCATCTCGCCAAGCGCAACCTGTCGGTGGCGCTGATCGATCGGTCCGGCCCGGGCGAGGGGACCTCCTACGGCAATGCCGGCATCATCGAGGGCAACACCATCTTCCCGCCGGGCTTTCCGTCGGATTGGGTGGAGCTTCTCCGCATCGCGCTCAAACGTTCGCCCGTGGTCAATTATCACGCCGCGTATCTGCCGCGGCTCGCGCCCTGGCTTGCGGCTTTCTATGCCGCCTCGCGGCCGGGACGGCTGCGCGAGACGGTCCGGGTGATGCGGCCGCTGTTTGGCCGCGCCGTCGCCGAGCATGAGGCGCTCGCCGCCGAGGCCGGCGCCGAGCGTTATTTCAGCCGCCGCGGCTGGCTCAAGCTCTACCGCACCGACAGGGCTTTCGCGGCGCTGGCGCCGGAACTCGAGCTGGCCGCACGCTTGGGGATCGCCAACGTCCCGCTCGATCGCGACGAGGCGCGTGCGCTGGAGCCGGCGCTGGCGCCGGTGTTCCGGCATGCCGTGCATTGGACCGGCGCGGTGAGCGTGACCAACCCGTTGGAACTGACTCGCGCTTACGCCGCGCGCTTCGCCGCGCTGGGCGGCCCGACGTTCACCGGCGACGCGCGTACGTTGCATCGCGCCAATCCTTATTGGCGCGTGGAAACAGCGGCCGGGCCGCTCGATGCCGGCGACGTGGTGATCGCGCTCGGTCCGTGGGCGAACGACGTGCTCGGCCCGCTCGGCGTCAAGCTGCCGCTCGGCCTCAAGCGCGGCTACCACCGCCACTTCCGTCCGCAAGGCAACGCCACGCTCAGCCGCCCGGTTCTCGATGCCGAGAATGGCTACCTGCTGGCGCCCATGGAGCAGGGAATCCGCGTGACGACGGGCGTCGAGTTTGCCGCCCGTGACGCGGCTCCAACGCCGGTGCAACTTGATCGCCTGCTGCCGGCGGCGCGCGAATTGTTTGCGCTCGGCGAACCGGTCGAGGCGCAGCCATGGCTGGGCGCGCGCCCGTGCTTTCCCGATTCCCGGCCGGTGATCGCGCGCGCGCCGCGGCAGCGCGGAATGTGGCTGGCCGTTGGCCACGCCCATTGGGGCTTGACGCTCGGTCCGGCAACCGGCCGGCTGATCGCCGAGATGATGACCGGCGCGACGCCGTTCTGCGATCCGAAACCTTATGGTGCGGACCGGTTTGCCGGCTGACGCGGCCTTATTGCCCGATGGTGCGGACCACGCTGGCTTCAGGCCGGGTGTTGTTGGACGACAGCTTGTCCTGGTGGGCGACCATCTCGTCGTATTTGGGGATGGTCGTTACCGGTTGCTTCGGCACCATGTGGACGACCTTGTAGCCGCCGGCTTTGAGTTGCCGCAGCAATTCCGGCAACGCTTCCGCCGTTGCGTGCTTGAAGTCGTGCATCAGAATGATGCCCTTGCCGCGCTTGTCCAGCTGGCTCATGACCGACTTGATCACCTGCTCCGGCTTGTGAAACTTGAAGTCGCGCGAGTCGATGTCGGTCGAAAACGCCGCAATGTTGCGCTCGCCGAGATAGGCGAGAAGTTGCGGGGTGTGTTGCAGGTCGGGGAAGCGGAAGAACGGCGCGATCGGCGCGTTGGCGGCCATGTGCACGGCGCTGACGCCCATCTCGATTTCCTGCTCGGCTTGTTCGAGATCCCTGGCGTAGGGATTTCTGGCGAGATCCTTGTGCGACCAGGTGTGGCTGCCAACCGTCATTCCCGCTTCAATGACCTGCTTGGTGATTTCGGGATGCCAAGTGGCATGCTTGCCGATCTCGAAGAATGTCGCCTTCAAACACTCATCGCGTAACGCCTTAAGGACGGCAGGCGTGTTCTCCGGCCAGGGGCCGTCGTCGAAGGTCAGCACGACTTCCTTGTCGCGGAGGAAATCGTATTGCTTGAAATGCTCGAAGCCGAATCCGGGCCCGCCGGTCGTGTCGATCTCGACGATGCGCGACAGGCCCATGCCGCCCGGTTTATCGCAAGCGGGGATGTTGCTGGTCGCGACGCCGGCCGCGCCCGGCGCGGCAGCGGTGGCGGCTGAGCCGGTCGGGGTCGCGGCGGGTGCATTTTGTGTGTTTTGGGCGACGCGCGTTGCGGCGGCCGATGCGGGCTCGTTGGCCGCCGGCGACGGCGTCACCACGGTCTTCACCGGCATTGCTGAAACTTGCGCCTGGGGAGCCTGGTTCGCGGTCGCCGGGACAGCGCCTGCGTTCGACGCGACGCGCATCGCCGGAGCCGTGGCTGAAGTCGGCGCCGCTTTCTGTGCGGAGACGACCCCGAAGGCCGCGACACCCAGGGTCAGCAACGCGCCAACAACAATGACGACGAAGCGCATCGCGTCCCTCCGCCAGCAACGGGCCGATTCACATAAAGTGAAGGCGCAATCGGCGAGCAAGTCAACGGCGACCGCACGCTGAAGCGTAAAAGATGCGGGTTGTGGTTTCCAAGGCGTGTGGTTCTGTTGGATGCTCTCGCTCGCCTTGTTTTATCGGCCGAATTGATCCTTCCAGCTTGGCAATGCGCCGGGAAAGGGCAGCGCCGCCGCCTCGAAAACGCCGCGCGCGACCGCGCGCGCCACGACATTGGCCGCAATGGTGCCGAGACGGGTCAGTGCCAGATACGCATCGGCCAGCGGCCGGCGGGCGGTCGAGGCCGCAAACACTACATCGCCGTCGAGCGGGCTATGCACGGGGTAGATGGCGCGCGACAGGCCCGATTGCGCCATGACCGCAAGGCGCTTGGCCTGCGCCTTGGTGAGGATGGCGTCGGTCGCCACCACTACGAGGGTAGTGCTCTCGCGAGTGCTACCTTTGGTGAAAGGTTCAAAGGCCGCGGATGGAAACGGCGAAGGTAACCCGCGCCCGCCGAATTCGCCGTTCCTTTCGAACGGTGCCGCCCAGAACCAGGGGCCGCGATCGACGAGGACGCTGCCGGCGGCGTTGACGACGGCTATCGCGCCGATGATGTGGCCGTCCGAGGTTTGCGCCGAGGCGGAGCCGATGCCGCCTTTGCAGTTGACGGTGGTCGCGCCGGTGCCGGCGCCGACGCTGCCGAGGGCGAAATCGGCACTGGCTGCGGCGGCGGCCGCATAGCCGAGCTCGCGATACGGCGGAAAACGGCCCCAGTCCTTGTCGCCGCCGCTCAGCAAATCAAACAGGATGGCCGCGGGCACGATCGGCACGCGTGCGGTGCGCACGGCAAAGCCGCGGCCTTTTTCCTTGAGCCACGCCTGCACGCCCGACGCGGCATCGAGGCCGAAGGCCGACCCGCCGGCCAGCGCGATGGCGTCGATGCCCTCGACCGTCTGCGCCGGATCGAGCAGGGCGGTTTCGCGTGTACCCGGCCCGCCGCCGCGCAAATCGATCGAGCCGACAGCCGGTTCGTCGAACACGACAGCGGTGGCGCCGGAGCCGAGGCGGGCGTCCTCGGCATGGCCGATATTCACCCCAGGAACGTCGGTGATCAGGTTGCGCAAGAGATCCTCGCAAGTTCCGGCAACGGAGACGATTTTTCTGTCAGCGTCAACCGATCACATCCTCGCGGGCGGGGCGCTGCCGGGCTTGCCTGGCGGCAAGACGGCGGGCATGAGTGCGCCATGGCGAATGTCACAATCGTTGCCGCGCTGATCGCCGGCATGTTGAGCTTCCTGTCCCCCTGCGTGCTGCCGTTGGTGCCGCCCTATCTGGTCTATCTCACCGGAACTTCGCTCGAGCGCTTTGCCGACGCGGAAGAGGAACCGCGCGTCCGCCGCGAAACGATCGCCGCTGCGCTCTTGTTCGTGCTCGGATTCTCCACCGTGTTCGTGGCGCTCGGCGCCAGTGCCAGCGTGATCGGCGCCGTGGTGCGCACCTATTCCGGCGAACTCGCCATCGTTGCCGGCGTCGCCATCATCGTCATGGGTCTGCATTTCCTCGGGCTCACGCCGATCGCCTTGCTGATGCGGGAAAAACGTCTCGAGGTCGCCAAGCCGGTCGGCCTGTGGGGCGCCTATCTGATGGGGCTCGCCTTTGCGCTGGGCTGGACACCGTGCATCGGGCCGGTCCTTGCCGCGATCTTGGCGGTGGCGGCGTCCGAGGCCACCGTCGCCAGAGGCGCCGGGATGCTCGCCGTCTACTCGCTCGGCCTCGGTATTCCTTTCATCGCGGCGGCGTTGGCGGTCGAGGCGTTCGCTGCTTTCCTGGTCCACTTCCGCGCCCATCTGGGCGTGGTCGAGAAGGTGATGGGCGGCCTTCTCGTTCTCACCGGCGTGGCTTTTCTTACCGGCGGGGTGACGCAGGCAAGCTTCTGGCTGCTGGATACGTTCCCGATGCTGGGAAAAATCGGCTAGCCTCAACTGCGCGACGTGTTGGGAATCTCGTCGTAGCCGCCCTTGCTGTTCCAGCGATAGAACACATAGTCCACCGTGGTGATGTCGCCCTTGGCGTCGTAGCTGATCGGGCCGAGCACGGTGTCCCACTTGCCGCTGCGGATCGTTTGCGCGACCTTTTTACCGTCGATGGTCTTTGCCTCGTTTGCGGCGGCCGCCCAAATCTGCACCGCGGCGTAAGTGTAGAGCGTGTAGCCCTCCGGATCGACGCCCTTGTCCTTGAACTCCTTGACGATGGCCGCGGCGGTCGGCCGTTTGCGCGGGTCGGAGCCGAAGGTGAACATCATGCCCTCGCCGGCGGGGCCGGTGATCGACCAGAACTCATTGGTGGCCATGGCGTCGCCCGATATCATCTGGCTGGTCATCCCCTGGGCCCGCATCTGCCGCAGGATCAGCCCGGCCTCGGTGTGGTAGCCGCCGACATAGACGACATCGATGGCGTTCGCCTTCATCTTCGAGACCAGCGCGTTGAAGTCCTTGTCGCCCTGCGTATAGCCCTCGTACATCTTTTCCTTCACGCCGGCCTTGTTGAGCGCCTTCTTCATCTGGTCGGCCAGCCCTTTGCCGTAGGTCGACTTGTCCTGCAGGATGGCGATGTTCTTGTCCTTGTAGGTCTTGGCGATGTAGTCGCCGGCAATCGTGCCCTGCTGGTCGTCGCGGCCGCACGTGCGGAACGTGTTCCACATGCCGCGCTCGGTGAACAACGGATTGGTCGAGGCCGGCGTGATCTGAAGCACGCCGCCGTCGAGATAGGCGTCCGACGCCGGGATCGAAGACGACGAGCAATAATGGCCGAACACCGCGGCGACACCCATTCCGGCGAACTTTTCTCCGACCGAACGCGCCTGTTTGGGATCGCAGGCGTCGTCGCCGATTTCGAGCTTGAGCTTCTTGCCGAGAACGCCGCCCGCGGCATTGATATCGGCCACAGCCCGTTCTGCGCCATTCTTCAATTGCGTGCCGAACGAGGCGTATTGGCCGGTCATCGGAGCGCCCAGGCCGACCGTAATGTCTTGGGCCAGCGCCGGGCCGGCAAACAGACCGAACAGGAGCGCACAGGCGCTGAGCCGTAGCTTGGTCATTTGCATCCCCTCGTCTGTTCCTGGGCGGTAAGGCTATTGTGTCGGTCGAGAATCTATCACCGCTACCGCCCGTTTTCCTGCCCGATTTCGCGCCAGCCGAGCGGACCGGCACGCGTATAGAGCCAGGGATATTGCCGCACCATCTGGCTTGCCCGTGTGGCGCGCCAGCCGATCAGGCCCACGGCGAGGAAGATCACGGTGTCGCAGCCATATGACGCTACCGACAGAAGCTCGCCCTGGAACAAGGCGCAATGGATGAAGCGCGCCGCGGCGCCAAGCAGCAGCGCCGCGATCGCGACCTGCCAGGGCGGGCGCCAGGCACCGGCGATGGCGCGGCCGGAAAGCCAGGCGGCGCCGCCGCCGAGGATGACGGTCACCAGCACAACGTGCGCGATACTCTCGCCGGCATAAAGCCTTGCCATGTCCGCCTCCTGTCAGCGCGTGCCGCCTTCGAGATAGGCGGCGCGAATTTCCGGCCGCTGCAGCAATTCGCGCCCGCTCCCTTGCAGCGTGATCTCGCCGTTGACCATGACGTAGCCGCGGTGCGCCAGCTTGAGCGCGTGATAGGCGTTCTGCTCGACCAGGAACACGGTGAGCTTGTCGCGCTCGTTGAGCGCGCGAATGGCGGCGAAAATTTGCTGCACCAGGAGCGGCGCCAGGCCGAGCGACGGCTCGTCCAGCAAGATCAGCCGCGGCCGGCTCATCAGCGCGCGGCCGATCGCCAACATCTGCTGCTCGCCGCCTGAGAGCGTGCCGCCGCGCTGGCTCCTGCGGTCGCGCAGCCGCGGGAACAGCGCAAATACCCGCTCGAGGTCTTCATCGAAGTCGGCGGCGTCGGTCACGGTGGCGCCGATCTGCAAATTCTCCATCACCGTCATGCGCGAGAAAATGCGCCGGCCTTCGGGTGCTTGCGCGATGCGCAGCTTGGCGATCTCGTGCGTCGGCAGCGCGGTGATGTCGCGGCCGGCGAAGCAAATTTGTCCCTCGCGGGCGCGCGGATTGCCGAACACCGTCATCATCAGCGTCGACTTGCCGGCGCCGTTGGCGCCGATCAGGGTGACGATCTCACCCTCGTTGACGTCGACATCGACGCCTTTGAGCGCGACGACGTTGCCGTAATAGGTCTTGACGCCGCGGAGCGAGAGCAGCGGGTCGCCCGTCGCGCTCATAACCCGACCTCCGCGTCAACGCTCCCGATTTCTTCGTCGGCGACGCCGAGATAGGCGGCGACGACTTTGGCATCGCTGCGCACGTCACTCGGAGCGCCGTCGGCGATCTTCACGCCGTAGTCGAGCACGACGATATGGTCGGAAATCTCCATCACCACGCCCATGTCATGCTCGATCAAGAGGATCGAGGTGCCGTGCTCGTCGCGGATCGCGCGCAGGAATTCGTTGAGCTCCGCGCTCTCGCGGTTGTTGAGGCCGGCGGCGGGCTCGTCGAGGCAAAGCAGCACCGGATCGGTGCACATGGCGCGGGTGATTTCGAGCCGGCGCTGGGCGCCGTAGGGCAGCGCGCCGGCGGCATCGTCGGCGCGCGCGGCGAGGCCGACGCGGTCGAGCCAATAGCGTGCCTTGTCGATGGCGGCGGCTTCGGCGCGGGCGTAGGCGCGCGAGCCGAACAGCCCGAGCACGGTGAAACCGGAGGCGAGCATCAGCGGGTTGTGCTGGGCGACCAGGAGATTTTCCAAAAGCGTCATGCCGGCGAACAGGCGCACGTTCTGAAACGTGCGCGCGACGCGCGCCTCCCGCGCGATGCGGAATCCGGGCAGCCGCTCGAGCAGGAACGACGCGCCGTCGGGGTGTGCCAGCCGCAATCTGCCGACCGTCGGCTTGTAGAAGCCGGTGATGCAGTTGAACAGCGTCGTCTTGCCGGCGCCGTTCGGTCCGATCAGCGCGGTGATCTCGCGCTCGCGGGCAAAGAAGGAGAGATCGTTGACGGCGGTCAAGCCGCCGAAGCGCATGGTCAGGTGCTCGACGGTGAGGATTTCCGCGCTGTTCACGTGGGAGTCTCCGTGCCCGCGCGGGCGTCCTGCACGATCGCAGCCGGGACGGCCTTGCGCTGGTGCAGGAACACCGATGGGGTCCGCGTCGAGACCAGGCCGCGCGGCCGATAGATCACGATCGCGACCATGGCGGCGCCGAATACCAGCATGCGGTATTGGTCGAACTCGCGGAACAGTTCGAAGCCGCCGAGCATCGCCGTGGCGGCGATGGCGACGCCGAGCTGCGAGCCCATGCCGCCGAGCACGACGATCGCCAGCACCAGCGCCGATTCTCCGAAGGTGAACGATTCCGGGCTGATGAAGCCCTGCCGCGTGGCGAAGAAGGCCCCGGCGAAACCGCCGAACATGGCGCCCATGGAAAAGGCGGTGAGCTTCGTCGTCGTGGTGTTGATGCCGAGCGCGCGGGAGGCGATCTCGTCCTCGCGCAATGCTTCCCAGGCGCGGCCGATCGGCAATCGGCGCAGCCGCAGCGTAACCCAGTTGGTGAGGAGCGCGAGCGCGAGAATGAGGTAATAGAGGAATACGACGCGGTGGGTCGGCGAGTATTGCAGGCCGAACGTCGCGGCAAAGCCGTTGTCGGCGGCAGTAAACGGCAGGCCGAAAAACGACGGCCGTGGAATAGCGGAGATACCGTTCGGCCCGCCGGTCAGATCCTGCCAATTAAGCAGGATGAGCCGGATGATCTCGCCGAAGCCGAGCGTGACGATCGCCAGATAATCGCCGCGCAGCCGCAGCACCGGGAAGCCGAGCAACAAGCCGGCGAAGGCGGCGAGAATGCCGGCGAGCGGCAGGCAGATCCAGAACGACAGACCGAAGCTCTGCGCGATCAGTGCATAGGAATAGGCGCCGACCGCGTAGAAGGCGACGTAACCGAGATCGAGCAGGCCGGCGAGGCCGACCACGATGTTGAGGCCGAAGCCGAGCATCGTGTAGGTGACGATGAGGATGGCCAGATCGAGCACATAGCGGTTGGTGTAGAAGATGACCGGCACCAGCAACGCGAAGGCGACAAAGGCCGCCGCCGCATACACTGCAAGGCCCGCTGCGGCAGTCTTGAGCGAAGCCGGCACCAGGCTGCCGATGGAAACAGCCGCTTCGCGCCAGGTCAGCGCCCGCAACAGCCTGCCGACGAAGACCGCCGCCACGATTTCCACAAGCAAGCCAAAGCGCGTCGTGAACACCAGCGCTCCGGTCGGTCCCTGCTCGGTGCGGATGCCGATCAACAGCACGAACAGCCCGAACGCCACCAGCGCGGCGATCGCGGCTTCCTTGACCGCGGCAAGGACATCAAGCCGCTTTGCCGCAGGCTCGGCCTCGCGCGGCGGGGGAGCCGGCTCGCTCACACCTTCTCGACTTCGGGCCGGCCCAATATGCCGGTCGGCAGGAAAATGAGGACGATGATGAGCACGCCGAAGGCGGCGACGTCCTTGTACTCGATCGAAAAGTACGCCGACCACATCGTCTCGATCAGCCCGATCAGAATACCGCCGAGCATCGCGCCCGGCAGCGAGCCGATGCCGCCGAGAACGGCGGCGGTGAACGCTTTCACGCCGGCGAGAAAGCCGATGAAGAAATCGACGACGCCGTAATACAACAGGAACATAAGCCCGGCGACGGCGGCGAGCGCCGCGCCGATCACGAAGGTGAGCGAGATCGTGCGGTCGACGTCGATGCCGACCAGTGCCGCCATTTTCAGGTCCTGTTCGCAAGCCCGCATGTTGCGGCCGAGCCGCGTGCGCGCGACCATGAACGAGAAACCGGCCATCAGAATGAGCGTGGTCACGACCACGATGATCTGAATGTTGGACAGCCGCACGGCGAAATCGTTGCGCTCGAACAGCGTGTAGCCGCCGCGGATCAGCGGCGGCAGCGGTTTCACGCGGGCGCCCTGCGCGACTTGGACGTAGTTCTGCAGCACGATCGACATGCCGATCGCCGAGATCAACGGCGCCAGTCGAAACGAGTGCCGCAACGGCCGGTAGGCGATGCGTTCCACCGTCCAGCCGTAAAGCGCGGTCAGCGCCATGGCGACGAGGAGCACCAGGAAAAGCGCCAGTGGCACCGCGGTCACCCCGATGGCGACGAGCACCAGGAAGGCGATCAGCGCGGTGAACGCGCCGACCATGAAAATGTCGCCGTGCGCGAAATTGATCATGCCGATGATGCCGTAGACCATCGTGTAGCCGATGGCGATCAGGCCATAGATCGAACCGAGCGTGATGCCGTTGATGAGCTGCTGGACGAAATATTCCATGCGTCCGCCGCCTTGCGAATCCCGTCGAAGTCTTAACAGGGGCGTCAACATGCGGCAACGCCGCGCGTCATTCGGTTTGGCGAGAGCGCCGCGCCGGCGCCCGCTCGAGGAAAGCGTGCTGGAATTGGCGCTGCATGAACGGCGTCGTCGGCGGCAAAGCGCCGGATGCCGGTCGGCATCGCGTCCAAAATAATTTTCGTTGCGACTGCGGTGTGCGCTCCGTGGCCCGTCCTCATGTTGGCCGCGCGACTCCTGCCTCATTTGCCGGGCAATGCGGCATTTTTGCCTGATATTCCAATCCTTTGCGTAAAATTAGCCGGTTGGAACCGGGAACCGCCGCCGGAGTCCGAGGTTGTCTTGATGGGCGAGGGCCACAGTCCAAAACCCCCAACAATGGAGAACGTCCAGATGGCGAATGAACAGAACCCGCAGCGCGACCAACAGCAGCAAAACAACCCGCAACGCGACCAGCAGCAGAACCAGAACAAGCCCGGCCAGCAGCATCAAGGCGGCCAGGGCCGGCCTGGCGAGCAGCAGGGCGGGCAAAACAAGCCCGGTCAGGGCGGGCAAAACAAGCCCGGTCAGGGCGGCCAGCAAGGCGGCGGCATGAACCGCTAAGGTTTGCGTTGCAACGCGGCAGCCCGCTGAGCGGCGGGCTGTCGCTTTTTTGTGTAAAGCGGCTATTGCGCTGTTAGGGGCGGCTTCTCCTTCGGCGTGATCGGCTTATGCTGCGCCATGGTTCAGACGCTGCCGCTGTTCCACCTTTACGGCGATCCTCCGGACGACCACGCGTTCGATTTCATCCATGCGGAGACGATCGCCGCGCGCGCTCCGATGCACGGCTGGATCATTCGCGCCCATCGGCATCGCAATCTATTTCAGATTCTGTTGATTGAGCGCGGCGGCGGCGACATGACGTTCGAAGCGGCGAAGCTGCCGTTCGCGGCGCCCGCCGCGATCCTCATTCCGGCGACGGTCGCCCACGGCTTTCGCTTCGAGCCCGACGTCACCGCGGGTTGGGTGCTGAGCTTCACGGTGGATGCGGCCGGCGCGCTCGCCGACCGCGCGGAGGGAGCGATTGCCCGACTGCGGGCGCTCGCCGCACATCCCATCATTGCCATTGCCGACGACGCGGAGCGGGCGCGCCTTTCGGCGTTGTGCCAGGAGCTTTTCGAAGAGGGACGCCTCGCGCGCGAGGGCTATCAGATAGCGATGCGCGGCCTGCTGGCGCTCGTCGCGGTCGGCGTGGCGCGGCTCGCCGCAAGCCGCGCGCGCACCGGCAGCGTGACCTTGCAGCCGGTCGACGCCACCGTCGCGCAGCTCCGCGTGCTGATCGATGAATTCTTCCGCCGCGAACATCAGCTCGGCTTCTATGCCGAAAAACTCGGCATGACGGTTGGTCGGCTCAACGATCACGTCAAGCGCGCGACCGGCGTGACCGCCGGTCATCTGATCCGTCAGCGCCTGCTCACCGAGGCCGAGCGCCAACTCGTTTTCACCACCCAGCCGATCCAGGATGTCGCCCAAGAGCTTGGTTTTTCCGATCCCTCGCATTTTGCCCGTTTCTTCCGCCAGCACACCGCCACGACCCCGCATGAGTTTCGCGATCATCGGGGCGGGTGACGAACGAGGTGGGCCTTTTCAGCCGACGCTTGAGGCGGTAAGCATCAATCCGGCACCCTCGCGCGCAGGCAGAGAGAGCGGTCGGCAGGGAGAAACGCAAAATGGCTATGACGATGAGCGGCGAGTACCAGCTTGCAGTGTCGCGGGAAATCGTGTGGGGAAAGCTCAATGACGCCGAAACCCTCAAGGCCTGCATTCCCGGCTGCGAGCAGCTCGACAAGGTGTCGGATACCGAATTTCAAGCGGTCGCCGTCACCAAGATCGGGCCGGTGAAGACGAAGTTCAAAGGCAAAGTCACGTTGTCCGATCTCGATCCGCCGAACGGATACAAGATTTCCGGTGAGGGCGACGGCGGGGTCGCCGGCTTTGCCAAGGGCGGTGCGACCGTCACGCTGCTGCCGAAGGACGGCGGGACATTGCTCAGCTATGCGGTCGAGGCGCATATCGGCGGCAAGTTGGCGCAGCTCGGCCAGCGCCTGGTCAACGGCGTCGCCAAGAAACTGGCCGATGAGTTTTTTCAGAAATTCTCCGTCGCGGTCATTCCGCAGAGCTCGGTAAGTTCACAACCCGCGCCTGGGCCAACCGCATAGACGAACGCTCACCCGCTCCGCGGCCTTCGTCATGCGCGGGGGATCATTTGCGCGTGAGACTCCCTTGACCGGCGGCTAGGCCGCGGTTCAGAGTAATTCCAGTTCCAAGGTGGGAAACTGGCAAAAATCGCCGCGTTTTCGCCCTTGCAGGCAGCCGACGGCCGCGAGCCGTCCGGCAAAGAAGACGATTTATAGGGATTTTCGAGGAGGCGCATATGGCAGCCGTTTCCCTGACAGTGAACGGCAAACCCGTCACCGCCGATGTCGATCCGCGCACGCTCTTGGTGCAGCTATTGCGCGAGAATCTGCGGCTCACCGGCACGCATGTCGGCTGCGACACCTCGCAATGCGGCGCCTGCGTCGTGCAGGTCAACGGCAAAGCGGTGAAATCCTGCACCGTGCTTGCGTTGCAGCTCGAAGGCGCCGACGTGCTCACCATCGAGGGCTTGGCGGCGCCGGACGGACCGCTGCATCCGATGCAGGAAGCCTTCCGCGAGAACCACGGGCTGCAATGCGGCTATTGCACGCCCGGCATGATCATGACCGCGGTCGATATCGTGCGCCGCAAGGGTCACGAGCTCGACGACAAGACGATTCGTGAGGAGCTGGAAGGCAACATGTGCCGTTGCACCGGCTATCACAATATCGTCAAGGCGATCGCCGCCGGCGCCCGCGCGATGCAGGGTGGCGGCGCCGCCACGAGAGCCGCCGAATAAGAAAAACGCCGCTTAGGGATGGATCGTCGAACAAGAAAAACTGCCGGAGGACACTGCCATGACCGCGACCGGGATCGGCGCCGCGGTGCGCCGCAAGGAAGACCACCGCTTCATCACCGGCAAAGGCCATTACACCGACGACATCAACCGGCCCGGCCAGGCCTACGCCTATTTCGTCCGCTCGCCGCACGCCCACGCCGCGATCAAATCGATCGATGCCAAGACCGCTTCCGGCATGCCCGGTGTCATCGCGGTGCTGACCGGTGCGGAACTTGCCGCCGACAAGATCGGTAATCTCATCTGCGGCTGGATGATCCATTCCAAGGATGGCTCGCCGATGAAGATGGCGCCGCACCCGGCGCTCGCCAGCGGCAAGGCCTGCCATGTCGGCGATCCGGTCGCGGTGGTGATTGCCGAGACGCTGGCGCAGGCGCGCGATGCCGCCGAGAAGGTCAAGGTCGATTATGCGGTGCTGCCGGCCGTCGCCGATCCGGCGGCGGCGCAGAAGGCCGGCGCGCCGCAAATTCATGACGTCGCGCCGAACAATACGATCTACCAATGGCACCTCGGCGATCCGAAAGCGGTCGACGCCGCCTTCAAGGCGGCCAAGCACGTCACCAGGCTCGATATCGTCAACAACCGCCTGGTGCCCAACGCGATGGAGCCGCGCGCCGCCCTCGCCGAGTATGACACCGGCAGCGGCGCGTTCACGCTGTGGAATACGACGCAGAATCCGCACGTCGCGCGCCTCGTCATCGCGGCCTTCATCGGCATGGCGCCCGAGCACAAGCTGCGCGTGATCGCGCCGGACGTGGGCGGCGGCTTCGGCTCCAAGATTTTCATCTACCCCGAGGAGGTCGTGGCGCTGTGGACGGCGAAGCGGGTCGGACGGCCGGTGAAATGGGTGTCCGACCGCTCGGAGGCGTTCGTTACCGACGCGCACGGCCGCGACCATGTCACTCACGCCGAAATGGCCTTCGACGCCGACGGCAAGATTCTCGGTCTTCGCGCCAAGACCATCGCCAATCTCGGCGCCTACATGTCGCTGTTCTCGTCATCGGTGCCGACCTATCTCTACGCCACGCTGCTGTCGGGCCAGTACGAGATTCCGCAGATCTATTGCGAGGTCGACGCGGTCTACACCAATACGGTGCCGGTCGATGCCTATCGCGGCGCCGGACGTCCCGAAGCAACCTTCGTGGTCGAGCGGCTGGTCGAGGTCGGCGCCCGCGAGATGAGGCAGGACCCGGCGGAGCTGCGGCGCAAGAATTTCGTCGCCAAGTTCCCGCACCAGACGCCGGTGATTATGACCTATGACGCCGGCGACTATAACGCCTCGCTGAAGAAGGCGATGGAGCTTGCCGACTACAAGGGATTTGCCAAGCGCAAGCGCGAAGCGGCGCGCCACGGCAAGCTGCGCGGCATCGGCTTCTCCACCTACATCGAGGCTTGCGGCATCGCGCCGTCGCAAGCGGTCGGTTCGCTCGGCGCCGGCGTCGGCTTATGGGAATCCGCCGAGGTGCGGGTCAATCCGACCGGCTCCGTCGAAGTCCTGACCGGCTCCCATAGCCACGGCCAGGGCCACGAGACCACCTTCGCGCAGCTCGTCTCCGAGCGGCTCGGCATTCCGATCGACACCATTTCGGTCGTGCATGGCGACACCGACAAGGTGCAGTTCGGCATGGGCACCTACGGCTCGCGCTCCGGCGCCGTCGGCATGTCGGCGATCGTCAAGGCGCTCGACAAAGTCGAGGCCAAGGCGAAAAAGGTCGCCGCGCACATGCTCGAGGCGGCTGAGGGCGACATCGAGTTCAAGGATGGAAAATTCAGCGTTGCCGGCACCGACAAGTCCGCGGCGTGGGGTGAAGTGACGCTCAACGCCTACATCGCCCACAAATTCTCCGGCCAGGAGCTCGAGCCCGGACTGAAGGAGGGCGCGTTCTACGACCCGACCAATTTCACCTTCCCGGCCGGCTGTCACATCTGCGAGGTCGAGGTCGATCCCGAGACCGGCAACACCGAGATCGTGACCTGGACGGCGGTCGATGATTTCGGCGTCATCATCAATCCGATGATCGTCGAGGGCCAAGTCCACGGCGGCATCGCCCAGGGCATCGGCCAAGCGCTTTGCGAGGGCGCGGTTTACGACACGGACGGCCAGCTCGTCACCGGCTCGTTCATGGATTATGCGATGCCGCGCGCCAATCACGTGCCGACGCTGAAAGTCGCGACGACGGTCACCAAATGCCCGTCCAATCCGCTCGGCATCAAGGGCTGCGGCGAAGCCGGCGCCATCGCCGCGCCCGCCGCCGTCATCAACGCCATCACCGATGCCATCGGAACCGAGGCCCTCGCCATGCCGGCAACGCCGCCGGCGGTGTGGGCCGCACTGCAGAAGGCGGGCCGGTCAGTGCCGCACGCGGCATGACGAGCAAGAGATAACGGAGAACTCCGATGTATAGCTTCACCTTTCATCGTCCGGAGACGCTGCGGCAGGCGGTGAATCTGCTCAGCAAGAACGAGGACGCCAAGCTGTTGGCCGGCGGCCATACGCTGCTGCCGACGATGAAGCTGCGGCTGGCCAATCCGCCGCAATTGATCGACCTGTCGCGCATCGAGGGATTGGCCGGCATCGAGTTGAGCGGCCGCTCGCTCACCATCGGCGCCATGACCCGCCATGCCGACGTGCACAGTTCGCCGGTGGTGCAGCAGGCCATTCCGGTGCTGGCCAAGCTTGCCGGCCTGATCGGCGACCCGGCGGTGCGCCACATGGGCACGATCGGCGGCTCGATCGCCAATAACGATCCGACTGCCGACTATCCGGCGGCCTGCCTCGGCCTTGGCGCCACCATCATCACCAACAAGCGACGCATCAAGGCCGACGACTTCTTCACCGGCATGTTCTTGACCGCGCTGGAGCCTGCGGAAATCATCACCAAGGTGAGTTTCCCGATACCGAAGAAGGCCGCGTACCAGAAGTTCCGCAACCAAGCGTCGCGCTATGCGCTGGTCGGCGTGTTTGTTGGCAAGCGCGGCAGCGACATCCGCGTCACCGTCACCGGCGCCGGCGCCAACGGCGTGTTCCGGGTGCCCGCCTTCGAGGAGGCCCTGAAGAAGCGATTTTCGCCGAAATCGCTCGAAGGCCTCACGGTTTCGCCGGACGGCCTCAACAGCGATATTCACGGCAACGCCGAATATCGCGCCCACTTGATCGGCGTGCTCGCCCGCCGCGCGGTCGCCGAGGCGGTCGGGAAGTCAGCGGCCTGATGTGAAACAGGGCTCGTTTCATCGTCATGCCCGGCCTTGTGCCGGGCATGCGCGTCTTTACATGGCAGGAAGACATGGATGGCCGGGACAAGGCCGGCCACGACGGGTTAAATTGAGACGATGAACAAGACCTCGCCCCGCCCGCTGCCGGCTTCGATCGACGCCACCGTCGCGCTCCTTGCCGAGGCCGACTACCTCGCCGACCGTTCGCTCGGCACGGTGCTTTATCTGGCGCTCAAGATGGGCCGGCCGCTTTTCCTCGAGGGCGAGGCCGGCGTCGGCAAGACCGAGATCGCCAAGGTGCTGTCGGCGACGCTGGGCCGGCGGCTGATCCGCCTGCAATGCTACGAAGGGCTCGATATCGCCGCCGCGGTCTACGAGTGGAACTACGCCGCGCAGATGATCGCCATCCGCGCCGCCGAGGCCGGCGGCGAGCACGACCGCGAGCGGCTCGAGCACGACGTGTTCTCCGAGCGGTTTTTGATCAAGCGGCCGCTCTTACAGGCACTGGAGCCCGATACCGCCGGCGCGCCGGTCCTGCTGATCGACGAGATCGATCGCACCGACGAAGCGTTCGAGGCGTTTCTGCTCGAAGTGCTCGGCGACTTCCAGGTCACGATTCCGGAAATGGGCACGGTGAAGGCGGCCCATCCGCCGGTCGTGGTCATCACCTCGAACCGCACCCGCGAGGTGCACGACGCGCTCAAGCGCCGCTGTCTTTATCACTGGGTCGGCTATCCTACCGCCGAGCGCGAGCTTAACATCGTGCGCACCAAAGTGCCGGGCGTCGGCAAAAAGCTCTCCGAGCAGGTGGTGGCGTTCGTCCAGGCGCTGCGCAAGCGGGATTTGTTCAAGTCGCCGGGCGTCGCCGAGACGCTCGATTGGGCGGCCGCGCTGTCCGAGCTCGACGTGGTCGCGCTCGATCCGGCGGCGGTCTCCGACACGCTCGGCGTGCTGCTCAAATACCAGGATGACATCGCGCGGCTCGCGGGCGGCAAGGTCAAGGAGCTGCTTGACGAGATGAAGTCGGAGCTGCGGGCGGCGGAGTGACTTTACCTCCCCAACCGAAGTCGGATGTTTCCGACTTCGGTCACTCTTAAATTGCTGAACTCGGGAACACCCGAGTTCAGTGGCGAGAGGTCGGCGCGCCAACGGGCCGGCGCGAAGCGCCGCCCGATGACAGGCTCCGCGCGTCGGGTGAGGGGCTCGAGCGTGGCAGTGGAACCGCTGGAAAGACACACGAACCATGATCGATAGGCTGGAACCCCCTCACCTCGCCCCTCTCCCCGCAGGGGAGAGGGGCGAGGGCGACGGCCGGCTCGCCGAAAACATCCTCTACTTCGCCCGCGCGCTGCGCGCGGCCGGCATTCCGGTCGGGCCCGGCGCGGTGATCGATGCGCTCGAAGCGGTGAAGGCGGCCGGCGTCGGCACCCGCGAGGATTTTTACTGGACGCTGCACGCGGTATTTGTGAAGCGCCACGAGCATTCGCTCCTGTTTGATCAAGCCTTCCGCATTTTCTTCCGCCGCCGCGGCTATATCGATCAGCTGATGGCGATGATGCTGCCGCAAGCGCCGAATACGCCGCGTCCGCCCGAAGCCGGGGCGACGCGGGTGCACGAGGCGCTGTTCTCCGGTCTCGACGACAAGCTCAAAAAGGAGCGCGAGATCGAGCTCGATACCCGCCTGACCGTCTCCGACCGCGAGGTGCTGCAGCGAAAGGACTTCGCGCAAATGACGAATGCCGAGATCGCCGCCGCCAAGGAAGCGATGAAGCGGCTATTGCTGCCGCTTGCCGAAGTGCGCACGCGGCAGCTTAAGCCGCATCCGCGCGGCCATCTGATCGACATCCGCCGCACCTTGCGCCTGAGCCTCAAGGGTGGCGGCGATTTTATCGATCTGCGCTTCGTCGGGCCGAAGACCAAGGCGCCGCCGGTTGTCGCGTTACTCGATATTTCCGGCTCGATGAGCCAGTACAGCCGGATTTTTTTGCATTTCCTGCATGCCTTGACCGATTCGCGAAAAAGGGTGAGCACGTTCCTATTCGGCACGCGGCTGACCAACGTCACCCGGGCGCTGCGCGAGCGCGACCCCGACGATGCGCTCGCCGCCTGCTCGGCGAGCGTGCCCGATTGGTCGGGCGGCACGCGCATCGCCTCGTCGCTCCACGCCTTCAACAAGCTGTGGGCGCGCCGGGTGCTCACCCAGGGCGCGATCGTTCTGCTCATCACCGACGGGCTCGAGCGCGACGCCGACGACACGCTGGCCTTTGAGATCGACCGGCTGCACCGCTCGTGCCGGCGGCTCATTTGGCTCAATCCGCTCTTACGCTTCGAGGGCTTTGAGCCGCGCGCGCGGGGCATCAAGACCATGCTGGGGCATGTCGACGAGTTCCGGCCTATGCATAATCTGGAGTCGATGGCGGCGCTGGTGGCGGCATTCCAAGGCCGTGATGGCTGGGCCGGCGACCCGAAGGCCTGGATGGAGAAGGTGGCGTAATGCTCCTATATTGAGCCGGATATAGCGGTCAGTGGAGGTCTCCACATGCTCTCAACCGATAACGACATTCTCAAAGCCGCCGAGGAGTGGCGCCGACAGGGCCGGGCGGTGGCGCTGGCGACTGTGGTCGAAACCTGGGGCTCGGCGCCGCGGCCGGTCGGTGCCAACCTGGTCATCGACGGGGAGGGGAATTTTCTCGGCTCGGTCTCCGGCGGCTGCGTCGAAGGCGCCGTGGTCACCGAAGCGCTCGATGTCATCGACAGCGGCAAGCCGAAAATGCTGGAATTCGGCGTCGCCGACGAGACCGCCTGGAAAGTCGGGCTGTCCTGCGGCGGCACGATCCGGGTTTTGGTGGAGAAGGTGGAGTAGGGTTGCGCCATGGCTGAGTATTGGGTCTACGAAAATTGGACTCATGACCGTGCGCGCATTCACAGGTCTGAATGCGGATATTGCAATGGGGGTCGGGGGACGCAGCCATCTGATTCCGGGAAAAACGGCAAATGGCATGGCCCATTTGGTGATCGGGAAAGGGTGTTTCAAATAACTGCGAAAATGCGGCGAACTGATACAAAAGCGTGCGCAACATGTACACCTTAATTGGCTAAATCGTTATGCATCTCGATCTCCTCACCACCCTCAATGCCGAGCGCGCCGCGCGACGCGCGGCGATCGTCGTCACCAATGTGACAAGCGGCAAGCAGCGGCTGGTGAAGGCCGCCGACATTGCCAAGGATCCGCTCACGGCCGTGCTGAGCGAGCACCTGCGCAGCGGCCGCAGCGGCATGGAAGAGGCCGCGGAAGGCCGGGTTTTCCTCACTGTCTATGTGCCGGCGCCGCAGCTCGTCATCACCGGCGCCGTGCATATCAGCCAGGCGCTGGCGCCGATCGCAAAACTCCTCGGCTACGACGTGACCATCGTCGATCCACGCACTGCGTTCGCCTCGGCCGAGCGCTTTCCCGACGTGAAAGTCATCGCCGAGTGGCCCGACCAGGCGCTGCCCCCGCTCGGCGTCGACCGTTACACCGCCTTCGTCGCGCTCACTCACGACCCGAAGATCGACGATCCGGCGCTCATTCACGCCCTGTCCCGCGACTGCTTCTATATTGGCGCGCTTGGATCGCGGAAGACGCATGCGCGCCGCGTCGATCGCCTCAAGCAGCAGGGCCTGACCGAGGCCGATATTTCCCGCATCCATGCGCCGATCGGGCTCGACATCGGCGCGGTCTCGCCGGCGGAGATCGCGGTCGCCATCATGGCGCAGATCACCGAGCGGCTGCGCGAGGAACCGCAGGCCGAGCGCGTCGCCGCGGAGGCAGTGTCATGAAGTTCGGAGCGGTCGCGCCGAAAGACGCTGTCGGCGCCATCGCCGTGCACACCATCCGTAACGGCGCGCTGGTGCTCAAAAAAGGCACGCCGATCGGCGCTGCCGAGGCTGCGGCGCTCGAAGCCGCCGGCATCGACGACCTCGTGGTGGCGCGGCTTGAGGCCGGCGACGTGTCGGAAGACGCAGCGGCGGCCGAGATTGCGGCGGCGATCGGCGGAGACGGCGTGCATGTCGATCGCGCCTTTACCGGCCGCGCCAACCTGTTTGCCCGCGCGCCGGGCGTACTGGTGGTCGACAAGGACGGCATTGACCGGATCAATCGCGTCGACGAAGCGATCACGGTGGCGACGCTTTCCGCCTATAAGCCGGTCGTTCCCGGCGAGATGATCGCGACGGTGAAGATTATTCCGTTCGCCGTCGCCGCCGCAACGCGCGACCTGGCGCTGGCGGCGGCCAAGCAGCCGCTGGTCCGTGTTGCGCCTTATCGCGTCCGCAAGGTCGGCGTGGTGTCGACGCTGCTGCCCGGGCTATCGCCTAAGGTCATCGAGAAGACGCTGAAAATCACCGCCGAGCGGCTGGCGCCGGCCGATGCCACGATCATCGCCGAACGGCGCGTGCCGCACGAGCGTGCGGCGCTCGCCCGCGCGCTCGGCGAGGTGCTCAAGCAGGGCGCCGAGCTCGTCGTCGTCTTCGGCGCTTCCGCGATCGCCGACCGGCGCGACGTGATCCCCGCGGCGCTGGAAGCGGTTGGCGGCCGCATCCTGCATTTCGGCATGCCGGTCGATCCCGGCAATCTGTTGCTGATCGGGACGGCGCACGGGCATCCGGTGCTTGGCGCGCCCGGCTGCGCCCGCTCGCCCAAGGAGAACGGCTTCGACTGGGTGCTGATGCGCCTCCTCGCCGGCCTGCCGGTGCCGCGCGAGGACATTACCGGCATGGGGGTCGGCGGCCTGCTCATGGAGATCGTCACGCGGCCGCAGCCGCGCGAAGAGCCGGTGCATCCCGCCCGCAACGTCGCGGCGCTGGTGCTCGCCGCCGGCCGCTCGAGCCGCATGGGCGGGCCGAACAAGCTTTTGGCCAATATCGGCGGCCGGCCGCTGGTGCGCATCGTCGTCGAATCGGCGCTCGCTTCGCGGGCGCGGCCCGTGATCGTGGTCACCGGCCATGAACGCGAGCGCGTCGAAGCGGCGCTGGCCGGTCTGCCGATCGACTTCGTGGACAATGCAAATTTCGCCGACGGTCTCGGCAGCTCGCTGCGGGCCGGCATCGCCGCGCTGCCGGCGCAGGCCGACGCCGTCATCGTCTGCCTTGGCGACATGCCGCAGGTCGGGGGCGCCATGATCGACCGGCTGGTCGGCGCGCTCGATCCCGACAAGGGGGCGCTGATCGCGGTGCCGACCATCGAGGGTCAGCGCGGCAATCCGGTCGTTTGGTCGCGCCGGTTTTTTCCCGACCTCATGGCCGTCGAGGGCGATATCGGCGCGCGCCATCTGATCGGCCGCTACAGCGAGGCCGTGGTCGAGGTGCCGCTCACCGGCACCGCCGCGCTGACCGATATCGACACGCCCGAGGCGCTGCAAGTCGTGAAGGCGGAGCTGGAAGGGACGTAGGCAAACCTCAGCAAATTGCTCCGTCACTGGGGATCCAGGCGAAGCGACAAGTGCGGAATGACCGCCCGGTGAGCGATTCACCAACTGGCAACCCTTCCCCGCTAGCGTTAGCCGTTCCTCTTTGGGGGAGGGGCTTCTATGCTCGCTCTTTTGCGAAGTTTTGCGCTCACGGTCGCGACGGGCTGCATCCTGATCGCAGCGATTGGTGCTGCCAATGCCGCGGGCGCCTTTGCTGTCGGGGCCTGCGGCGCATACGGCTACGGCTACGATTATCGCAAGGTGACGGACGCCCGTACCGCGGCGATGAAAAAGTGCTCGGGCAATGCCTGCAAGGTCGTTGGCGAAATCCGGCGCGGCTGCGCGGCGCTGGCGGTCGATGCCAAGCACCCGTGCGGCTCCTATGGCTGGGCGCTGAATTCGCATCTCGGCAAGGCCGAGAACATTTCGCTGCGCCGCTGCTACGAATTCGGCGGCCGCGACTGCGTGGTGCGCGCTTTTGCCTGTGACGAGAAGGGCTGAGCGGGTTCGGCTGAGTCGCGGCGCCTAGCGCCCGGCAGCACCCTTCGCGAGCGCTTCGATGGCGCCGGCCAAGGCCTTCACGGAGTTGTCGGCTTGCTCGGTAAGGCCGTGCCGCGAGGCTAGCCACGCGGGCTCATTGTAGGACAGCCAGGTGTTCCCGGCCGCATCCTCCCAGGCGAGCGCCTTCAGCGGCAGGTCAATTCCGATTGTTTGCTGCAACTGCATCAAAGGCGTACCGCCTTTGGCGTTGCCGAAGATAAGAAGTTCGGTGGGCCGCAACGTCAAACCGACTGTTCTTGCGCCAGCCGCGTGATCGATACGGGCGAAAATTGTCAGGCCCTTGGCCTTGGCGGCGGCTTCGAGTCGATCGACCGTGACTTTAACGCCGTGCCTGCTCGGAACCGTCGTCAATCCGTTGTCAGTCATCGTCATCCCTCCTGTAGCCGTTCGCCCGAAGGGTAGGCAGACCTCATTCCAATCCGTTCAACTGCAACACGATTCGCTGGCGCTCGCCGGCTTGATGGTGCTCGCCAGATCATCGCGGTGACCTGCTTCCGCCGCACGCGCGATTGATCTCGACGGCATTACGGGGCGAGCGATCAGGCCGGAACGACGGACTCAATACCGCGTCGACGCCCAGCGGCAGATACGAACTCGGAAGCATGACCCACAGCAAAGCGACCGCGCTGCGACCGGAGACAGTCATCATTTTTCCACCGCGCTGGTCGCGGCAATTACTTTGATCATTTGAGCAATGTGCCGGCGAAGCGTCCGACTTTTGATCTGGGTGAACGCTTTCGCGATAGCGATGCCATCCGAGGAAGCTAGAAAATCGGAAGTAAATGAGTGGGACGTGTGTTGATGGCCTTTCCCGCCTGCCTTGATTTCCGGCAGGCCGTCAAAGAAGAATTGTACTGGCACTTGAAGGATGTGGGCGATCGAGTGCAGACGACCCGCGCTGACCCGATTAGTGCCGTTTTCGTATTTCTGCACTTGCTGAAATGTTACTCCGAGCTTCGCGGCGAGGATCTCTTGGCTTATTCGCAGCACGAGGCGGCGCATCCGCAACCGTTTGCCGACGTGGGCGTCGATGGCACTTGGATGTCTGGACATGCGGGGGTCCCCCGTTCGGGTTGTCACTTCTGTGACATTTGCGCGACAATGGCAATTCAGAAAACGCCCCGTGGGAGCGGCACGATTCCCATAAGGGGGCAGAGCGGGCAGGGGACAGGGGAAAAATATGCATGAGATTCAAGGGGCGCCGTTCCCCGAGGATCGGCAATCCATCGCGGCAAATCGCTCGAGCATGAGCAGACACTAACCGGCCAGTTCTGGCGCGAACCGCGTGAAGGCGGCTAACGCCTTGCCGGAATTGCACTTTCCATTCGGGCCGTGACAGGAATTTCCAAAGGTTGTATATTGAAATGTTGCGCCAAGCTCGGTTACGGGTACGTGCCGGGCATAGAGTGCGTCTGCCGAAGAGCCGCCGGTGGGGGAACTAGGGTCAGTAGATCGGTTTTGGGCCGACAGAGCGCTGGAGTTCGTGACATCACTTGCATCGGTGTTTACCTGCGAGGGTGTCATGGAACTCTTCCGTCGCGAAATCGCTCAGGTCGGATTCAACTCACACATCATGGTAACTGCCGTGGACGGACGTGATCTTACACGGCGCCTTTTAGCGCGCGGCTGGCATCGGGAATGGGCCGCGATTTATGCGCAGCAAAACCTGAAAGAAGCCGATCCAGTCCGCCGGCAAATTTCGCTTTCTACAAATCCTTTTCTTTGGAGCGAGGTATCCTACGATCCTGAGCGGGAGCCGCGAGCCAAGTTTACAATGGAGCGCGCCACTGACTTTGGGATGAACGAGGGCCTTTGTGTGCCGATCCGCTACGGCTTTTCGGTCGCGGCCATAAGTTTAGGAGGTGAGAAGCCTGACCTTGGCTCAGGTGTCAAAACAGCTTTGCACATAATGTCTCTGTTCACATATAATCGTTTCCGCACCATAATTGAATCCTCTTCATTCCAATATCAGAAATTGCTCACGGATCGTGAGCGGGAAGTATTGCAGTGGGTCTCGGCTGGCAAATCGGACTGGGACATCAGCGCCATTCTTAATATAAGCGAACGCACGGCCCGCGCCCATGTAACCAACGCTGCGCGCAAACTTAATGCAGCGAACCGACCCGCGGCGATTGCCGAAGCCCTGCGTGTCGGTGAAATATCGCTTAATTAGCAGAGACTGACCTGAGCCGTTTGCAAGGCGTGGCAGACGCCGTGAGCCGGTTCGCCGGTCTCGTAAATTGTCGATTCCGACAATATTGCTCCCCGTGACACCCGGATCATCGTTTGCCGCGCAACAACGCGGCGGGCTGACCGATGACCGAAGTGCATGTGGTTCGGCATGACAATTCAGACCGTTACAGACGGGAGTTGGAGCAATATTTCAGGGGCCGTTACGATGTCTTCGTGCGCGAACGTGGATGGAAGGAGTTGGAGCGGCCCGACGGCCGCGACATAGATCAATTCGACACCGAAGAGGCTATCCATCTGCTCGCCATCGACAAGCACCGCGTAATCGGTGGGCTGCGTATGAATCCATCGATGGGGCCGACCTTATTCACCGAGGTGTTTCCCTACTTGTGCCTGATGCCACTTGTTGGGTCGCCGGATATTTACGAGACCACCCGGTTGTGGGTGGCCAAGGATAGACGCGGTCAGGATTTGCGCCCAACGGTCGAAACCCTCTTGGTTGCAGGGGGGTTGGAACTATCGCTCGCGCTAGGCCTGAAAAAAACCCGGGTGCTCTTCGAAACGCGCTGGTTAAGCCGCAATAAGAAACTGGGTTGGACTTTGACACCTCTAGGCCTTCCCCATGACTTTGACGGTGTCAGCTGCATTGCAGTCGAAAAGGACGTCTCCGAGACCATATGGATCGAGGTTTGTCGGCGGCTATGCGTCCCTGGCCCCATTTTGATCTGGAACGGTACAGCACGGCCGCCCTACCGACTTTCTGAGCTAGTGCCGGCGGTCGCTTGAGTGCCGGCCAGCGCCATACCTCATTCGAGGGTACCGAAAAAAGCGAAGCAGCGTGGAGTTGGAGCATGTCTACGAAACGACGAAAACCGGAGATGTCTACCGAGGAGTTGGTCGAAATTCGGCTGCTCCGGCTTGCGGCGGCGGCTGTCGATGTGTGCGATCAAATGACGCCCGAAGAAATTGAAAACACTCCAAGCCTGCGTGCGGTACTGGATGCGTGTGATGTCTTGTTCGACGAGCTTGGGTGGGGACCTTTAGGACCGTCGGGGTATTCGGATGAGGCCGGTCACTTTCTGAACGGTAGGGGCAGGACCTATTCATGAGCGCCGGCATTTCGGTCATCGACCGATTTCGAGCCGCTCGTTCATCCGACACGTCACAACGAAGAATGGTGCTTGGCTTCCTCCATGGCGCCCATGCGCTCGATCACTTTGTGATCCTCATTTATCCGACGCTCGTCATCGAGTTGCAGACCGCCTATGGCCGTAGCTATTCCGAACTCATCCTGCTCGGCACTGCCTCCTTCACGGCGTTTGGGGTGTTCTCCCTGCCGGCGGGCTGGCTTGCCGACCGCTGGAGCCGCCGCAACATGATGGCGGCGTTTTATCTCGGCTCCGGCCTGTCGCTTGTCGGCGCGGCGCTTGCTCCGTCGCTTTACGCGCTTGCTGTGGCGCTGTTCGTGCTCGGCATATTCGGGGCCATCTATCATCCGGTCGGCACCGCGTTGATTCTCGAGAATGCAACGCAACGCGGCCGCACGGTTGCCTTCAACGCTGTCTGCGGCAATATCGGCGTGGCGCTGGCGGCCGGCGTCACCGCAATGCTCACTGCGGTATTGTCCTGGCGCTGCGCCTTTCTCGTACCCGGTCTGGTATGCATCGCAACGGGTACCTCATATCTGTGTTTCGTTCGACGAGAGACGCGGCGCGCGGCACCGCGCGACGCCTCGGCCGAAGTCGTTCTATCCACGCCTGCCGCCGCAACGATTTTCGCACTCTTTATGATCATCGCCCTGGGCGCCGGCCTTGTGATCAACACGATAACGCTGGCGTTGCCGAAGATCGTCGACGAGCGTATCGGCGGCAACATTCCGCTCATCGTAGTTGGCGGCCTTTGCACGGCGCTCGTTCTGTGCGGAGCGTTTGGTCAGATCGTGGTGGGCCGGTTGGTTGAACGTATCCGGTCACATGTCCTTTTCGTCGTGGTCGCCGCCATGCAGTTCGTCGGCGTTTTGTGGGCCGCCTACGCTACGGGTCCGCTCCTGGTGGTGGCGCTCGCCTTTACTATGGCGACGATTTACGGACAGCTTACGGTGAACGATCTTGTTATCGCCCGCTACACAGCCGATGCGTGGCGCGGACGCGTCTATGCGGTTCGCTATTTTCTCACCTTCATGGTCTCGGGAATATCAGCGTCAATGATCGCCCTCTTGTACGGGCGCGGCGGCTTCGACCTCATACTCGGCGCGGTCGCGGTCATAGCGTTGGGCTTTCTGGTCGCGGTTCTTGCGATCGCGTTGGTTGCCGACGGCGTGGAAAAGAGGCGTGTGCCGCAGTCGGCTGCCGCGGAGTGCCACCATCCGGTCATTGCCACGTAATTCGCCGGCCTGATGGCGCTCGCACGCCGAAGTCCAGACTTTGTTCATGTCCGCTCATGTCGGCGGATTACAGTCCGTTTCGCGCCGGAAGGCGAGCGGGCTCCGATAAAGCCCGCTTCCGCGCCCCGCGCACATTCAAGCGGTGACGTTTGGATGTGTGGCGCGGACATTGGTTGGATGCGCCTCTCGGCGCTCCGCTCCCCTCGGCTTTTTGGCGAGGGCGGCGAATTTTCGGAAGGGCTTGGCAAAACTCGGACGCGGATGCGTCGCGAGAATGCGGGATGTTGTTTGATGTGCTTTTGCTCAACTGCAATACGATTCAGCGGCGCTCGCCGGCTTGATGGCGCTCGCCATGTTCATCGCGGTGACGCGCTTCCGCCGCACGCTGGACTGACATCGGCGGTATGGCGGGCGAGCGCAGCAACGAGGCCGCAACGACGGACTTTAATATCGCGCGGTGACGCCGAGGCGCAGATACGGCCCGCCGCGGCCGAAGGAATCCGCAGCCCAGCCGCCCGCCGCCGACCATTCCAGCGCATCGATGCGATAGCCCGTGACATGCGCGCCGAGCCGCAGCTCTCGATAGTCGGTGCACCAGAACGCCTGGGTTTCCGGACCGACGAAGAAGGGCTCGAAGACCTTCCAGCCGATAGCGGCGCGCGCCGATCCTATGAGGTCGATGGACGCGATAGAGCCGTCGAACGCGACCATGGTCGCTGGACTCGGCTGGTACCAGATGTCACCCGCGATCTGCGCTCCGCCGTACAGCCCGCGCAGGCGGCTGCCGGGATCGTACGGAGTGAGCCGGTAGTCCTGGACGACGGGGCCGGCGTAGAGGCCGACGGCAAATCCGTCGCGCGTCGTTCGCCAGCCGGGCAGGGCGGCGGCGGACAGCAACGTGCCGTCTACATCCATGCGCAACCCGCCGGAGGGATAGGTGTAGAGGCCGCCATTGAGCAGGAGCTTGAGCGTAAATCCGTCCGTATTCAGCCCCGCCGGCGACCACAACAGGCCGCCATCAACAAACGCCGCGTCGCGCCACAGATCGGTACCGGCGAACAGAAGAAAAGAAGGATTATTCGGCCCATCGCTACCGGCCTGGGCCGCCGCGGCACAAAGCACCATCACCGTGGCGGCTCCGGCTGCCCGGAAACCCCTCGACATACCCACTGAGGCCGCTCCGTCCGGTGCGCCTCACGCACTCCCGCCGCTCCATCCACCTATCGGCGCGCCGAGTTTAAGTCGATACCGCATTGCGACTTGAGGTTGTGTCGCCGCGGCTAGTGTCCCGATTCCGAAGTTCGCATCATTATGCGGCACCCTCGTTTGCGAACTTCGGAATCGAAGGACACTAGCAACGTATTGATCTAGTGTGGCTTTGGTTCAGAAGTCCGCATGAC
>Ga0187891_1000500_pt1 | contig 39295 bp, 31 predicted proteins | sample June2016WEW_21_4_FD_132990 | JGI IMG/M metagenome (GOLD analysis project Ga0187891, IMG submission 132990) | Peatland microbial communities from SPRUCE experiment site at the Marcell Experimental Forest, Minnesota, USA - June2016WEW_21_40 | ecosystem: Environmental > Terrestrial > Soil >... | reverse complement strand
TTGACCCGGTCGAACAGCGGGTCGGCCGACTCGATGCAGAGAAAAAACCGGTTGCGGCTGGCGGCGCTGAATCGCGGCACGTTGAACACCGGATGATAGGGCATGGGCAGCCCGCACAGCGCCAGCATGCCCAGCACCGCAAAAATCGATCCGAACAGGATGGTCAGCTCGAAGGTGATGACGATGAACGCAGGCCAGCTATTGAGCGGCCGCCCGCCGACATTGATCGGGAAATATATGACGGCGATCCAGTATTGCATCAGGAAACCGGTGAGGCCGCCCAGAATCCCGCCGGCCAGCACGATCAGCGGCAGCTTGTTCTTGTGCAGGTGCAGCACGTCGTTCAGTTCCTCGATGGGAAACGGAGTGTAAGCGTCCAGCTTGTGGTACCCCTGGGCGCACGCCGCGCGCGTGGCGCTCACCAGCTCCGACGGGCTGTCGAACTCGGCCATCACTCCGTAAACTCCGCGATGGCTCACCCCTTCGCCTCCTTCTGGACTTTGGCCTGCGGCAGCAGCGCGCGCACTTCAAAGATGGAGATCATCGGCAGCGCGCGCACAAACAGGAAGAACAGGACCATGAATAAGCCGATGGTGCCGGCATAGGTGGCCCAATCCCAGCGCGTCGGCCGGAAGATGCCCCACGAGGAGGTCAGAAAATCCTGTGCCAGGCTGCTGACGATGATCATGAAGCGCTCGAGCCACATGCCGGTGAGCACGATCATCGAGGAAACGAACAGCCACACCGGGTTGCTGCGCACGCGCTTGAACCACAGCATCTGCGGCGAAACGATGTTGCACGTCACCAGGAACCAATACTGGAAGGCGTAGGGCCCCGTCATGCGGTGCCAGAAAGCGGCCCCTTCGTACGTGTTCCCGCCGTACCAGGCGAGGAACGTCTCCATCATGTAGGAGTAGGCGACGATCCAGCCGGTGGCCAGCATGATCTTGCCGCAGTTGTCCAGGTGCTTAATGGTGATCAGGCCCTGCAAGCCATAGACCGAGCGCAGCGGAATCGCCAGCGCCAGCACCATGGCGAAGCCGGAATAAATGGCGCCGGCCACGAAGTATGGCGGGAAGAAGGTGCTATGCCAGCCGGGCAGGATGGCGATCGTGAAGTCGAAGCTCACCACCGTGTGCACAGAAAGCACCAGCGGCGTGGCCAGGCCGGCCAGCAGCAGCGAAGCGGTGTCGAAGATGCTCCAGTGCCGCGCCGAACCGCGCCACCCCATCGCCATCATTCCGTAAATGGCGCGGCCGATCGGGTTCTTGGTGCGGTCGCGCAGCGTCCCCAGGTCGGGCATCAGGCCCACGTACCAAAACAACAGTGAGACCGTGGCGTAAGTCGAAACCGCGAACACGTCCCATACCAGCGGGCTGCGGAACTGCGGCTGAATCGTCATGGTATTGGGATACGGCAGCAGCCAATAGAACAGCCACGGGCGCCCCATGTGCAACAGCGGAAACATGCCCGCGCAAGCCACCGCGAACAGCGTCATGGCCTCGGCGAAGCGGTTGATCGAGTTGCGCCAGCGCTGGTTGAGCAGCAGCAGAATGGCCGAGATCAGCGTGCCGGCATGGCCGATTCCGATCCACCACACGAAATTCGTGATGGCGAAGCCCCACATCACCGGCGTGCGGATGCCCCAGATGCCCACGCCCTTCACCATCAGTAGGGTTACCGCCAGCAGGAAGAGCATCAGCAGCGCGCCGCCGATGCCGAAGGCCGCGAACCAGAAGAGCGGCGTTTTCCGCGTCAGCACCACGCTGGCAATCTGATCGGTGATGGTGCCGAAGGTGTAGCCCGGGGCGATAATCTCGCCCGGCGCCGCCTGTTCGACTACGATTTGTTGGTCGTCCGCCATCGCTTGTGCCTAATCCTCAATCTCTGGGTTGGGGTTGCGCAGCGCGGCCAGGTAGGTGGTCCGCGGCCGGGTGTTCAGATCCGCCAGCAGGCCGTAATTGCGCTGGTCAGCTTTCATTTTCGACACGCGGCTGTTCGGGTCGTTGATATCGCCGAAAATGATTGCCTCGGTTGGACAGGTGGCCTGGCACGCGGTCTGGATCTCTCCGTCCTGGATCTTGCGGTTCTGCCTTTCCGCATCGATCTTGGCCGCGTTGATGCGCTGCACGCAATAGGTGCATTTTTCCATCACGCCGCGGCTGCGCACGGTCACGTCCGGGTTGCGCAGCAGCTTGAGGCTGGGAGTCTCGAAATCCGAAAACAGGTAGAAATTGAACCGCCGCACCTTGTACGGGCAGTTGTTCGAGCAGTAGCGCGTCCCGACGCAGCGGTTGTACACCATGTCGTTGAGCCCTTCGGCGCTGTGTGTCGTCGCTTGCACCGGGCAAACCAGTTCGCACGGGGCGTCTTCGCACTGCTGGCAGGGCACCGGCTGGTTGTAGATCTCGGGCGCGTTCACCGGCCCGCTGTAATAGGAATCCACGCGCAGCCAGTGCATGGCGCGGCCGCGCCGCACCTGGTCCTTGCCGACCACGGCGATGTTGTTTTCCGCCTGGCAGGCGACCACGCACGCGCTGCAGCCGGTGCAGGAGTTCAAGTCGATGGTCATGCCCCAGGCGTGGCCTTCCTTGTAATTCCATCCCGGGTAGAGCGTCAGCCCGGCGGGCGGCGTTTCCGCGCCTTGGTGGACCGAACTGGGGTTCTTCAGATACTCGTCGAGATTGCCCGCCTGAATGACGTGCCGTGTCGGATCGAGCGCGTGCTCGTTCTGGGTTGTCGCCAGCAGGTAGCTCCCATCGATCTTCTTCGCGGCGAGGCCGGTGTCGTGCCATAGGGCTTTAGCCGTGCGCAGGCCGTAAGGACTGAAGCCCATCCCGGTGCCGGCGCGGCCCGCCTTGGTGCGGCCGTAGCCCATGTGAACGGTGACGGAACCATCCGCCTGCCCCGGCTGCGCCCACACGGGCGCGCGCAACGTGCGGCCCTGGTAGGTGAGCTCGACCATCGGCACGCCCACGAAACCCACCTCCAGCGATTCTTTCAGCACGCCCAACTGATGGGCCGTCGCCGGGCTCATGATGGCGGCGTTGTCCCAGGTGAGCTTGGTGATGGGTTTGGGCAATTCCTGCAGCCAGCCGAGGTTGGCGAAGCGGCCATCGTAAATCGTCGGATCGGGACGGAAAACGATTTCCAGCTTGCCTTCCAAGCGGTATTTGTGCGCCGGCGTGGCCAAAGCCGCGCCGTTGATGGTAGGCGTCTTGGTGGGCAGCGCCGAGTTGGCTATCACGCCATCGTGCACCGTGCGCCGCCACCAGGATTCGAAATCGGCGCCGGTGTGCTGCGCCGCCCAGTAGCCTTTGACGATCTGATACCCGCCCGTTTCCGGCGCGTCGGTGAACATCTGCAACACCTGGTAAGCCGAGCGAGCGTCGTAGAGCGGCTGGATGAGCGGCTGCTGAATGGTGACGGTACCGTCGAAGGCGCGCGCGTCTCCCCAGCTTTCCAGGTAGTGCGTTTCCGGCAGGCGCCACTGGCAGACTTCGGAAGTCTCGTCGTCGTAAAGGCTCAAGTGCGCGCGCACGCGGGCTTTTTGAAAACGATCCGCCAGGCCCAACTCCACCGGAGCGTTGAAGACCGGGTTTCCGCCCAGAATCAGCAACAGGTCCACCGCGCCCGCATCCAGATCGCTCACCAGGTCCTCAAGTGATGCCACCTGGTCCACTGGGCTGGCCTCGATGGGATCGGTGTAGAACACCGTCTTGCCCACGTTGCCGAGCTTCGCGTTCATCACGTGGGCCAAGGCGTGGACGATGGGCGGCTGGAATTCGCCCGCTACCACCAGGCTGGCGCCCGGGTTGCGCATCAAGTCCTTAACGATGCCGCCCATCCACTTGTTGATGTCGCCGTTGTCGCTTTCCTTCGGGCCTTGAGCGGCGCCGAGGCCCGCGGCCAGCAGCCAGGCGAATTCCTCCACATCGCCGGCGCGTAGCGGAAGCCGGTGGTCCGCCTTGGTGCCGGTGGGAGTGGGCATCGGCTCCACCACATAGAGCCGGTTCATGCTGGTGTTACCGCCATCCTCGACGCGCCGCCGCGCCGCGAATTGGCGCGCATAGCGCAGGCTGGCCTCGCCGGATGCCAGGAAGTCCGCGTCCAGCGAGACGATCACGTTGGCGTTGGCTACGTTGTAATAGGTATGGAGCGGCTCGCCGAATGCCAGCATAGCGGCGGTGCGCGCGCTGTGCGGTCCGGCCGGCTCCCATTGGTGCCACTTGGAGGCAGGAAACAGCTTCTTAATGGTCGCGAGCTGATCCGCCATCGCCGGCGACGTCACTGTTTCGGTGAGGATGCGAATGCCGGCCCCGCCGCTCGAGCGCTGTTGCTCCAGCAAGCCGCGCAGCATTCCCAGAAAATCCGCCCAGGAGCGGATTTCGCCGCTTTCGGACGCCGTGCGGCTGCGGTCCGGATCGTACAGTTGCAACACCGATGCCTGGCCGAATACATCCAGTGCGCCCAGCGTGCCCGGGTGCTCCGGGTTGCCTTCCACCTTGGTGGGCCGCCCTTCGTGGCTTTCCACCAGAACACCGTTGGCCACGCCGCCCAGCGTCACCGCGGTGGCATAGAACAGCGGCCTGCCGGGAATCAACTCCTCCGGTTGCCGCACGTAGGGCATGATGTGCTCGGTGGGCTGGCGGGTGCACGCGGTCAGCCCGGCCAGCGCCAGCGACGCGCCCATCATCTTCAGAAAGTTGCGGCGCCCCTCGACGCTGTCTTCATCCTCGCTCCAGCCGATGGCCTGGCGGGGAAACTCGCGCTGCAACAGATCCTCGAATTCGGGCGTCGCAGCCAGGTCTTCCAGGTTGCGCCAGAACTCGCGCCCGCGCTTCCCCTCCAGTCGCGCCCGCGCCCCGGCCAGATCTAAGTATTTCGGCGAGTCGCTCATCGGTGGCAAGTGGAACAGCTCGTCAACAGGTGCGTGCTTTGTATGTGATATTCCGCCATCAGTTGGCGCCCGATTTGCTCCTGGTCGCCTGGCGGCTGATAACCCATGGTGGTGATAAACGCAACCGGCCGCAGCACTTTTTCCGGATGGCGGTGGCAGTCCAGGCACCAATCCATTTGCAGCGAAGCTACCGGCCAGGTAAGCGGCATCTTGTCCACCCTGCCATGGCAACTCTCGCAGCCCACGCCCTTGTTGACGTGAATGCTGTGGTTGAAGTAAACGAAATCGGGCAGGTCGTGGACGCGCGTCCAGCGGATCGATTGGCCGGTGCGGAAACTCTCGCGCACCGGCTCCAGCATCGGACTCGTACTCCAGATCTGGGAGTGGCAATTCATGCAGGTTTTGGTCGGCGGAATGCCGGCGAAACTCGAGCTTTCCACCGACGTGTGACAGTAGCGGCAGTCCAGGCCCAACCCGCCGACATGATGTGCGTGGCTGAATGGAATGGGCTGCTCGCGTGCCACGTAGGCGCGCGTACTGTATGCGCTGCGGTTCAACCTGTCGGCGGCCCAGCCCAAAAACGCCAGCGCGAACACCGCGCCATAGACTGACATGCGCGCGAGCGCGTTCGCGCTCTTATGAAAAATCTGGGCCATGGGGCGCTACCTTCGCCCCATTTCCACTGTCAGAATGTTGTTAGTCTGCATTAGTAGGAAGACAGCAACCCCCGCAACCCTGCTTGTCGACATGCCCTCGGTCCCCAGACCCAATCCCTCTTAGAGATGCAAAACTTGTTACGAAGTTCCAAGCTAATCGCGTTACCGCATCGTTTCACTAACTCCGCGCGTAAAGAAACACGGAATTCTCCTGACGGCTGCCGCCATCGCTGGTACAAACGGCAAACTGCGCCACCTGCTTCGCCTTGACTGATGATTTATCCCACAGCGAAGCGCCCGCATACTCCCCATCCTTGCGCAGCGCGTAGAATCTCAGGTCGATAGCTTCCAACCGGTTCCGGTCATGATTAAAGTTGCGCGCCACGCGCTGCAACGCGTCGAGCGCCGCATCTTTGGGCGTCATCCCGTGCCGCATGTTTTCGACGATCGTGTTCGCCCCGCAAACTCTGAGGTTTTCCTCGCCGCGCCCGGTGGAACCGGCGCCGCCGACATCCTGATCCAGCCACAAGCCGCCGCCGATAATGGGTGAGTCGCCCACGCGGCCGGAAATCTTCCACGCCAGGCCGCTGGTGGTGGTAACCGCCGACATTTCGCCCTTCTCGTTTAGCGCGATGCAATTGATGGTGCCATGCGGCGGGTGATATGCGTTCTCGATCGCTTCCAGCAGCAGTTCCTCGCTCGCCCAGGGAAACTCCCTCTTCAGTTCCCGGAGGGAAGCTGCCTTCTGTTGTTCGGGCGGCGCATCCAGGCCGGGCCCCCAGTTGTTGTGGCCGTCGCGATCGCGCAGCGACCTCTTCCACACCAGCCATTGCAAGCGCGCTTCCTCAGTCAGCAGGTTCTCTTCCTGAAAGCCCTCGGCTTTGGCAAACTTGAGCGCGCCGGCGCCGACCAGCATCATGTGATCGGTATCTTCCATAACGCGCTGGGCCACCTTGGAAGGAGTCTTGATGCCCTCGATGGCGCCTACCGCGCCCATGCGGCGGCTCGGCCCGTGCACCACGCTGGCATCCAGTTGCACCACGCCGTCCTCGTTGGGCAAACCGCCATAGCCGACGCTGGTGTCTCGCGGGTCCAGTTCCACGATGTTGACTCCGGCCACCACCGCGTCCAGCGTGTCACTTCCGGCTTTGATCAGCTCCATCGCCTTAGCGCAGCAGTTGACGCCGCCATTGAAACGGTTGGCGCTTGAAATCACCACCACCCGCGGATCCGGTTTCGCCGACACCATGCGGATCACCGGCAGCGCCGCGGCGCTCAACATTACCGATCTGCGACTCAGGCTAATTTCGCTCATCAGCGCGTCTCTTTTCGAGGCGGCCGCCTGCGAACTGCCACAGCGGGCCGCCCTGCCTCTGAGAAAGATTTACATTATGGCACAGCCCGAGCGGGATGGAGTACTCCGGTTTTTGGTTGCGCGTGCGGCTGCGCACGGAGCTACGAGCGCAAGGGCGTGGTTCGTCGCCAGAGCACAGCATGACGCGGCCGGAGACCTAACCGGGCGGCGGTTCCCACGGGCCGGCCAGCGGAGCGGGTGGATCGGCGACAGACTGGAAGCGGAGCAAGCGCAAGCTATCGCCAGCGCGGGCGGAGACGAGCGGCATGGCGCCATCGGCGAGAATGCGCTTGGCCCGGCGCTCGGAGAGGCAGACTTCCGCCGGCGACGGCCGGTGGCTCTTGCCATCGAATAGATAGGTGTGGGCCGGTAGTTGTTCGAGGCGGCGGACCTGGTCCGAGCGCATGCTCCATCCGTGATGCAGAAATGCCTGGCCGAGCAGGCAGACGCAGGCGACGGCCGGGCTGCCCCAGAGATAAGCTTCGTGCACCGGCGGCAAAGGCATCTCCTCAAAGGCAAGAGACGCGATTTCTCCCGTGGCGCCGCCGTAGGGAAGGCGCAGCAGGAATCGCGGCAAGGCCACGCCCAGCCAGCGGGCGTCCGGGTCGGCGCGCAGCCAGCGCCATGCCGCGTCGGCGGTTTCATCAAGCGAGAGGCGCCAATCGTCGGGATTCGGTGTGTCCGCGATCGATGCGCATCCCGCCAGGCGAGTATCGATTTCCGCCAACACCGGCCCACCGGCGCGGCGGCTCGCCGCGGCCAGGTGCGCCAGCAGCCGGCAATCGCGCGGCTCAGGCGCGAACCGGTGCAGGCAAGCCGCCACCGACCAGCCTGCCGGCGGAAGATCCCACAACTCCTCTTTGGCGGCGTCGATCAGTTCGATCCGCAGATCCGCCCGCGTTTCGAGACGTTCGAGCAGAAAGGACACCGAACGCCAGGCCGATTCCACCTTCTGAAATGCAGCGTGCGCCAGGCAAGCCCGCATCAGCGCGCCGGTGGCCGCGTCCACCGCGGCGGTGCATTCTTCCGGGCCCGGCTCGGGGCTCGGAGACAGATGCGCCGCCACGCTGCGCCGGATGAAATCGTCCCAGCCGGCAGCCGGGTCCGGCGCGGGCTGGGCCGCGGCGGATCCGCCGGGCGCCCAGTCCAGTGAAGCGTTGGAAAAGGCGCCGGGTGCCGGGTCCGCGAACTGAGTCCCCAAAAACCTGGCTGCCGCCGGGAACGTCACCGGGTCCGCCAGTTGCGCGCGCAGCCGCGCGAACGCCTGAAACATCGGTAGCCGCTCCTGCAAAGCATCGGGATGAAAGTCCTCGAGCGAGCGGAAGGGAATCTCGATGGGTGTTTCGGCAATGGTCAAGTGCACGGCTACATCGAAGCGCTCCACGGCTTCTTCGATATTGCCGGAATCGATCGGTACCGGCGCCGCCGGGCGGCGCGGTGTGCCACGGCCGGCGTGCCCGCTGAAATCGCCCAGCAGCGCGATCCGAAATGGCTTGCCAGTAGTGTCCGAAGGCGCAGCCTTCCTTCGGGTCTCCAGTCCGATATCGATTTCCGCGGAGGCGGGCATAGCTTCCTTGTTCCTGAACCTGGAAAAGAGTTATCCGCTGCCGGACACCGGTTTATCCATACTAAACCAACTGTTCTAGTACGTCGATACCTTTGGCTTGTTTTTCGGTGGTCGATCTGATGTTTGGGCCGCTACCTCGTGCCAGAACTGGCTGATTCCCCGGCTATAATTCGGTATGTCGTTCCAAGGCATGCGAGTGGTGGCGTTTGAGAGCCGGCGCGCGGCGGAAATGGCGGAGCTGGTTCGCAAGCAGGGTGGGCAGCCGTTTGTTGCGCCGGCGATGCGCGAGGCGCCGGTCGAAAACAACGCCGCCGCATTCGCTTTTGCCGAGCGGCTATTCGCGGGCGAATTCGATACCGTGATGCTGCTGACGGGTGTCGGCACGCGGCAACTGAATCGCCTGCTGGCGGCACGTTATCCCGAGGGCGCATTCGCCGACGCGCTGCGCCGGGTCACGCTTGTGGCGCGGGGCCCGAAACCGGTGGCGGCGCTGCGCCAGATGGGTTTGACGCCGTCGATTGTGGCGCCGGAGCCGAACACATGGCGCGAGTTGCTGGCCGCCACGGCGAATTGCGCCGGCCGCCGGATCGCGGTGCAGGAGTACGGCCGCTCGAATCCGGAGCTGCTGGCGGCGCTGGCCGCACGCGGCGCCGAAGTAACCGCGGTCCGCGTGTATCAGTACGACCTTCCGGAGAATGCCGGCCCGTTGCAGGAGGCCGCGCGCCGGCTGGCCGCGGGTGGGTTCCAGGTCGCCCTGTTCACCACGGCGGTCCAGATCGCGCACGTCGCCAGGGTGGCAGCAGAGCAGGGGATTGAACCCGCCATGTTGGAAGGCCTGCGCAAATGCCTGATCGGCTCCATCGGCCCCACCACCACCGAAGCGCTGGAGGAATTCGGCGTTCATCCCAACCTGGAGCCGTCGCACCCCAAAATGGGTCTGCTGGTGATGGAAACCGCTGCACAGGCCGGCCAGTGAGCCTTCAGTGAGTCCTGAGTGTGCGGCCGGATAAGTTTCGTTACCGGATTCTGCGAGACTCGTTAGATAGAGAGGAATCTTTGCCGTGACCATGTCTTCTCAATCCCCGTCTGGCCAAACCTGGAACGCGGCTGGCTATGCCGCGAACGCGCACTTCGTGCCCGCGCTCGGGCAACCGGTGTTGGAATTGCTCCAGGCCCGGCCCGGTGAGCGCATCCTCGACTTGGGTTGCGGAGACGGAGCGCTCACCGAGAAGTTGGTTGCGCTGGGTGCGCAGGTGGTGGGCATCGACAGTTCTGCGGACATGATCGCGGCCGCGCGCCAACGGGGCCTTAACGTGAGGATGATGGATGCCAGATCACTGACGTTCGACAACGAGTTCGACGCGGTCTTTTCCAATGCTGCGCTGCACTGGATCAAAGACGATCCGGACGCGCCGGTCGGGGGTGCCTTCCGTGCCCTGAAAGCCGGTGGGCGGTTTGTGGGCGAGTTAGGCGGCCATGCGTGCGTCGGCGCGATTACGGTGGCGCTGGTGGCGGTTCTCGAGCGCCGCGGCATCAGGGACGCCGCATTGTGGGTTCCCTGGTACTTCCCGACGGTGGACGAATACGAAACCCGTCTCCGGCGAGCCGGGTTTGTGCCGCAAAGTGTGCAACTGGTTCCACGGCCACGCCGCTCGAATGCGGAATGCGCGGATGGCTGGAAACGTTCGCCAATCCGTTCTGCGCGGCGTTGCCGCAAGGTGAGCGCGGCACGTTTCTCGATGACGTCACGGCGATGCTGAAGCCCGTTCTGTGCGATGGGCAAGGCCGCTGGACAGCGGATTACATTCGCCTTCGTTTTGCGGCTGTGAAAGCCTGATGCTGCGGGAGGATGGCCAGCGGGCGCCGAGTTACGGTTTTTATGCAGAAAACGGAACCGCCAGGACCCACAACATTTTGTGGTATTTATGTTTTATGAGTACAAAATGTGGAGGGGCGGACTTCACAGCGCTGACCGGGAATGCGCCGGTGGTGCCGGCTATCCTTCCTTGTACATGTACTTGATGGCAGGCTTATAGATCAGCACGTTGGGCTGACCGTCGCGATTCACCTTGAGGCAGCACTTGTCATACCACTCGATGACGCCATGCAGGGTCTCGCCGTCGCGCAGCACAAAGACCATTGGGGTCCTGGCCTGCATCTGCTTCACGTAATAAAAATTCTCCGCATTGGTCTGGTCTGGCGGGACAGGCTTTTTCTGTGACTGGAGGGCCGGGCGGCGGGGTGGACTAATCTGCTCCTTGATCTCGTTCAGCGACGGACGAATGAGCTTGCGATTGACAGTCTCCACTGAATGCCATCCTTATGAAGAGAATCTGTTTGACTTGCCGCTACCTGGCACAGCGAGAGCGGCTTGGTCGTTGGGTTCGCTTTTCGACTTGACTCATAAATAGCATAATGAGACCCGCGAAGCAACGAGGGTGCGAGGAGAATTCCGAGCGTCGGCGAGACGGGGACCAACCTTCTACACGGCCAAAGGGTAGCGGAGGGTTTCGAGGAGCCAGTCGCGATTCTGCCGAACATCGGCGGTGAGGCGGCCGCAAAGTTCGCCTCGCGCATCGAATAAGCGGTAGCCTTCGGGAGAGCGCAGGTAGCCGCTGGCCTTCGGCTCGCGCGCGAAGACGGCGGCTTCGCCTTCGGCCTCCACCATGCGCCGATAACGGCGCCGGTTGTCGAGCAGCGCTTTAACCAGAAAAGGCATGATGATCGAATAGTCGGCCTGCATGCTTTCGGTGGTCTGCAGGTAGGTATCCTTGTCCACCTTGCCCCAGGTGACCGCCTCGGCCGGCGGGCAGGAAGAGAGCGAACCATCGGTGACGGGCGCGGTGACAATCTGCACATCGAACTGATAGCCGCGCACGTTGGGCAGGCCAAGCACCTGGCCCAGGGCGGGCTCGGGCTGGAGATTGTAGTTCTTGGGGACGCCACCGCCCAGAATGACCGTGGCGAGCGCGTGAGCCGGATGATCGAAGAGCCCCCAACGATGGTAGGCGCAGGCTTCGAAGACTTCGGCGTGCAGATCGAGATCGAAGCTGTAATCCGGGATCAGGCCAGCTTGCCGCATGGCCCACAGCTTCATGGAATTCAGGAACACGCTGCCATCGCCGGGTGCACCGACGAAGACAGGGATGGCACGCCGCCAGCAAGTAGACAGCAGGCCGGGAGGGACGGCGTGGCGCTGCTCCTCGGCGGCATAGTATTTGCCCAGCAGGTAGCGCAGTTCGGTGCCCGTCATCGTGCGCTGAAACTCCGGGCCGGCCAGCACGGCGCTGATGAAGCGATCCTGGTCGAGCAAAACGCCTTCATCGAAGGCCATGTCGGTTACACGGATGGTGCCCTCTTCGCGCAGCGCGGCGTCGTCACTGGCGATGGGAACTTCATGGATGGGACCGGACTTGTAAGCTTCCAGGCTACGGTGACCGTCGTGGTAACAGACGGCGTCGGTGGTGCTCAGGTAAGCCACCCAACCGGTCTCGAGCAAAGGAATCAGCCAGGTTTGGTGCTGACCGGAGACTGTGACCGGACCGGCGACGGCAAGTGTAAGCGGGCAGCCCAGGCCGATGGCGCGGTCGAGAATCCCATAGATGCGGCGCAGAAAGGCACCGCCGAATGCGGGTAGGCAATGAGTGAACAGTTCGTCGAGCGTCTCGCATTCATCCACGCGCCGCACCTGCACGTAGCGGCGGCCGGCGCTCTGGTTGCCCCTGTGCTTATCCTGATCCATGATTCTTTGACCATAACATGGCGAGCAGGAAAGCCCTTTGCGCCACCAAGCTGTTACCTGAATTTCGCAGGGCTCAGGAAGGCGGACTGACGATCACCGTGTAGATGCGGTCCAGGTCTTCCGGGGAGTAGTATTCAATCTCGATGCGGCCCTTCTGCTTGGCTTTCTCGACGATGCGGACCTTGGTGCCGAGGACGCGCTCCAGTTCCTGAATGGCAGCCTTCACGTTAGGATCGGTTTCGAGCTCATCCAGGTGCTTGGGCTTGCGGCCCTCAAGCATGCGCTGGGTGGTGCGCTCGGTCTGGCGCACGGACCATCCCTGCGCGACGGCCTTTTCAGCGACTTCCCGTTGGAGCTCAACAGTTGGAAGCGAGCACAGGCAGCGGGCATGGCCGGCAGACAGGCGGCGCTCGGAGACCAGTTGCTGGATATCGGCGGGAAGCTGCAGGAGGCGGAGGAAGTTAATGATGGTGGTGCGGTCTTTGCCGGTCCGTTGTCCGATCTGATCGGGATTCAGGAGCAACTCGCGGCCCAGGCGGTCAAAAGCGACGGCGGTCTCGATGGGGTTCAGGTCCTCGCGCTGGATGTTCTCGACGAGGGTGATTTCGAGCAGGCGGTCGTCGGGGATATCGCGAATTACCGCCGGCACAGATTGACTGCCCGCGAGTTTGGCGGCGCGCCAGCGACGCTCGCCGGCGACCAGTTGATAACGTTCACCGGACCGCCGGACCACCAGCGGCTGAATGATGCCGTTGGTGCGGATGGACTGCGCCAATTCGGAAAGGCGCTCGCTTTGAAACACGCGCCGGGGCTGGAGCGGGTTCGGGTCGATGCTATCGATCGGAATACTAAGGGCCGCTTCCTGGGTTGGCACCAGAGGAGGCACTGGCTGGAGGGTCGGGCGAGTTGGCAACAGTGCGCCCAGGCCCCTACCGAGCGCTTTGCGGGGCTTCTCTGTTTTGTTCATGGTCCAGGATCTCTTTGGCCAGCCGGATGTAGCTTTCGGCGCCCTTTGAGCGGGGGTCGTAAGCAAGAATGGGCTTGCCGAAACTGGGCGCCTCGGCCAAGCGGACGCTGCGGGGAACGATGGTATCGAACACCTCGTCAGCGAAGAACTCTCGGAGATCGGCCGCAACCTGGCGGGTCAGGTTCGTGCGGTCGTCATACATGGTGAGTAGGATGCCCTCCACCTGCAATGGATGCTGAAAGGCATCGCGAATTCGATCAATCGTATCCATGAGCTCTGAAATGCCTTCCAGCGCGAAGAACTCGCACTGGATGGGGACGAGGACGGAATCCGCCGCGATAAGGGCATTGAGGGTGAGGAGATCGAGGGCGGGCGGGCAATCGATGAGGATGAAGTCGTATCGGTCGCGGATACTTTGAATGCGTTCTCGCAGACGAAACTCGCGGTGGGGGATATCCACCAACTCCAGGTTGGCGCCAACGAGGTTCTTGTCGGCGGAAATGACGTACAGGCCGTCGAAGGCGGTGGCGATGATCGCGTCGCGGGGAGAAGCGTCACCTAAAATGACGTCGTAGAGGCTAGGGCGACTGGGATCCTTGGCTATGCCGAGGCCGCTGGAGGCATTCCCCTGGGGATCGGAATCGATGACCAGGATTCTGAGGTCGTTGGCTGCCAGCGCAGCAGCAAGATTGATGGCAGTAGTGGTCTTACCGACGCCACCCTTCTGATTTGCAATTGCAAATACCCGGCTCAAGCGGCCATACTAACACGAAGCTCGCTGCGGCTGAAGCGTGAGTTTCACGTGAAACATCGGGCGTGGCAACAGCGGAGGTTGCGTTTCACGTGAAACAGGCGGACATGCCTCGCCCGGCCGCCTCAGCGAGCAGGCCCGGCTGTTCCGCCCCTAAACTCGGTGTCCGATGCGAAGGTATCGCTGCTTCCCCCACGGCATCGGGATCGGCGGCTCCCACGCGAACCCCACTTCCGGGGGTGCGCTTTCAGCTCCACCTAAGAGATCGGCAACAGGCGCCAAGAGCTTTAGGCTCGGGCAGAGAGCCTGGTAGCTCACCGCACGAGAAATCGCCAAGTCGAACTGCTCGTGCAGTTGCTCGGCGCGGCCCGCCACCACGCGTATGTTCGGCAGGGCGCGGCCAGCCTCCTTTAGAAAGACTGCTTTTCGTTGGTGCGATTCAATTAGAGTGACAAGGCAATCGGGACGATACACCGCAACTGGAAGACCAGGGAAGCCAGCTCCTGAGCCCACATCGGCGATTCGCAGGCGGCTGGCAGGCAGGCGGGCAGCGAGAAAGATGGACTCGCAATAGTGGCGTTCGATGACCTCATCGAGGTCCCGAATGGCGGTGAGATTGAGCCTGCGGTTCCAGCGAACCAACAGATTGTAATGGGCTTCCAGCGCCTGTACCTGCTCGTCTGTCAGCTCTGCAATGCCGCCAAGCCGTTCCCGGAGCAGCTCACGAAACATGGTTCAAGCCGAGATAGACATCGAGAACGGCGACCGCGGCAGGAGTAATGCCGGGGATGCGAGCTGCTTGGCCAAGTGTCGCGGGGCGAACCCGGTTGAGCTTGTCGAGAACCTCACGAGACAAACCCGGGATGCCATTGAAACCGAAGTCGCTTGGAATCGGACGACGCTCGGCGGCCTTCAGGCGCTCCATCTGGCGTTCCTGTTGACCAATATAGCCGCTGTATTTGGTTTCGGTTTCTATGGTGGCCAGCACCCCGGCTACAGCGTCTTCACCAAGCACTTCGCGGATCCAGCCTGAGACTTCCGCAAGGCGCGCTTCGGGACGCTTGAGCCACTGGCCGTGGCGGTGGCCCTCCAGCGCTTGTTTCAGCAGCTCACACTGCTTCTGCTTACGCTGGAAGGCGTCCCAGCGCGCATCCGTCACCAGGCCCGCGCGGCGGCCCATGGGCGTCAGGCGCGCGTCGGCGTTATCGATGCGGAGGTGAAGCCGAAACTCCGCGCGAGAGGTGAACATGCGGTACGGCTCGTCAGCGCCCTTGGTGATAAGGTCGTCGATCAGGATTCCCGTATACCCTTCGGAGCGGCCGACAAGTACCGCCTCTTTGCCGCTCAGTTTCGCCGCGGCGTTCATGCCGGCGATGAGGCCCTGGCAGGCCGCCTCCTCGTAGCCGGACGTTCCGTTAATCTGGCCAGCGAGGTAAAGACCAGGGATCGATTTCACTTCGAGCGTGTGCGCCAACTGGCGCGGATCGATGGCGTCATATTCAATCGCGTACCCGGGCCGGATCATTTCCGCGTGCTCGAGGCCCGGAACGGACGCGACCATGGCGGTCTGCACGTCGATGGGCATGCTGGTAGACATTCCATTGACGTACACCTCGTTGGTGTCGAGGCCCTCCGGTTCTAGAAAAATCTGGTGACGCAGCTTGTCGGGGAATTTGACGATTTTGTCCTCAATGGAAGGGCAGTAGCGCGGGCCGATTCCCTGAATCTGGCCGCTGTACAGGGGAGAGCGCGGAATGGCTTCGCGGAGAATACGGTGTGTCTCCTCGGTGGTGTAGCCGATGTGGCACTGAACCTGGGCACGGTCGATGCGCTCGGTCAAAAACGAAAATGGCGTCGGTTCGGCATCGCCGGGCTGGGGCTCGAACTGCGACCAATCGATGGTGCGGCCGTCCAGGCGCGGCGGTGTGCCGGTTTTGAGGCGAGTCCAGTTCAGGCCGAGAGTGCGCAATTGTTGGCCCAGCAGTTGCGACGGCGCTTCGCCGTTGCGGCCGCAACTGTAGCGCGCTTCGCCCACATGCGCCAAGCCATTCAAAAATGTGCCGGTAGTGACAACCACGGCGCCGCAATCCAGGGTGCGGCCGTCGCGCAATGCGACCCCCGTGGCCCGGCCCTCCTCGATGTTCAGCGCGGCCGCCTCGGCCTGCTTGATGCGCAGATTCGGTTCCCGCTCGAGGACCTCGCGCATCCGAACCCGGTACGCCTTCTTATCCATTTGCGCGCGCGGCGACCAGACAGCCGGCCCGCGGCTGGTGTTGAGCAGCCGGAACTGGATGCCGACGGCGTCCGCCACCTCACCCATCACTCCACCCAGCGCGTCGACCTCGCGCACCAGGTGACCCTTAGCGATGCCGCCGATGGCCGGGTTGCAGGACATCTGCGCGATCAGGTCCAGGTTCATGCTGACGATGGCGGTCTTCAGACCCATTCGTGCGGCGGCGCGGGCGCCTTCGCACCCGGCATGACCGGCGCCGATGACAACGACGTCGTAGCGTTCGCGCATTGATACCATTCTAATGGTGGAATCACGATGAAAGTTCTGGTGATCGGCAGTGGAGGCAGGGAGCACGCGCTGGTGTGGAAACTGGCGCAATCGCCGGGGACCGCTGTGTTCGCGGCGCCGGGAAATCCGGGCATGGCGGGCGCCGCTACGTGCCTGGCGGCGAAGGGGGGCGACCCGGCGGAGTGGCTGGCGGTGGCGGAGGAGATTGACGCGGATCTAACGGTGGTAGGACCGGAAGCTCCGCTGGTGGCCGGGGTGGTGGATATGTTCCGCGCGCGCGGCCGGCGCATTGTGGGACCTGGCCGTCAAGCGGCGTGCCTGGAGGGCAGCAAGGTCTTCGCAAAGAACTTTCTGACGCAAAGGAAGATCCCCACAGCGGCATTCGTGACCGTGGAAAACGAAACGGACGCGCGCCGGGCACTCGACCGCTTCGGGTTTCCGGTGGTGCTCAAAGCCGACGGCCTTGCGGCAGGCAAAGGCGTAGTGGTGGCTCAGGACCGGGCGCAGGCGGAGGAGGCGCTGGGCGGATTGCGTGGCCGGTTGGTGATCGAAGAATTCCTGCGGGGCGAAGAAGTGAGTTTCATCGCGTTGTGTGACGGTCGCGACGTGGTGCCGCTCGCCGCCACGCAGGATCACAAAGCGGTTTTCGATGGCGACCGCGGGCCCAACACCGGCGGAATGGGCGCGTACTGCGACGCCGCGATTCTGAGCGAGCGCCAAGCCGAGGATATTCTCAACCACGTTATCTATCCGACGGTAGAAGCCACCGGTTTCACCGGGTTCCTCTACGCCGGGATGATGATTACGGCTGAAGGGCCGAAGGTTCTCGAGTTCAATGTGCGGTTGGGCGACCCGGAAACGCAGCCGCTGATGCACCGCATGAGTGGCGACTTTGTCCCCGCGCTGATGGCCGCGGCGGAAGGCCGCTTGAGCGGCACGCGTCTGGAATGGCGCGTAGGCCCAAGCGTGTGCGTGGTGATGGCATCGGCCGGCTATCCCGGTGCCTACCAAACCGGAAAGGCCATCAACGGAATTGCGGATGCCGAGGCGCGGGGCGCCGTAGTGTTTCACGCGGGAACCCGTTTGGGCGCGCACGGTCTCGAAACTGCGGGCGGGCGCGTGCTGGGCGTCACGGCGGGCGGAGACGACCTTCCCTCAGCAATCGGCCGCGCGTACGCGGCAGTGGAAGCGATTCACTTCGAGGGCGCGCATTTCCGCCACGATATTGGCCGCAAAGGCCTTGCCAGGTACAATGAAGGGAACGTGGGGACGTAGCTCAGATGGATAGAGCGGTCGCCTCCTAAGCGACAGGTCGGCGGTTCGAATCCGCCCGTCCCTACCACTTAACCCCACGCCGAACCAATGAGTTGGCTTCCTCGCTAGGTCCATGTCCTGTCCCAAAAAACTGAAAACGTATCAGAAACGTATCAAAACCCCGTCAGACGTGTGGTTCCGTATCAGAACCTGCAGCGCTTGGTTCGCTAGCCCGGCGGTTCAGCTTTGCCAGCGCTTCGCGCTTCATCTGGAGCTTCATCTGCGAATACTTCTTGAACACCTTCGCGTCAGTCTGCCGAAGCATCTGCGTCACCCACTCGTCGGCCACGCCGCCCGAACTCAGCCGCGTGGCGTACGTGGAGCGAAGATCGTAGAGCCGGAAGTAAGGAACCCCAGCTTTCCGAAGCGTGGTCGCCCAAGTCTTCTTGAACTCAGTTTGGTGCCCGGTCCGGTTACCGTCGCTGGGGAACAGCCACGGGCCGGGACCGGCAAGTTCGACTTGACTGCGGAACGCCTCTACAGCGATGTCGGTCAGTGGAACCTCGGCAACCCCGGTCGGGGTCTTGGAGTCGTCGATGAACACCACCTTGTTGGGGATATCCACCTGATCCTTCTTCATCGCGGCCAACTCCTTGTACACGCGCAAGCCGGTCTCAGTGATGATCCGAATCACGTTCCGCAGGTACGCGGGGGCGTGGTTCTCGATCTTGGTTTGCTCCGACCAAGTCATGTAATGCGGCCGAAACAGGCCCTTGAGTCTGACCGGAAACTCCGCTGCGGTGCATGGATTTGCCGGGCAGAGCTTCTTCTTTACGGCAACGCTAAAGATCCTTCGCAGAACTCGAAACTCCTGGTGTGCCGTCGTCGGCTTTAGGATTCCAAGTTCCACCACGCCTGCTTTGCGGCGGACGCGGCGCCTTTGAGCGATCCGATGGCGCAAGTACTCCTCGATCAGTGATGCATCGATATCGACCAGCTTCAGTGCTCCGAACATCGGAATGAGATTCTTCAGCGCTGTTTGGTTGGCCCGGTGCGTGCCCGCGGCCCGAATCGGCGGCCTGGAGTAGTTCTCCAGGAAAAACTCCGCCCATTCATCGAACGTTATCTGCTTGCCCTTGCGAACTGCGTCAAGGCTGTTATTGTCCCTGGCGGCCAGGCGCTCGCGCATCTGCCTCTGCGCCTCGTCCCATTCTGTCGTGTGCGTTGATTCCAGGCGGCGGCGACCGGTCTTGTCCCGGTAGCGCATCCACCATACTTCGCTGTCGTTTCGTTTGTAGACGACACCGTCATGCCTGTTAGGCCTTGCCATTCTCCATCTCCTGTTTAAACTGCGCGCGGAATGGGACGAGATCCGACTTCAAAAACCGGATATTGCGTCCCATCACGCGGAGATGGGGAATCTGCTTTCGCTCAACCCAAAGATACACCGTTTGTGGGCTGACGCCAAGGAAGACTGCGGCATCGCGCACACGGATGGGTAGTTCGTCGCCAATGGTGGCGGGCAGCGATTTGAATGTTGCATCCATGAAATCCTCGTAGGGCCGCGAGTAGCGCTCAATTATTACGGAAACGGCAGGCGCAACTCGAGACGTCGTTGGTGCCGTCGCAGAGGCACCACCGCACGCCCCTCACAGCGACCGGAAAAGAAGAACGGCTTTCGAGCAAATGCCTCGCGCTCCGGTTCTTGCGGGAAGGCCTTCGACGAAGGTCTTCCACACGTTTCCTTCCCCTTGCAGGGCCAGGAATCGATGCCTGCTGCTCACTTTTCATAAGGCGCCTCACCACCGATCAGGTTCTTGTTAATCGAGAACGGATCGTACTCGAATGTCGTTAGTTTCTTTTTCTCCCGCTGCTCCCGCAGGTTGCGGAATGGATCGTGCGGTGGGACTGGCAGCCCATCCGCTCCGTTCGTCTGTGTGGGTGGCGGTTGTGGCGCGGAGTTTGAGGGTTCTCGACGCCTTCGCCGTAGTCGTGAAACATAGACACGGAATTGCGGGTAGGGCATCTCCAGCCCATCGAGCCTAGCGGCCTCCCAAATCTCCCTGAGTTTCGTTCCCCTTGCCAGCGCGGCCTCAATCTCTCCCCAAGCCGCGGTAACTTGTCCCGTGGTCGTGGCTGGTAGGACCGAAACGAGGGAGCGCAAGTGAGTTAAGTCTGCACTTGCTCTTTTGCGGCGCGGCGGCGGGTTCGAATCCATCGGTGTTGCCGAATTGCTCCCTCATATAGAAAGGGAATGGCGCGACCATGTTGGGACATCAAATTTACACGTTTCTGGGTTTGTAACAGATTGCAACAGATTGCAACTGTCTGAAACAGTTTGCAACAGTCTTGGGTTGCCGGCGGGCGCCTGCAACAGATTGCAACAGTTTGCAACAGTCTGCAACACCGACTACCTGCGACGACGGCTCCCAGGCAACCAAAAACCCGGTAGTGGAACATAAAGGAAGTGTCGAACGGCTCGGTGTTTTCTTGATTGCAAGCAGAATGCGATCAGTGGATTTCGCCGTGGGACAAAATCGGTTGCGTGTTCGACGATTGTTCGACGCTCAGAATTCGGTGAGAAATCATCCCAATTCCCGACCCTCGGCGAAGATTTCTTGTCCCAGTGTGCCTCTCCCATTGCCTTACTAATTGAGGGGGCAATTCATGCGGCAACACACGGGTGCGGCCCGAACCGCCAGGATCGCGGTCCGGCTCAGCAGCGAAGAGCAACATCAAATCGAGGCGGCAGCCAAGACAAGGGGCTACATGAGTCCCAGTGCTTTCATCCGAGCGGCGATCCGAAACGAGTTGAAAGGGCGAGCGGAGCTGACTGGCAGTGAGGAGCGGATTGCAGGAGGCTTCGATGGTGTCTCGCGGGACATTTTCCGCGTGGACCGCGGACAGCAGGCACTTTTCGCGCTGGTAGATGCTCTTGCCAAGGCGGTCTTGACCTGTATGCCGGAACCGCCGCCCGATGCCAGGCCACAGGCCACCGCCCGCGCCAGAGAGCGTTACGACCGACTCATCAAGGCCGCCGGTCAGGCGATGTCAGGCAATGCGCGCGCCGCTATCGAGGATCTGGTAAGCCATGGCACGAACTGACGGGGAGAGGAAAACCCGGCTCCGGCCACGAAAGCCTCGGGTTCGGCGGAACGAAGGAGCCACGTGGTCGAGCGGCTTCAAGCTTCTCATGCACTACGCCCGCATGAGTCGGAAGACCGGCAACCGCGGCACAGCCGGGAAAGGAAAAGGCACTTGCTCGTATCATCAGCGCTGCGCCGTCCGAGTGACCTATCTGAATAACAAGACGCGGGGGCAGTGGCAGGCGCATGGACGCTACCTGGCGCGCGAAAGCGCCACCTTCGAAAACGACGCGAAGGCCGTGGGTTTCAATCGAGAGAACGACGGAATCGACATTGCCCGGCAACTCGAAGGTTGGCAGGGCGCGGGGGACGAGCGGTTGTTTAAACTGATCGTCTCGCCGGAATTCGGTGATCGGGTAGAGTTGTCTCGCCTGACGCGCGGTCTGATCGAACAAATGGAGGAGGATTTGGGAACGGATCTGGAATGGGTTGCGGTGGAGCACCACAACACGGAGCACCCGCATGTTCACGTCGTGGTCCGCGGCGTCAGGAGTGATGGTCAGTCACTGCGTCTGAGCCGCGACTACGTCCAGCAAGGGATACGGAGCATCGCCCAGGACTTATGCACCCGCCAACTCGGATACCGGACACAGCGCGACGCGGCGGAGGCGGAACGGCGTGAAATCACCGAAGAGCGGCTTACGTCACTGGACCGTAGGCTGCTGAGAGACGCGCAGGAAATCAGCTCGGACCTTGGGCCGTCATACTTCGCCGTCACGCGGAACCCGATTCAGGCTGGCTCGAGCGAAACGGTGTGCCTTCGAATGAACCACGAGGTGGCGCGCCTCGCCGTGCTTTGCCGCATGGGTTTGGCGGAATCCATGGGAACCAACAGATGGCGAGTGCGCCGGGATTTCGACCAAATACTGCGGGCAATGCAGAGAACCAGCGACAGACAAAGGACGCTCGCGGCACACGGAGTGCTGGTGTCAGACGAGCGCCTGCCCATGGAAGTACTCGATATGAGACAGATCACGTCCGTTGAGGGTCGGGTGCTGGTTCACGGCCAGGACGAGCAATCGGGGCGCAACTACCTGATGCTGGAAGGAACGGACGCGAAGGTGTATTTCATCAACTACAACCGGGAGATGGAGCAGGCCCGCGGCCGTGGCGACCTACGGACCAACTCTTTCGTGCGGTTGCGGAAGCTGTTCGTGGACGGGTTCCCGACGCTCGGTATAACCGATCTAGGCGACGCGGAGCAGCTATTGAGCAATCCGCGCAATCTCGGTGAGAAGGCGCGCGAGCTTCTCAAGCGGGGGGTCATGCCGACCGAAGACGGCTGGGGAGGCTGGCTGGGGAAGTATCAGGCAGCCCTGTGCAAGACCGCTCGTGAGATCGAGGAGCGGAAGGAATGGAACCTGGCTCGCGCGCGGCGGAGGCAACGGGACCGCTCGATCGGACGATGACGGAAACAGAAAGCGCGACACAGTGCGCCCTGATCGCCGTACCAAGACCTCAAACGCTCATTTCCCGATGGTGTCGGCTTCGCATTCGTCGGCCGCCAGTACTTTCTAACGGTGGTAGGCGAAGAATTCCGTATCTGGACGGAAAGCCTGCATGGGAGAATGAATCAGGTGGAAATTGCCGTGCGAAATAGCCGACAAGGGCGGCTAGTTCACGGAGGCGAAGCCACGATGGCGGCGAGCACGGTGAGTTCCTAAAGCCCACTTTGGACTTATTGACAATGTCGGCGACCTTTGAGCCTCGTCTCGACGTACTGCCTGAATGCCAACGGCGGCTGTGGCCGGAGTTGGATGCCGTGCCGTCAGTCTTCGTGCTCTATGGCGGCACTGGCTTGGCGCTCCAGCTCGGCCACCGGGTTTCGGAAGACTTCGATTTCTTCTCATCCTCTGGATTTGACCCGTCCAGACTACAGTTGCGACTCCCCTTCTTCAAGGATTTGGATCCGGTTGACCAGGACGCCTGGGTACACTACAAGCGCGACAACCTGGAGGCCTTCGTAGATCGGGGTGGAGTGGTTAAGATTGCTTTCTTTGGAGGGCTCGATACTTTACGAAGGATCGAGGATCCGCTGCGGGCGGCGGGGTCGCGCGTGCGGGTGGCCTCGCTGGTAGACCTGGCCGGTATGAAGATGCGGGTGATTCAAGTTCGGGGGAGTTGGAAGGACTACGTGGACATCCACGCGCTGGTGTCCCATGGGATCGACGTGCCCACGGGACTGGCGGCGGCCAAAGCGATTGATCGGAGCTTCGATCCGGTCACGAGTCTCCGCGCCTTGCAGTTCTATGGCGATGGGACTCTGGATCGGGTTCCGGCCGCTATGCAGCGGGATTTGACCCGGTGGGCGCAAACAGTTGACTTGGGCCAACTACCTTCGTTGCATCCGCGGCGCGGTCTGATTCCGGGAGGGCTGGAGCGATGAGCATCGCCACTCCCTATCCATCTGAATTGCTGCGGGTGGCGCGGAAGGTCGTGTGGTATGAGAAGCCAGAGGAAGCCCTAGCCGATCTGAAGACGTTTCTGACGCACTTGATGGTTTACGGCTCCTCGGCGGATGTTTCAGTAGCCGAGCGTTATGTGCCAGCGGAAGAATTCCGAAGAGTGCTTGAGCATGCTCCGGCTGGAGTCTTTACCCGGGAGGCTTGGGAAAAGTGGCATGAACGGTTTGGGATGTCAGTGCCGCCTTTACCACGGCGCCGTTTTCCGGACGGTTCGTTTGGCCCGGAGGCCGGTCGATTCTTTGGTCGGTAGCCGAGGGCGCAAGTAGCATTCCATCTCCCTCGGCATCTCCGCGCCATCCGGCCCTTTCGGATAATGGTGAATGTGCCAGAGCACCTTTCGAAGGCTTTGAACGACGCAGTGATCCGCCGGCTGGCGGGTGCGCAGTCCTACCAGCGAGGGCTGGACTACTTCTCTCACGGACACGTCGAATCCATCGAAGACCGCGGTGGCAGCGTCCACGCCGTCGTCCGCGGAAATCAGGATTACACGGTCACGCTGACGGCCGATGATGGAGTGCCGGATTATACGTGCGATTGTCCCGTGGGCATTGACGGCGCCTTCTGCAAGCACTGCGTCGCGACGGCGCTGGCCTGGTTGGACCGCGCGGCAGGGCCGGCGAAACCGGTGGGCCGCGGCAAAGCCAAGGAGGTCACACTGGCCGACGCCGGGAAGATCCTCCATGCCGAGGACAAGAGCACGCTGGTGCGTATGGTGCTCGATTGGGCCAAGGACGACGACCGCCTCCACGAACGGCTCATTCTTTACGCTGCCCGGCGCTCGGGGCCCGACACCGGAGCCGCCGCTGTCCGGCGGGCGTTTGAGAACGCCGTTCGGGTTCGCGGTTTCGTGCACTACCGGGAGGCGACGGGCTGGGCGCGCGGCGTCGATGATGCCATCGATTCGGTAGAGCAGTTGCTGAACGATGGCCAAGCCGGCGCAGTGATCGAGTTGTGCGAGTCGGCGCTGCAGTCGCTTTTGGGCGCCATCCAGGTGGTGGACGATTCCGATGGCCACTTCGGTGCGCTGCGGGACCGGTTGCAGGACATCCACTACCGGGCGTGCCAGGAGGCTCGGCCCGATCCGGCGGAATTGGCCAGGCGGCTTTTTCAGTGGGAACTACATAGCGATTTCGATGTCTTCTACGGCGCGGCGGCGCACTATGCGAAGATTCTTGGGGCCAAGGGTATGAAGGTCTACCGGGAACTGGCCGAGGCCGAATGGGCGGGTGTGCCAGCGCGGACCGCCGGGCATGAGCGGAGCGAGCCAGTCCGGCACTTTCGCATCACGCACATCATGGAATCGCTGGCGCAGGCCTCGGGCGATATCGAAGAACTGGTTGCGGTGATGAGCCGTGACCTTTCGAGCGCATACGGCTACTGGAGAATCGCCGAGGTCTATCGTGAAGCCCGCCAGCACGACAACGCCCTGCTGTGGGCGGAAAAGGGGCTGAAGGCATTTCCGGAACGCACCGACGGCAGGCTGCGCGAATTCGCGGCGGAAGAATATCACCGGCGCCGGCGTCACGACGATGCGATGAAGCTGATGTGGGCCGAATTCTCGGAACGGCCATTTCTAGAGGGCTACAAGACACTGGAACGGCACGCGAAGAAGGCGGGCGCCTGGCCGGAGTGGCGGGAGAGCGCGCTGGCCGAGATCCGGCTGCGGATCGCGAAGGCTAAGGAAAATGCGCGCGGCCAGGCTCGGCCCCGCTGGATGCAGGCCGATGACAACCATTCCGTGCTCGTCGAAATCTTTCTGTATGAAAGCAATGCCGACGAGGCTTGGCGGGAGGCTGGCGCAGGAGGATGCTCGGACAGTCTATGGCTCCGGCTCGCGGCCACCCGGGAGAAAGAGCATCCCGAGGACGCCGCACCCATCTATTTGAAGCAGGCCGAAGCCGGCGTAGCCCGTACCGGCAATGGACGATATGAGGATTCCGTCAGCCTGCTGGTGAAGGCCGCGGCTGTCATGAAGCGGATGGACCGCAGCGCCGAGTTCGTGCGCGACCTGGAAGCCCTCCGCGTGAAGTACAAGATCAAGCGGAACTTCATAAAGCTGGTGGAGCAAAAGCGGAAGGCGCTGTATGCCTAGTGAAAACAGAATGACGACATAGGGATTGGGCTCGCGACCGCGCGGTCGGGGAATTGCCGGATGCTTGTCCGTCGCCGGAACTCCGCTGAGCGAATGGCTCAAGGACGGGAGTAGGCCGGCCACCGAATGGCGCATATGGCTTCAGTCACGCATTTTTCAGAAGTCCCCGGCAGAATGAATTCACTGTCCGCCCGACGACCGCTGTGGCTTCAGCGTATGTCGATGTCTGAACCATCTGGTTTACCAAACGTTCGAGGTTTCCTTCCGATCTGAGGAGTGATTGGACCTGTGCTAATGCCTGCGGGGAGCAAATGCGGGCGACGTCGCGCCCAAGCAGTTCTGTGCCCGCCAACTCCATGTCGTAGGCCACGGCTTCCAGCAGATCCATTTCCTGGTCATAGAGGCGATCCGTGTTGCCGGCATCGGCGTAGGTGGTGAGGAGCGTATAGAGATCGGCGGCGTCCTTGTTGCTTTCGCGACCTCGGTCCGCCCAAGCGATCAGTTTGAGAAGCGTGAGACCGGGCACCGACGCCACGCGAACCGTCAGGCCGACTTCGATTTCCATGGAAATGGCTGAAGCCAGTGCCTCCTCGAAGCCAGCTACGTTCATGACAACGTCCTGGCGTGGCGGCCACGCGATCGTACCGCTGGGAGATGCCACTCCGCGAAAAGGGATGAGATCGACAGGAATGGAGAATCCAACAGCTTGATCCGTGTAGATCAACCGCTGCAGCGCTCTCCGATCAGGCGCGAAGTCGCCAGTTGCCGCAAGGCGTTCCTTCAATCGCGCAAATTGTTCCCAGCTTTCGATTGCGATCCCAAAGTCGATGTCGCGGGTCGCGCGGCCTGGCCGCAGCCCGTGAACGCTGACCAGAATGAGATCCCGCGCCGTCGCGCCCGCCACGGAGTATCCGCAATCCGCTTCGCGCGCGATTGGGTCGAGCGAACGAAGGACGCGGACGACTGACGGATCGATTGGCCTATCCGGCGGACCGGAACGCTGGTGCGATTCGTTGTTCATAGATCATCCGAGCGGCTTCCGCGTCGCGCCCGTCATCCGTCGCCAGCAGGTCGGCATAGGCAAGAACCGGCGGAACGACATCCGGAAAACCTTTGTCTGGGTCAAAATTCCAGAAGACATCCAGGATTTCGACGTTGCCAGTCCCGTCGGCGCGCATCCGCGTTGCCGCGATCAGCTTGGCAATGGGTTCGCGGGCGTAGATTGTGAAGTGCGCAGGCCTGAGATATTGTGTCAGTTTCTCGGCGGCTGGTTCGCCTCCCCAGTATGCGTTCTGCTGTGTGAGATCGGCTTTTTGAAGGCGTTCGGGGTCCGCCTGGAGTCGCCGCGGATTCAGTTTCGGGCGCAGTGTGACGGGATAATGGGTGACCCATTCTTCGAGCAGTCGCTGCGGATCGAGCAGTTTCCGATCCTTCTTCGTTTGGAAGCGCAGCAGTCCTCGGGCTTCGAGGTCCTTCATGACGGGGCCGACGGTGCCGAGCGCCACGCCGGCCCGCGCCGCGATCTCCCGATAGTTTGTGCGGATGAGGTCCGCGCCGCACAATACTGCGAAGGCGATCTGGAGACCGGCAGGATTTAAGGCACGAAAACGATCCTGGCGAAGTCCGGCGGGCCGAGCCTGACCCGCAACGTAGACGAGCAGTCCTGGCCCTTCGAGATAGGCGTTGCCGGCGGTGTCGATGAAGGGCAAATGGAGTTGGCGGCAGCGTTCGGCAACCTCGCGCGTGATGTAGGGCGCGACCAGTACGGGCGACTCGGGCAAGGCACAGCCTTGGGCCTTCACCAGCGCGGGAATCTCGAATCGGTCGACCGTTTTTACTTCGGCGCCGAAACGGTACTTGCGACGTTCGGTTTCCACCTCAACAATGGCATCGGCTCCGCGGTTTCGGCCCACCGCAGGGTGGACATGGGCGTCAATCCCCGTGGTTCGCTTCAGCGCAAGAACGGCGGCATTTATTGTGCGTTGCTCCTGAGTCCTCATGGCCGTGGTCCAAAACAGCGAGCTAAAGTGCTTCTGTTCGTTACTTTCAATTGTACGCGTTACGTGAACATATTGCAATAGTGAACTAACAGCGCCCCCCGATCGGCGCGCCGTTTTCTGGAGCGGCGGACGTGGAACGAATTCCGGGAATCTGGCCGAGCCCCTCGATTGTTAATCGCAGCGTTCAAAGATCCTGCGCTTGAACCAGCGCTGGACTCAGATGTCACCGCAGGACCGCCCACGACGAACCGTATCAAAACCGTATCAGAACCGTATCAAAACCCTCGAATCTGGGCCCGTTGGGGTTGTCGGCTGAGCGAAAGCAGACTCCCCAGATTGTTGAAAAACCAACGAATAGGATAGGATCGAAGGAAGCCTTGGAGGCGATCGATGCGCCTCCTAAGCGACAGGTCGGCAGTTCGAATCTGCCCGTCCCTACCATTACACGCCGCGCTACATTAAGGAACTTGCTCCTGCACCGAGGAGCCGCATTACTCACTCGCCGGCTCCATCCGCGAACAGCCACGTGGCGCGCCGAGGAGGCCGTTACCTTAAGCTCTGTCGGGAAATAATCGTTTCAATCGCCGGCCACAGTCATTTCCTGACGAGCAGTCAGATAACGGAGAGGACCCGGCGGCTATTTCGCGATCCAGGGGATGCTGTGATCGGACATCACGGCGCGGGTTTCGGCGGGAGAATCGGTGCGGAAGAAGGACCACGGGCCGGGAATCCAGGGATAGCGATCGATGACGGATTCATCGACTTCCACGCCCAAGCCGGGTTCGCGCGAAAACAGCAGGTCGCCGGCTTCGATAGCGAGCGGCTGTTTGAGGATTTCCGCAGCCAGCGGGAATGGATACATGCCAGCCCGTCCGGGACTGGCGTAGCAAGGATACTCCAGCCACTCGACGACGGTGTCCGGCCAGCAGATGCCGAGATGCGCCGCGGCGGCCACCTCGAGCGCGGTTCCCCAACTGTGAAAGGCAAAGCGCAGATTCTGGCGGGCGATTTCGGCGAGCAGGCGGCGCCCGGTGGCGTAACCGCCCTGGCAGCATACGTCCATCTGTACGTAGTCGACGGCGTGGCTGAGCATCAAGTCAAAGTAGCTATCCTCGCTGGGTTCGTGCTCGCCGGAAGCCAGCGGCACGATGTCTTTCTCTTTGAGCCTGGCGTAGTCGGCATGCGCGTCGGGCGGCAGCGGTTCTTCCAGCCAGGCGATGCCGTGCGCAGCCATCTGACGGGCCACTTGCTCGACCGTTGTGGCGCTGTAGGAACGATCGCCCATGCGCCACCAACTGTGGGCATCCACCATGAGGTCGAAATCTGGCCCGGTAACCTGGCGCATGAGCCGCACCGCTTCCACGTCCAGGTCGGGACCGAGCGCGGGGCGCATCTTGTAAGCCCGAAAGCCAAGCTGCGCGATAGCCGCGGCCTCAGCGGCGAAGCCCTCGGGCGGCATGTACATGCCCGCGCTGCCGTAAAGGCGGATCCGGTCGCGGACACGGCCGCCGAGCAACTCGGAGACCGGCACCCCGAGCGCTTTGCCAACCAGATCATAGAGGGCGATTTCGACGGCGGAGTAAACCTTGGCGACGGCTGGGTACTCGCCGGGACCGCCCAAGAAAAGCACGCGCAACGCGTCCGGATCGGCCAGCGAGCGGCCCTCCAGGAAGGGCGCAACGATCGACTCGATGGTGTGCTGTGCGTTTTCGCTGGCGGCCGCGGGCGCGTAGCCCACCAGACCGTTATCGGCTTCCACGCGCACCAACATGGCGTCGCGCTTCACGATGGTGCGCTCACCACCCCAGAACGGCAGCCGGAGCGGTTCCGCGAAAGGACAGGACAGCAAGAAGGAGCGGGTACTCGAGATCTTCATGGACGCGGAATCAGGATATCACGGGAGGAGCCGGGCGCTGCTAGCGGGTCTCGCTGGCTCCCCGCCAAGCCGCAGCGGCGGGCGCACCAGGGCTACGTTCGATTCGCTGCGGGCGATGAGGCGGGACCAGACGGTATCCGGATTCGGGTCAAAGACCAGAGCGGCGTTGCCTTCCAGAATGTACCAGGCGCCGAGGCGCATCTCGTTATCCAGTTGCCCGGGGCCCCAGCCGCAATATCCCACGTACACGCGTAGATCGGCAGTGCTCTTACCGCCGGCCAGCGCGGCCTCGAGCGCCGGCCGGGAGGGGACGAGATAGATCCGGTCCAACACCTGCGCGCTCGAATTGGGCTTCGTGTCGGAGCGGATCAATGCCATGGCACTGTCGGTTTCCACCGGTCCGCCGATATACGCCGGATCGGAACGCTGTCCGGCTCCTTTTAGATTGCGCAGAGCGCGAGAGAGCGGGATGGTGGTGCGGCGGTTGATCATCAGGCCCACCGCGGAGTCGTGGTCGTAGTGCACCAGCAGGATGACGGATTCCGCGAATGTGGGATCGGGGGCGTCGCGCGGGGTGACCAGGAGCTTGCCCACGGCCAGATCTTCAGGGCGCTTGGATTGCGCGAACAGAATGGCAGCCGCCAGCAAAACGCCGGCCGTCACCCGAGGGGCGATCCCGAATCGGCGGGGCACACGTATATTATGTCGCTTCCCGCAAAAATTCGCTTGAGCTGTTTTCTGAAGAGGCGGAACGTTAGTCCTGAACCTTACCTACGACAATCATCGCCAGTTGGAGGCTGCCGATTTTGACGTTGAGCACCTGATCCGGTGTGTCGCCTTCGGCGGTAATGGAGGGGAATTTCGAGGCGCTCGGTATTTCGATCGAAAAGACCGCCGGGTGTGGCGTGCCGGAGGCCTTGGTGCTCATCTTCACCAACTGGTCGAAGCCGGGAGTCGCGCTAGGATCGGGGTCGTTGGCGATGGGAGTGAGCAGCAGAAAATCGCGCTGCGGAGCCACACCCTGATGCGAGCCATCGACGGGAAAGTCGCTATAGCGCATCGTATAGATGCCGGCCTTGATGGTTTGGCCGCGGCGGTCGGCGCCTTCGGACGGGAAGCGCAGAATGCCGACCAGAGTGCCCTGCGGAATCGGAAATACTATTGAATCGTCGGCCGGTTTTGCACCTGTAGGGATGCTGTTGCGAAACCAGATCTCACACCACGGACCGTTAGGCCCGGTGACCCGGTAACCTTGCGTTTGAATTACAGAATCGTAGGCCGCTGGAAGGCCGGATGGGGCGGTGGAGATTGTCTCCAGTTTGTAGTCTTGAGCCCAGGCGGTGGCAAGCAGCGGGAGCAGGAGGAAGAGGAGGCGCATGATCGGACCTTTGAGCGCGAAAATCTGGAGCGGGAGACGGGATTCGAACCCGCGACATCGACCTTGGCAAGGTCGCACTCTACCAACTGAGTTACTCCCGCGCAAACAGCAGTATCATTTTCCTTCAGAACATTCTCAAAGTCAAACGTTGCGAATATGTAACTGATTTTAAAGCAATTAGAAACTTGCAGCAAAGCAGGAGCGCTGTGTTAGACTACAGTCTCGGTTGACCATAGCGGAGGCGTCGGGCAGCCGTCCCGAGGGTTGGTCTTCTGCTGCCGGTGGTTCCTCCGGTAGGGCCTCGGGTGACCCCAAAAACCGTGAAGGAAAATGTTGTAGAAAACTTGTGGGATTCGTGTGTAAAACCAATGAACTTATGGGATCAGCTTCGTCATCATATACAACCGCACGTCAGTGAGGAAAGTTACAACAACTGGTTTAAGGGCACTACCTTTCTTGGAGTGGATGGAGACACGCTTGTAGTGCTGGTCCCAGACGGCGAAACCCGCGCCTGGATGGAAAATGAATACGGAGCCCAGTTGCGGGAGGCGATTCGCGAACTGAAGTTGCCGGTCAGCCAGATCGGCTTCGAAACGCGCGTTTTGCGCGGGGTAGGGGAATCGCTGAACCGAAGCGGTGCGGAGGCCGAGCCTGCTGCCAACTCGCTGAATCCCAAGTTCACCTTCGACACGTTCGTGGTTGGAGCCTGCAACCAGTTTGCACACGCCGCTGCGCGTTCGGTAGCCACCAATCCTTCACGTAGCTACAATCCGTTATTTCTCTATGGCGGCGTGGGCATGGGCAAGACCCATCTAATGCACGCCATCGGCCGCGAGTTGATCGATAAGTTTGGTTCCATGCGAATCATCTACACTTCGAGCGAACGTTTCATGAACGAGATGATCGCCTGCATCCGCACGGAGCGCATGCAGCAATTTCAGCAGCGCTATCGCGAAGCGGATGTGCTGTTGATCGATGATATTCAGCTTCTCGGCAATAAGGAGCGTACCCAAGAAGAGTTCTTTCACACCTTCAACGAGCTGCACGATCATCAAAAGCAGATTGTGATCTCGAGCGATTCGCCGCCGAAGGAAATACCCGGCCTTCTGGACAGGCTTCGATCGCGCTTCGAATGGGGTTTGATGGCCGATATTCAACCGCCCGACCTGGAAACCAAAATGGCCATTCTGGATAAGAAGGCTGAGGCGGAAGGCGTAAAACTGCCCGATGATGTGCGGTCGTTTATGGCATCGAAGACCAAATCGAATGTGCGCGAGTTGGAAGGCGCGCTGGTCAAGTTGGTGGCTTACTCATCACTAACTGGCACGTCGATCAATCTTCAAATGGCGCAACAGGTGCTGCGACACATCGTTCATCTGCAGGATCGCAAAGTGACGATTGATGCGATTCAGAAAGCGGTTGCCGAACGATACCAAATCAAGCCATCACAGCTCAAAGAGAAGAGCAATACACAAAAAGTGGTGCGGCCCCGCCAGGTGACGATGTACCTGGTCAAAGAGCTTACGGACGCTTCTCTACCCGAGATTGGACGTGCTTTTGGGGGCAAGCATCACACCACCGTAATTCACTCCATTCGCAAAATTGAGAAAGAACGCCAGGCCGACCCGGAATTGAACAGGCTCATTCACAGTCTAATGGAAACATTGCAATGAGGTTATGGTTTTTTCCACATTGGCCCGTGAATGATGGAGATGAAATCTGTGCAAGAACTCCCGACAAGCCTGTTTTGGCTCCTCTTCGCGCCTCTCGATCCACAACTTGACGTAGCGAAAAGTGGCTGAATTTAGTATAATTTAGGTGATCTTCAACATTTGCACAGGCCCGATGAAAACGGTTCTTTTTTGTGCTCATCTGATACCGCCTGAATAGATAGGAGCCGTGGTGTATGGAATTCACTGTCAGTAAGGCTGATCTGGTACGTGAGTTGAGTTTGTCGCAAGGTGTGGTGGAGAAGAAGACCACCATTCCGATCCTGTCGAACGTTCTCCTGGAGGCTTCCGGAGACCGCGTTGTGCTGACGGCGACGGATCTGGAATTAGGTGTGCGCTGTTCTTGCGCGGCGCGTGTGAAGAAGGATGGGGCAGGCACGGTACCGGCGCGAAAGTTGCTGGACTATGTGCGGCTGTTGCCGGAAGGCGACGTGCAAATGAAATTCCTGGAGAACCACTGGGTGAGCATCATATGCGGCCGGTCAAAGACGCGTATTGCCGGCATGTCACGCGACAGCTTTCCCGAGTTGCCAAAAATGCCGGATCCGATTGCGGAGATTCCAGTGAAAGCACTGGCATCACTGATTGCGCGGACATCATTTGCGATTTCGATGGAGGAATCGCGATTCACACTGAGTGGTGCGCTTTTATTATTGCGGCCCGACAGTATGACGATGGTGGCGACCGACGGGCATCGCCTGGCTTATGTGCAGACTCCGGGTGAGAACCCGGGTGTAGGCCAGCAGTTTCGTGCGCTGGTTCCCAAGAAGGCGATGGGGGAGTTGGTGAAACTGGCCGAAGATGCAGCGGCAGATGCCAAAGCCGCTTTTGCGGGAGATGAGAATCATTTGTTCTTCAAGATAGGAGAGCGCCTGTTGATCACGCGCAAGCTAACAGGCAATTTTCCGGACTATGAGCGTGTTCTTCCAAAGGATCACACGCTGGTGGCAAAACTGCAAAAAGAAGAGATTCGTGCTGCTATCGAGCGCGTCGCGCAGTTTGCCGACGAGCGTTCCCGCGCCATCCGCGTGCAATTTACCGAGGGTGAAGTGAAAGTATTTTCGTCATCAGTGGAGATGGGCGAGAGCGAAGAGACGGTGCCTAGTGAATATAAGGGGCCGGATCTGGAGATCGGGTTCAATGCGCAGTACCTGCTGGATTTTCTGCGAGTGACAACACAGAATCACATAGCTTTCGAGTTGAAAGACCAAAAAAGCGCCGGCGAATTACGGCCGGCCGGCGATGCAACGACGGATCAATACCGGTATGTCGTGATGCCAATGAGGATTTGAGTTTAGGACCATGGAAGACCTGACCAACGCGGGGCAACAATCAGCAGTTTACGATTCAACGAGTATCAAGGTGCTGGAGGGACTGGAGGCGGTGCGGTTGCGGCCCGCCATGTATATCGGCTCGACCGGCGAGATGGGGCTGCACCACCTGGTTTACGAAGTCGTGGATAACTCCGTCGATGAAGCCATGGCCGGCTATTGCACGGAGATCAACGTCACGATTCACGACGACGACTCGGTTACCGTGGTCGATACCGGCCGTGGGATCCCAGTCGATATCCACGAAGAAGAAGGCGTGTCCGCGGCGCAAGTGGTGATGACCAAACTGCATGCCGGCGGCAAATTCGATTCCAAGAGTTACAAGGTGTCGGGCGGCCTGCACGGTGTGGGCGTGAGCGTCGTAAACGCCCTGTCGGAGAAACTCGAGCTAGAGATCTGGCACCCAGACGGCGAAACCGGCCCCAGTTTCACCTGGCAGCAGGAATATGCGTGCGGCATCCCCAAGGGGCCGCTTGTGAAGACAGGCAGAGCCGGCCGGAAAACCGGGACCAGCATCACCTTCAAACCCGACGCCACCATCATGGAGGTGACGCAGTTCAATCACGACACGCTGGCCAACCGCCTGCGGCAACTTGCGTTCCTCAACAAGGGCCTGAAAATCACGCTGACCGACGAGCGCATGGAGCCGGAGAAGACGGAAGAGTTCCAGTACACCGGCGGCATTGCTGAGTTCATCAAGCTGCTCAACAAGGGCAAGCAGGTGCTGCACGACAAGCCGATGCACTTTGAGGCCGAGCGCGAACTACCTGCGGGCGGCGTACTCACGATGGAAGTAGCGCTGCAATACAACGACGGATATTCGGAGAACATTCTCAGCTTCGCCAACGCCATTAACACGGTGGATGGAGGCACGCACTTGCGCGGCTTCTATTCCGCGCTCACCCGCACCATCAACGCGTTTGGCCAAAAGCAGGAGCTGTTCAAGGACAAGGAGACCCTGACCGGCGACGATGTCCGCGAGGGGTTGACCGCGGTGGTGAGCGTCAAGGTGCCGCAGCCGCAGTTCGAAGGCCAGACCAAGGGCAAGCTGAACAGCGACATCAGCGGCTACATGACGCAGTTCGTCAATGAGAAGCTGGGTGAATTCTTCGACAAGAACTCCACCATCGGCCGCCGCATCGTCAACAAGGCGATTGACGCGGCGCGCGCGCGGGAGGCCTCCCGCAAGGCGCGCGACCTGACGCGACGTAAGGGAGCCCTCGAATCGGGCGGCATGCCGCACAAGTTGGCCGATTGCCAGGAGCGCGACCCGGAGCGCTGCGAACTGTTCCTAGTCGAGGGCGAATCCGCCGGCGGCACCGCCAAACAGGGCCGTGACCGCCGCTTCCAGGCCATCCTGCCGCTCAAAGGCAAAATCCTCAACGTCGAAAAAGCGCGCTACGACAAGATGCTGGGCCACGAGGAAATCCGCGCCATGATCACCGCGCTCGGTACCGGCATCGGCAAGGACGATTTTGACCCCACCAAGCTGCGCTACGGCAAGATCATCATTATGACCGATGCCGACGTGGACGGCTCGCACATACGAACCCTGCTGCTCACGTTTTTCTTCCGCCACATGAACGACCTCATCCTGCGCGAACGCGTCTTCATCGCGCAGCCGCCGCTCTTCCGCATCAAGAAGGGCAAGAGCGAGAAATACATCAAGGACGAAAAAGAGCTGACCAAGGAGCTGACCCGGCGAGCCACCGAGAACTTGACGCTCGAGATCCACCCCAGCACCAATGGCAGTGGACCCAAAGCCGTGCTCGAAGGCACGGAACTGCGCGCGTTTTTGCTCAACCTGGACGAGTACGAAAAGATGTTCCACAAGGTGGAGCGTCGCCTGCGCGATCCGCGAGTGGTGGAAGCGCTGGGCAACCTCGATCTGCGGGTCGATCACAAAGTCGAGTTCCAGGAAGAGGCCAACCTCAAGCCGGTGTTCGAGGCGCTGGACAAGCTGGGATTGAAGCCGGAGATGCGCCAGGACGAGGAACATTCCTCGCACGCCGTGGTTTACCACGACCAGACCGGCGCCGAGCGGTCGGTGGGCCTGGCGCTGGCGGCGCAACCGGAATTCCGCCGGTATCGCGCGCTCGGCCGGATGATCGCCCGCTATAACGATCCGCCCTTTGTGGTGGTCAAAGACGAAAACCGCGAAGCCCGCAAGGACTGGCGCGCGCTGCTCGATTACGTGATGACCGAAGGCAAGAAGGGCTCCGACGTGCAGCGCTACAAAGGCCTCGGCGAAATGAACGCCGAGCAACTTGCCGAAACCACCATGAATCCGGAAAAGCGCACGCTGCTCTCCGTCCGCCTGGAAGACGCCGTGAAGTGCGAGGAGATCTTCTCCACGCTGATGGGCGAAGACGTAGAAAACCGCCGCAAATTCATCGAAGACAACGCGCTGGACGTGAAGAATCTGGATGTGTAGGGGCGGAGGCTCGGGCAGGCGTAGTAACGATTACTCCGTGCCGTCCTCAAATTCGAATCGCGAAGTCCAGCGCTACTCTCCAATACGCGTGCGCTTCACCAGCCGCTGCAAATAGGATCACGCCGCGCTGAGCCGCGGCGCGTTTCCCTCCAGGTATTCCCGAAGTCCGTGTGGCCCACATGACAGGCCACGAAAGGCGATGGCCCGTCCTACCTGCGAGGTAGGACAGACGATCGTTTTTTGTCGTCTGTCGTGCGCGCGACCCAACCTGCGCTCGACCATTGCCACTGCTCTTTAGCCTCGACCAGGCCGGCTCTTATCGGATTGTTCTCCACGTACTCGACCAGATACCGAAGCTCCTCTGCGGACCGTATCCAATGGTCGAATGACTCGTTCTGCCAGAAGGGTGTTCCGGTGCGTCCCAGAATCCAGTCGGCGACCCGGCTGGTTCTCCCTTTGAGCCATCGCATGATTGCCGGCAACTCCACACATGGTTGGAAGATCGCGGGGACATGGTTGGGCATGACCACCCACGCCTGGAGCTGGTAAAAACGGCGAACCGTCTCGCCGTACAGGAGAGCGTTCACAACCACTCCGGCGACTCGCGAATCCTCCAACCAGTCCGGGCCGCTGCCCACATGATCGAGTTGTTCATCCTGTTCCAGCAAGCGAGGTAGGACAGACGATCGGTGTGTGTCGTCTGTCATGGCGCCGCGTGAAGGTTCACTGACCGCCGCACGTGCCAGCTTTTCCCGCTCGCGGCAAGGCAACGAACCGGCTAAGCGCCACGTCACGAAGACGGCCGTCTCCTCCGGAACCCAATGAGGAAGGTGTCTGCGCGTGAAGGCCATGGTCGCATGTTCGTGCGGTGCGGACCGCGACAGACGACAAAACCCGATCGTCTGTCCTACCTGAACGAGTAGTCTCCTGACGCGGCGATCTTCTCGAAGAAATACAGAAACCCCATTGCAAGCCGATCTCTGCAATCCCCATCCCCTCTGAAACCGGGTACCATAAGGCATTGACACCCAGAAGTCTGTCGGGGCTTTCCCTGCGCATGAAGGGCTGCCATCTATTTCTGCGAACGCCGTTCGCGACAATCAGGATCTCCGCATGAGCACTCTCGCAATCCATCCCATTCACCGCGCGGTACGCTTCTACGAAGCGCCCATCGGCAAGAAGGCCGTCATGGCCATCACCGGCGTCATGCTGGTCGGCTATGTGTTCGCGCACCTGCTCGGCAACCTGCAAATCTATTCCTCCGATCCCGAGCAGATCAACCGCTATGCGGCCTTTCTGCACAATCCGTCGAACGCGGCGGCGCTTTGGGCGGCGCGGAGCGTGCTGTTTGTGGCGGTGGTGCTGCATATTATCGCAGCCGTCCAACTCTGGCTACAGAACCTCGCGGCGCGGCCGGTCGGCTACGTGAAGAAGGCCGACGTGCCCACGTCCTACGCGGCGCGAACGATGATCTGGAGCGGGCCGATCGTCGGCGCCTTTGTGATCTTCCACGTGCTCCATCTCACGGTGGGCGCGGTGGTGCCGCTGCACGAGCTGGGGCCGAACATGCCGGACGTGCGCTACAACGTGATCAACGGGTTTTCCAACCCGTGGATCTCCGGCTTCTACATTCTGGCCATGATTCTGCTGTGCCTGCACTTGTACCACGGCATGTGGAGTATGTTTCAATCGCTCGGCATCAGCCATCCGCGCTACACGCCGGTGATCAAGAAGGCGGCGGCGGTGCTGGCGGTAGCGTTGGCGGTGGGCAACTGTTCGATCCCCATCGCCGTGCTGACCGGGTTGCTGACGTATTGAGGAGGCCCAAAATGGAACTCGATTCGAAATGTCCGACAGGTCCGATTGAGACGCGTTGGGACCGGCACCGCTTCAGCCTCAAGCTGGTGAACCCCTCCAACAAGCGCAAGTACACCATCCTGGTGGTGGGAACCGGCCTGGCGGGCGGATCCGCGGCTGCCTCGCTGGCCGAACTAGGCTACAACGTCAAGTGCTTCTGCTTCCAGGATTCGCCGCGGCGCGCGCATTCCATCGCCGCGCAGGGCGGCATCAATGCCGCCAAGAACTATCACAACGATGGCGACAGCGTCTACCGCTTGTTTTATGACACGGTGAAGGGAGGCGACTTCCGCGCCCGCGAATCGAACGTTTACCGGCTGGCGCAGATCAGCCTCAACATCATCGACCAATGCGTGGCGCAAGGCGTGCCGTTCGCGCGCGAGTATTCCGGCTACCTGGATAACCGCAGCTTCGGCGGGGCACAGGTTTCGCGCACGTTTTACGCCCGCGGGCAGACCGGGCAGCAATTGCTGCTGGGCGCCTACCAGGCGTTGGAACGGCAGATCGGCGCCGGCACGGTGGAGATGTTCCCGCGCACGGAGATGCTCGACCTGATCGTCATCGACGGCCACGCGCGCGGCATTGTAACGCGCAATCTGATGACCGGCAAAATCGAGTCGCACCTGGGCGACGCGGTCGTGCTGGGCACGGGCGGCTACGGCAACGTCTATTACCTTTCCACCAACGCCAAAGGTTCCAACGCCACCGCCATCTGGCGGGCGTACAAGCGGGGCGCACTGTTCGCCAACCCATGCTTCACGCAGATTCACCCGACCTGCATTCCGGTCTCGGGTGATTACCAATCGAAGCTCACCTTGATGAGCGAATCGCTGCGAAACGATGGCCGGGTGTGGGTGCCGGCGAAGACCGGCGATACGCGGCCGGCCAGCCAGATTCCGGAAGACGAGCGCGACTACTACCTGGAGCGCCGCTACCCGAGTTTCGGCAACCTGGTGCCGCGCGATGTGGCCTCGCGCAACGCCAAGACGGTTTGTGACGAAGGCCGCGGCGTGGGCGAAACCAAGCTCGCCGTGTATCTCGACTTTCGCGACGCCATCGAGCGCTTGGGCAAACATGTTATTAAAGAGCGCTACGGCAACCTGTTCGACATGTACGAGCGCATCGCCGGCGAAGACCCGTACCAACTGCCCATGCGCATCTACCCGGCCATCCACTACACCATGGGCGGCCTGTGGGTGGACTACAACCTGATGTCCACCATTCCCGGCCTGTACGTGATCGGCGAAGCCAATTTCTCCGACCACGGCGCCAAC